>SAMEA104315421__coassemble_609_pt1 | contig 46077 bp, 48 predicted proteins | sample SAMEA104315421__metabat2_low_PE_056 | metagenome-assembled genome bin SAMEA104315421 (sample SAMEA104315421) | gut metagenome | biome: Monkey gut; feature: monkey-associated habitat; material: faeces | place: China | collected 2013
ATATATATATATATATATAAAGTCAATAAAAAAGGCCTAAGAGTTTCTTAAGCCTTTTTCATTAATTCTTTTCATATTTGTTTCTCACTATATATATCTTTTTAGGAATAACTTTTAGTTAATCTTGGAGATTTAACTTTTCCTTTACTTTTTCATACTCATTTATTACTTTAGAAGTTACTTCTGTAATTAATTCATCATCTATATATTTATTTTCTATAGTTGTGGTGATCTTTTCATTTAATTTTTTGTTAGACCAAGCTTTTAAGTCTTCTTTACTAATATTTAAAATATTATAGTAAGTTACATTTGTTAATTTAGCTCTTATTTCATTTAGAAAGTCACTATTCATATTTACTTTGCTATATTCATCCATACATTTTAAAAGGATGGGATGGGGATCTTGAACACTGGGATTATCTTTTTTTATTTTACTTGTTACATCATTATAAAAGTAATCATCAAAGACAATATCAGTTAAGATATGAATTAAATAACCAGTTAGGAATTCTTTGTTGTAGTTATTTAATTGTTCGGAATAGAACTTAATAATATTTTCACGCCAAGTATTTAGATTTTGAGCTCTGCAATGAGAAGTCCAACGTATTTCTTTAGGAGCAAAACCATTCAAATTAACAGCATCTGGGGCTAAGGCACCTAAATAGAATTCGGCATTAGTTAGACTCTTGTATTTTTTAGAAATGTTATAAGCTACTTTTTCATGAATTATTATATTAGGCATTTTTTAAGCTCCTTTCTTTAGCATGGCCTGTTTCAATATTTACTCTTTGAACTATTGATAAGGCAGCAATTAAACTTATAGTAAAGCTTCCACCATAACTTATGAATGGTAATGGTACCCCAGTCATTGGTGTTAGACCTAATATTCCCATTAAGTTTATAGCGATATGAAGGAAAATATAAATAGCTACTCCATAACAGATAGTACTACCTTTATTGCTAGGACTATTTCTACCAATTACTAAGATACGACAAAGAATGATAATATAAGCTATAATTAAAGCAATTCCTACAATTAGACCTAACTCTTCTACAACAATAGCAAAAATAAAGTCTGTATAAGGCTCTGGCAAGTATAAATATTTTTGAGTGGAATTACCAAGGCCAGTTCCGGTTAAGCCACCATTATTAATAGCAATGTAACAGTTACAAACTTGGTTACCAGAATCTAAGAGACTGGCACAAGGATTAGTAAAATCTAGTCTTGCTTTTTGTCTATCAAGTAAGAGGCTTTTTCCAGCTCCAAAAACAGCAACTAAGGCTAGTAACATCAACCCTATCGCAGCCATAGTCGTTTTCAGTTTTATTTCTTTACTGATTGGAACAGCATAGAAGATTGAGGCTACAATACCGGCAAAGATTATTACAGTACCTAAGTCTGGTTGTAAGAATATTAGACCAGCAATAGCGACGCAAACAATAATTGGAAATAAACTTGTTGAGTATTTATTTAATTTTTTTTGATGTTTGTCATAGAAACAAGATAACCAGACTATGGTTATTACTTTGATAAATTCACTAGGTTGCAGAGTAAAGGGACCTATTTTAAACCAGCTTTGAGCTTGATTTTTAGGTTTTATAAACATTAAAAGAATAACTAAACTAATTGAAAAAGCAATTAATAAAAACCAGGATATAGGACCATAGCTTTCAGTGGAGACTCGGGATATTACTAAAAACATAAAAAATCCTGCTAAAAGAAAGATTGCTTGTCTTATAAAATAATAGTAAGCACTAACATGATGAGACATATAAGCAATAACATTAGAGGCAGAAAAGACCATAATTAGGCCGAATATAAATAATAGTATTGAAATTATTAGTAAAGGTTTATCTATGTATTTGAAATCTCTTCTCATATCCTCTATATCACTCCATCTTATTATAATATAACATATTTTTAGGAATAATTATAAATAAATTTATTATAGGTTAGTTTTATTAACATATTTTGTCAATTTACATATTCTATAATAGATAAAGAAAAGGAGGCTTACTTATGTATTATTATGGTGGAGGACAAGGCTGCTGCTCTAGTCAATCATATGTTCCTTATTACCCTACTTACTCAACAGGTAATAATAATTCAACATATGCTATTATATTAGTTCTATTTATACTATTAGTAATTGTAATTGGTACTAGATGGGCTGCTTAAATAAATAGCGTATAAGTAGATAAAAACTTATACGTTTTTTTATTTATGAGTTTAGTTTAGTTAAATAGTTAAATGCAATTTTTATAAAAATATTGATATTTAAAGGTATAATGCAATTTATATCTTTATTTTTTGTATGTTTTTTGTTAAAATATATGCAGTGTGAGGTGGTACTGGCATGTTAAAGACAAAAGAAATATTAGATGAAAAGGATAAAAGATTAAGATTAGTTAGTAAAGAAGTTACTTTTCCTTTAGCACAAAAGGATAAAGATTTAATTAATACAATGATCGAATACTTACGCAATAGTCAAATTGAAGAGTTAGCAGAGAAGTATGATTTACGTCCAGGTATGGGAATGGCTGCTATACAACTTGGTGTTGCTAAGAGATATTTTGTGGTAGTAGATGAAGTTTCTGAAGGTGTATTTGAAGATTATATTTTAATTAATCCAAAGATTATAAGTAATTCAATAGAAAAGATATATGTTGAACTTGGTGAAGGATGTCTTAGTGTAAATAGACCTGTTGAAGGTATTGTACCAAGATATGCAAGAGTTACAGTTGAGGCTTATGACTTAGAAGGAAGAAAAATACATGTTAGAGCGAGAGAGGAACTTGCAATTGCGATGCAACATGAAATTGATCATTTGAATGGTATTATGTTTACTGATCATATCGACAAAAATAATCCTTATAAAGGAAAAGACCAGATGCGTCCCATCTAGTCTTTTTTTATTTTCTCTTTTACTTTATTTGGTCGAAGTGCTTGATCAAGATTTAAGTTTTCAGCAAGTTGTTCTAAGTCAGTAGAAGTTTTGGAGTTTACTAAAGATACTATGTCTTTATTGTAGTAGTTACCATCATTATTCCTAGTCATAGTATGAGCTAAATAATCCCCTATTACAGTATTTAGTTTTTTTACGACAGGAGAAAAATCATTGGAAAGAAGTTTTATGTTTAATTGTTGACATATTTTACTAATGTCTGTGATTTTATATTCATCTGAAGTTAATCCAGCTTTAAAAAAGGTTTGATAAATTAAAGAATTTGGAGTTAGTGCTTCTAGTAAAACATTTTCGTAAGTTAATGGTTCTCTACTTTCTTTTTTTGCCGCAATCAAAGCTAATATAGGAGCTATTTCTTCATAAATAGTGGCAGTTTCTTTATGGCGACAAACAGTTAATAAATCCATTAGTTTCTCGTTATAACCATTTTCTCTTAAGAACTGTTCGGCTAATTCTTCATAGTAGATTCTAGAAAATTTAGAAACACTATTACTAGATTTATGATCTATTTTTTGTTCTTCAGATAGATATTTTATTAAAAGATAAGTCATAGGAATAAAATCAATTATTGTTTTAGTCAATTCTACTTTTAATGGTCTTGATGCTTTATAGTCTAATTGAGCATAATGTGTTTTTGTATCAAAGGTAATTTTTCCTTCTCTTCTTGCCTTTTCATACATAATTAACCATTCTAAGCTTGGGTCAGCTTTAAGTAGAAAATGACGACAATAGTTTTCTAACTCTTTTTGAGATAGAGATGGTGTAAAATAAAAACTCTTATTATTTTCTAAGGCCTCTTTTAGTACTAGTCTGTAGTAAGTTTCTAAAGTTTTTAAAATACTAGAAAAGTTTTCATCTAGAAAGTTATCATAATCAGGAGATATAGAACAGGTTAGATCTGCTTTTTCTCTTTCTATTAAAAGACTCAATAAGGCAAAGTTAGTTTCACGATCATTTTCTAACCATTCCTCTAAAACTTTCTTTTCTTCAGGAGTTTGTTCAAATAAAATAGTACTTGGTATTTTAATAGTTTGGCTTTTATTATAAAAGTGGGAAATTAATAAATAAAATGCTTTTCCACGATAGGTTTTATTAAGAGCATATTTAGACCAAAAATTATGTTTATTAGTTAGATAATGTTGTAGTAATCTAGCTCTTATTTCTGATTCATTTTCGGTAATAGTTTCAAAGAAGTTTGGTAATCTACTTAGGGTTACTTTTTGAAATTCTTCAATACTTGAAATAGACAATTTGCCTGGAGAATTTTTTTCTAAACTAATAGTTTCTCCAGGAAAAAGTTCTTCAAATAATTCGTTACTGTCGGTTAAGACTTTTTTTAATTCTAGAGCTGTTTCTAAATGCTCTTTTTCATATTCTATACTTATATTTCCAACTGTTATTTTTTCCATATTTTCACATCCGCACTTGATATATTATGTTATTTTAATTTTTTTGTCAATAAAAGAAGAGCTATACGACTTCCATATGTTCTTCTAACTTTACACTTACTAATTTTGAAACACCAGACTCTTGCATAGTGATTCCATACAAGGTATTGGCATACTCCATAGTTTTCTTTTTATGAGTTATTATTAAGAATTGAGTTTTATCTCTATAGTTATTTAGATAAGTACCAAATCCCGCAACATTTGCTTCATCTAGAGCAGCTTCTACTTCATCAAATAAACAGAATGGAACACTTCTAACATTTAGAATTGCGAATAACAAGGAAATTGCTGTTAGAGTTTTTTCTCCTCCAGATAAAAGAGAAATTGTAGTTAATTTTTTTCCTGGTGGAGAAGCTACTATTTCTACTCCGGTTGTTAGCATATTGGAAGGATCTGTTAGTTTTAGGCTAGCTTGGCCTCCTTTAAATAATTCTTTAAAGACCTTTTGAAATTCTATTTGAATGGCCATGAAAGTATTTTTAAATTCTTCTTCCATTACTTCATCCATTTCATTCATGATTTCAAGAAGAGTATTTTCAGCTTTAAGTAAATCTTCTCTTTGATTAGTTAAGAAACTATATCTAGTATTTACTCTTTCATATTCTTCAATAGCTCCTAGATTTACCATACCAATACGTTTAATGTTATTACGGTAAGTGTTTACTTTTACTCTGGCTTCATCTGGTTCAATATCAAGACTATAATCACTTTTTGCTCTTTCAAAAGTTAATTCATAATCTTCAGATAAGACATTTAACATATTATCTATTTTTACATCAAGACGATTTATTAAAATTTCTAATTCACGAGATGTTTTTTCTAGATTCCTTAGAGTAGCATTTTTCAATTTATAAGTAGCTTGAGTTTCCTCAATCTTTGCTTTTAACTCTTCTGTTTCCTTAGTAACCATTTTTAATCTTAATTGAAGTTGCTCTTTTAGAGAACTTTTTTCATGGAATAATTTAATTAATTCTTGTTCTTTTTCAGAGACAGAGTTATTACTAATTGTTTCTAGATTTTCCCATTCTTTCTTTATGGCTTCATAATCTTGTTTGATTCTTAATAGTTCATTATTTTTAGTATTTAGTAGTTCTGTTGTTGCGATTTTTTCTTTTTCTTTTAAATAGTTTTCTTCTTCTAGTTTAGAAATAATATCATTAATTTTAGATAATTCATCTTTTAAAGTAACTATTTCAGCTTTTAAGTTTTGTTCTTTTTCTTCTAAATATTTTAGTTCTTGTTTAGTAGTGATGATACTTTTTGTCTTATTTAGAGATCCTCCGGTCATAGAACCACCAACATTGATGACATCTCCATCTAGAGTAATAATTTTATATCTATTTCTTATTATTTTACTAAGTCTATTAGCTGAATCTAAATCTTTAGAAATGATTATGGTACCAAATTGATTTTCAATGATGTTTTGGTATTTTTTATTATAAGTTAATAAGTTACTTAAAACATCAACAAAATCAGGATTATTTTTTATTAGATTTAGGGTATCAGAATCAATATATCTTTCCTTAATAATATTTAATGGGAAGAAGGTTGCTCGACCAAGATGATTATCTTTTAAGTAGTTAATAGCCTTTTTAGCACTTTCTTCATCAGATGTTATGACAAAGTTCTTATTAGCAGAAATAGCGACATTTAAAGCTTTTAAGTAGACATCATCAATATTAATAATGTTCCCAATAGTGTTATGAATTCCAGTAAGAGAAGTTTCTTTTAGGATGGTTCTAACACTATTTGGTAAGTCTGTTGATTGTTCTATTTCAATTCTTAGAGAAGATATTTTATGGTTTAGGGAAATTAAATCTTGATCTAATTTAGAATAATTACTCATTAAATAATTCTTTTTATTTTTAGTAGTTGTAATTTCTGTTTCTAGAGCTTTATACTTTTCATTTTTTGAGGATTGTTCTTTAGTTATATTATTAATTTCTTCTGTTAAGACAGCAATATTCTTTTCGATTTGACCTTTCTTCTCTAAAGTAGTACGAACAGTTTCCTTTAATACCTCTTCCTCTTTATTAGTTTTACTACGTTCTTTTAAGAGGTTCTTTTCACCATTTATTTTTTCTACTTCTTCAGTTACTTTTAAAAGTTCAGTATTTAGAGCGGACTTTTCTTGTTCTAACTTTTCTAATTTATTATTATCTTCTAGAGCAGAAATGTCAGCAGAAGAACTTTCATTAGAAAGGGTTAAAATTTCTTTATCGATTTTTTCTTTCTTCTGTTTAACTTGTTCTAGTTGTTGATTATAATTTTCAATGTCATAAGCAAGTAAAGCTACTTCGTAGTTATCTAAGCCTTTTTTATTTTCTAAGTACTCAGTGGCCTTTTCACTTTGTTCTTTTAGAGGTTCAACTTGTATTTCTAATTCATTAATAATATCATTGACGCGATCTAAGTTATTGTGAGTGCGGTCTAGCTTTCGTAGGGCTTCTTCTTTTCTTCTTTTATATTTTAAAATACCGGCAGCTTCTTCAAAAATGACACGTCTATCATTAGGAGAGTTGCTTAAGATCTTTTCTACTTCACCTTGGGAGATGATGTTAAAAGACTCTTTTCCCATACCAGTATCTAATAATAAATTAGTGACATCTTTTAAACGACATTTTTCGCCATTTAAATAATATTCGTTTTCACCATTACGATAAACTTTTCTTTTAATAGATATCTCTGTGTAAGGAACATTTATGTAATGATCGGTATTATCAAAAACTAATTCAACAGAAGCAACGTTTAAAGGATTACGACTTTTACTTCCGGAGAAGATTACATCACTCATAGAACCATCGCCACGAAGAGATTTTACAGATTGTTCTCCTAATACCCATCTAACTGCATCGACTACATTACTTTTACCAGAGCCATTAGGTCCAACAATACAAGTAATTTTATCATCTAATTTTATATCTAACTTATCAGCAAAAGATTTAAAGCCTGTTGTTACTATTTCCTTTAAGTACATACTACTCACCCTATTTATAAGTATACAATAAAAGATGAGTTTAGACAAATGATTTCTTTATGTAGCAAGTAAAATCATAGCATTTTCTTCCGAAATGTGTCAGATTTAGAGTAAATAATTTCAAGAAGTTGTAAATTACTTGAATGCTTACTTTTCTATACTTTCACTTAAAAGGATATCTAATTTTTCAAAGGTATAGCCTTTTTGCGTAATGTAGTCAATAATACTTGGTAACTGGTTTTTAGTTATTGTTGTTAAAGGAAGAGAAATAATAGCGGAATTATGAAGAGAATTCTTTATTTCCTTGTAGGGTTCTTTATTTGTTTTGATAGTTGGAATAATAGTATGCATTTTTAAGATTGAACAAAGTTCAATTACTTCTTTTTGATCATACTCAGCATAACAGTATTTAGGAGATACTTTAGTTAGAGAATTTAAATAGTTAATGGCACTTTCAAAATATATTTGGTCATATTTATTATCATAACTTAGTAATTCTAATTCATGATTAGTCATAGTTTCAAAAAAACTGGTATTATTTTCAAGTAAAAGTCCATCAATAAAGAAAGTTCCTGGGACATTTTTAGCATTTAAAATATCTACAATATCAGAAAGATTGTTAGTTGAATCAGTTTTAAAGACAAGAGAAATATTTTTATTTTCAGTATTTCCTTGAATAATATATTTATCGTAATAGTCATCTATAGAGATGGTTGGGGTTACTTCTTTAAAAGTTGTTAGGACTTCATTGTAAGTTCCATATTGAATCATTTTAGTATAACTTTTTTGGTAATCTATTTCTTTACCGGATTTTCCAGGAATCATTTTATTACCAATTATTTGGGCATTAACAGGATCTACTTTATATTTAGTGGAAGTGGCTTTTATTTTTTTCATTAAAGGATCATTTTCTCTTATCAATTCGATTGATTTATTAGTATAGAAAAAACTAAATAACATAAGAATAGTAACTGTAAAAACTTGAATTAATTTCTTTTTAGTCATAACATCACCTAATTCAGTATATGAAAAAAAAGTTCAAATTGAACTTTTTTAGTTTTATTTAGCTTCTTCTTTTTTAGTTTTCTTAACAGCAGGTTTTGGAAGAGCATCTTTTCTTGAGAAGTTTTGACGACCTTTCTTATCTGGGCCTAAGGCTTTAACAATTATTTCATCGCCTAATTTTACAACGTCTTCTACTTTTTCTACTCTCTCATTTGCTAGTTGTGAAACATGTACTAATCCTTCACAACCTGGCCATAATTGTACGAAGCAGCCAAAGTCTTCTATTTTTACAACTTTTGCTTCATAAATTTTACCAACTTCTACTTCACGAACGATTTCTTCAATCATTTGTTTTGTTTTATTGATGATATCACGATCTGTATGATAGATTACTACACGGCCATCATCTTCTAAGTCTACCTTAACAGCATTTACGTTAGTAACTTCTGTAACATTTGAGGCTTCACAAATAATCTTAGTGATTGTTTCACCACCACGACCAATAACATCTTTTATCTTAGCAGGATTAATCATAAATGTTTCCATCTTTGGAGCATACTTAGATACTTCTTTTCTTGGTTCTTTGATTTGTTTAGCAATTACTTTTAAGATTTCTAAACGAGCTTTTTTAGCTTGAGCTAGAGCCTCTTTTAAGATTTCTTCAGTAATACCTTTTATTTTAATATCCATTTGTAAAGCAGTGATACCATCTTTTGTACCAGCTACTTTAAAATCCATATCTCCTAAATGGTCTTCCATACCTTGGATATCTGTTAGGATGGTATATTCATCTTCATGAGTAATTAATCCCATAGCGATACCAGCAACTGGAGCTTTAATTGGTACACCTGCTGCCATTAGTGACATACATCCAGCACAAATTGATGCTTGAGATGATGAACCATTAGATTCTAGAATTTCTGATACAACACGAATTGTGTATGGAAATTCTTCATCTGATGGAATAACTTGAGCTAGTGCTTTCTCACCTAAGGCACCATGTCCGATTTCTCTTCTACCTGGAGCTCCATATCTTCCTGTTTCTCCTACTGAGAATTGTGGGAAGTTATAATGTAACATAAATCTCTTTTGATCTTCTAGACCTAGTCCATCAATAATTTGATGTTCTCCTAGAGCACCTAGAGTTGTTACAGAAAGGGCTTGAGTCTCACCCCTTGTAAATAAAGCTGAACCATGAGTTCTTGGTAGTAAATCAATATCAGTTGATAATGGTCTTATTTCATCCATCTTACGACCATCGGCACGTTTTTTCTCTTTTACAACGATACTTCTAAATAAGTTATATTCAATATCTGATAAAACCATATTTACTTTAGCAAGTAATTCTTTTAATTCTTGATCTTTTAAGTTTTCTTCGTTTTCTTTAGTGTAAAGTTCTATAATTTCTTCTTTTACTTCATCAATGGCAGCATATTTTTTAAGTTTATCTTTAATACGTAGAGCCTTATCCATTTTCTTGGTTGCTAGAGCAGTAATTCTTTCAATCATGTCTTCATCTGGTGTTAGAGTTTCATATTCCATTTTCTCTTCACCAATTTCTTTAATGATTTTTTCTTCAAATTTAATTAATTCTTTTACGGCTTTATGACCAACCATCAACGCTTCTAACATAATATCTTCTGATACTTGTTTAGCACTTGATTCTACCATGTTGATAGCATCTTTAGTACCCGCAACAGTTAGGTCTAATTCTGATCTTTCTAATTGTTCTGGAGTTGGGTTGATTACAAATTTACCATCTACACGACCTACTTTTACTCCAGCAATTGGACCATTAAATGGAATTTTTGAAATACTTACAGCAAGGGAAGATGCTAACATAGCAGTTAATTCTGGAGAACAGTCTTGATCTACTGATAAAACTGTTGAAATAACTTGTACTTCATTTTTAAATCCTTCTGGGAATAATGGTCTCATTGGTCTATCAATCATTCTAGCAGCTAGGGTTGCAGCTTCTGATGGACGACCTTCTCTTTTAATAAATCCACCTGGTATTTTTCCTACGGAATATAGTTTTTCTTGGTAGTTTACAGTTAATGGGAAAAAGTCAGATAATAAGTTAACGTTTTTACTTACTACAGCAGCTGTTAAAACTACGGTGTCATTATATCTAACTAAAACTGCTCCATCAGCTTGTTTAGCTAATTCACCATGTTCTACGATAATTTTACGACCATGAAAATCTAATTCAAATACTTTTTTCTTCATTTCTACACCTCAAATCTTTCTAAAAAAAAGACACTAAAAACAAGTGTCTACTTTCTTAATCCTAATTTTTTAATTACTTCACGATAACTTTGAATATCTTTCTTTGCTAAGTATTGTAACATATTTCTACGTTGACCAACTTTCTTTAAAAGACCTCTACGTGAATGATAGTCATGAGTATGTACTTTTAAATGCTCTGTTAAATCGTTGATTTCTTTAGTAAGAATAGCGATTTGTACTTCTGCAGAACCAGTATCTTTCTCATTTTTAGCAAATTCTTTAACGATTTTTGCTTTTTCATCTTTTGTTAATGCCATTATTAACACTTCCTTTCTTATATATTGACCGAAACTAAGTAAGAAGTCGGAAATTCTTCGAACCGAGTACCGGTAAGTAATTGTATTATACACTTAAAAGATTGAGTTTTCAAGTATTTTTATTTTTTTTCATTGCTTTTCATTTCTTTTCAAGTATAGTTAATGATTGTTACTCTTTTATACTTATTGTTACGCTTTACTGTTTGTTTATATTTTATTTGTGTCAATTAATTTTCTTTTAGTACTAGTTACTTTCATTTTCTTAAATTTTGTGATATGTTAATTATGGTGATATAAGTGAACGATAAGAAAAATTTATTTATACAGATTATGAAAGGTATACTTGTTTTTTTACTATTTCGTTTTAGTGTTTACTTACAGTACATACCTATTTATTTATTCAAGATAGATATTAGGCATATAACAGCTTCTATGAATGTTTTACTTAGTTGCTTTTCAAATATTCTCTTGGTAATAATGCTTTGGTTTATATACCGAAAGGAATTAAAAGCAGAATGGAAAATATTTAGAAGTAAGCTTGAAGTAAATCTTGATACAATGGTTAAATATTGGACTGTTGGACTTGTACTTATGATGGTTAGTAATATGCTTATAAATTTAATATTTAGTACTGGTCAAGCTGAAAATGAACAAGCTGTTCAAAGTATGATTTCTGCTCTACCATGGGCAATGCTTATCGATGCTGGATTACTTGCTCCATTCACAGAAGAAATAGTTTTTAGGAAGAGTTTTAGAAATGTTTTTGGAAAAGGTAAATTATTTGTATTATTATCTGGACTTGTATTTGGTGGATTACATGTAATTAGTGCTACTAATCCAATTGGATATTTATATATTATTCCTTATAGTTGTTTAGGTATTGCCTTTGCTTTAATGTATAATAAAACCGATTCGATATATGCTTCAATATTTATGCATATGTTTCATAATACTATTCTTACATTACTTTCAATATTATAAATTAAAAAGTCTGGATTATCTTCCAGGCTTTATTTGTTTATCAATATAAGTTAATCCAAGACAGATGAATAATTGAATTGAAATGGTTATAAAATAACCTAACCAATAATCATCTATAATAATCATATTTAAATGGATTAAGGTATAGAACATATAGAATGCTACTAAAGCAAATAAGTAGTTTAGTAAAACTAACAAAAATGGTGCTTCAGTATTGGCATTTAGGAAACGATAGATAACTATGTTAACAAAGTGCGATAGAATTAAAGCACAGAAGACACCTGAAAAAGCATTAAGTGAAGTTTGTTTTCCTAAAGCAAAATTCATTAATAGTGTAAAAAGTACAATGGAAATACTTGATACGATTATACCTACAACTGTTTTTTGGTAGTAGTATTTTTTTGTGATGTAATTAGCAATTAAATAAATTATAGGTAGAATAAATAATGAATATGATAAAGATACTCCAAGGATATCAAAAGTATAGCTACTTAAGGAGTATGTTAATATTGTTACTGTTGTTAGTAATAAGATATACATCCAACTATCATCATAATTATTTTTACTTTTCTTTTTTGTCATAATAAAACCTTCCTATTCTATAAAGATTATAACACAGACTTTAAAGAGAGAAAAGATTAAAAATTAGAGAAATTTTTCTTCGATTAGTGAATATAGTCTTCCACCTACTGTATTACCTAAAAATACTATAAATAAAACAAGAAATGCTTTTAGGGTATAATTACCAGCCATAGCAAAGTAAAACATATCGGCAACTACGTGTTCTGTTCCAGTTATAACAAAGCCTACTACACCAACAAATAATGATAAATACTTGGAAATATTATCTTTAGATTTTTTATAACCATCAACCGCAACATAAATAAAAGCATTACAAAGAATGGCTAAGATAAAAAGACTTAGATAGTTATCAGCTAATTTTATATCAACAATACTTGTGGCTTTTGTTGAAAGGTTTGTGGCATATCTTGTTATTCTTAATAAGAGACCAATTATATTGGCACCGATGAAGTTACCTATAATTATTATTAATAAATCTTTAATATTTTGTTTAGTTTTACAATAACAAACTTTTCCTGTATAAAGATTATAAGACCTTGTACAAACAAGAAATAATCCTACAGTAAACAATAATGAGCCAAGATATTTATTATCGACAGATAAGAAAATAAATCCTGCTAGAGCGATTGAGATTCCAGCTAAAATACTGGGAATAAGTGTTTTTAGGGTCTTTTTCATTTTTTTACTCCTTTTATAAATTTTCATTTATTATTTTTATTATATCAGTACCATACATTTCTATTTTCTTATCAGCAAAGCCTGATATTTTTTTTAAGTCGTTAGGTGAAGTTGGCATTAAAGTTAAAATTTCTTCCAGAGTCGCATCATTAAAAATAAAGTATGGTTTATATTTTAGTTCTTTAGATTTTTGGAGGCGGTATTTTTTTAATTCAGATTTGATTTTATCTTTGTCAATAACTTTTGGAACTTCTGGGATGGAGTCTTTCTCCTCCTCAAGATTTATTTTGAGCAATGGCTTTTCAACATTCATTTCAAGATAAACGTCGGCAGAGGCCTTTATATCTTTTTCAAAGCGAAAAGCTTCTCTTTTTTCTTCTAATCTTTTGATACATTCAATTATTTGGTCGGCTTTTACAAGCCTTTCTTTTATTTCTTTTGGAGCATATTTATCATGGATAATAGTTTTAGGATTAGCCATTACTACGATATAGTCATGAAAACTATTAAAGTTCTTTTCAAAATTTAATCGATAGAGAAAGTTAGAATTATCATAAGCGGTTTCTTTTATTAGTTCCATATGTCTTTTACTTTGAGTAATTGGACTATATACGCCTTCTACTACTTTCTTATTATTTTTTAGATATTCTCTAATAAAATCGCCTTTATTATTTAAAGTTATATTACCGATATAGTTTTTGCACTCAATAAAATATGTACATCTAGCCGTTATTACAACAAAATCTATTTGAGCGTTTTTTCCTTTATATTCGAAATTAATATTATGAAGGATATACATGCCTATTCCAGAATGCTGCAGTTCATAGAGAACCTTATTTTCTCCGGCTAGGCCATATTCAAAAGTTTTTAGTTTTTCCTCTAGTTTTTTATCGGGATGTGTTTTTAAGTGTTCTTTTAGTTTTTCTAATTCCTGTTTTGTTGTAGTATCCTCTTTATATAGGATTTGTTTTTTAAATCTATACATTGTATTATCAATTATTTTATCTATTGCATCAAACATATTATCACCAAATATATTGTATCATGTGATAAGACCATTAGTAAATCAATAGTAAAAAAAAGAAATAAGTAATTACTTATTATCTTCTTTGTTAATATTATCTATTATTTCATCGATATGATTACCATATTCAATTGAAGTATCATAAATAAATTTTAATTCTGGAGTATGTCTTACTTCTACTCTTTCAGCTAACTTTCCTCTTATGAAAGAAGCAGCACCATTTAAAGCTTCAAGGGTTGTTGCTTTTTTTGAGTCATCTAAAACTGTAAAATATACTTTAGCATAACTTAAATCAGAAGTTGTATCTACACCAGTGATTGTTACAAATTTAATATCTTCATCTTTTATTTCAGTCATTAAAATCATACTTATTTCTTCTTGGAAGGCATGATTTAATCTTTCTATTTTAACACTTGCCATAATAGATACCTCCTAAATTAGCGTTTTACTTCTACAAGATCGTATACTTCAATTATATCTTTTTCTTTATAATCTTGGCAGTTTTCTAGAGTTAGACCACAGTCCATATCTTTTTTAACTTCTTTAACTTGATCTTTTTCATGTTGTAAAGATTTAATTGAACCATTATAGACTACAACGTTATCTCTAATAATTCTAGCTTTTTCATTATTTTTTATAGTTCCTGATAAGACATGGCAACCAGCAATTAGACCTACTTTAGAGAATTTAAATATTTGTCTAATTTCAAGAGTTCCAGTTACTTTTTCTTCGTATTCTGGCTCTAGCATACCTTTCATGGCTTTTTCCATGTCTTCTACAACTTTATAGATGATATCATAAGTCTTAATTGAGACACCATATTGTTTAGCCATATCCATAGTTTTAGTGTTACCACGAACATTGAAGCCAATAATTAGAGCGTCTGAAGCACTGGCTAGAACGATATCGCTTTCTGTAATAGCACCTACAGCACCTCTGATAACTGTTACTTTTACGCCATCAACGCTTATCTTTTCTAGAGAGTTTTTAACGGCTTCTAAGCTACCATTTACATCTGTTTTTAAGACTACTTTAATTTCTTTAACGCCTTCTTGAATTCTTCCAAATAAATCTTCTAAACTCATTCCAGAGAAATTAGTATCTTTTTCACGACTTCTTAATTTTCTTTCTTCAGCTATTTGTTTAGCTTGTTTTTCAGATTCAAAAGCCATGAACTTATCTCCAGCACTAGGAACTTCAGAAATACCAGTTACTTCTACTGGAGTTGATGGAGTAGCTTCAACGATGTTTTGACCTAAATCATTTTTAAGAGTACGTACTTTACCGAAAGAATTACCGATAACGATTGGATCTCCTAAACGAAGCGTACCATTTTGAATTAATAAAGTTACTACTGAACCTACTTTGCTGTCTTTCTTTGATTCAATAACAGCACCTGAGGCATAACGAGATGGATTTGCTTTATATTCTTCCATTTCAGCAATTAATAAAATATTATCTAATAATTTATCAACATTTTCTCCAGTTGCGGCAGATATTTTGTTAACTATAATATCTCCACCCCATTCTTCTGGAGTTAAGCCATTTTCAACTAGACCAGTCATAATACGTTCGATATTAGCGTCTGGTTTATCAATTTTATTTATAGCAACAATAATTGGTACACCGGCGGCTTTAGCATGATCAATTGCTTCTCTTGTTTGAGGCATAATACCATCATCAGCTGCTACTATAATGATAACAATGTCTGTAATTGAAGCACCTCTGGCTCTCATTTCTGTAAAAGCAGCATGACCTGGAGTATCAATAAAAGTAATAGTTTTATCTTTATATTTTACAGAATAAGCACCGATTGCTTGAGTAATTCCTCCTGCTTCACCAGAGGCTACATTTGATTTTCTAATATAGTCTAGTAAAGTTGTTTTACCATGATCAACATGTCCCATGATAGTTACGACTGGAGGACGTTCTACTAAATCTTTAGCTTCATCTTCAATCTCAAAATTTTCAAAATTAGAAATATCAGCTGTTTCAGCTTTCTTTAGTACCTTATCATATTCTGAAGCAATTACTTCAGCACTATCATAATCAATAGATTGATTAATAGAAGCCATTACGCCTAGTCCCATTAATTTTTTAACGATCTCTACAGCCCCAACTTCTAGAGCTGTTGCTAGATCGGTAACAGTCATTCCTTCATTATATAGAATAACATTTTCATTTTGAACATTTTCGTTACTTTGTAATTTTTCACGATGTTTGTATATCTTTTTTCTTTCTTTTAAGAAATCTTTTTTGTTTTCTGTTTTCTTTACTTGTTTTGTTTTTACTTTTTCAAACTTAGTTTCATTTTCTAAATCAAACTTAGTGTTCATAGCAAGAATTTCAGCTTTATCACTTACTTCTTCATCTAGAATTTTCTCATCTAGTTCTTCATTATCTTCTGCTACTTCTTCATCATCTTGTAATTCATTATCAAGTAAAATAATATCAGTTTCATCTAAAGGAGTTTTTTCGTCTTCGTAGTTGATACCAATCTTATCACATAATGCTTTAATCTCATCTATAGTTTTACCTACATCTAATGCATAGTCTTCTATAGTCATCATAAAGACTCACCTCACTTTTCTATAATTTTTCTTATTTCTTCATACACTGCATCCTCTATATTGCATTCTAATTTTTTCTCTAGAGCTTTTGTTTTCATAGCTTTTTCTAGGACTGCAATATCTTTTTTAATATATGCACCATGGCCATTCATTTTTCCTGTTTCATCAACAGTAACATAACCTTCTGGTGCTCTTACGATACGTAGTAATTCTTGTTTAGGTAGTTTTTCTTTAGTAATTATACATGTCCTTTGCGGAATTTTTTTTACTTTCATAGAAACCTCCTATCTAAAATTTATACCTGCTTCTCGAGCTTGTTCAGTTGTTTTAATATCAATTTTATAATGAGTTAATTTACTTGCTAAACGAGCATTTTGACCTTTTTTACCAATAGCTAATGAGAAATTGTCACCATCAGCAATTACCATAGCTTCTTGCTTTTTAGGATCTGTTATAGCAACAGTTAAGTCTTTAGCAGGAGCAAGAGCGTTTTCAATAAAGATAGCTGGATCTTTATCATATTTTACAACATCAAGTTTTTCACCGTGTAATTCTTCAATAATTCTAGCGATTCGGCTTCCTTTTTCACCAATACAAGCACCGATTGGGTCAATGTTTGCTCTTTCCGAATATACAGCTACTTTACTTCTGTTACCTGGGTCTCTAGCAACACTATATAGCATTACTGTTCCATCATTAATTTCTGGTATTTCTAATTCAAATAATCTTTTTACAAAACCATAATGTGTTCTACTTAGTAAGATTAAAAGATTTTTACCATTATTATCAACTTTAGAAACATAAACTTTTATTTGAGAACCCATTTCAATTTTTTCTCCTGGAATAATATCTTTCTTTGGTAAAATTCCGTTTGTTCTTCCTAAATCAATAAAATAGTTATCAGTATCTTCTAAGGCAACAGTTCCAATTAATAATTCATCCTGTTTGTCACCAAATTCATCAACGATACTATTTCTTTCAGCTTCTCTAATCTTTTGAACTACAACTTGTTTAGCAGTTGATGCGGCTACACGTCCAAAATCTTTTGGAGTTACTTCATGATCGATTGTGTCGCCTACTTCTAAAGTCTTATCAATCTTTTTAGCTTCACTTAACTTTATTTCCGTTTCAGGATTGAAGTAACTTATTTGTGGAGCTTCTTCTTGTTCTTCACCTTCTACAGTTTCAACTTTCTCTTCTTCATCATCTTCATCTGTATAATGTTCAAATAGATAATCTTCATACTCTTCTTTTGTCATTTTATCATCAGGTACTACTGTAAGATATGAATAAACTTTTATCTCACCAGATGCACGATCAAATAAAACTTTTACATTTGTCTTAGAGTTAAAGTTCTTTTTATAAGCTGAAGTTAAAGCAAGTTCCATAGCTTCATATACTACTTCTGGATCGATATCTTTTTCCTTAACAATATTATCAAGGGCTTTTTTAAATTCTTTACCGTTCATTTTTATTCTCCTTTCTCTTTTGAATAAATATCTAATTCATCTGCATCTTCTAATATGTATTCATTCTTATCAATTATTTTGTTTATTATTCTTGATGCTTCTGTAATAAGATTTAAATCTATTGTATTTTCACTATCAAGTACAATGTTTAATACTTTTTTTCTTTCTACAGTTTCAAAAAATGCATCTGAAACAAAGACATTTAAACCTTTTATTTCACTATCTACTAGTTGTGCTATTTTCTCTTTCATGGCCACCTCCTAGAAATAATAAGAGTGGGAATTTTTTCTTTCCCACTCCTTTCTCAAGTGTATTATAACATAATTTGTTAAAAATACAAACATTTATTTTTAAAAGAATATTATTGAAACATAGTATACAGCAAATATTAATAACATTATAAAGCCTTCTAATTTAGAGATTGTTCTCTCACTTCTTGCAAATAAATATAAGTCTAGAGATGTTAAGAAGACCGCTACAATATCAATAATTGAGAAGTTTGATAAAGATATATCACCATAGATTGTTACAGGTAGACCTAAAACAATACAAATATTAAAGATGTTCGTTCCAATAATATTACCAATAGCCATGTCAAATTCACCTTTTCTGGCACTACTTATAGTCATAAACATCTCTGGAAGACTGGTACCAATAACGATAGCAGTCATGGTTATTAATTTTTCACTTATATGAAGACTTTTTGCTATTTTTATGGCGTTATCAACAATTATATTACTACTTAGTGATATTAAAACTATTGATAGTATCAAAATTATTATAGCAATCCAAATGTTATCGTATTTTATTTCCATCTTCTCGTTGTTTTTTTCTCTTCGTTTGGATAATTGGATTAGGTATAAGACAAACATAAGGAATAAGGACATTAAGACGATACCATCTACTCTGGAGAAAACATTTGGTGTTGTTTTATTAAAGCCACTGTCTAGCATTAAGACAGAAAAACTTGTAGTTATTAAGAGTAGTATTGGTAATTCTTTTTTGACGGTATCGTGTTTTACTTTTATCGGATGAAGCAAGGAGGCTAGTCCAATAATTAAAAAGACATTTACGATGCAACTTCCAATGACATTAGCAAATGCTATAGTACCATTTTTATTAATAACACTAGTAAATGAAATTGCTATTTCAGGAGCACAAGTTCCGAAAGAGACAATTGTAAGAGCAATTAGCATCTTAGGAACCTTACACTTGATAGCAATAGATGTAGCACTATCAACCAAGATGTCACTAGCTTTAATGATTACTATAAAACCAATTAGTAAAAATATATATTTTAACATATTTCTCACTACCTTCTTGTTTATTATACTATATTAGAAAATTAGAAAAAAGGGAGAAATTGTCAAAAAACAAAAAAATAAGTCTACTTAACTGTAAACTTATTTTACTCTTCTTACTAAACAATATACTTTGTTTTTGTCTTTATCTCTTTGAAGTTCATAGGTTCCTTGACTTTTTTCATTATAAGACTCTACTAATGATTTAGCTCTTGATAATCTTAGATTCAAGTTAGGATTATCGATATCAGAACAGAAACCAAATAATTTATCTTGTGGAAAATCTCCAGCAATAAAGGAAGTATTACTTATACCATTTCCCACAATTAAATCAAAATCAGTTATAGTAGGTACCTGTAGATTTCCTTTACGGTATTTAGCAATAATTTTTTTTGGGAAAGTGATACCATCTTCTGTTAAAGTACCAATTTCTCCTTCTAGTCCATACTCTCTTAGTTCTTCTTCTGTTACAAGATTATTTAGAAGAAAAGAATTTTTGTCTATGTATCTAGATATAGAATTAGAGGGAGCGTTTAGAACTTCTAAAATTCTTTGATGATTAGCGTGTGTTAAACCATTTTCTTGTAAATACTTGGCAAATAATTCTGTATTAGTCATTGTTTAGCACCTTCCTTTACAAAGCAAATTTCATTGATATAGTTTGCTTCTTTTGCTGTATGATTATAGCATAATTTCTTTGCTATGTAAAGATATAAACGTTAGACAAAGTTTTTCCAAACTATAAGAACATCATTTTCTACTTGATAGATTCCAAGTAATTTTTTTTCTTCGGTAAGGAAGATAACTTTATCTGAAACTTGATAAATATTTTTTAACTTTTGACCATTTCTTATTTTAAATTCAAGTTCTTGATCGACAATTATTTTAGGATAATCTAGAATATCTTCTATTTTATAGAGATGGTATTTTCCCTTCTTGATGTCTTCTATGGTACTTGATTCTTCTAAAGTGAATTTTCCTTGTTTAGTTCTAATTAAATTAGTCATAGTGGCATAAGTATTTAGGCTTTTACCAATATCTCTAATTAAGCTTCTAATATAACAACCTTTGGAAACGGTAGTTTTAAAAGTAAATGTGTTACGATCAGTTCCTAAAAGTTCTATTTCTTTGATAGTAACTTCTTTTTTAGGTAGGACTACTTCTTTATTTTGACGAGCATAATCATAGAGTTTTTTACCGTTTACTTTTACAGCTGAATAGATGGGTACTTCTTGGAGATAAGTTTTCTTAAAACTAGTTAGAGTTTTCTCGTATGGCAAATTATCGGGAACTATTTTACTATTTATAATTGTTCCGGTTATATCTAGAGTATCTGTTTCAACTCCTAATAGGACTCCGGCTTGGTATTCTTTATAAGTAGCGGTTAATAACTCCCCTATTTTAGTAGCTTTGCCGATCGTTACTACTAGGACTCCGGTTGCGAGAGGATCAAGGGTTCCGGTATGCCCTATTTTTTTGATACCTAGAGTTTTAGAAATGGTATTTACAACATCAAAGGAAGTTATTCCTTGTTGCTTATTGACAACAATTACACCTGAATAATTATTTAAATATTCTTCTAAAGTATAATTTTCTTTGGCAATTATTTTGGCTACCACTTTACCAACATATCTAATATGCCAAGGCTCATAAGGATAACCGGTTATATTTTCTTTTCCTTTTGGATAACGAAGAATGAAGCCATATGAGGCAAAATATTTATGAATGGCTTTATAATAGTTTTCCTGTTCCATTAGTTCTTTATTTCCATTTGGCCAAGCACCATTTACTTTTATGTTAATGTCTATTGCAAGTCCGGTATGATGTTCTGAACAACCGACTGGAGCGACTACTTTGTCGGCATAATCTTTGCCATATTTTTCTACAAATTCATCATATACTTCTTGTTGATATTTTTTACTTCTATAAGCTGAAGAAATACCAATAATAATTTTTTTATTTTGAAGAAACTTTTTTAGTTTTAAATAGGCATTATAAGCTTCCTTTTCTACTTGGACATCTAAATTGTCAACATCTTTAGTAGTTATTAATTCTATTTTAGATAAATAGTTATCTTTTATTTTATGTTCTTTATTTACTAATACTTTGTACTTCATATAATCAGTCCTCTTCATAATTATAAAGAAATTTTTCAATAAAAAAAATAGATTTTTCTATTTTTTTATTAATTCACAGCGATATTTCACTTGCAAATCCGGATATTTGTTATGATTTATTTCACCAAAAATGCATTTTTTTCTACTAAAACAAGGCATATCATCAGCTTGATTTTGATAGATGACAAACAATAATAATGGTTGTCTTTTTTTATAATCAATTATATAAAAAAGATACTAAATGATTAGTATCTTAATTAAAATAATGATAATTGATTTGAGTCTGGTAAATCGTTTAATAAGCCTAAAGTTTTCATTTTATCGATTAGTGTTTGTGATACTTTACCACGTCTTTGGATGTCTTCAACACTTAGAAATGGTTGCTTTTCACGTTCCTTGACAATGTTTTTAGCAACTGTTTCACCTAGCCCATCAATAGCGACAAATGGTGGATATATTTCTTTATCATTTTTGGCTATCCATACTGTGGCATCACTTTCATATAAGTCTACTTTTAAGAATTTTATACCACGAGCTGTTGCTTCTAGAGCAACCTTTAAACTTTCAGCTTGACCATTTTCTTTATTAGTAGCTTCAAAACCTTTAGCTAAAATATCTTCAATTCTAGCCTTAATAGCATCATAACCTTTAATCATTGCTTCAACATCGACATCTGTTGCTTTTGACGAGTACCAAGATGAATAGAAATAAACTGGCATATGGACTTTGTACCAAGCTATTCTAAAGGCACTCATTACATAGGCTGCGGCATGGGCCTTTGGGAACATGTACTTGATTTTACGGCAAGACTCAATATACCATTCTGGAATATTAGAGGCTTTCATTGTCTCTACATGCCCTTTCCAAGTTTCTGGATCTTTTGAAGCTTTTCCTTTACGAACAAACTCCATGATTTTGAAGGCTTTTATTGGAGCCATACCTTTATTTATTAAGTAAACCATAATATCGTCACGACAACCGATTGTTTCTTTGAATGGGACAATATTATTTTTGATTAAGTCTTGGGCATTTCCTAACCAAACATCGGTACCATGAGAAAGTCCGGCAATTTTTATAAGTTCACCGAAGGTTGTTGGTCTAGTATCTTCTACTAACTTTATAGTAAATGAAGTACCAAACTCTGGAATACCTAGAGTTCCAGTATTACACATTATTTGTTCATTGGTTACACCTAGGACATCAGTTGAGGTAAAAATACTCATGGTGTCTTTGTCATCCATTGGTACTTTCATGATATCAGTTCCAGATTGCATTTGAATAATACGTAATTGAGTTGGATCGGAATGACCTAGAATATCCAGTTTTAAAACGCATTGGTCGATAGCATGGTAATCAAAGTGTGTTGTACGCCATTCAGCAGTTGCATCTTCAGCTGGGAATTGGAATGGTGTAAAGTCATAAACTTCTTTGTAGTCTGGTATAACAACGATACCTCCAGGATGTTGACCAGTTGTTCTTTTAACACCAGTACAGCCCATAGCAAGACGCTCTACTTCAGCAGTTCGCATATCTGGAATGCCATGTTCCTCACAGTATCCTTTTACGAAACCAAAAGCTGTTTTATCAGCAACTGTACCAATTGTTCCGGCACGATAAACGTTATCTTCTCCAAATAATACTTTCGTATAGGCATGAGCACTAGCTTGGTTTAAATCAGAGAAGTTTAGGTCTATATCTGGAACTTTATCGGCATTGAATCCTAAGAAAGTTGCGAATGGCATATCTTGTCCATCTTTATATAGTGGAATATGACAGTTAGGACATTCTTTGTCCGGTAAGTCGAAACCTGATGAGTAATCAGCGGAGAAAGATTTTCCTTCATCATCAGTAAAAATACTAGTTTTACATTGTAGACATCTATAATGTGCTGGTAGCGGATTAACTTCAGTTATTCCCATCATGGTAGCAACGAAACTAGAACCTACAGAACCACGAGAACCAACTAGGTATCCTTCATCATTGGAGTGTTTAACAAGACGTTGAGCAATTAAGTAAATTGGATCGAAGCCACCACCAATAATACCACCTAAGACTTTTTTGGTTTGTTTTTCTAAAGCTTTTTCATCTAATTCTTCTTCTGAAGTTTTCTTAACGTATTCTCTTACAATACTCTTAACATTATCAAAACCTTTGATGATAGTATCATGTAGTTCTTGGTGAGCTACTTTTTCTAATTCATCACCAGATAAAGTTTCTTGTAAGCGTTCCTTAATTATTTTTAAAACAATATCACCATATAGCTCGGTGGCGATGCGTTCTTCTATATAATATGGTAAAGGATCGCCATACCAATCAGCAGCTTTAGTATAAACTAAATCAGTAACTACAGCTGGACAGTCTAGGTAACTTGCCCCATCATCGCTTTTTACTCTTGGAGAGAATGGGATACCACCAGTATCTGGTATTACTTCAATTATCTCAACCATATCGGCAATCTTATTAGGATTTTCAACGACGATACGATAAGCTGTTTCTTGATCTAAAAATTTAAAATTTTCTAACATTTCATCGGTTGTACGGAAGTGTTGAGATGGAATTTCTTTGATACTTGATTTAGCGAGAGGATGACGTCCACCACCCGGTACTTTTTGATTAACTATGATTTCACGGTAAATTTTATCATCTCGTTTAATATGATGAACATCTCCGGTTGCGACCATTATTTTACCGGCAGCTTCGGTTACTCTAATTATTTTTTCGATGTTGGCAGCTAATTCTACTTCATTAGCAAAGTCACCTGTTTGGATTAAATGACCATAACACTCTAAAGGTTGAACCTCTACGTAGTCATAGAATCTAATGATATTTGATAATTCATCTTCACTTTTAGAAGTTGCTTCTTTAAAAACTTCACTTTCGTAGCAACCAGAACCTACAAGGAGACCTTCCCTATTCTTTTCAATTTCACTACGTAAGATTCTTGGCGTTTTATACAAATAAACTGTATTAGCAAGGGATACTAGTTTGAAAAGATTTTTTAGACCAGTATGATTAGTTGCTAGAAGGTTTACGTGATGAGCACGACCATATTTATGAATTTCATCTTTACTTACTAAGTTATCTAATTGGTCCATTGTTTCAATATTACGATTAGATAATTTCTTTAACATCTTATGAAAAACTAAAGCAGTTCCTTCAGCATCATAATCTCCACGATGGTGAGCTTCTTCATCCCATGGAACATCATATCTTTTAACAAGGGCTGATAATGAGTGTCTAGCATAAGTATTATCCATAGTTCTTGATAATTCTAGCGTATCGATTACAGGATTAGTAAACTTACCTAAATTATATTTTTTATGAGCCATTTCAAGGAAAGATACATCGAACTTAGCATTATGAGCAACCATTGGTAAATCTCCGTACCATTCGATAAATCTTTTTACAGCATTTTCTTCATTATCTTTTCCGGCTAACATGGCATCAGTAATATTGGTTACATCAATAATTTTTTGAGGTAATGGTCTACCTGGATTAATTAGTTCATCGTAACGTTCTAGAATTTCGCCATTTTTAATTTTTACGGCACCAATTTCAATAATTGAATCAGCACCACCGGCATTAAAACCGGTTGTTTCAAAGTCAAAAACAACATAAGTCTGATCTAGTAGGACGTCTTTATTAGGACGTATGACAATATTTACAGTATCATCAATTAGAGTTAATTCTGTTCCATAAATGGCTTTAAATGGTTCTTCGCCTTCTTTTAAATTTTTATTATGGGAAGTAACTAAATTGAAGACATGTGGAAAGGCTTGAACGCCATTGTGATCGGTTATAGCAATCGCCTTATGGCCCCATTTCATGGCTTGCTTTACAATTTGTTCTTCATCAGCAAGACCGTCCATTTGACTCATCTTAGTATGGCAATGTAATTCTACTCTTTTTACTTCAGCTGTATCTTTGACTACAGAAACTTCTTTTTCTATTTTTACAATATCTCTGGCATTTAAAACTAATTCTTTAGAAAATTGATCATTTTTAGTATAGCCACGAATTTTAAACCAGTTTCCAGCTTTTAACTCTTTGCAAAGTCTGCCATATTCGTCTGGATCTCTGACAAAAACTTTACAATAAATACTATCGGAGTAATCAGTTATTTTTAAAGTGATTATTTTAAAATCCGTTTTAGATGATTCAAAATAGTCTGTTCCAAAAATAAATCCTTCAACAACGACATTGTTATCCTCGCCTATTAAAGTTTTTATTTTTATAGGATCTTCTTTTATACCTCGGCCAATAACACTATTTGGATCTTTTGGTTCTTTATGATATTTTTTCTCTGGAGATGTTTGGGTTTCTTGTTTTACTTCTTTCTTTTCCTCTTTTTTAGGAGCCTCGACAATTAAATCTTGTTTAATTTCTTCAAGAATGTTTTCTCCTTTTCTAATTATTACATCAATATTAAATTTATAGCCTAAACATTTATAAAAAGTATTTATTTTAGAAAGGCATGATTCTAATCTTTCTTTTTCTACTTCGTTACTAGCAACTAAGATTAAAAAGTCATCTTCTATATCTAGACTATTTTCATAGATTTCTAAAACCTTTAAGTCTGGCTTTAATAGTTTTAAAAGATAAGAATAATATTCCTTGTATGCTTTTAGATTTGGATTTTCTATATCAAATATAAAATTAATTTCACTAGCATTAGCATCAAGTTCATGTTTTTTTTCTTCCAATTCCTCATATATTTCTAAAGGTAAAAGTGTTTCTTTTTCGATAAAGACATTCCAAGCATTAGTTTTGGAATGAATTTTTATTTTAGAGATTTTGGCATCAGAAAAATATTGATAATTATCCTTATCAATATTTATTTTATCTAATAATATTTGCATTTTTTGGTCCATACTATCACCTACTTTATTATATTAATTCTAATTGTTCTTCCCTAATTATTCTTTTTTTGTTTTGAATACAGAAATCAATAAAGTCTGTAATATCTAGATTTTTTAAATCTTTCTCATATGGAAATTTATTAACGTCAAAAGCTATTTTATCACGATTCATATATTTTGGCATCTCTTCTTTAGAAATTCCTAAATACATTAACCAAAATGGATAGATTTGACGTTTAATACTCAGAAGTTTTTCTTCACTAGTCCAATAATGACTTATATTGGAGATATTGGTTGCTAGTTCATTTTCAATAGCCATTTCTATAATAGCATTAGCAATATTTTTATCAATATCTTTATATTTATTTATTTCCTTTTTTAGAATTGCTTCAAGAAGAAGGAAAATTATTTTGTGTGGTTCTTCTTCTGGAATTTTTTTACCAAGAATTATAGTCTTTATATCCTTGTTTGGAATTGTTGGTAACTCAAGTATTTCAAGACGATTATCAATAAGATAAACCGTATATTCTTTAAAGTCTTGTTTGGTGATTTTCTTTAGTTGAGTAGATATTTTTTTATTCCATAGTTTTATTACTTCTAAACGATACTTTTCTACTTCTTTTCTAATATTTTGATATTCAGCTGACTCTAAAATTATATTGTAGATGGTGTCATCGTTTGGGATATAATTTTTTACATCATTTAATATGGCTACTCTATCTTTATAAGTATTGTTATATTGTTCTTTATATGTATCCCATAATTTTTGTTTTAATTTATATATAGGTTCTGAAACTGAAGCTTGAAATAGAACATTCCAAATTAGTATATAATCATTTATTATAAAGTTTAAGTTCATTAGATCACTCCTACTGCTATATATTATAGTATAAATTTAAAAAAAATCATGCATTTTCTTAATTTTTATGGTGTCATTCTAGTAGTTTCTACAGTTGGATACCATTCTTTATGATTAAGAATGTAGTCATTCATCTTTTCTTGGATTAGGCCTTCTTTTCTATTTTTTGTTGAGGCGGCAACTGTTGAGTCATAATAATAGTACTTATCTTTATATTTTACAATATTCCACATATGAGGTCCACTAGTTTCTCCTGTAACACAATATGACTCAATACCAATATTTTGAAAAATAACTTGACTTGCCTTGGCAAAACCAGCGCAGACGGCTTCTTTACGGATAAAAACATTGTAAATAGATTGATTTTTTGAAGTATAGGTAAACACTTTATCATAGGTAGCATTTTTACCTACCCAATTGTATACATAATCTATCTTTGTAAGATCCATATTTTTAGTGGCCTCTTTAATATCATATATTATTCTTTTAATTCTAGGAACACTTATAGCCTCAAAAAGTGGATTAACAGCATATCTAACACTAATAGTGAGTTTATCATCTGCGATTAGGTAGGAACGTACACCACCATAACCCATTAATTCAGGATGTTCTACCATAAGAGCATCATTTGCCAGTAATAAGGCATTTTCACAATCGTAGGTATCAGAGCACCCTACTTCGGAAACCTTAAGACTAAATTGTGGAATACGCAATTTAGTATTTTTATATAATTTATCATAAACTATCTTAGCTTTTTCATCTAAATAATTATCATAGATTTTTCCATCTGACATATATAATTCATTAACATAATGGTAACTAGTTTTATCTATTTTTTCATTATCTGGGACAATTCTTGTATAAAAGTAGTAAATGTATATGGATAGTAGTAATAGGATTATTGTTGCAATTTTGTGGTTTCTGATAAATGGCATTTTTCTTCCTCCTCAAAATAATTATAATATCCTTTTATATAAGCTAATACTGGGTACATGATAAAAGGAATGAGTGCTGTTAAAATACCCATTTTCATATTAATTGAAAAAGCATCGGCTATAACAAATGGTAAGAAGACAATGATAGTAGTAGCTACTAACATCCGATCCGGAAAAAAAATAAGAGAAAGGCCTAAACCAGCTAGTAATAAAGGATGAATTTTTAAAATAAGGCACAACAAATAAATGTTATATATGGGAATTAAACCTAAATAACTTTTGTAACCAGCTTTATTGAAGAAACCAGGTAAAGATAAATAGAAACAGATAAAATAAATTAAAGCTATTTTCATTTACTTAAAATAAGTTTGCCAAATGAAGTAAGCGGCTGCTGCTAAACATACTAATACTAAAAGTACTAGGATTATTTTTACTGGTAATGGCAATGTTTTTTCTTTAAAATCATCACTTAGTTCAAAATCTTTATTAGATAAATCCATACTTCTGGTATAAAAATCACTGTCAGCATCCTTTAATTCTTTTGGCTCATCAGTATCTTCTTCTATTATTTCTTGGTCTAATCTATTTACTTGTTCTATTTGTTCTTTATTTAAAATGGCTTGAGAAAGCTCAAGTTCAGATTCTTCTTTGTCTTCTTTGTTCGTTTCTTCTTTTTCTTCATCGTCCTCTTCTTTTTGTCTTTCAACTTTATCAAGAAGACTTGTCGCCATTAGGTCACTAAGTAAATTAACTCCAGTTGCTTGGTCTATTTCTCCTGCTAATGTTTTAGAAGTAATTGTATTTATTAATTCTTTTAATTCTTCTTTTTCTATATCATCATCAGATCTATAGACACGATTTAATTTTTCTTGACGATATTTTTCTAATTCTTCAGGATTTAGACTTGTAATAATATTGTAGTTATTGTTTTTTAATCTTCTTTTTTCTTCTTTGTCGTCATCTTTTACTCTATTTTTTCTAGCTTCTTCTAAGACTCTGTTTACATCATACACTCTATTTTCACGAGTTTTATATAGATAATTAAAATCATCTAATTCTTTCTTTACTTTGGGAATAGGAGCTTGTTGTCTGAATTCTTTCATTTGATGATAACCCTCACGAGTATTGGTCATTTTAGAAGCATTATCTAAATCTATTGCATTGGAGTTTGTAACATCTGTTAAGTTTGTATATCTAGTGTTATTTCCAATATTTTGATATAATTCTTGATTTCTATCAGAACGACTATATATTTTAGAGTTATCTTCTTTATAACGATCCATTCTACTTGCCATACCAATCACCTTCTACTATAGATAAGTTTATCATAAGTTAATTAAAAACAAAAGTAGTAATTATTTCTTTACGTAAAAGAGGATTTTGGTTATAATAGTTTTAGAGGAGGATAAAAATATGAAAGTAAAAGTTAATGAAGAAGCTTGTATTGGATGTGGTGCTTGTTGTGCTATAGCTGATAGTGTATTTGAAATAGGAGACGAAGGTCTATCTAAAACAAAAAAAGAGGAAATTAAAGAAGAAGAAGAAAAACAAGCAGTTAGAGATGCTAGTGAGGCTTGCCCTACTGGAGCAATTGTAGTTGAAGAATAATTTAGTTATTCTTTTTTTGTTGTAAAGGATTATGATTTAGTTTATACTGGTTATGATGGAGGCGATGATATGAAGTGTCCTAAATGTGGAAAGCCTATGACTAGTTTTTATTGTTTACATTGTGGTTATATGCGAAATGGTAAGATGATTAGTAAGTTTGAAAGTAATCCTAATGCATCTGATTTAGAGATTTACTTGGGAGATAGATTTGATAAGATTTTCCGTAACGAAAATTCTTGGGTCATTCTTCTATTAGGTCCATTTTATTTCTGCCTTAATAAATTAGTGGCATTAGGAGTATTTTGTTTTATACTTGATTTAATACTTTATAGAATATTTTTAATTTTCTGTACTAGTTTTACTTCTCTTAAGTTTATATTCTTTTTTCTTTTTATAAGAGTTTGTTATATGACATGTGCGAATATGATTTATATGAAATTTTTGAAAAAAGAAATTGAACAAATAAAGCTCAAAAATCCAGATAACTATTTAGATATCTTAAGGGATGCAAATGGAAAATCAACTAATCTTTGGTATTTAGCTCTAGGAATGTTTATTTCAGCAGCTTTAGTAGTAATTATTTTAGCAATTTCAACATTCATATAAAAAACACGTTTTATATTATAAAAACGTGTTTTAATTTTACTTATAATCTACTTGAGGTAGAGTTTTTATTTGTCTTCTTCTAAGCCGTAGACCCTTTTTACTTCTTTTGGAGTTAGCTTTCTAAACTCACCAGATTGAAGATTCTTTAAGTCGAAAAAGCCTTCTTTTTCTCTTTTTAGTTTTATGACATCGAAGCCAACTGCTGCAAACATTTTTTTAACTTGATGATTTTTTCCTTCACAGATTGTTATTTGAACCATACAAGTATTCGTTTTAGGATCATATTTTTTTAATTTTACACGTTTCGCAGCTACTGTGATGTTGTCATCTATGGTAACACCTTCTTTTAAGGCTTCTATTTGTTCTTTTTTGATAATACCTTTTAGTTTAGCCATATAGACTTTTTCAATGTTATTACTTGGATGCATTAAAATGTTAGCAAATTCTCCATCGTTTGTTAGAATTAATAGTCCTGTTGTATCATAGTCTAATCTACCTACTGGGTAAATTCTAGCTGAAGTTGGTATTAAGTCTACGACAGTTTTACGAGAACGATCATCTGATGTTGTAGTTAGAACTCCTCTTGGTTTATTTAGAAGATAATATTCCTTCACTTCTTTAGTTATGGGTTCATTATTTACTAAAACTTTATCTTTATCGGATACTTTAGTACCTAGTTCGGTTACTACTTGTCCGTTTACTTTTACTTTTCCTTCTGTTATTAATTCTTCTGCTTTACGGCGAGAAGCTATTCCTGATGCCGCTATTACTTTTTGTAATCTTTCCATTAGTATCACCTCTATTTTTATTATACAATAAATTTGGTTGCTTGACTATTATATCAGAATTTTATTTTTTAGCAATGAAAATATTTTGTTATTTGAATTTGGAATTTAAATTTTGAACATAATTTAGATTTTTTCATAAATTATTATAAGGAGGGACTTTTATGAATCCTTATAGAAATGTTTCGTATGGTATGAATAATAAAAACTATCCTGTTTATTCCTATAATAACAATGGAGAAAGATTCTTTTGGGCACCTTTTGTTGTTGGAGGGCTTGCCGGAACAGCACTGGGATATGGCATTGCTAATAACAATCAAATAAATAACATGAATCCTAATAAAGTTTATCCATATTACCCAGTATATCCAGTACCTTATTATCCATATGGTTATAATAGTTTTAGTAATAATTACTACTATCAATAAAGTCGAAAGACTTTTTTTCTTTAGATATTTTTTGTTGAGTTTACTTGTATGTGTCAGCTTATTATGTTAATTTTAGATAGGAAACATTTAGTTAACTAAATGTCTACCTGGTATTTTGATGACATTTAATTTTTACGAATTAAGTGCCTTTTTATTTTTGATCTTTTTTTTTATTGTAAATTTACAAGAAAGATGGTAAAATACATTACTTGTAAATGAGGGTTATTATGCAAGGATATGAAAATAAAAATATTTGTAGTTCATGTGGAGGAGTATGTTGTAAAAAATCAGGATGTGACTACTTTGTTAGTGATTTTCCTAGTATTACTAAAAGTGAAATTTTAAAAGCGTTAGAGACTGGAAATATATCAATTGTTGCAGGAGTTGATATTCAAAAGATTAATGGTAAAACGATTGCTTTCCCTATTCTATACTTAAGAGCAAGAAATAAGGATCGTGATGTAGTTGATTTATTTTCGATGAAAAGAGAATGTTCAATGTTAACTGAGACTGGATGTTCATATGACTTAGAACATAGACCATCAGGAGGAGCAACTCTTATTCCAAAGAAAAATATTTTTGGAATATATGAATGCAGACCATCGGTTGATCATATAAAAGAATTAGAAAAATGGTTGCCACATCAAAATTTACTTGGAAGAATGGTTAAACGTTATACTGGTAAAAGCGTTAATGAAGTTTTTAGAGAAGATGTTGAGAGAGTTTTTTTTGAGGTAATGACAGAACAATACGAAGGAGTCTCAGAACTAGAGATTCATGATCTTGGTCGGACTTTACCACAACTAGCCGAATGTTTTCCAACTGAACTTAATAATGCCAGAGAAAAATATAAAAAGGCAGTTAAAATATATAAAAAAATTAAAGATTAGTTTTGCTAATCTTTTTTAATTACATGGTAAGGTTATAGTAACAGTCGTTCCTTTTTCTTTTTGAGATTTATAATTAATAGTACCATGATGCATTTCTACTATTTCTTTGGATAAGACTACACCTAGCCCATTACCATTTGCTTTAGTTGTATAAAATATTTCAGTTATTTTATCTAGTGTATTTTTATCCATCCCTATTCCATTATCTTTAATTATTATTTTTATATCATTTAAAGACTTTTTCACGTCGATTTGAACATTTAGGCAGGTATCTTCTTTTCTAGCCTCTAGGGCATTTTTTAGAATGTTTACAAAGACTTGTTTCATTCTTAAATAATCAAGATTTAAATAGACGTCTTGCTTTACATTTAGATAGATATTAGCGTTATACTTTTTAAATAATGGATTGAGAATGGTTATTATTTCTTCTAATAACATTTGTATGTCTACTTCTTCTTTATTTAATTCTTTTAGTTTACCAAGAGAAGAAAAATCATTTATTACTGATAAAGATCTTTCTATTTCACTAGAGATGATTGGTAAATACTTTGGAGCTTTTTGGTAACCATTTCTATCAATTATTTCAAGATAACCTTTACAGACTGAAATAGGATTTTTTAATTCATGAGTTAATTTAGATAAAGATTCAAATAGTAATTTATCTTTCTTGGATTCTTTAATTACACTATATAAATTAGTTATATCTTCACCCTTTTCAAATAAGAATAAACTTATGTAAGTAAAAATTATAAAGATGCTAGAAGTTGCGACTACATATATTAAATTATTTATAATAGGTTCATTAGAATTTATAATATAGAAAACAATAAAGGAAATTACTAGTATTTTTATAAAGACAAAGATATCTAAAAATTTAGATTCTTTTTCTTTAGATTTGGAAGTATATAAAAAGATAAGAAAATAAATACTATATTCAATTATTAAAAACAATATAGGTATATCGATGTAGAGATTATAAAAGATAATTATAGCTATCGATAAAGTTATTATAGTAGGAACTTTACCTTTTATATAGGCTAATAATAAAGGAATATTATAAAAAAGAAGTATGTATATAGATTTATCATTAATATACCGAGCAATTAAAAATAAAGCGGATATTAAAGAGATATCTAATAAGATATTTTGTTCTGTTTTATCCATATTACTTAAATGAGTAATATAAATTAAGTAACAAGTTATAGGAAAAAATAAAAATACGAATAATAAAATAATATTTTCAAATACTGGCATAAGTACACCTCTTATTTTGAATTATATAATTTTAGTATGTCGTATTTTGTCGAAATATGAAAAAAATGACAAATTTTGTCATTTTATTTCATCTATGTACTTTTTTAGTTGTTTAGATTCAGAACCTAAAACTATTTTTAATTGATTATCTATTTCAAGGATTCCTTTAGCACCAAGTTTTTGAATTCCTTCTTTATTAGCTTTACTAATATCTTTTAAAGTAACTTTGAATCTTGATAGATTAATTTCAGTATCAATAATATTATCTTTACCACCTAAATATTCTACTAATTTGTTAAAGTCCAAACCGGCATCTTTTTTATTAGCCTTTAGGATTGCTAGTAAAATAATTAGTAAGATAACTGCTATAACAACATATTCCATTTTTATCACCATCTTAATTATATAACAAGTAATATAAAAAATAAAGATATTTTATTTAATGGGACATATAATTATATAGGTATTTATAAACACCAAATATTAGTTTTTGAATACTTTATATTAGAAATAGATAAAGAGGTGGGTACTATGACTACTAATCGATGTATTAAGAATTTGTTAAAGCTTATAGCTCTACTACAAGATAATTCTAAGGATGATTGTTGTTTTGAGGAAGGCTGCACTAAACCCTTTTTAGGACCTACTATTAATTGTATTTGTTATAATACAAGAGTTATTACTCTATATAATAAGAGAGGTATTTTACTAAGTGCAAATTATACAGATAATAATAATGCTGTTCAATCGAGTTCTTTATTTAGAGTGCATAAAGTTAATGATGATTGTGTAACTCTTAGGGTATTATATAAAGATGGTAATGATTATATTGCTAGTAGAAGTTTTATTAATGTTAATTTAAGTTGTATTTGTGCAGTACAGTGTCTAGAAGATGTTGTTGTTTCTAATTTATAGAAAGGAGGTTTAGATTATGGGTTGTGAAGACAAATCACGTACATGTTGCTTATCTGATGTATTAAGAAAAATATTAGTACTTCAAAAACAGGACTTTGATAATGAAAGTTATTCTGGTTGTGATAAACCTTTTTTAGGTCCTGTATGTAATAGTATTTGTTATAATACTAGACCAATTACTTTATACAATTGTTGTACTGGTAATGCTTGGAGTTTTCCATATACTCTAAATAATGAAACTAGACAATCAACTGTATTTAGAATTGAAGCTTTAGATGAATGTTGTTGTACATGTAGAATTTTATATCCTAATACTACTAATGATGGTTACGTTAGTACAAATCAATTCTTTACATTGGATTTAAATTGCGTAGGAGCATTACAATGTTTAGCCGATACCTATGTAGAATTATGCTAAGGATGAAGTAAAATAAAAAAAGATTGTTTAAGTTTTTAGCAATCTTTTTTTATTTTTTAGTAATTTGGAAGTCTATTATTTCGGATATTGGAATAATATCATTATCAAGAGTGATTATATTTTTTTCGGTTTTAGCAATTAGACTGGTGTTGTAAGTGTTAGTAGTAGTTTTTATAGTGACAGGAATATTGTAAGAATAACCATAACCAGAAAAGACTTGGTCTATTTTTTCGAGAATGGTTGGTATTCCTGTATAAGGATCTAGAGGTTCTTCTTTTAAATAACAGACAGTTTTGTTATTGTTAATTTTTTTTGTTATTTCATTTTGATATATTTTAGGTAATTTTTTCATATTTTTTCTCCTTTTTATATTTTATGAAATAAAAAAATAAAAATTGATTGATTTTGGCATAATATAAATGAAAGGTTTTGGTTAAATGAGAAAATTTAAAATAAATTTAAATATAGTTGTTCCAATTGTATTGATGGCTATTATTAGTATTATGACAATTTATAGTGCTTTGACTTATACATCTAAAGCACTTGGTAATTTAGCTTTAAAACAAGGTATTTGGTACTTGGTTGGAGCCTTACTTGTTGTTTTTTTAGTGAAGATGAAGAATGAGTATTTATATAGGCATACATGGATTTTATATGCTATTGGGAATTTGTTATTGGTTTGCTTATTACTATTTGGAAAGCCTATCAATAATAGTAAATGTTGGTTGATAATACCAGGAATTGGTAGTGTACAGCCTAGTGAATTTATGAAGATTTTTATTATGTTAGTTCTAGCTAGTATGATACATTCTTTTAGAAGAGATTATAAGAATCCTACTGTTTGGGAGGAGTTTTTGTTTATTTTAAAGTCATTTGGCATTGTACTTATTCCTTCAATACTTACCTTTTTACAGCCAGATACAGGGGCTGTTATTATTTATTTAATTATATATGTTGCTATGATATTTGCATCAGGGATTAGAGCCAGATGGTTTGTTATAGCTAGTTTTTTGGTTATGGTTGGTGTGGGGAGCTTTTTAGGACTTTACTTTTTTAAAGAAGATGTATTTATTAATATTTTTGGAAATTCAATTTATTATAGATTGGAAAGATTATTTGATTGGAAAAATGGTTCTGGATTACAATTAGAAAATGCCTTAGCCGCAATTGGTTCGGCAGGATTATTGGGACATGGTTTTAATAAGACACCAGTTTATTTTCCAGAGTCTTCTACAGATTTTATCTTTGCGGTATTTGCTTCTAATTTTGGATTTTTAGGAGTCATTTTATTGCTAGGGATTATTATATATTTTGATGTTAATATTATAAAAATGGCTAAACGAAAAATTAATGATACCGATAAATATATTTTGATTGGGATTGTAGCGATGCTTTTGTTTCAGCAAGTACAAAATATAGGTATGACGGTGGGACTTGTTCCGATTACAGGGATTACACTACCATTTATTTCTTATGGAGGATCTAGTCTACTCTCTTATATGTTATTAGTGGGAATTATTTTAAATATTTCTATGGAGAAAGATAAGAGATACAAAGTCAAATAAAAAAGGATAGATAATTTTTAGTATGTGTAGAGGTTTGGACTCTATATGCACTTTTTGAAAATTAGCCAAAAAAAAGGAACTATTCATTGGTTCCTTCTGTATTGGTTTCTTTTTTGTCTGTACTTTCATATTTAGCTTTATAAGCTTCATAACCAGCATTTAGAATTTTTGATAATTCTTTTTGTTGTTCTGACTCATATCCTAAATAGATAATTTTTTCAATTTGTCCATGGTTGAAAGCACATGCCATATTACTATCAAGAATACCTTCTGGATAAATGCAGCCTCCATATTCATACATTTTTGGGGCTTCACCCAATGCTTCTCCATTAGGTTTTTGAACTTTGGTTGGGAAGATACAATAACTTGTTATCATTACTTCTTTCTTTCCACCTTTTAGTAATACTACTGTACCAATTGGTAAAAATCTTTCTTTCATATTATTTCTCCTTTTCCTCTTTTTATATTAATAAAGGTTTATACTATATTTCTCCCAAGTCATCGTTTTCTTCACTTGCTTCATTTACAAGTTGATTAAAGTCTATACTTGAGTCATCATTTTCTTTCCATTCATCCGCAAGAAGATTGTTATCATCTGTGAAATTAAATTCATCTTCTTCGTAATTGTCATCTTCACCATTATCATTGTTCTTTTTATTGTCCATATATATTTTAGCACCAACACCTACAGCAGCTGCTGCACCTAGGCCACCAAGAATTGGTAAAGCACTATTATTGTTAGTTTTCTTTTTCGTTGTTGCTACTCCTGATAAGTCTGTTGGGATTGTATATATACTTTCTTCAGTTTCATCAGGATTGATTAGATCATCGCCATCGCTTGGTTCTTCTATTGGTAATTCACCATCAGGCATTTCTGGTTCTGTGATCTCTCCAGGGTCTGGTACTGTTGACCAATCACCATAATCTGTTCTTCCGCCTCCACCATGGTCTGGTTCTGTTGGCGTTGGTGTTGGAGTTGTAGTATCTTTGTCCTCTGGCTTAGTTGGATCATCTTGACCCTTTTTATTATCGCCATCGTCTGGTTTAGTTGGGTCATCTGAGTCTTTTGGATCATCTGTGCCATCTATTGGATTTGGTTTTACTGGATCAATACCATCACTTGGGTCTATTACATCTGTAGGAGCACTTGGAGCTGTTGTGGTACCTCCAGTTGTCTGTCCTGGTCCTGGTGGAGTCGTTGATGTTTGTTGACCGTTGCCACCATATGGCCCTCCAGTAGTTGTTCCACTAGGTGGAGTAACATTTGTATTACCGCCATTTGTATTACCATTTATAGGTAGACCTGTATTTGTTTGAATAGAATTATTCATTGCTTGAAGGTCTGGCTCCATAGCAGTTAAACCTGTATTAATTGTTCTAGCAAGACCATTGTCATAGTTTGCAGCAATTCCTGTTCCAACACCAAGTACACCGATACTAGCTGTTGCCACTTTTCCAAGAGTTGTTGGTTGAGCCTTAGCAACATTTGCTACTGAGCTTACCATTGTCTTTCCAATATTTCCTACTGCACTAACTGGAGCGGTAGCACCTTTTACAGTTAATTCGACGGCTGCTCTTACTGGCTTAGGTGCATTATTGTAAATTGTCGTGGCTGCATTCTTAGCACTTTCTATTGGAGTTGCTTTTTGGCCAATATTAGGTTTAGGTAATTGTCCTTCCCCTATCTTTTGGCCTAAGTTACTAAAGCCATCTTTAACTTGAGTAGCAGCGTTACTGATTGTTGTCTTAGCTGTTGCTTTAATTCCATCTTGAGCAAGTGATGTTCCAAGTTTTTGACCAGCCTGAGTAATTGAATCTGTATAACCTTGGTATGTGGCATTTTTGGCATTGGCAAGAATGGTATCCTTGGCTGCAAGGACATCTTTGGCTTTTGTTAATTCGGCGGCTGCTTTAGCATTTACTTCTGCCGAAGTTGATGGTAAGGCTGTCTTTGAATTTTCAACGATTCTAGCAGCATCATCGATTTGTTGTTCTGCACCTTTTACAGCGGCACTTCTTTGACTGGCTTCACCAAGTTTACCAAAGCCATATGCAAGTCCACCTTGTACAACGCCTTGAACCACACCTCTTTTAAAGGCATCGTTGTAGTCAAGACCAGCATTAAGTCCAGTTTCCGTACCTTGACCTAAACCACCTAAGGCAGCAGTTACGGTATTTACTCTTGTTGTTGACTGGGCAAAAGTACCAATTGCTTTTACGACACCTTTACCTGATGTTGCCCATGTAGCACCAACGCCACTAGCAAATCCTCCTAATGCTAAGTAACCCGCTGTTTGTCCCGCCAGTTTGGCAATCGAAGCAAGACCACTATTTTCAGTATAAACACTTGCTTTTGCAAAATCACTATTGTAATAGAAATTGAAGACATCATGTGACCATGACTTCTTTATAGCTTCAGCACAACCTTCTTGGAATTCTTTATTTCCAAGAGCTCCACCTACAAAGCCAGCTACTGAAATAACACCATCACCGATACTTTCAAATACTGATAATACACCTTCGCCAAGTTTTGCTCCTGTCATAGCAAGAGTACTTCCAACTTTCTCGAAGAATGAGGCATTGTCATAAGCTTCAATATCAGCAACTTTTGCTTCCACTTGTTTTTTTATTGCATCAACTACACTGACAATCTGAACGTCATATAATTCATCAAAAGAATTTTCTCCGATTTGATATACATATTCCATTCCTCTTACTTGATTTAAGTTTCTAATAGCTTCTCTGCAATCGTCACGAGCTGTTTGTATTTCTCTATTTTTAATACTCTCTAGGTCATCATAAACAATCTTTATTTTGGCATCATCTAAATATAGATCGTTTCTACCTGTCCACCATTCTTTTTCCCATATTTTTGCCATATGTTACACCCTTTCCTTCATTTTATGCTTGTCTTACGCTTACAACACCCGTTGTATAACAAGAACTTTCAGCTTGTTTATTTAGCTGTTTTTGAAAATCATCATGAACATCACAGGCTGTTTCATAAACTACTTCTAGGGATTCTTCCATTTGAATTGCTAACGGAGCGACATCACCATCACCACCAGCTATTTGTTCAGCAACCTCATCTATTATTGGCTGCATTGTCTTATCTTCTACTGATAATGTTTCTTGACCACAACTTATATTGGCAATTGCTTTACCTATGTTTTTGAATCCTTCATCAACTACATTTCTCACATTGTCAATGGCTGATCTTACTGCTTCTGGATTTATGTATTCAGTTGAAGCATCTAGTGCTGATCTTTTGATTACACAATTACCATCTTCATCGTATCCAGCATATGTATTTGGATATACTGAAATTCCTTTTCCCCTTGTTCCACCTTCTCCTTTTTATTTATGCAAAGTCTAGTAAATAGAGAGGTGCTCTCTATTTACTACACATTGCATAATGCAATGTATAGTTACTATTGCTCTTGACTATATTTTAAAGCTTGATCAACTGCTAAACGTAAGTTAGTAGCACTTAATTTCATAGCTTCCATAGCTTCTGGTACGTCTGCTCCATAGTAAGTTTCCCAATTGTTTCTTACTTCGTCAGACCAAGTTGTTTCTACTCCATTTGGAATATTTCTTTTAATTGCGGCATCTAAAGTTTCCATAGCAGCACTAATGTCATTGATGATGCTGTCGATTTGGCTAGCATCTTCAGTAGCTGCACCTGGATTAATTGTTAAATTCATATATTCTTTCCACCTTTCCTTTTATTATTTCATTGATGAAGATAGGTCTCCAATAAGACTTGTAAACTTTGTCTTTTGCATTCCCATGTATTCTTCTGCATCATCGATAGTTTGAGCTAAGCGTTTAAACGTTTCTTCTTTTGATTGAAACTTTTGTAATAAATCATTAGCTGGGTCTCCTTGAATATCACCAGATGTGATTTCGTTAATTAGATTTTGTAATCTTGTTAATTTGTTCTTGTAGTCTTCACCAGCTGTCTCTAAAGCATTTCTTAAGTCATTTAATGCTTCTTCTTCTACATGAATTGCCATTCTTGCACCTCCTATAATTTTTTGTAAGAATATTTATCCTTCAACCGAATCCATATCCTTATAATATGATTGTAATATTAATTTATTTTTTTTTCAAGGTTTTTTTGGCTTTCGTGTAAAGTAGTGCAAATAAAATGTAGAGAATATAATTTTCTCTACATTTTTAAAACATCCTCATAAACTTTTTTTAGTTGTTCGCCTACTTTGGCAATATCTCTTTCTTCTGCTACTTTGTAAGCATTTTTCCCTACTTTAGGTAATTTACCGGTGATTACTTTTCTTATTTTATCTTCAAACTCATCTAGGTTTTTGGCTTTATAGACATTTTTTCCATCTTCTAACATTTCTTCAAAAATTGGAATGTCTCTAATGACTGCAGTTGTCTTACAGGCACAAGCTTCTATTATTGGGATACCTTCGGTTTCTTCTAAAGTTGGGAATAGATATATGTCGCAACCATTCATAGCATCTTTTATGGTTTGTTGTGGAACATGTCCAGCAAAGACCAAATTATCTAATTTAGTATTAACTGCTTTTCTTACATCTTCTGTAGCGGCCGCTAATGGACTATAGCCAAACCAAATAAATTTATATTCAGGCAGTCTTTTTGCTAATTCTACAAAATCTACAATTCCTTTTCTGGTGATGTAAAGGCCAATTCCAATTATGACCTTGTCATCTTCTTTGTAATTATATTCTTTTCTGAATCTTTTACCAGCCTCTTCATCTCTTTTAAATAAGTCTAGTTCTATACCATTAGATATGGCGTAAATTTTTCTTTTTATACCGTAACCTTCTAATAGTCTTTTTGAATATTGGGTCGGTGTTACAATAACATCGCCTAAACTGTAACACTTTATTAGCCATTTTTTAAAAAGATGTGCTGTTTGCTTAGCAAAAATGAAGCCAGACTTATAATCTTCTTCTGTACTATGAGCATGATAGACAACTTTCTTTCCTTGGCGATGTGCTTTTTTTGCCAAGTGATATGATCTTGGACCATAGAAATTGATATGGATAATATCATAATCATCTTTTAAATTTGTTGTATATGGAACTTTAGCAAGCTCTAAGGCTTTCATTTGATGTTGTATGGCTTTACCAAGGCCTGAATTAGAGGTCATTTTTGCCCCTTCGGTATATAATAATACTTTCATTTTTTTCCTCCTATTTAAATTTTGTGTCCACAGTGTCCACAAAATAATCCTTGAGCTGGTGCTCCACAATTACCACAGAATTTTGGTGTCGTGATTAATGAACGATTATTAGTTGCGACATATTTTAACCTTTTAATAGCAGTTATGTACATACCTATTACAAAAATAAGGAAAACTATATAGAATATTGGATGTCCGGCCATGCAACAAAAATCATATATACCATGTAAAATAGTTGGAACTAGTAAACTCTTTATAAAATTCTTTTTGGCGATGGATTGTTGATTTTGCATTTGGGCTAATTTGGCAAGACTTAGGTAATAACCCATAAATAAGCCATCACAAGCATGTCCTGGAACAGATAATAAACCTCTTAATATACCTACTTGTAATCCAATACCTAAACTAGCATTTGTAAATACATAGAGAATATTTTCAAAAGCAGCAAATCCTAAAGCAACAAAGACAGAATAAACAATAATATCGTATATTTCGTCAAACTCTTTATGTTTATATGCAAAAAGATAAGTCATAAGTAACTTACAGCCTTCCTCAACAAGGGCTACAGTTATAAAACTATATATAAAGACTTCAAAGAAAGTACCTGTCCTGATGTTGACATCTAAAAATGGAAAAATCTTTTTTAAGAATTCAGATACAAACCAAACTAAGAAGCAAGAAGCTATTCCGGATGCAAACAATCTTACCAAAAGATTTTTTGGTTCCTTATTTTTATCCTTTTTATAGACATATAAACCAATTAAGATGACTGGCAATACGGCAATAAATAATAAATCAATCATAATCTCACCTACTATATAATTGATTATAGCATGTTTTTATTATTATTAAAGTTTTTTTTACAAAGGATATGAAATTAAAAAAATGAGGTTGATGGTGAATGGATGCTTTTGTTGTAAAATAAAAGTGTTGAGAAATCAGCACTTTATTTAATAATATGATTATTGTTATGTGTAATTGTGTTTTTTATGTATTTATGGATTTGTTAGACAATCTTTAAAAAGCATTTAAAATTTAAAAAGAAAGGAAAAAGGCAGGTAAAAGGCAGGTAAGCAAAATAAAAACGTTGATTTCTCAACGTTAATTTCAATATGGTGGAGCATAGCGGGATCGAACCGCTGACCTCCACGGTGCAAACGTGGCGCTCTCCCAGCTGAGCTAATGCCCCATAACTAACCAATCAATCTCAGTCAGCAATAAGATTATAGCATAGCAATTTTTAATATGTCAACGATTTTTATAAATTTTTTGCAAAATTTCGTTTTCTAAATAGTATTTATCATTTAGTTTTAATAGATGTCGCTTATTTTTATGAAAATTATTAATATTTTGAATGATTACACTTTTTGAGAAATTGTATTTATAGAGATATCTTTCCAAGAGAAATTTATTATAGAGTAATTCTACTTGTTTGTATTCTTTGGTTATTTTATAAAGAAGAAAAATAGTAATTATAATTAAATTTATATTTATGTTTTCTTTATTAATTAGAATTATTATGAGGACCATAAGATAGCTTATAAATATTTCCATATACAGGCTACGTTTTAAAGGGAACTTTAGGGAAAAAAAGAGATTTAATAATTTACCACCATCTAAGGGATATATTGGTAGTAGATTAAAAATCAGAATGCTATAATGATAAAGATTGATTATATCTTTGTTATCAGGGAGAAGTTGCAGGATAATGAAATATGCTAGAAATTGAAATAATGGGCCCATTAGAAGTATCATTAATTCTTTATAGATTGGAGTATTTAGGGGCATTTTAAATTTAGAAATACCTCCGAATGGATAAATTATAATTTTGTCTACTTCCATGGCAAGTATTTTAGCAAATATAAAGTGACCTAATTCATGGACTATTATTAAAAAACTTATAATTATGAAGGTTGAGAATGAAGCAGTTATAATTGATAGAAAGGCAAAGAGGTAGACTAAAGGATCAATTTCAAAATATTTAGATATAGTCTTTATAATTTAGATACTTCCCATCTTTTGAAAATACAAGATACAACTTATTATTTTTAGCCTCTCCTAACAAACTACCCTTTTCAATATAATCATATAGTTTTAAATTAATAGGTTCTATATTGGCATAAAATACTTCTATCCCATTTATTTGTTCTATAATGATGGTCTTTCCATATTCTTCTTTTTCTCCGATAAAAACTATTACTCCTGACTCTAAGGTAGGTATCATATAATTATTATCGACAGTTAAAGCTACGCCATCCTTATAGGAGTTTTCCTTTTTATAAGTTAATTTTTCATTAAATACGGGCTTTTCTTCTTTTACAACTTTTTCAATTGGAAGAATGTTTCCAAAATATTTTTGATATAATTCCTTTGCTTTACCAAATTTAAAGTTTGTCTCATAAACATTTTTTGTTATTATTTTTTTGATATCATTATTTGTTTTTATAGCAATTAAAGTAATTAAAACAATTATTACAGTAAGCATGCAACGAATTAAAAACTGGCGAATATTTTTCTTTAGTACTAGTCTTTTCTTTACTATTTTTCTGTTCATATTATTTCTCCTCTAGTTAATTTTATGAACAAAAAAAATAAATATACTTTTAATTTATATTTATTTTCTTATATGATTTAGGCATTTTTGCTATGATTAAGAATAATATTTCACTATAGAGTATATTTAGAATTAGACTGTGTGATATTTTATAAAGTACTTTGGTTAGTGTTATTGGGACTAAATTGAATACGATAATTATTAAGGTTGTTATTAGTTCATAAATGGTTATTATTAGCACTATTTGGATGATTAGATTTAGGTAATTAGGCTCATAGTTTTTATAAATATATTTTGAGACTATACCAATAATTAGAAATAAAGTAGCATTAAAAAATAAGAGATTTGTGTATAGTAAATCATAGATAAAACCAGTTATAAATACTATTAGAAAGTATTTTTTTTCTTGTTTTCTATAAAACGGATAAATCAAAAAGATAGTTACAACAGTTAACATAGGTGTTAATAGCGATAGATTATTGGGAAGATATGGAAGAAAGCAGGAACTGATGCCATCTAATAATAATGAAATGACTATTAGTGTGTATGGAACCATTATTTTTTCTCCTTTAAAACTGTCACGTAGTGAATACTATTGAAATTTTGATCATTTTTGATATAGAGTGTTTGGCTTAGATTATATTTATCAGTTTCCACCTTTTCGACTGTACCAACATATATCCCAGCAGGAAATAACTCGCCTAAGCCTGAGGTTACCACTTGAGTATTTTTTTCAATAGTTACTGTTTTATTTACCCAAATTACTTTAAAAAGTTTTTGTTTTTGATCATAACCATTTAAAATAGCATAAATATCGTTATCATTATTTTTTATAGCAATACTCACTTTATAGTTTATATCATCAGAAGTAATTAGTTTTACTTCACTTGAGGATGTATATACCTTGCTTATCTTTCCTATCAAACCTTTACTAGTTATAACGGCCATGTCTTCTTTGATGCCATCATTTTTTCCTTTATCAATAGTCAGGGTGTTGAACCAATAACTTTTGTTTCTTGATAAAACAGTGGAATTTATAGGAGTGTATTCAGTTAAAGCTTTGTTTAATTTTAATAATTCTTTTAATTCGGATATTTCTTTTTTTAGAGTGTCATTGGCGTTTTCTTCAATAATTTTACTTTGATCTTGTTTTTGTTCATTAAGCATTGCCTGTAGCGGATATACTACTGCTTTGCTTGGTAGTGTTGCGAGAGTTTTGACTGTGTTTTCTATAATGGTTGGTTTTCTATTAAAATTCATAGAGATAGTTAATAGTATTAATAAAAGTATGATAATAACTATTAAATTTTCAGTATTTTTTTTTGACATGTAATCGGTCCTTTTTATTGTATTTTATTTTTAGATGCTTAGTATGTTGTTGTGTTCATAAAAACTATAGAAGGAGTCATCACCTACTATAATATGATCTATTATAGGTATACCTTGGATTTTTCCAATTTCTACAAGAGCATTTGTAAATTCTAGATCTGCTGTACTTGGTCTTAAATCATTGCTTGGATGATTGTGCATACAAATAATACTTGAAGCACTTAGTTTGTAG
>SAMEA104315421__coassemble_617_pt1 | contig 45266 bp, 40 predicted proteins | sample SAMEA104315421__metabat2_low_PE_056 | metagenome-assembled genome bin SAMEA104315421 (sample SAMEA104315421) | gut metagenome | biome: Monkey gut; feature: monkey-associated habitat; material: faeces | place: China | collected 2013
CAAGCCACTTTAATAGCTGGCACTGTTCCTACAAAAGTAATATCTTGATACTTTTCTCTTAAATACTTCATACATCTCGTAGTAGCCGTATTACAAGCAATAACAATTAACTTACATCCTTTATTAATTAAATAATCAACTACTTCTGAAGTAATTTTAAATAACTCCTCATCACTTTTTTCTCCGTATGGATTATTTAAACTATCTCCATAATAGTAAAAATCTTCATTAGGTAATACTTTTTCTAATTCACTAAGTATGCTTAAACCTCCAATACCCGAATCAAAAACTCCTACTTTAAAGTCCATAAACATCATCCTATCTTAAAAATTTATCTCCTATCTTCTTCGTAAAATTATAATCATTCATACGAAGAATCTTAATAATCTTCTTATCAATAAATGTCTCAATCTGATAAACATCATCATAAACATGATTAGCCCCATCGATTGTTATAACTAAATTTCTCTTATCTACTTTCGGTATTAAACTAATTATCTTGTTAGAAGGCACAATAACTGAATTAACTATATTACGATAACTCTTATTATTCATTGGCGCAATAGGAGTTATTTGTAATGTATGAAAAGTATTATAAACGATACTTCCTCCTAAACTATAATTATAAGCCGTTGATCCAAATGAAGTCGCAACCAATAGCCCATCTCCTACAAATTCTTCTAATAAACTATCATCTATTTTTACTTCTAACTTCGACACTGTTAAATCCTTATCTCTAACAACAATCTCATTTAAAGCAAAATGCTTAGAAATACTATCTTTTGTCCTAATTTCAATCTCTTGAATACCTATCTTTTCATGTTTAAATGTCGATAAGTTAATTTCTCTTACAAAGTCATCAATAGCCTCTACGGAAACGTCCTGCGCAAATCCTAACGTTCCAACATTAACACCTACGTAGTAGCAATCACTATTAAAATTACTACTCGTAACCATTCTAAGAAAGGCTCCATCTCCACCAATCGCAATTCCTAAATCAAAATCCTCATCAACTATTAAAAAATCATTCTCTAAAAGTTTCTCTCTAACAATATCGCTAACACTCTTTGATTTTAAATTATCATTAACAAATAATTTTACTCTATTAATTTCTCTCATAACTACCTCTTATATTTAAATAATACTGATGGTCTATGTCCTCCTCCAGTTCGCATCTTCTCACTCTTCACAACCTTATCAGCAATAATTCTTCTAAAGGCTGGATCCAATAGCTTCTTATTTAAAATTACTTCATATACTTGTTGTAACTCTCCTAAAGTAAAATACTCTGGCATCATATTAAATACTATATCTGTATAATTAACTTTATTCCTTAATCTCTCAATTCCTGCAAGTATTACAATCGAGTGATCAAATGCTAAAGGTGACTTAGACATATCTTTAAAACTATATCTATCAGTTGTCTTATCTCTTAATTTTTTACTTATCTTTAAAGATAAACTTTCTTCACCATTATCTAAAGTAATCTCTACTATATTACCCTTTTCTTCATATAAAACAACATCAAACCAACTAGCATTCTTATTAATCTTTTCATCTAATCTATTCCTATCAACTAAAGCAATATATGAAGTGGATACAACTCTCATTCTAGGATCCCTATCAAGTCCATCAAAAGTATACAATTGTTCCAAATAGATATTTGATAGATTAGTCTCATTCTTTAAAACTCTTCTTGCACACTCTTCTAAAGTCTCACTCTTAACATCTAAAAATCCTCCTGGTAAACACCATTGATCTTTATATGGATAATCATTTCTTTTTACAAGCAAAATACTCATCATCTTTTTACTAGTCTTACGATAATTACTACTTTCTTGATCAGATACACTAACTAATAAAATATCCGCTGTCATCGATAATTTTTCAAATCTATCTGAATTATAATTCTTTAAAAATTCTTCTTCACTTCTATATTCCATACTAAAACCTCTATCTTATTTTATTATTTCTCTAATCATTTCACAAATCTTTGCAATGACTAAATCCTTATTCTTGCTTCTACTCTCACAAACAGCCTCAATCTTTTCTCTATAATATTTATCCTCTCTCTTATCAAAAATACTAATAAAAACAACATTATCTTCTCCAAAAGGATTATTCTTATCAACTCTATTTAACTTTCCTGTAATTCCAACACCAAGATCACTATGTGAAAAATTGCTTATATTTAAAGCCATACTATCGGAAACTTCAAAACTATAAACAGAATACTTATCAATTATCTCTTCAGGAACTCCCATTCTAATCTTATATTCATTAGAATAAGTAACTGCACTAAACTTTAAAATATCACTAGCCCCTTCAATATTCGTAATACTATTTGCAAAACCTCCCCCAGTACAAGACTCCATTGAAGCTATCGTTATATTTTTATCTATTAATTCATTAACTAAATTCCTAATTTCCATAATATCACCATCTCCATTATACCTTAATATAATTCATTTTGCATTATATACTTATAAATTTTCTTATCAATATACTTAAATACTTCTAAACTTTTTTCTCTAATTAATTTCCTTATCACAGTCGAAGAAACATCCTCTTCCACCATATCTGTAACAATAATATTTTTACTCTTATATTTATCAAGTAACTTATCTATATCAATACCATCTCTCTTAATAACTAAAATATGATAAGTATCTAAAATATATTTATAATTATTCCAAGTATCTAACTCCTCTAAATTATCACAGCCACATATAAAATAAATTTCATCATTCGGATAAATTTTCTTAAAATAATCAAGTGTTTTAGCCGTATTGGAAATATTTTGAACTTCATACAAAGAAACATTTAAATTTCTTTTACTCTTAGTTAATATCTTAAGCATATCAACTCTTTTTTCTCCTTCAATTAAATCCTTCTTCTTATAAAAGTTCCCTGTCGGTACAAATATAACCTTATCAAGATATTTCTTCATAATTAATTCCTCTGCTATTTTTAAATGCATCTTATGTGGTGGATTAAAACACCCTCCAAAAATACCAATCTTCATAATATCCCATCCATTCCTTAATATTTTCCACTCTAAAACACTTAACTATTCAAAAACTATCTTCTATATGTTGGAGTATTAAATTTATGTTGATTCTTCTCATGTAAATTTTTAATTATTTTAGCCGAAGTCTCATCAATACTTACACCCTCCATATAATCAGCAATCTCTCTATACTTAACACCTAACTTCTCTTCATCACTTAAAGAAGATAAACCATCATCTGGTACCTTATATAAAACCTGACTTGGTACGCCAATTATTTCACCAATCTTTATAACCTCATCTACTGTAAAGTCTGCTAGTACGGAAATATCTTGTACTGAGTCACCACCTTTTGTAAAATATCCAACATATAACTCACATTTATTTGATGTTCCTGCTACTAGATATTCTCCCTTATTAATAGCACTAAACATTGCCGCAAAATAATATAAAGTTGCCATTCTAAGTCTTGGCTTTAAATTAATATCACTATTTACTAACTTTCCTTCAGAAACTTCAATCATCTCTTTTACTTGTCCTTTAAACGAATCAAATACTTCACTCAAGTCAAAATTATATAATTTAAACCCAAACTTCTTTGAAACTTCTAAAGCATCATTTCGATCACTTTTTCTAGAGTGACATGGTAAGGTAACTCCAATAACATTTTCCTTACCCAAGGCCTTTGTAAATAACCCAGCAACAACTCCCGAATCTTTTCCTCCCGATATTCCAATAATGGCTCCTTTTAAATTATTTTTCTTATAATAATCTCTAATAAATTCAATAATTCTCTCTACTTCTTTTTTAGCATCAAACATTTCTACTTCTCTCCTTTACATAAGTTTTAGCCCTTTCCATCGTAAGTAATGCATTAGCGCCCTTTATATAACCTAACTCAATAAGTTCCATTGCCTCATCCAAACTACATTCAAAATATCTAACAAATTCACCCTTATCTAACTTCTGTTCACCTATTTTCTTACAACCAATCGCTATAAAAGCATGATTCATAGCCTCAATACAACCTTCATCCTGATAAAAACTAAGTAATTCTTTGCATTCTTCACTTGCATAGCCAGTTTCTTCTAATAGTTCTCTTCGTGCCGTCATTTCTGGAATTTCTCCATCTTCAATATAGCCAGCAGGTAGACTAATTCCTACTCCTTCTCTTGTAAAAACTCTTGGTTCAACAATCAGTAAAACATTATTATCTACTGTTAACGGAAAAATTATTGCCGCTCCTCCATTTTTACCATTCTTTAAAACTTTTTCTCTTCTAATAACCTCCCCATTTGCAAGAGTAAAGTCATAGCCTTCCGCTGTTATGAAACCGCAACTATTTTCTACTTTTTCTCGTTTAATAGTTTGAAACTCCCTAATATAACTATTTAACTCTTCTAATTTTTCCCTTCGCATTGTGCCACCTTTACTTTCTGAATACCTTTTTCCTCATTTGTATCAGTACTTGTATAAAAACTGATTAATGCATTTTTCAATTCACGTAATTTATTACTCAAATCAACATAATAGCCATGTGGTTTGTTTACTCTTGTTACCTCCGGATAAAATTCATCAAATGCTTTCTTTGCGTATTCACGTTTTTCTAAAATGCTTGGTTCCACATAAACAAGTTCACCATCTCTAAATATTTCTTTTTGTAATTCTCTAACTTCATAATTTTGTAAGTTTTTTTGTTTCCAAGTATCCGTAGAATGAACAAGAGTGTAACCATTCATTGGAATCTTTTCCTCGGCTAAACAAATGACATCTCCTAAAGCATATCCACTTTCTTTATCAAAGAAACGATAAACTTTTTTATAACCTGGATTAGTAATTTTAACACGTTCATTACTAACCTTAATCTTTGGAACAATTTCTCCATTCTTGCAAACAGCAACTAGTTTATAAACTCCCCCAACTCGTTCTTTACTAGCCGCAATATTGTCGCCTACTCCTAGCGAATCAATTTTTGCACCTTGATTTAATAAATCTCTAATAGTATGCTCATTTAAACCATTTGACAAACATATAGTTGCCTCCTCATATCCTGCCTCATCTAACATTTTACGAGCCTCTTTTGATAAATAAGACAAGTCACCTGAATCAATTCTAATTCCTTTAAACTTAAATCCATTAGGTTTTAAATAATCATCAGCAACTCTAATCGCATTAACAACGCCAGTTCTTAAAGTATCGTATGTATCAACTAAAAATACACAATTATCTGGATTTGCTTTAGCATACTTTAAAAATGCTTCATACTCATCATCTGCCTCTGTAATTAGTGAATGTGCCATTGTTCCAAGTACCGGAATTCCATATTTCATACCTGCCAGTGTATTTGAAGTTCCACATGCTCCACTAATATAACTACATTTACTAGCCTCAACCGCTGAATCAATTCCTCTTGCTCTTCTAGCCCCAAACTCCATAACTGGTATATCTCCCGCCTCATTAACAATTCTTCTTGTTGCTGTTGCTACTAAACTACCATGATTGAAGTTAGCAAGTATTGCCGTTTCTAATAATTGTGCTGTAACAATATCAGCCTTTACTGTTATAACTGGCTCATTCGGAAAAACTATTTCTCCATCAACGGTTGCATAAACATTTCCCTTAAATTTTAATATTTTTAAATAATCCAAAAAATCTTCCCTAAACTTTCCTGTTCCACGTAAATATTCAATCTCCTCATCTCCAAAATGAAAATTCTTTATATATTTAATTGTCTCATCAAGCCCTGCTGATACAGTATAACCTCCTTCAAAAGGATTCTTTCTAAAAAAGACATCAAAGTAAACTTCTTCCTCTGCCTTCCCTTCCATAAAATAAGTCTGAGCCATTGTAAGTTCATAAAAATCTGTCATTAAAGTTTTATTTTCCATAATTTCATTTCCTTTCTTTTTAACAAATTATTAATATCAATATTTAAAAAATTATTTTGTTCCCATTTTCTTTTGAAAACCCTTAACTTCTACTTCTGCTCCCTTAAAATATGCCTCTTTAAAGGTATGTTCACTCATACCATAACCTTCCGTAACATAATGAGTTCCCGAGTCAAATTCAATATTTTCTGCTTCTAATCCTTCCTGATTAAATGCCCATGCTATCGAATTTTTAACCTCATCCAAAGAAATATCAATAGTAGCAGTCGCTTCTTCTAAAACTTTAACTTTTCCAGTTAGAAGAACTTGTGTATTAAATGATGGTCCATAGTAATCATCATTACTAGTTACCTTAATTGTTGCCTTTCCAGAAAAGTTATAAACCTCCTTGTAATATCCTTCTATCATTTTTTTAATTGTATTAGTTCCTACTGTAATTTTCATATTCTTCTCCTCCTACTTAAAATTTATTCCTTGCTGCTTCATCAATACTTTAGCAGCCTTACTATATTCTGCTCTATTATGTGTTGGACTATCATATGTCTCAACTCCATCTTCAACAATTGTAATTAAAACATCTCTATTATGTTGATCAAAATAATTTGCCAAAGCAATCGCTCCGTTACATACACATATATCTGTACAACAACCAACCATTTCTATTTCTCTTAATCCCTTTAATGAAGAAATCAAACTTCTAAATTCTTCCGTTTCCATAAAACTTGTTGAGTTTTTCTTTATTGATATTGTATTATCTTGATCTTCAAACCCTTTTAATTCATCAACAAGTTCACTTTCATGACTTTCTGCTAAACAATGTTTAGTATTACCAAATCTTCTAAATTCAACTGCCGCCTCATCATGTGAATCTTTAATAAATACAACTAACTCTTTCTCCTTTTGATACTCTTTTATTAGTTTAGTTTGACTAGGTATTGTTCTAGCAATCGCCTCATCATGTAAAACTCCCTCTCTTACAAAACCATTAACCATATCAACAACGATCAAGCATTTTTCATAAACCTCTAAATTTTTAATTTTCATCCTTTTACCTCTTATTAACAAAATATTAGTAACAAGTTCTAAAAAAATAATTTGTACTTGTTATTAACATTATATTAATAACATTTAAAAATGTCAACATTTTTTTAATATTTTGTTAATATCTTCTTGCTTTTTGGTAAAATTTAAAAAGCAATCTACTCTATTCGATTGCTTTCATTGTAAACTTATAATTACTATTTCTTGGAGATACTAAACTGTTGAGTACTTACCTCTTTTCTTTAAAGAAAGGAGGCAGATAATATGAACAAGAAAAATTTTTTAATTTTTTCACTCATTTTTATCATTATATTATTAATAGCCGTACTTTTCATTATTGTAAAGTAACAAACTATTTATAAAATAAAAGGTACTCAATCTACATCATAGATTAAGTACTTAAACAAACTATATAGGGAAATACTCAACTCTGTGAAAGTTAAGTATTTCCCTTTTTTATTTTATGCAAGTTTCCTTGCTACATACCAAGTATAGCAAAAATTAACAATTTCATCAATACCAAGGCCAAAAAGAGAACCCTATTTGTGAGTTCTCTTTGTAATTATAAATGATACCCCTACTTTTTCATTAACTATAACGATATCATAATTCATAAGATTAAGAGTCTTTTTAACAATAGACAAGCCAAGCCCAAACTCCCCTTTAATTCCCTTACGGAACGGAGTAAATATTCCCTCAAGGAAATCATTATCAATATTGTCTCCATCATTGTATAAAATTAGTTTGTTCTGCTTAGCTGTAATTTTTATAGTTGTAGTAGCATATCTTATAAAATTACTAAGCAAATTATCAAGTATTGTTTCCCAGTTTTCTACAGTTCCTACGAATTGACATTTCTTATCATATTCAATTATAAAATTTAATTCCTTACGATGAAACTTAAATTTTTCTACTTCCGATTTAATAATATTTTCCATATCAACTGGTACTAGCTTAACATTCTTAGAATCTTTAAGATAATCAAGTTTATTTAAGTAAAGAAGTGAGTGTACTTTTTGTTCTAATTTAGAAGTCTGTTCTTTGATAACTTTGAGTGCTGTAGCTTCATCTTCAACTTTATCATCAACAGCTTCTATATATGATTTTATAACGGTGAGAGGTGTCTTAAAATCATGTGATATATTTTGATACATCTGATTACGATATTCTTCTTGATTTATTAAAGAAAGTCGCATATCTTCTATTGCTAAAGCTAGTGATTTAATTTCATCATCGATCTCAAAATCTATTTTATGGTTATAGTCAGGGTTATCAATATTATCAATCTTATTCTTTAGTTTTTCGATTTTTCTAACAATAATCGTTGACCAAGCAATTAGAATAAGACCAATAAGTAAACATGTACCTAATACTATTGGAAATATTGCACCTAAAATATCTGTCTTTGTTTTATTGATGTAACTATCATTTGTAATAGCGATCTTCTTAACTTTTTCAGTTTCGATAGCATAATAGTAGTAAAACTTATGTTTATACTGAATCTTTCCATAATCATTATCAACCTTTTCTAACAAAGCTGAAACATCTGTAATACCAAGTTCTTCACTTAAATTCTCTGTTGTTAGTATCTTATCACCTACAACATAAATATAGGCAATTTCTGTATCAAGCAACTTGTAATCAACATTGGCATTTACTAGTTGTAATGGTTCTCTTAAATAATTATAGATATTGTTCTCAGCAACTGGAATTAACATTCTTGGTAATACCAAGCCTAATAATATAAATAATAAGATGAATATAAATCCTACAAGCCAGACTAATTGTTTACTAAGTTTATTAATCTGCTTCATGATAGTCTGTACCCATACCTGTAGATTGAGTTTAAATTAAGTTTAGGGAGTTTTTTTCTCAAACGTCTAACCAAATCATCTACAACTCGGTCGGATCCAAAATAATCACTTCCCCATATAGCATCTAATATTTCATCTCTTGTAAAGGATTTATCTTTATTCTTCAAAAACAATATTAATAAGTCAAATTCTAAAGTTGTAAGCTTTATTTCTTTACCATTTTCAAAGACCATTCTCTTCGTTAAATCGATAGCATAGTCTTCATAGTTAAGTGTACTTGTGTTTTCATCTTTATAAACTCTTTTAATAATTTTATTAACTCTAAGAACTAATTCCTTACTAGAATAAGGCTTCGTAATATAATCATCACTACCAAGTTCAAGTCCAAGTATTTTATCTAAGTCCTGATCTCTTGCTGAAGTAAATATAACTGGAACTTCTTCATCTTTTTCTCGAATAGCCTTGATTATATCATACCCATTAACATCATCACCAAGCATAATGTCTAATATCCAAAGATTAACATCATTTCCAATATAATTTATAGCCTCACTTCCTTTAGTAAAACGAACAACATTATACCCAGCTTTCTCCAGATAAGTCTTTATCAAATTTGCTAAATCGACTTCATCTTCCACTAAACAAATCGTATACATCATACATCACCACCAATAGTATAACACTATTAACTAAATTATTCTATAATCAATCTATAGGCAACCCTCCTTATATATATAAAGTAAATTAGTAAAACATTAATCAGTATTTTTCTATTTTAAACTTATACTTATTCCTCCTTTCTACAACTCTATAGTATCACTTAATTGTTGTCGAATTATTGGAACTTTATGTGAAATTATGTGAAAAAAAATTAATTGTCCTAAAACAATTAATTTTCTTTATTTAGTAAAATCTCTTCTACTTCCTTCCAAGATCCTACTCTATCAACTATATCTAAATATTTCTTTTTATCATCAAAAAGTAAAGTTCTAATGCCATGTTCCTTAAATGCTAAATAATTATTAATATCATCATCAATAATAATATCAATACCCTCATCCTTGCAAACCTTAACCTTACCCTCTTTATAAACACTATCAAAGTACTTATCATAATAAATATTATTTTTTTCTAACCATTCTTTAGTTGCTTCTCTCATATGCTTAAAACTCTTAACAAAGTCTTCTGTACGAGCCGTAACAATAATTATTTCATTATTTACTTTTAATTTATTTAAAACATCCAAAAAATCATCCTTCAAAGGATCCTCTCTAACAATACTTTCGATCTTAACAGCATAAAAATCCTCCATATATTTACTATCACTAAAGAACTCTTTCCTTGTCATTTTCTTCTCTTTTATATATTCTTCTATTTTCGTATCGATAATCTCATCTGTTCCACACATTGTATTATCAATATCAATTCCTATTCGCATCATCTACCCTCCATACTTTCCAATTTTTCTATTGCTTCTTGTATAGTAGAAACTCCTATAATTTCTATTTTATACTTCTTTTCTTTCTGTAACTTAACACATTCTTCATAATTCTTATCCATTGGTACTAAGAATACATCTGCTTTATTCTTAACAGCACCCATTAACTTATATTTAACTCCACCTATTGCACCAATAGTTCCATCTTCTTCTATCGTTCCTGTACCAGCAATCTTTAATCCTTTAGTTAAATCACTCTTAGTTAACTTATCATATATTGCAAGTGTCGTAATTAATCCTCCTGAAGGACCTGATTCATTTGCTTTAAACTTAATTTCTACTTCGGGATCTGTTTCATACTCACTAACTTCTTGTAAATAAACACCTATAATTTTTCTACCCTCATTCTCATAAATATCAACATCAAAACTGCGTTCTTTATCATTTCTCATAACTGTAACCTTAATTTTATCTTTATCTTCTAACTGACCTAAATATTCTCTAGAAGTTTTAGCAACTATATACTCAGAAATTGTTTGATCTCCTACTTTTAAATCACTATTATACTCACTAGAAACTGATATAATATAAACCTTTGTCTCAATAGCCTTATATTCTTTATCAGCCATCTCATATGCCCATTTAATCGCATTTCCGTTAGTACTAACTAAATCAAGCTTACTTCTAAACTCAATATCCGCAATACTTTCCTCATCTTCATACTTATAATCATTAGCACTTTCCCTTTCCCAGCTAGGAATAATATAACTAAGTAAATATGGTCCAAGACGTCCATTTAACTCTGAAACATAAGAAATATTAAAGCTTCCCTTGCTCTTATATTCTCCCTCTACACTAACCCTATTTCCTATATCATTAATATCTCCCCCAATAATAATATAATAATTAACTGGGAATAAGAATACAATAACACTAAGTAATAGAAAAATAAGGTATTTATACTCTTCTACTATAAACTTTTTAAAATCCTTTAAAAACTTTTTATTCATCATATCACCTTGTTTAATTATAACAAAGAAATGGAGAAATATGAAAAAAACTTATCAAAGATTGACAATTATTATATTTTTATTAGTTCTATTAACTCTATATACAATTAATTCTTCTCTAATTATTAAAAGTATTTTAGAATATACCAAACTCTTTATAACTAGGCTATTTCCCACTAATTTTATTTTCTTTGTCCTTTCAACCATTCTAATAGATCAAGGTCTAATCGAACTAATAAATAACAAATTAAAACTAGATGGTAGTGTTTTCTACGTTACCATTATGAGTATTTTATCGGGTATACCATCAGGATCAAAATACACTAAAGACTTATTAGAAAAAGGAATCATTGAAGAAAAGACCGCTAATTATCTTTTGTCCTTCACTCACTTTCCTAATCCAATGTTCGTTCTAAGCACTGTAACAACTCTAATAAATAGTAAAATAGCTCTAAAAATATTAATTACTTTAATTCTAAGTAATCTAATAATTGCCTTTATCTTCAAACCAAAGAAAAAAGAAGTTTATAAAACAAACTCCTCTATAAGCAATGATTTTTCTTCTTCTCTAGCTAAAGCCATACTAGATGCCATTAAAGTAATTATAATTATCTATGGTACATCTGTATTTTTTTATTTAATTACAGTTATCATTAATAAATATCTAACTTTAACAGTCTTTTCCCACGTAATCTTAAATGGCGTTTTTGATCTAACAAAAGGGCTATTCTCTACAATTTTAATTTCTAACGAGCTTCTAAGATCACTCCTCATAATTATTTTCTTTGCATTTGGTAGCTTATCAATTCATATCCAAATAAAAAGTATTATTTCTAATACTTCTCTTAAATATAAAAAATTTATTTTAGGAAGAATTCTTCAAATTATGATTTCTATTCCCCTTTTCTTATTATTATATACTATCTGCTAAAGTTAATAGGACAAATAATATTTATACCATATCTAGTACCAAAGTCTGGATGATAAAAATTAATTCTTATTGTTAGAATCTGATTATTATTGTTAATGTCTACTGATGAAATTCTCAAATCATAAATTGTACAACCTTCATCATTTTTTCCCTCTCCTAAATTAGGTAAAGGATAGTCAAACATATTACCCAAAACTCCATAGCTAATTACATATTTATCATTTTTTCCAGATGGACAAGAACTAGAAGCGGTAGCTGAAGCTCCATAATCATCAGCAACTATTCTAGAAACTTCTAAAATTGAACTACTTCCATCTCTAAAAAATAAATTTAATGTATACTTTTCCGGAATAACGTTACTAGGATCACTAGCATTTACAGCCGTTCTTTGAACTGTCGCATCAATTAATCCTTTTTTTATTAAGTCTCCCTGTATTTCTCTTGTTAAAAGATTTTTATAAGTATAAATCTTATTTTTATATTCCTCTATACTTTCTTTATTTTTATATGATTCAACAGTTCCATAAGCAGATGCCACAATTATGGCAAGTAACACAAAAGAAATAAGAAGTTCAATCGTTGTAAGTCCCTTTTTATTAAGTTTCATTGCCTAACACCTACCTTGTCCTTTTATTATTTCCATTGTTGAATAAGTCCAGTAATCATTATCATCTCTTGTATGATGATATTCAATAAGTACTCTATAACAAGCTCCATTTATAGAAGATGTTTTAGAATAAGTAGGTAAATAACTTACATAATCTTGAAAACCAGACGAGAAAACTGAACCTGCATTTTCTTCAACTACACCTTTAAAATTATTCTTATCATCCATATTATCTCTATTACGTATTTTATAACTAGTTATATATATACTAGGCTTTCCCGCTTCATCTTTCGCAATATCAAGCAAATTAATTAAATCGTTACAATATCGAACCGTAGTCTTATCATTAGCATCTATATCACTACATTGAAATTGATGATATTTATTATTGTTAATATCACTAGATATACCATTTTCAAAAGAAACACTGCTACTTTGAATAATTCTTTTTATCCAATACACTGAATACTTACTATCAACATCATCAAAATTTTCTCTCTTCTCATACTCCGCCATAATTGGATAAAAATTTACGTAAATAACTGAAAATATAGCCATTACAAATACTGCCGTTATTAAAGTTTCAACCAAAACAAAACCCTTGTTTGTTAAATTTAACATTTTATCACTTCACTCCTTGCTATTCTCATAAAACTATTATATAATAAAATATAGTAAAATACCATACATAAAGTAAACAAAAAGAGGGGTTGAAAAAATGGTAGAACAAGAAACAAAAACTGCTGTGCAAAAGCCAGAGACTGCTGAAAAAAAGCCAGAAGCTTCTGCAAAAAAGCAAGAAACGAACATGGTAGCGTTTGATTTCGAACGTACTCCTATCACTCAAATTGCTGATTATATTATCATAACAGCATCAAAGAATAACACATCAGATATCCATTTCGACCCTAGAGAAGATGGTATGATGGTTAGATTTCGTATTGATGGAGATTTACAAGATTATACATATATACCAAAAACTTTTGAACGAAATTTAACGACTCGTTTAAAAATTTTAGCTAATATGAATATCACTGAATCAAGACTACCACAAGATGGTGCCATTAAAGGTGACTTCGGTGGAAAATATTTGGATATGCGTGTATCTTGCTTACCTTTAAATGAAGGTGAAAAGATCGTTATCCGTATCTTAGACTATACAAGAAGTTTACAAGGTATTGATAGTTTAGGTTTTAATCCGGAAAACTTAGTTAAGTTAAAAAGAATGATGGGAGTTCCAAATGGAATCATCCTAGTAACTGGAGCAACTGGTTCTGGTAAATCAACTACTGTTTACTCTATTCTACAAGGCTTAAATAAACCTGAGATAAACATAATCACAGTTGAAGACCCAATAGAAATGAACATTCAAGGAATGAATCAAGTACAAGTTAATGCTGAAATCGGTATGACATTTGCTGCCGCTCTTCGTTCTATCTTACGTCAAGATCCGAACGTAATTCTTATCGGAGAAATTCGTGACTCTGAGACAGCACAAATTGCCGTACGTGCTTCAATTACTGGACACTTAGTTCTATCAACTATCCATACCAATAACTCACTATCAACAATTGAACGTTTACTAGATATGGATGTTGAACGTTACTTGCTATCAACTGCCCTAACCGGTATCATTTCACAAAGACTTGCAAAACAGTTATGTATGAAATGTCGTTTTGAACGTGAAACAACTAAATATGAAAAGAAAGTCTTTAAAAAATTCATGAATAAAGACATTGAAAAAATATATGATGCTAATCCAACTGGTTGTAAAGCTTGTCGTAAAGGATATAAAGGCCGTATCGCTATACAAGAAGTACTTGAATTAGATGAAGAAATTAGAAATGCTTTAAATAACACTAAACTTTCTAAAGAAGAATTAAGCGACATGGTATATACTAATAAAACAATTACAATGCTCCAAGATGCCCTTGGTAAATGTATCGCTGGTCTAACAAGTTTCGAAGAAGTATATCGTGTTATTGAAATAGAAACAGATCCAGAAGATGGAAGTGAAAACGAATCACTTACAAAATCAATGGGTGAAGATGTAGAAGTAGAAAATAATACAACTACAGATAAAAAAGATGAGGAATCAAAAGAAAAGATACCTAGTGAAACTAAAGAAGAAACAAAACAAGACGTCAACACTTCAGATATAACGGAAAAAGCTGAAGAAAAAATTGAAGTGCCAAAAAAATCTGAAAATAAAGTCGAAGAAAAAGAAGTAAAAGCAGAATCTGAAAAAAAACCAGAAGATAAAGTAGAACCAAACAATAATATTAATGTTATTAACCCTACTGACATTGCTAAAGAAATTGCTATTTCAGAAAATAAAAAAGAGTCTACCATACCAATAAAACAAGAAGCAATTGAAAATAATGCAAATGTTATTCCTGCAAAAATAGATATCACACCAAAAATTCCAACACCAATAGAAAAACCAGTAGAAGTTAAACAACAATTGCCAAGACAAATAATAAATATTGATAAGCCTAATACTAACGTACCAGTAATAAATTCTGATACCATTGCAAAGCAAGTTACAAAACAAACTTTAGTACAGCCTATCGTTCCAAAAGATAATATGGTAAAACCACAAAATGTAGTTCCAGTAACTCCTATACAACAAAGTGTAGTTAAACCAGTTGCTCCAACTATACAAGCACAACAACCTATAGTAAATAAACCAACTATAACTCCAGTAGTACCACAGCAAGTAGTTTCAACACAGCCAATACAACAAAATATGGTTAAACCAATTACACCAGTAGTACAAACACAACAACCTATAATAAATAAACCAACTATTGCAACCACAACACAACAAACAGTTTCAGTCCAACAACCAACAATAAATAGTCAAGCAACTATACCAAAACCAATACAAAAAGGAAACTAAAAATAGTTTCCTTTTTTATTAACATTAAAAAGGGAAAATACTCTATTTTCCCTTTCTAATTAACCAATTACTACCCTCTCTAACAGTAACCATTCCCGCATAAACCGAACAACTCTCATATTTAACATCAAATATTTTCTTATTATAATTATCAATAACTCCACATTTCTCACCATCATAAACAATAATCTCATCATTAATAGTACTATCAAAATCAACTTTTTCATAAATCTTAGTACCTTTTTCATCAACTAAATAATATAAAGAGTCTTCTCCATCACGTACTGCAAACAATTTATCACTAAACACTAAAATCTTTTTATATTTACAAGGCAATATAGTGTCACCCTTATTATTAATAACACCTTGTAAATCATCTTTACCCACGACCGCAACACCATATTTTGTAAATTCATTTGAAATAGACAATTGATATTGTTCTTTAATTACCGTTTTCTCATCTACTGATTTATAGCCTAAAAGTCCATTTTCACCAACAAACATATTCATACCATTAACAGAAAAATCAACAGTTACTTTATTTTTAATTTTACCTGTTTTAAATTCATAAGAAGAGAAATTAGTACCGTCACTAGAATAATAAAGATAATTATCATTAATAAAATAATTACTACCAACACTTTCAATAATCTTATATTTATCACTCGTGAATATAAACAAATCATTTTTATCATTACCTATTTGACCTATCAAAATAGGATTATTGGCATTCGAATCATCATAGTCAACAACATATGTATATTCCGATTTTGATATTTTATTACCATTAACATCAATAATATCATTCTTATTATCTTTAGTTAGAATAGCTCCAATATTATTAACAACTGTAACAGAATCATAAGTTTTATCAATTATCTTTTTATTTTTAGCATCAACTACACTCCAACTCAAATTATCATCTCTAACTAAAAAACAATTTTTAGAAATAATTTTAATTGCCGAATACAAATTAGAAATAATAACTTTTTCAGAAGCATCTACAATTCCATACTCCACTCCATTATCAGTAACAACAAACATACCATCTTTAGCGTCAATTCTTTCAAAATAGTTATCCCAATCAAACGCATACTTAAGATCTAAAACTTTCTTGCCATTAATATCATAATAACCATACTTTTCGCCATCACTGACAAGTAGACTATCACCCATTTTAGTAACAAATTCACCGTTAATGGTAAATTCTTTAATCTCTGGAGTCTTTTTTACTTTATTATTGTTAGGTGTAAGTATACAACCAACTACGATTAATACTAATCCTATAGCAGCAACAATTATTCCAATAAGCTTTTTATTATTCACTATAACAACCCTTTCTTATTTTAATCTACTAAGATTATAACATAAAAAATAAAAGAAGAAAATACATATATTCCTCTTTTATTATATATAATTTCTACTTGTCCTATACAATCCAGTTTAATTTAATTGAAAACCACCAACACAGGTTCTAGGATCGCCATAGTAACAATTGGAACAATATTGTCCACCCTGACAAGTATTTTTAGTTGTTTTACAAGGATCGTAACAAGTATCACAGCCATATTGACAGGTATTTTTTGTTGAGGCACAATTTGACCATTTATCACATGAATACTTTACAGTCTCACACCTATAATCACCATGTGCTGTACTACCACCATGCCATTTACATTCTTCCTTCTCACAAGTACTCTTTACATAACCACCTACACAGACACTTGAAGATCCGGTTTTACAATTACTACAATTACAGCTGTAATTACCCCCTACACAAACACTAGGCGAACCAGTATAACAATCATCCCAGGGACCACAACCATAACTACAAGTATTTATTGTTGACTTACATGAATCATATTTATACGTATGTGATGAATCATTAACATTACCCGCATTATCAGTACAACTAAAACTAACAGTAACATTCTTTGTACCAGTTAACTTCTGCTTTTTTTCTGAATCTGTCCCAGTTTTCAAACCACTCATTTCATCACTACACTTAACAACAGCAGTTTCTCCATCTATAGTAAATTTCATCGTAGGCTTAGTAGCATCGACTTTAAATTTTTTATCTTTACAAGTCGTTTTATTTCCTGCTTCATCTTTTATAAATCCATACCAAGTTATTCCTTTAGTATCTCCCTGTACTTTACTTGCTATATTATCATAGTTTTCAGATTTAGTGGCATATACTCCATAACTTACCGGACTATTTACAGCTCTATCACCTGATCCTTTTACATCATTTCTATTAATTGTTAAAGTGACATTTGTTTTATACCAACCATTATTACCATCCGGATTAGCATTATTTTTCGTAACTGTACAGGTTGGTGCTGTTTTATCAATTCTTATTCTACTTGAAGATGTATCAGAACAGTTTCCTGCTACATCACAAGCCATTATCTCAACGTTTTCATCTCTTTCCTTAGAGAAGTTTGTTGTTTTAAACGCCGTAGAAACTCCTGGCGCTCTCGAAGAATCATCATACTTTGTCCAAACATTTTCACCAGGAGATGTTGAACTTGGATATCTATATGCAAAATAATCAATTCCTGATGTTTGATCAACTGACACTATACTAAGTGCAAATGTCTTATTTGTCCATTTATTTTCATAAGAACTTGTAATCTTTGGTTTGTCTGGCTTCGTTGTATCAACCTTGAAACTTCCAGAATTACAACTTGTTTTATTACCTGCTTCATCTTTTATAAATCCATACCATGTTATACCTTTAGTTTCTGTTTGAGTACCAGTCGTTGTTCCATTATATGAAGCAGAATTAGTATTTTTTAACTCATAACTAATTGGACTATCAACAGCTCTATCTCCAGAACCATGATCGTTTTTTGGATTCAACTTTAAATTAACATTTGTTACATACCAATTATTTAATCCATCCGGATTAGCCTTATCTTTAGTAATTGTACAAGTAGGATTGGTCTTATCAATTCTTATTTTACTCCTTGCTATATCAGAACAATTACCTGCCCTGTCACAAGCTCTAACCTCTACATATTCATCTCTTTCTTTAGAGAATGGTGTTGTCACAAATGGTGTTGTATCGCCTGGGTCTTTACTAGAATTTGCCCATTGATGCCATTCTTTCTCACTAACTCCATTACCATCAACGCCAGTAGAATCAGGATATCTATACTCAAAGTAAGCTATACCAGCAGTTTTATCATACGAAGAAATTTTTATAGAATATGATTTATTTATCCAAATGCCTTCATAAGGATTATCAATAACAGGAGTCGTTGGTTTAGTAACATCAATACATACATAAACTTCACAAGGAGCAGTGTTTCCTGTATTATCAGCCATCGAAATAAAATCTGTTTTTCTCTCACCAAAGAACACTTGGGTATAAACATCTTTCTGACAACCAGAACCAGATTTATCAATACATTTGACTTGTGCCTCTACTGTTGCTTGAGTAGGATCCTTAATCCATCTGCCATCACATGTTGGATTACCATTAACATCCTTAACTGAATTATCTCTAATAACCTCACAAGTTGGGGCATTTTCATTTTTAACAGTAGCACTATCTTTAGCATTTCCCTGATTTCCTAGTGTATTAGTCGCAACTACTTTAACTGTAATCTTTCCAGGAACATAATCCTTTAAAGGTATATCTGCTGTAAGTTTTTCTTTTAATTTACCATCAATATCTCCAGAATTTTTTATTTCTTCATTGTCTCTCATAATTATATAACTATATGAAGAAATTTTATGGTCATCTTCAATAGTTACCCTTACTTTCGCATCAGAATATTTATCCGTCTTAGATACATTTAAAAAGTTAATTTTAATAATAGGCTTTGATGTAATGTCAGAATCTTCATTATCTGTTGATTTATATCGATCACATACTAAATCAACCACATAACTATAATGATTCTTATCATATCTATATACTTGGACATACGATTGATCTGGAAAACATTTCTTTTTACTTCGATCAACTACATCACCAATATATTTCTTTTCTTGTAAAGTACTTAAAAAAATTTGTGTCTTAAGACCAACTCTTTTAGGTAAATGGTTTCTATTATCTTGCGTATAACTTTTAGCAGCCATTATAATTTCACTTTCCTGTGCCTTATAATATTCTTTCTCTGCCTTATTAAGTAAAAAACGAATACTAACAATCGCAAGTCCCGACAATAGTCCCATAATAACTATTGCCGCTAATAACTCAACAAACGAAAACCCTCGATTAAATTTTTTCTTCATTTTATTTCACCTACACTATATAATTCTATCTATAATTAAAGTATAACATAGCCAAGAGAAAAACAAAAGTTCAAAAGAAAAAGCTATCAACAAAGATTTGATAACTTTACATTTCTTCAATTAAATTTAATATCTCATCATTTATATCTTCTATACTTCTAAGCACACCATCTTTAACACATTCTATTTTATCCCAATTATAAAGTTCAGCTAATTCTAAATAAGCTCTTTCCGCTCCTTGCAAATGTTCTGGAGATTTTTCATTTTCATCCAAATTTTCTCTATTCTTCTTTAACTCACAAGAAACTTCATATGGAACATGTAAAAATATAGTCTTATCTGGTTTTGGTAATTGTAATAACCAATACTCTAGTTTATCAATCCATTGATACATGTTAAATCTTTCATCTTTATCCTTAATTTTACTACCTTGATGCGCTAAATTAGAAGTTGTATATCTATCTAAAAAAACATAATATCCTTCATCTAGTAACTTTAAAGCCTTATCAATATTATACTTTCTATCAGCTGCATAATATAAACAAGAAACTTTAGGATCTACATTAGGTGCTCCTTCTTCAAAGTATCCTTCACATATCTCCGGTTTTCCTAAATAAGCTCCTCCAACAATTCTTCCTGTTGGTGTATCATACATTGGAAAACTAAAACTAGCACATTTTATTCCTTTTTCTGTAAGTCTTTTAACTAACAATTTTGATTGTGTCTCTTTTCCAGAACAATCAGTTCCTTCTATAACAATAATTTTTCCTTTCATCCTATCTCACCTCTTAAATGGTCCCTTTAACATCTACTTTAAATGAAATACCTAAATTTTCCAAATCGGCATCATAACTATCACTAACCCAAACTCTTAAACGATAAGTCTTTTTTGTTTTAGCTTTCAACACACCATTATACAAAACTTTATTTCCATCAAGTTTCGAATCACTCAAATTAGAAAAAGTAATTGTTCCATTCTCAAATTCTTTAACTGCTTTAACATTCTCATCAGTTAAATATAACTTTATATACTTTCCATCAATATCATTTATAATTGGCTCTAATAACACTTCATAATTAATATCCTTATCATAGTCATTAGAAACTTTAAACTCATAATATTTACTATTCTTAATCCCGACACTATCACTAACTGGAGTAATATCATCCATCTTTATCACATTATTATTATCCTCTGTAAAGTTAAAAGACAAATATCCTAAAGTCAAAGTATTAATTTTATCTTCTCCATCAGAAACCGTAACAGCATAACTAGTTCCAAAGATTAAAACTAATAATATTAGAACTCCTAATATTGAAGTAATTATCTCTTTTGTATAATTCTTTTTTTCTCCATCCATAACTTCACCTTCTACAATCTAATAATAGTTTATCAAAAAAATTTACTTATAACAAGAAATTGCAAAAAAATAATGAAACTATACACTAATTTCATCATTTTCATTAAATGGAACTAATAAACATTTTCTACTTGCTAAAAAGTCACACATATGTACAAAGTTCTGATACTTTGTCTTAGGTCTTTCTAATACTTCAACTCCATTGTAATTCTTCGTCCAAGGACCCATATGTGTCTTTATAACATCTCCTAAAAATTCTATTTCTTCTACTTCTAAACCTAACTTTTCTTCATTATCCATAATATAATCAGCCATTAATATTGGATGATCAAATCTTGTATATTTTTCATAATCATATCCAGATTTTAATCCATCATGTAAGATTAATGCCATTATCATTAAATCTTTCTCATCAGCTGTATATTTATTACCAATACATTCATCTCCCAATAATTCATAAGCAATCCTAACAGCTGCCTTAGTATGACGTAAAAGTCCTCCTTTACCTAAAGCATACTCAGGATGATACTTTCCTGTAGAAGACGCTGGTATTTCAAAGAAATAATCTGGTAATAATTCTATCATTTCTTTACACGCATTTCTAATTTTATCACTCTTAATATATTCTAACTCTTTTTTAAAATGTTCACTCTTACTCATGCTTCTCTCCTTCAATAAACTTAATAATAATTTCATTACTAACATAAAACTTCTCTTCTGGAATAAATAAATTATCTCCGCCATTAATAATAAAACCATTGTCTATAAGTTCATCATAATTATAACACTCATCAATTCTTTTACCAAATCTATTCTTAAATTTATTCTTATCAATTCCCTCACTTAGTCTTAAACCAAGCATAACTTCATACTCCATCAAATCTTTATAACTAACTTCTTCAACACTAGAAATATATTCTTTAGAAAAATATTTATTAAACGATCTCGTATTAGTAATTCTTTTATTACCAATATAAGAACTAGCTCCCAGTCCAAATCCATAATATTCTAAATTCTTCCAATATACGCTATTATGTCGAGAAAAATACCCTTCCTTACAAAAATTACTAATCTCATAATGCCAAAAATTATTATCTTTCAAATATTTACAAATAAACTTATACATTTCTAAATCTAAATCTTCTGAAATATTCTTAGTCCCTAAAACACTAAGTAAAGTATTTTTCTCTATAATTAAAGAATAAGTAGAAATATGTTTAATATCTAAGTCAATAATAAAATCCAAATCCTCTTTTATCTCTTCAATAGTCTGATCTTTCAAAGCATAAATTAAATCTATATTGATATTATCTATTCCTACACTTTTAGAATAATTAACAATTGTTATAACTTGTCTTTTATCAAACTCTCTTTTTAAAAATTCTAAATGTTTCTTATTTGTACTTTCTAAACCAAAACTAATTCTATTTACTCCATACTTCTTAAATAAATCAATTTTTTCTTTTGTAGTATTCTCAAAATTAGCCTCTATTGTAAATTCTATATCTTTACTCTTTTTAAAAATATCAGTTATTTTAAATAGTCTCTCTAACTGTAAAATACTCAAACTACTAGGAGTACCTCCACCTATATAAAGTGTAGTAATCACTTCTCCTACATAATTACTTTTAATTTCTTTTTCTAAACAATCTAAATACTTATCTACTAATTTTTCATTATATAAAACTTTACAAAAATCACAATAAGAACAAATTTTATCACAAAACGGTATATGTATATATATAGCTTTCACAACTATTTTTTTCCTCCACCAATTGTAGTTTTTTGATCTTGATCTGTCGCAATACGATATGCTTGAGAAAGTGAAACTCCCATCTCTTCACTAATAATTCTATAAGATAACTCTCGATTAATTCGTAAATTTTTAATCATAACCTTTGTATCATCAGAAATATAAGAATCTGCCGCAGACATCAATGATCTTATACACGCTATTTGATCCGCAAAGCTATCAAAAGTAACTTCTGACTTAACTCTTTTATTACTTCTAATATTCACTTCTCTAAAAAGTTCCACTTTTTCTTCCATCGCATCAAGGTCTTCCTCACTATATTCTGGACAAAGTCTTAAAATATCTTTTTTTCTATCTCTAATAACTGTAACATATCTTTTAACTGATGCCTTAGACATTCCAATTTCATCAGCAATATTATTAGTAGAAGCTCCTGTCATACAATATAATCTACAAATTTCTACAGCTAAAAGTAATTTATTTCTTTTTTTCTCATCGCCTATCATACAAACACTACTCCTCATCCATACTTAAAACACTCATAAATGCTTCTTGTGGTAATTCAACACTACCTATTTGTTTCATTCTCTTTTTACCTTCTTTTTGTTTCTCTAAAAGTTTCTTCTTACGTGTAACATCTCCACCATAACATTTAGCTAAAACATCTTTTCTAAGTGCTTTAACCGTACTTCTCGCAATAACATGATTACCTATCGCAGCTTGAATTGGTACTTCAAATAATTGTCTTGGAATAGACTCTTTTAATTTTTCAACTACACATCTACCACGTTGATAAGCAAAATCTTTATGAACAATTACACTTAAAGCATCAACAGCTTCTCCATTTAATAAAATATCCATCTTCACTAATTCACTAGGTTTATATCCAATCATTTCATAATCAAATGAAGCATAGCCCTTAGTATAAGATTTTAATTTATCAAAAAAGTCATACACAATCTCTGATAAAGGTAACTCATAATGTATATTAACTCTACTCGTATCAATATACTCCATGCTTAAATAAACTCCGCGTTTATCTTGACATAATTTCATAATAGAACCAATATATTCTTTCGGAGTAAATATACTAGTCTTAATAAAAGGTTCAAGTACCTCTTTAATCTTTCCCTTATCAGGCAATTTATTAGGAGCATCTACTAATATTTTCTCATCATTATTTAAAATTGCCTCATACACAACAGAAGGTGCCGTTGTAATTAAATCTATATTAAATTCTCTAGTAACTCTCTCTTTTACTATTTCCAAATGCAATAGTCCTAAAAAACCACATCTAAAACCAAAGCCAAGTGCTGAAGATGTTTCTGGTTCAAATACAAGAGACGCATCATTTAATTTTAATTTTTCTAAAGCTTCTCTTAAATCTTCAAATTTAGAAGTATCAATCGGATAAACTCCACAGAAAACCATAGATTTCATTGGTTTATATCCTGGTAATTTATCTTCTGCTGGATTTTTTTCTAAAGTAATAGTATCTCCTACTCTAACATCACTAATAGTTTTAATACTAGCGCAAATAAAACCAACTTCTCCAGCAACCAATTCGCTCTTTTTAACTTCTTTAGGTGTATTAATATGAATTGATGTAACTTCATATGTAGCCCCAGTTTCCATCATCTTAATAGTGTCTCCTATTTTTAATTTGCCATTAACTATTCTAACAGAAACAACTACTCCCTTATAAGCATCAAATAAACTATCAAATATTAATCCTTGCAATTTATCGTTCTTATCTCCTTTAGGAGCTGGAACTTTTTCTATCACGGCTTCTACTAATTCTTTAATACCAGTTCCATTTTTCGCACTAGTTAAAATTATTTCATCTTTAGAAAAACCAATCATCTCTAACTCTTCAATAACTTTATCTACATCAGCCGATGGTAAATCTATCTTATTAATTACAGGAATAATTGTTAAATTATTATCAATTGCTAAATATAAGTTAGCCAAAGTTTGTGCTTCAATTCCTTGAGCCGCATCAACTACAAGTATTGCTCCTTCACAAGCTGCTAAACTACGGCTTACTTCATAAGAAAAATCAACATGACCAGGAGTATCTATTAAGTGTAAATAATACTCTTCATTATTATATTTATAAGTAAGTTGTACAGCATTCAACTTAATTGTAATGCCTCTTTCTCTTTCTATATCCATAGAATCAAGCATTTGTTCTTTTAATTCACGTTTTTGTATAGCCCCAGTAATCTCAAGTATACGATCAGCTAAAGTACTCTTACCATGATCAATATGTGCTATAATACAAAAATTTCTAATATTTTCCTGTTTCATATACATCTTCCTCGCTTTCTTATTATAACATGCCAATTAGTAATTAGTAAATCAAAGAATTTTTTTACAAACCAAAAAATACTCAAAATATATTTTTCAAAATAATCTACCAATACTTTTTTAAAATTAATCTATAAACTAAGTAAATTCAATAACTAAATTTTAAAAAATGGTACTTTTCCACAATTTGCATACTTATATTTCTTTTGTTACTATAATTTTGGAACATTTAATGTTGGGTGATACCTTTCTAATAAGAAAGGAGGTAGTTATTATGCATAAGAAAGATTCTTTAATTACTTCTTTAGTAATAATCATCTACCTTTTAATATTTTTACTACTAATAGTTTTAATATAAAAGAAAAATCACCTAACTAGCTGTTAGGTGAACCAAAACCTTTAAGGTAACACCCAACCGCAAATATTAAGTGTTCCTTTTTTATTTTATGAAGTTTCCTTCATCTATATACATTATAGCATATTTATTAATTAATTACAATATTCCTATTCTTCTTTTCCTAAGCATTTAATATAAGAAATATTATTAAAATCAATCTTAGAAATAATATCATTCATCACATCTATATTCATATTCCTAAACCTATCAATTTTATCTGGAATAACATCTCCATATAAAATCAAATCATCTGAAACATTACTAGCAACACTATCGACATAATCAAATAACTTGACTTCACTAGAAATCCATACTTTCTTCATACGATTAAAAGCTTCTTCATCTATTTTAATGTTTGCTACTTCTTCCTTAAATTCTTTCAAAAAAGCATCAGGATCATCGGTGGAAATAATTGCCAAGTAATTTTTAAATCCTGGTATGCTTTCCCAATCAGCCGAAAAACTATTAAGTAACTTCTTATTTCTCACTCTTTCTCTAAATATTGATGAAGAACCAAACACTAGAGTTGAAAACATTTGTAAATATAAATCCAAAGTTAAACTATCATACTCATTCATATCTTCCGTAGAAATTTTTAAACCAATTGCTACTTTAGGAACCTTTATATTTGTATAAAAAGTCTCCTCCTTAATATTAACATTTCTATCTTCTCTAAATTCTCTTACTTTTGGCTTTCCCTTATTCTTAACTTTATCCATTTGTTGATGAATAATCTTACCTGCTTCATCTACGTCAAAATTACCTACAACAAGTAAAAACATATTATTTGGACTATAAAAATTATTATAACAAGTATAAAGTTCTTCCTTAGTAATTTTCATAATCTCATCTACTGTACCACCAATATCAATACGTCTTGGATGTTTAACATAAACAGCTTCTCTAAGCCTACTTTCAATCTGCCAATCTGGCATATCAGCATACATATTTAACTCTTCTGCGATAATTCCTTTTTCCTTTTCTACATTTTCGTCAGTATAATAAGGTGAATTAACATAGCTCATTAAAAAAGCTAAATTATCATAAAAGTTCTTTGTTCCATAACAAATATATTGTGTTCTATCAAAAGAAGTAAAAGCATTAGCGCCTGTTCCAGATTTCGAAAAATAAGTAAAAGGATCAATTCCATCTTCTTGTTCAAACATCTTATGTTCCAAGAAATGTGCAATACCATCATGAACTTTAATTTCTTCGGTTTCTAAAGCTGGAATAAAATTAGTAACTTCTGAACCAAATCTAGTAGCATATGCTATAAAGTAATTTTTCTTATTAGTATAAGGTATTAAATATACTTCCAATCCATTTTCAAGTACTTCTTTGTAACAACAAGTATCCAAACCTTTAAAATCAATTTTCTTCATTCTTGACCCCTTCTAAACAGAATATCGTATCTATTGTAACTTTTTTTGCAACCTTAACTATTTCATTCTTCGTAACTTTATTCATCATTTTTCTTTTCGTTTCAATATCATCAGTACCAATAAGTTCCATCATTAAATAATTATTAATAATTTTAATTTGACTATCCTCAATCTCCTCAAGTGCCGTATTATAATACTCTTTAGCCATCATAATATCAACATCATCAAATTTCCCATTTACCAAATCTTTTAAGTCTTTTTCAATCAAACTAACGGTTTTTTTATAATTATCCTTATCAATACCCGCTTTAACAATCAAAACATTATCTAACTTATTAGGAATAGAATGAATTGTATAACATAATGAATTTTCTTCTCTAACTTCCTTAAATAATTTAGAGTCTGAGCATCCTCCAAAAATAATATTAAACAATGTTAAAGGATATTGTCTTTCATAATCACTAAGTCCATTTAATCTACAAGCCATAACCCATTGCGATTGTGTATTATCAATTGTCTCACTACTAATTAATTTCTTGCCTCTTGCCTTCTTTTCTTCTGTCATAAATGGAACACGTAATTTTTTTAAAACATCAAATTTAAAATACTTCTTAATTAAATTTGTAACTTCTTTTACATCAAAATCTCCAATGACAAAAATATCAACATAATCATTCTTAATCATATCTAAATAAAAATCATAAAGACTTTTACCAGTAATTTTATCTAAATCCTCTAAGTAACCCATCATTCTATAAGAAATAGGCTCCCCTTCTCCAAATATTTCTGCCATACGGATTAAACTATAATTACTAGCATCTTCTTTTATTGAGTTTAATGCACTTCGACAAGTATTTTTAACAATATCTAATTTCTCATTGTTAAACTTTCCATCCTCAACGTCCGGATTAAATATAATTTCACTTAAAAATTCTAAAGAGGCTTCAAAATTACCCGCTTCTGTATATTTATCATTCAAAGCAGATAAATAAAAATCAGTATTAATATAATTACCTAATCTCGAATTAGTAGTTCGAAGTCCCGCTGCATATAAATCTTGTGCTTTTATTGTTAATTCTCTTTTACTACTATACTTTTTACTAGATTGCATAAACATATCACTTAAAATATTTCTAATCGTAATTTCCTCTTTTTTAATTACTCTATGAAAAGAAACTCTTACTGTAATAGATTTAAACTTATCAGTTTTTATCAAATGCAATTTATAAGAACCAAAATCTTTCTTTATATATTCCATACCTCACCTCTACCAATTAGTATATTCACTATTTTAATTTTTATTAGAAACACTTTCTAAAGCAAGAGTAATCATATCATTTAATGATTGTTCTCTCTCTTCACTACTTAAACTTCTCTTATCGTATTTAGAATCAACTACTGTAAGTAACGATGTTGCCTGTTTATTTAATTTTTGTGCTAAATAGAAAAGACAAAATGCTTCCATTTCGCTAGCCAAAAACTCTTCCTCCGGAAAATTACTCATAAACTTTTCTCCATCTACATATGGATCAAAAACATCACTCGTAATAATTTTTCCTGCTTTTATATTAGTTCCAAGTTCACGACCCTTTTCTATAATTAAATTATTTAACTCACTACTAGATGCATACTCTTTATCAGTATCTCCATCAAATAGTAATGGAAAAGTACTAACTGAATAAGCACTAGTCGCTAAAATAACATCAAGCAATTTAACATCTTTATGAATCGTTCCTGATGTTCCAATTCTAATAATTTTCTCTACATCATAAAACTTAAATAATTCATAAGCATAAATTCCAATACTTGGAATTCCCATACCTGATGAAAATACTGTAACTTTATTTCCTTTATAATATCCAGTATATGCAAACATATTTCTAACTTTATTAACTATTTTATAATCAGTTAAAAAGTTCTCTGCAATATACTTTGCTCTTAATGGATCTCCAGGCATTAATACTACCTTTGCTATATCATCTTTACTACTTTCTATATGTGCTGTCATCTATATCCCTCCTCTATCATTATAACACACAACTCAAAAAAAGAAAGTAACTAGATTACTCTGTTACTTCTCCTCTAGAACTATCATCTAATTGTACTAACACTTCTCTTGGCTTTGAGTTTCCCGTAGCTGGACCAATAACTCCATTTTCTTCAAGTGTATCAATCATACGTGCGGCTTTATTATAACCAATCTTAAACTTTCTTTGTAAAAGTGAAGCACTAGCTTTCTGTGTTCTAACAACAAATTCCAATACTTGTTGATATAACTCTTCATCACTATCAACATCTACTGTAGCTTCATCCATTGCTCCTACATCAGTATTATTATGTTCAACCGCTTCAAGATTTAATAGTGACTCATCATATTGAGCCTTTTGTTGTTCTACTGTAAAGTCAATCAAACGTTTAATCTCATCATCTGTAATAAATGAACCTTGAATACGAGTTGGTGAATTAACTCCAATTGGTAAGAATAACATATCACCTTTACCAAGTAATTTCTCTGCACCAGTCTGATCAAGGATTGTTCTAGAATCAATTCCAGATCCAACCGCAAATGATATACGAGATGGAATATTAGCTTTAATTAAACCAGTAATAACTTCTGTTGAAGGTCTCTGAGTCGCAACAATTAAATGAATTCCAGCTGCACGAGCTTTTTGTGTAATACGTAAAATTGAATCTTCAACTTCTTTTGCAGCTACCATCATCAAGTCAGATAACTCATCAATAATAACTACAATATAAGGCATTCTTGTTTTCTTATAATCATCATGTGCATTTTCTTTATTCCATTTATCTATATAATCATTATATGATTCTATATTTTTAGTACCAGTCTCACTAAATGTCTCATAACGTCTTTCCATCTCAGCAACCATTTTAGCTAACGCAACAGCTGCCTTTTTAGGATCCGTAACAACTGGACACATTAAATGCGGAATTCCATTATAAACAGATAACTCAACTACTTTTGGATCTACCATAACAAGTTTAACTTCATCTGGTCTAGCTCTCATCAAAATAGAACAAATAATTCCATTAACACAAACCGATTTACCAGAACCAGTAGTACCAGCAATAAGTAAATGTGGCATCTTATTAACTTCACAAACTTCAACATCTCCCATAATACTCTTGCCTAAAGGTACCATTAATTTCTTATTCATAGCATCTTGCATTTTCTTACTACTAATAATTTCATAAAAACTAACTGGAGTTGCTTGCTCATTTGCAAACTCTATACCAACAGTATTCTTACCAGGAATAGGTGCCTCTATACGAACATCTTTCTTCGCTAAAGCTAAGGCAATCTCTCTATTAATAGAAGTAATCTTATTAACTCTCGTACCTGATGCTATTTCTAATTCATATTGTGCAACACTAGGTCCAATATGTACTTCAACTACTTTACCAACAATTTTAAAATCTTTAAGAACTTGTTCAAGTATCACAATATTTTTCTCTATTGCCGCATTATCCATACCCTTTTGTTTTTTCTTAGGTTGATCAAGTAAACTTAATGGTGGTAACTGATATTTTAAATTACATACCACAGGCTCTTTAGGAGTACTAGGACTAGCATTATTAATGCCAACAGGAGTAACATCAACCTTTTCATTCTTTTCTGAAACCTTAGTTAACTCATCAATACTAGTAATTTTAATATGATTATTTTCTGACAATTTCTTATCAGACTCCTCTTCCTCAGCTCCATCACTAATAATAACTGAAGACTTCTTTTCTTTTGCCTCTTTCTTATGAATTTTAATTTCTTTACTCTTCTCTATAGAATTCTTAATAAAATCAATTATTGAAAAACTTGTAAATAAACATACACCCGCTATCATAAATACCCAAGATACAATTTGCATACCTTGATATGAGAAAAGTTTTACAAATAAAGCGGCAAGTACACCACCGATTAAACCTCCCCCAACAGCTAACCAATTCTCTAATGTCCCAGTATTCATAATACTATTAAAAGACATAACTAACTGATCAATTGTCTCTTTAAATATAAGAGCAATATTTCCATTATTTTCTAAGATAAATTCTCTATGCATCATTATTAAAAGACCAAGTACAAAAATATAAAGTCCCACTAACTTAGTAGAAAAAAAGTCTGGCCATTCTCTTTTTAATAATAAATAACCACCGACAATAAATAACACAACTAAAAACACATTATATAAAGATCCTACTATGAATAATCCAAATGATGCTATAAGTCTACCAACAGGACCATATTTACCAATACCTAAAATAGCTATTAAAATTAGTATAATACCAGCAATCTCAGCACTGTAATTGAAACTCTTTTTAACAGCCTTCTTTCTCTTCTTTTTTGCCATAATACATCTCCTATCATTACATATATATTATACTAAAAATAAAATACTTTTAAAATACAAAATCACAAATTTTACAAAAGAAAAAGGAATTTAAATTCCTTTTTAATTAACCTTATAACAATAACTATTATTAATCTTTGTTGTTCCATTTGCACAAGCATATCCATTAGCTGTACAACTAGCTACATAACTCTTTCCATAATTTAATGAATTACAGCTAAAAGATGAACCTACATTACAAGTTGTAGCTGTTGTAGTTGACGAACTAGTAGAATAACTATAATTAGTATCGTATTGACTAAATCCACCAGAACAATAAGGTTGATTATATTGGTAACAATATGAACCTGATAAAGTTCCAGATGAACATGTATATCTTGAGTTATAGCTTGAATAATGATAACACAACGTTCCACTTCTTGAACCAGATGAACATGAATATGTTGTGTTTTTATTAGTACAAGATCTATAAGTGTTACCATAAGCACTTTCACGACATTGGAATATATTAGCAGTACAACTGGTTACAGTAGAAGTTGAAGCACTTCCAAAACTATAAGTATAAGTGGTTTTTTTACATTTTCCCCCAGAATATGTATAACCAGAATCACAATATATATTGCTTGGGTTACCTACACATGAACTATTACTTCCTTTAGAAACCCATTTACATTTTCCACTACAATTAGACTTTCTTCTACCACTACATTGATGAACAGTTCCATATGAAGTTGACGAAGTCCTATTACATCTTTTTGAAGTTAAAGTCCAAGTTGTTTTAGAATTAGCGTTAGTTGTATAATAACATTGACTACCATTATCACTATATCCAGATGGACAGTAATACTCAATACCTGCACTCTTGCGACAATCATAACTTGATACACTTCTGTTACATGTTGTTGTTTTCTTTGAATAACTTGTTACATATGTATTTGTAATTGTAGCACTACACTTTCCTTCATTTCCAGCTTCATCTTTTACATATCCATAGAATGTTCCCGTAGATAATCCTAAAGAGGTTGTACTATTATACGATGGTGTTGCTGATTTACCCATTCCATAAGCCACTAACTTTTTATCATCAGTTTTTGTCTTGAATGAAACTCCGCTCGCATCAACTTGTAAAGTACAAGTTGGTTTAGTTGTATCAATCATTACAGTTTGATCCGCACTACATGCAGTAGAGTTACCAGCATTATCATATACTGTACCAGGTGTTTGTCCTGTAAGCGTTCCTGGAGTTGTAAATTTCTTACTAGCATTTTCCTTACATCCAGAACCACCTGTATCACTACAAGTTCCAATTAATGTTACTGATTGCCTCCATGAATTAGATCCTCCAGATGATACACAAGTTGGAGCCTCTCTATCTATTTGAATCATTGTACTAACTGGAGCCGAACAAAGTCCTGCATTATCACAAATTCTAAATTCTACTTTTTCGTTTCTTTGTCTTGAAAAAGCAGTTGTTGTAAATGGCGACTTATTAGATGATGCATAAGTTGTCCATTGATTCTCTCCAGAAACAGTTGAGTTTGGATATCTGTATTGGTAATATGCAATGCCTGACATACTATCACTACCTGTTAAAGTAACTTTATAACTTCCAGAATCAGCTGCCGCTTTACCAATCCAAACACCATTATTAGAATTACTTGGATTACCAATCGTTGGAACCGTGGCATCTACTTTAAATTTATCTAAACTACAAGTTGCACTATTACCTGCTTCATCTTTAATAAATCCATGCCAAGTTACACCAGCAGTATCTCTTTGTGTAACATTATATTTACCATTATAAGTTATTGTACTATTAGTAGCCATACCATAACTAATCGGACTAGCAACCGCCCTATCACTTGTTCCCACTGGATCTTGTCTTGTCATAGTAACATTTACTGCTGTTTTATACCAATCATTAGTACCATTAGGACTAGCAATATTCTTAGCCATTGCACAACTTGGTGTTGTTTTATCTATTTTAATATTTGTACTAGCAATATCACTACAATTTCCTATATTATCACATGCCCTAAATTCTACTTTCTCTGCTCTTTCCTTAGAAAATTTAGGTGTAAGGAACTTAGTCTTAACCCCAGACTCTTTAGCTGAATTCTCATATTTTTTCCATTCTTTTTCTCCTGCTGATGTTGAATTAGGATATCTATACTCAATATAAGCAACTCCAGACCCTGCATCATAAGTATCAATTTCTATTGAGAATGATTTATTAGTCCATTTATCTAAATAAACACTATTTAGCTTTGGTTTTGTAGGTGCATTATTATCTATATAAACATTTACTTTACAATCAGCTTTATTACCAGCATTATCTTCCATTTCAATATAACCAAACTTGGCATCATCTTCAAAAGTTTGTGTATAAAACTTTTGTTTACACCCCTTAGTACTATGGTCAATACATCTAACCTCTGCTTCTATTGGGCCAGTTGTCCATTCTGCGTCTTGATTATCTTTAATAATCTCACAAGTCGGCTTTTTAGTTGTATCAACATCAGGTTCAGTATTAGGATCATCAACATCTTCACTTGGTTCTGGTGAACCTGGATCAGTAACCTTTTTACTGGCTGAACATCCTTCCGCAAATCCTGTATTACTCTCATATCCTTTACACCTTAATTTAACATAATAAACATACTCGATTAACCCTTCACCATCAGCTGACTTATTGCTAAGTTTAACATTAACATTAGCTCGACAATTCTGTGCCTTATTATTAGGATCAACTAAATCTTCCAAATATTTAGTCTTCATTAAATCCTTGGCTTCATATGTAATACCTTTTTCCAAACTATCTTTAACCTCATCTTCTAAAGACTCTGTCATTACATAGTTCTTAGCTGCATCACAAACACTTTTTTCCATATTTTGATACAACTTTTTCTTAGTACTAATAGCATATCTATTAACACTAATAACTGCTATACCAGAAATTATAGCCAAAATAGTAACTGCCGCCAAAATTTCAATTAAAGTAAAACCTTTTTTATTTTTACCCTTCTTCTTATTTTTCTTCATTATAACAATCACCAACCTATATTCTTTACTATCTTTACTATAAAAATAATAACATAAATAAAAAAAAGAAACAACCAAAAAAGAAGATTATTTTCTAACCTTCTTTTAAACTTAATTTAGTTGAAATCCACCAACACATTGATTACGTGAGCCAGTATAACAATCACTACAGTATTGTCCACCTTGGCAAGTATTCTTAGTTGTTTTACAAGAGTCGTAACAACTGCTACAACCATACTGACAAGTATTCTTTGTTGTCTTACAACTATTCCAACGAGTATCACAACCATATTTACATGTGTTTCTTGTCGTAGCACAACGACTATAAACTCTATTGTAGGTTTTACAAGAGCCATCAACTTTGTAATATCCCGTACAGTGAGCATTACCACCGCCGCTCCATCTACAGCCTGTTGTATTCCTACAAGAAGTCCTTCCCATACCACCACACCATTTAGACACTTGGTTGTACTCTTTACAAGAACCATTGACATAGCCGCCAACACACTCTCTAGATGAACCAGTTTTACAATTACTACAATTGTATGATTCATTACCACCTACACACTCTCTAGATGAACCAGTATAACAACTGCTACAATTACAATCGTAGTAACCGCCTACACAAACACTAGGTGATCCTGTATAACAACTATCATATGGATCACAGCCATATTTACATGTATTTTTTGTAGACTTACATGAATTATATTTATATACTTTTGAAGCATTATTTGTGTTTCCTGCCTTATCCGTACAAGTATAATTAACAGTTACGTTACTTGTACCAGTTAAACTTTGTGTTTTACCATTAGCTGTAGCTAAACCAGAATAAGTATCACTGCATTTAACAACCGCAGTTTCACCAGATAACTCAAACGTAACAGTTGGTATTGTCGTATCTATCTTCATACTTCCAGAGTTACAAGTTGCAGTATTTCCTGCATCATCCTTAACAAATCCATACCAAGTTACTCCATTAGTATTACTCTGGATAGTAGAACGTGTACCATTATATGTTACACTATTAGCAGTAGTTAATCCATATTGAATATTACTATTAACAGCTGTATCATTATTACTCTTTGAATCTGTTATATTTAATGTTATTGTTAAATTATTTTTGTACCAACCATTCGTACCATTAGGACTTGCTATACTCTTTGTAACTGTACAAGTTGGTGCTGTCTTATCAATTTTTATTGAAGTACTAGAAATATCACTACAGTTTCCAGCTTCATCACACGACATAATTTCAACATTTTCTGATCTTTCCTTCGAAAAGTTAGTTGTTTTAAATACAGTCTTATCATTAGCAGTTTTTGCTGAATTAGCATACCGCTTCCATGATCTTTCAGATGAAACTTTTGAATTTGGATATCTATATGAAATATAAGCAAGACCAGACATTGCATCATATGTATCTATAGTAAGAGCAAAAGCCTTACTTGTCCAATTGCCATTAGATGGATTAGTTATGTTTGGTTTAGTTGGTTTAGTAGTATCAACTTTAACCTTTTCTATGCCACAAGTTGCCGTATTACCAGCTTCATCCTTTATAAATCCATACCAAGTCACACCAGTTGTATCACCCTGTGTAACAGATGTTTTATTATTATATGTTGCGGTATTTTTTGTAACCATACCATAACTTATTGGACTAGCAACAGCTCTATCACTTGTTCCCGCTGGATCTTTTCTATTCATATCAATTTTTAAAGCTGTCTTATACCAATCATTCAATCCATCAGGATTAGTAACATTCTTTGTCATTGTACAACTTGGTGCTGTTTTATCTATTTTAATATTTGTACTAACAATATCACTACAATTTCCTATATTATCACATGCCCTAAATTCTACTTTCTCTGCTCTTTCCTTAGAAAATTTAGGTGTAAGGAACTTAGTCTTAACCCCAGACTCTTTAGCTGAATTCTCATATTTTTTCCATTCTTTTTCTCCTGCTGATGTTGAATTAGGATATCTATACTCAATATAAGCAAGACCAGAACCCATATCATAAGTATCGATTTCTATTGAGAAAGACTTATTAGTCCATTTATCCAAATAAACACTATTTAACTTTGGCTTTGTAGGTGCATTATTATCTATATAAACATTAACTTTACATTTTGCCTTATTACCAGCATTATCTTCCATTTCAATATAACCAAGTTTTCCATCATCTTCAAAAGTTTTCGTATAAAACTCTTGTTTACAACCCTTAGTACTATGGTCAATACATCTAATTTCAGCCTCGATTGGACCAGTTGTCCATACAGCATCTTGATTATCCTTAATAATTTCACATGTTGGTTTCTTAGTAGTATCTATATCTGGATTGGTAGGATTATCTACATCTTCACTTGGTTCTGGTGAACCTGGATCTGTAACTTTTTTACTCGTTGCACACCCTCCTGAAAAACCAGTATTACTCTCATAACCTTTACATCTTAATTTAACGAAATAAACATACTCCGTTACTCCTTCAGCATCATTTGCCTTACTGCTAAGTTTAACATTAACATTAGCTCGACAATTCTGTGCCTTGTTATTTGGATCAACTAAATCCTCCAAATATTTACTACGCATTAAATCCTTTGCTTCATACGTAATTCCTTTTTCTAAACTATCCTTAACTTCATCTTCCAAAGACTCTGTTATTACATAGTTTTTAGCAGCATCACAAACACTTCGTTCCATGTTCTGATACAACTTTTTCTTAGTACTAATAGTATACCTATTAACACTAATAACCGCAATTCCTGAAATTATCGCTAAAATAGTAACTGCCGCCAAAATTTCAATCAAAGTAAAACCTCTATTATTTCTTTTCATATAACTCACCACTCTACTCCTATATTAACTACATTGCTTTACTCTACTATCTAAAGAATATCATAAAAAGAAATTTAATACAATAAGTAACAATAACAAAGCAAAAAAAAAGAGCACTTTGTTATGCTCTAGATACATATTTACCATCGCTTGTTGAAACTATAATAGCTTCGCCTTCTTCAATAAATAAAGGTACACGAACCATTAATCCAGTTTCACATTCAGCATCTTTTAAGGCATTGTTAGTTGTATTACCCTTAACTGCAGCTTCAGTATGAGTAATTGTTAATTCAACCTTATCTGGTAAATCAATACCTAACACTTCACCTTCATAAGTAGTAATATAAACTTCTAAGTTTTCTTTTAAGAATTTAGCTCCATCTCCGATAGAACTCTTATCTAACTCTAATTGTTCATAAGTATCCATATTCATAAAATAATATGTATCACCCATACAATATAAATATTGCATTAAAGTCTTTTCAATTCTAGCAGTTGCTACTTTAACACCTGCATTAAAAGTTTTTTCAAAGATAGCTCCAGTTCTTAAGTTTTTTAACTTTGCTTTAACAATTGCAGCACCTTTACCAGGCTTAACATGTTGTGTTTCCATTACTACAAAAATGGCACCATCAACTTCAATAGTAATACCATTTTTAAGATCATTAGTACTTATCATAAGAACCTCCTATTTTCCTTTTTTAGTTATATTACATTTAACTTTTTTATAAACTTTATTGTTCTCAGTATCCTTTGATACTCCACCATTACTACTAACAGGAGGAAATTTTCCGTCTAAATAGCTAGGATTACTAGCTTGACGTTCAATTAACTTATCAATATTTTCTGGTGTTTTTAAATTTTTATCCATAAATATTTACCTACCTAATTAAATTACTTCTTTTCCTTATGTACAGTATGTTTCTTACATCTAGGACAGTATCTATTTAATTCAAGACGGTCTGTTTTCTTAACGTTTCTCTCAACTCTATAGTTTTCTTCTTTACATTCAGTACAAAATAGAGTTTTAAATTGTCTATTTCCTGCTTTAGCCATGTCTATCCCTCCTTACGTCTATAGGTATTATACCAGAATTTTCCCAAATTGCAAAAGATTTTTATACTTTTTCCTAAATTCTATAATCCAAACATTTCATAATATTTTTTTGTAACCTCTCTTGTTAATCTATAATTAACTAAACTAACAAAGTCATAAGTCGATCCATTTATATGCGAACAGTTAGGAGAAGTAATCATAAATGATACTTTTGGACTATTAAAAGGAGCATATCCTATAAAAGAAGTTGTAATAGTTTCCGTATCAATAACTCCATCATTATCAGTATCTATAAAACTCTGTGAAGTTCCAGTCTTACCAGCCGCATCCATCTTATCATCAGTATACCAGTTACCATATCCTCCTGGCATATGCATAACTGCATAAAATCCTTCTTGAACTCTTTTTAAGTTTTCACTTTTAACATCTACTATATTTAAAACCTCTGTCGGAGCCTTATATAAAACTTTTCCTGAAGAATCTCTAACTTCTTTTAACAAATGTGGCTTTATTCTATTTCCATTCATCGCAATAGTTGAAACATATTGTAATAATTGTACCGGAGTATAAGTCTCATATTGGCCCATTACAAAATCAAGTAAATTACCAGCTGACTTATCAACAGAAGAATAGCCCTTACTTTCAATTGGTAAATCTATTCCCGTTTTAACTCCCAGTCCAAACGCATGATACATATTACGATAAGTATCAAAAGCTTTCTGATTAAAATTAAGTTTCATTTCTCTATAATACTCTTGCCCATTTACTCTAATTGCTGTTTTAAATTGATAAACATTGCTACTTTTAGCCATTGCCATTATGTCATCAATAACACCCAAATCTAAAACTGAGGAACATTTAGCTGGAGCCCCACTTATCTTAACACATTCATCTAACATTTTCTCTCCAAAGTGAATTGCTCCAGTCTCATACCCAACTAACATCGAGGCTCCTTTCACAACCGATCCAGGTGTAATTGGTGATATTAAAACACTATTAACATTATCAATTATTTTATCACCCACTAACTTTCTAGAAGCCATTACTAAAATTTCCCCTGTATTAGGATCAGAAATAATAACTGATGAATGATCATAATACTCAGTATTAGCCTCATTCTTAGTTTTATACAATTGTTCATCAATAAGTTTCTCTACCTCTAATTGTAAATTCATATCAATAGATAAAACCACATCATTACCCATCTTTCCTTCTTTAATAAGCTTTAACTCATGTGAATTAACTGCTTGATATTCACTCTTTTCTCCTCTTAAATATTCTTCATATTGTTTTTCCAAATAATTAAGTCCCACTCGATCATTTAATGAATATCCAAGTTTTAAATAATAATCCTTCTCTTCACTAGGAAGTCCCTGACTAGAAGAAGAAACACTTCCTAAAATAGTTCTTAAAGAGTCTCCATAAGGATAAACTCTCTCCCAATCAACTTTTGTACTAAAGCCCTCTAACTTCTCACTATTTTCAGAAATATAAGCAAATTCCTTATCACTAACATCACTCTTTATAATTTTCTCTTCATATGAATATCCCTTAGACATTAAATAATATAAATATCCTGCTCTTAAATCTTCTTCTTTAAATATATTTAATTCATCAAGTGTAATCCTCTCTATCTTTAACTCCTCTATATCCTTATTAGATAACTTTCGCTGCTTTAATAAATCATTCTCTTTCTCTGTAATTTTCTTCTTGCAAGCATATGAATACTTTGCTAAATAAAACTCCTTTTTAGCCCTTAAATTAAACTTTGTAATATCCAACTCTAAATGTTTAGAAACCTCATAAGCTAACTTTATCATCTCCTCTATTGTAGTACCTTTTTCTTTCTTATAAACTATTACATTAATAGCTTTATTATCTACAATAACATTATAATTTCTATCATAAATTCTTCCTCTTGGAGCCCTATTTAAAGTAATACTCTTACCCATTAAAGAATCTAACTTTTCACTATAAATTTTATTATCAATTATCATAACCGAAAATAATTTACTAAATAACACTAAAGAAAAAACACCAATCACAATAAAAAATATAAATATTCTTTTATTTATAATTACTTCATAATTAATTTTTCTCATTAATAACTCACCTCAATAATAGTTTGTCTCATATTTTAAATCTTATTTCATATATTTTTTAATGAGGTGATACTATCTATAAAGATCTAATTAAAAAATATATTAATATTTTAACAATCGAAGATATTAAAAGATATGCACAAAATAAAAATATAGAAGCAACAGATCAAGAAATAATAATTATTTATAATTTTATTAAAAACCATTACTCCGAACTTCTAAATAATGACTCTTCTGTTTTTAATTTATTAAAACTTCAAATTAATCCTATTCTCTTTTCTAAAATAATTGACTTATATAATGAAAATAAGGCTAAGTATTTATCTTAACCTTATTTTCTTTTTTCATATTTGAAATTCTATTTCCTGTATCTTTAATAAAATAGGAAACTTGTCTTGATACATCTTCTATTCCCTCTTTATTTAAAGGAACATATTTTGATACTACCATTATTAAATTTATATTTTCTAAATTTCTAAGCACTTGATTAAATTCTTCATCTTCGGCATAAATTCCATTAGCACAATATTCTCCTATATGTAATTCTATATCTGGTTTTCCTTCTTTATACTCATGTCTTTTTTTAAAGTTTGGATTTTCTACAAATTCTTCTTTATCTCTATCATAATATCCCATAAAATAGTCACTAGAAATACTATAACCTTCATCTTCTTTTCTAAAAACAGGATTAAATTCTCTTCTATTAACACCCATTATAAGAATTTGACTAGCATCTCTATGAAACCAATGATTTAAATTATCTAAACTTTGATTGGTCGGACTTAAAGGTACAAAGTGTGATTCTAAATTTGCATATTTACACTTCATCCTTCCTGATTTTAGTATTTCTTCGGCAGCCCCACCATGCCCATATATTAAAATGTCTGGATCATCAAATAAACTAAGTATTTTATCTTTAACTTTGTCTGGTAAACAAGTAATATTTTCTTTCTCTAAAGTATTTAAAACTGCCTCCCTACTTTTAGGATTTTCAATAGTAGACTTTGCAAGTTCCAATAAAGCTAAAACTTTCTCTTCACTATATGCATTACCTGAAACTTCACCCATCAAATTAGCTGGAAATGTCTCTTTTAATTTATCTTCAAATTCACTATCATCAAAATAATAAGCTTTAACTTTTTCCAAAACTATTCTCCTTTTATTTTATTTATTAATGTGGAATCAAATTCTTTATTTCTAATCATTTCTATTTCATACTTATATGGAGGATATTCTTTATCTACATATGGTGTTTCTAAAATTTTCGGAACATTTTCTAATCTCTCATTATAAATAACTTTTAATAATGTCTCAAAACCAATCTTACCAAAGCCAATATTTTCATGTCTATCTTTATGAGAACCCATTTCATTTTTACTATCATTTACATGTACACAACCAATTTTCTCAATTCCAATAATCTTATCAAACTCATCTAAAAATTCATCAAATTTACTAATATCATATCCCGCATCACTCAAATGACATGTATCAATACAAACCCCAATATGCTTTTTATCCTCAACTAAATCAATTATTCGTCTAATCTCTTCTAATTTAGAGCCCACTTCACTACCTTTACCAGCCATTGTCTCTAAAAGAATTGTCACATCTTCTTCTCCAAGTACTAAATTTAAACCCTTCGCAATATTTTCTATTCCTTTATCAATTCCAAATCCCACATGGCTTCCTGGATGTAAAACAACTTTTTTTATGCCTAATTTAGCGCATCTTTTTAACTCTTCTTTTAAAAATTGTACTGCAAAATTAAATTTAACTTCATCATCATTAGCTAAATTAACAATATAAGGAGCATGGACAACTACTTTTGAATAATCTAATCCTATCTCCTTCATCTTTTTAAATGCTTCTACACTTAAATTATCATCTATTGGATACCTACTAGTATTTTGCGGAGCCCCAGTATAAAACATAAATGTATTAGCTCCATATCCTAATGCTTCATTTAAACTTCCTAATAATTGACTATCTTTTTTATAGCCAACATGACTTCCTATTATTAACATCGATTTCCTCCCATAATTTAATTTTCTACACATTTATTACTATTTACTGGAATTTTAATATAATTAACACCAGTCATATCTAATTGTCCTCTAACTAACTTAGAAGACTCAGTCGGACTAGAAAAATTATCTCTAATACCATGTGTACCATCAGATAAAGCCACATAATATTTAATAATTCTCTTTCCTTCTTCCATAACAATCGCATCATTAGCTACACAAGGTTCCCATTCCGAAATATTACTCTTCTTGTAACAACCTCTCTTACTACTTTTACACCATTTATCAAAATCTTGATGTGTTGTATTTAAAGAACACCAAACAGGTGTAGTCCTAACACTTACTCTAACATAACCTGCTACATCTCTATTACCCCATGAAGATTTACCACCCTGTTCTAGGATAGTTGGAACAGTAATTATTTCTCCATTAAGAGTTTTCGAATCATCACTAATAGCCTTTCCCGCTGTATTAATTTCAATATAATATTCTCCATCATCAACAGCCGATGAAACCGTATTTTCCACTCCACAAGTAAGTCCATCAGCGGTCCATAAAGTTACAACAGCATTAGCATAAGACTTAGCAATATCAATAAATGTATCTTTCCTAGCATTTTCTATTGTCCTCGATACAGCAGGTATCGCAACCATCATCAAAATACCCATAATAACAATAACTGCCAACAACTCAATCAAAGTAAAACCATTTTCATTAACTTTTTTCATAATAAAAACTCCTCATTCTCACAATCTAAGAATAACACGACCAATCTCAAAAAGCAAACAAAAAAGACTTAAGGTATCTTTCTTAAGTCTTTATAGTCTATTCTAATCTATCTAATTAGTTTTCAACACACATTGTACCAGTTGGTGTAGCAATATGTTTAGCACCAGACATAGTTAAATTACCACGAACTAGTTTAGAAGATTCAACAGCACCTTTATGTTTTTCAGTACCATCAACAGTTCCATCAGAAGTTGTAGTAGTGATAGCGTGAGTACCATCAGATAAAGCTACATAGAACTTAGTAACTCTTTTACTATCTTCACCAGTTGCACCAGTATTAGTTGAAATATTAACTCTTACGTATCCAGTAACATCTCTATTACCCCAAGATGACTTACCACCTTGCTCTAGAATAGTTGGTATATTAGCCTCAGTACCAGTATCAAATCCAGAACCATCAGCTTTTACTACATTACCTTTAGTATTGATTCTAACATAGTAATCTCCATCATCAGTTGCTGAAGAAACAATGTTATCAGAACCACAAACTAATCCATCAGCAGTCCATAATGTAATTACTGCATTTGCATAAGCCTTTGCGTTATCGATAAATGTATCCTTTCTTGAATTTTCAATTGTTCTTGAAACAGCTGGAATAGCAACCATCATTAAGATACCCATGATTACGATAACAGCTAATAATTCGATCAATGTAAAACCTTTATCATTAATCTTTTTCATGTTTTTTTCACTCTCTCTTTCTATTTTATTTACATTTTAATCTTACTACATTAATTTTCAAATTTCAACATATTTTTTTATATTTTACAAATTTTACACTTTACAATTATCTGTCGTAAATAGCAGTAACAGAATTACATCTAAATCTACTATTAAACTTCCTTGCAAAAGCTACAAATTTTGTCTTATCAGGGATGCTTCCTACATTAATATCTGCCTTTTTAAAGTTGTCAACTAGATTATTTGTCGCTCCATCTTCAGAAAGTTTTGAAGCTTCAACTAAAGGAACTCCTCTAAAAGTAGATTTAAAGTTTTCTACTAATTGAACATAATATTTAAGTTCATTTCCCTCTTTCTTTACAACTACAAATGACACTTGTTTTAAATAATCTCCTCCATTTGGTGGATCTTCAAACTCTGAATTATCTAAATAAGATAAAGTCAACACAATACAATTATTTGTTGAAGGCTTTTGCACAGTATTACCACCAGATCTAACTTGATATTCTGCTAAAGTCGCTAACTTTTTAGCATCCGTTACATAAGTACTAGATCTATTCTTATCTAAAATACCCATTACATTAGGAACCGCTACTACCATAATAAGACCAAGGATAACTATTGTTGCTAGTAACTCAACCAAAGTAAAGCCTTTCTTATTCTTAACCATTACTCTTCTTCACCTACCTTAAACTAATTATAACAAATATTTAAAATAATTAAATATTATTTTACAATCTTTTTAATATTTTCAATTTCCTTTAAGGTAGTTGTCGTATACATATCACTATCAAATAAATTACCATATCTAAATAATACAAATCCCTTATAACGTTTTAAATTCCTACTTAGAATAATCTCTTTCATAATAACATTATCATTCATCTGCCATTCAAATTTACCCTCTTTAGCGTAATTATCAATACTACCAACCTTATAAAAAGCTAAAGCTACATACATATCAATGCTATCAACCTTAATTAAATCATTCCATTCTTTTATAACCTTCGAAAAAGGCTTCATCTCATTAAAAAATCCATAATAAACTTGTGGCATTATAAAATCAATATACTTATCACTACTTAACCATAACTTTACATCTGCAAACACTTTATTATAGTTATTCTCAATATTACCATCAGGTGATATTCCAAATATTATTTTATTTTTCTTACATACTTCATGTACTCTTTCTACCATCATATTAATAATCATTAATTTATATTGTTCAAAAGTCATATTTTCTTTCTTTAAATACTCCTCATAATCCTTTAA
>SAMEA104315421__coassemble_644_pt1 | contig 41176 bp, 34 predicted proteins | sample SAMEA104315421__metabat2_low_PE_056 | metagenome-assembled genome bin SAMEA104315421 (sample SAMEA104315421) | gut metagenome | biome: Monkey gut; feature: monkey-associated habitat; material: faeces | place: China | collected 2013
GTGGTATAATATTAATATAAATTTAGTGTTGACAAAACTTAGATAGTCAATTTATCGTCGAGATCAACTTTAATGGTTGGTCTTTTTTACTTTTTATAAATAGGATGATTTTATATATAAATATTAATATATGTAAAAAAGCGGGATAAGAAACTTGTGCAACTATACTAAACTTTTCCTTATTTCATAAGGGTTTAGTGTTACACAATACTGATTTCGTACTTACGGAATTCAACCTATTTTGTGGGTTGATATTAGGATTATATGAGAGTTGGACCTTATAAAATAACGGTTTTAATATTTATAATATCATCCTTTTTGGTTATTTTTTGTGAAATTTATAGGATGATTAAAAACTAACATTATTTTGTCTATGTTAGTCTTTCTTTTTCTAATTTGTCAAATAGTTTCTTATAAAAGACTAGATACTGCTTCCTTTATTGGTTTTATATTGTATCATTTATTTTTAGTTTGTCAAACTATATTAGTTCATTTTTAAGTATTGTTCTAAATCTTTAAACTTAATTTTTTTATTATAACCGTTTATGAAGACATTTTCACTATCTTCAAATATTAAGTAGTCATTGCCTTTAACTTTCAAAACATGGGGTTTTACACAGGCTATATTAGTATTTTTAAGATTTATAATATATCCATTAGTAAAGGAATATTCCACATAAGCAAACTTACATATCATTTCAACCTTTCTTTTTAATTCTTCACTTATTACAAGTTTTTTAGTTTCTATTGTCATAACTCGATCACTTTCCTTTCTTAAATAACAAAAAAACTAACTATTTCTAGTTAGCGTTTATTACTTAAACTCGAAAAGTTCGAGTTTTGTATCAATCTGGTGGAGCTGAGGAGAATCGAACTCCTGTCCGAAAGTAAAGCTACATAAACCTCTACAAGCTTAGTCAACTAATTATTCTCATATATCATCCAAGTAATTGACGACCAAGACAACATACCAGTCTAAATTTTCTTTCTATCTTCTAGACAAAAGATAGACATAACCTACTAAAATGAACCTTCAAATAATCCCATAGGCAAAGATTAAAGAAAGCGCAGACCTATATTATTATTAGGCAAAAGCAACAGCTTGGCGAGTACCAAACATGTTAGCAACTGCATTTTTTAAATTTTTTGCATTTATTTTTTTGTGTCCTTGACGTGGACATTCGACTTGCCATCTATGCTCAAATACTCCCGTCGAAACCAAATCAGCCCCATGTGAGAAGATTATAACATAAACTTCGTAAAAATACCATAAAAATCACATTATGAAAATATTTTCATATACGATAAATAACAATTATTGTATTAAAATGACATTAATAGGAAAAAGAAACACTAATATCTTTTCAAATTTTTTAGTGTTTCTCTTTTTATATCTCTCTCTTTTATAGATTCTCTCTTATCATAATCTTTCTTACCACGACATACACCAAGCAATACCTTTAACTTATTTTCCTTAAAATATAACTTAATAGGTACAAGTGTTAAACCTTTCATCTCTATTGCTTGTTGCAACTTTTTTATTTCCTTTTTATGAAGCAGTAACTTCCTACTTCTAGTCTCCTCATGATTAAAAATATTACCTTCCTTATATTGACCGATATACATATTAAGAAGATAAACTTCATTATTCTTAATTATTCCGTAGCAATCTTTAATATTACAATTTCCTGACCTCACAGATTTAATTTCTGTACCAGTCAGTACAATACCAGCCTCATAAGAATCCTCTATAAAATAATCATGATTAACTTTTCTATTTAAGATTTCCATCTAATCACTCTCCCGATAAACCCCATTCTAATTTCTGATATTTAGAACTAACAATACCCTTATAATACTCATAATAATTCATATAGTCAGGTAATATTGTACTATTTAATTTAGAATAAGGATATACTCTATACTTTGTATAATCATTAGTTTGTGTATAAGTAAGTTCCGCTTTAGGACTTTCTATACTAACAGTAATCTTTCCATCAACATCAACAACCTTCTTTATTGTCACTTCCACCATCAAGCCCGTCAATCTATCAATCCCATACTGAGCTGAAAGAAAATTACCTAGCGAATATATAACAAAAGTCTTACCATTATTTATATATTCTACAGGTTCAACAACATGTGGATGAGATCCTATTATTAAATCAACACCTAATCCTGCCAAATAATTAGCAATATATTCCTGCGAAGAAGAAACATCCAAAGAATACTCTGTTCCCCAATGCATCGCCACAATCACAACATCCACTAAATCTCTTATCTTAGAAATATCATTTGCTGCTTTTTCATCAGAATAAACATTATTTAAATATTCTTTACCATTTGGAGTTTCTAGACCATTAGTCCAGGTCGTATAAGAGAAAAATGCATAAGAAATACCATTAATATCATAAACATGTACTTCATTTCTCTCATCCCATGAAGACCATTGACCAGAGTATACCACATTTTTCTTACTTTTCCAATAATTAACGGAGTTAAGTACACCTCTTTCTCCTTTATCCATAGTATGATTAGTCGCTAAAGAGACTAAGTTAAATCCCGCATCCAAGAATGCATCTCCTACTTCATTCGGAGAATTAAACTGTGGATAAGAAGAATAGCCAAGTTCTGCTCCGCCTAAAATAGTTTCCTGATTATAATATTTCAAATCATATTTTGTAATAATTGGTTTAATATATTGTATTGTTGGCTTAAAATCATAACTGCCATCTTCATTTCTAACAGTATTATATAATCTATCATGTATTAAGGCATCTCCAACCATAATCATCTTAACTTCATATACCTTTGGAGACTTTTCATCATCTTTTATTTCTACATTTGGTATATTCTCTTTAGGTACTTTAATCGCTTTATCCTTACCACTTAAAAAGAAAATGCAAAGACACAAAATCAAAAAAAGAAAGAGACATATAATTAAAGTGTTTTTCTTCAATTTAATTCTCTTCCTTCTTTTCATCAACCTACACCTTCTTTACTACTTCAAAGTCTATTGTCTTATCTTCTTTAGAAGCCCTAACAACTTTAACTCTAACTCTCTCTCCAATTGTATATTTAACATGGCTCTTTTCCCCTGTCAAAGTCATTTTCTCTTCATCATATACAAAGAAATCTGGCATATCACGTAAAGGAACTAATCCTTCTATTAAATTATCAAGCTCTACAAACATACCAAAACTTGTAACTGAAGAAATCATACCATCAAACTCTTCTCCAATATGGCTTTCCATATATTCAGCCATCTTCATATCTTCAACTTCTCTTTCACAATCAACTGAAGCCCTCTCTCTATCTGAAGAATGATCAGCAATATATACAAGTTTTTCTTCCCATTTATGAATAGTAGAATTATCTATCTTATTATCAAACAAATACGTTCTAAGTAAACGATGTACAGTTGTATCCGGATAACGTCTAATTGGTGAAGTGAAATGCGTATAACAAGAGCTTGCTAAACCATAATGTCCTAAATTAACAGGTTTATAAACAGCCTTCTGCATACATCTTAACAATAAACTAGACAAAATTTTATATTCTGGTTTATCTTCAAGCGACTTAAGAATCCTTTGCATTGTAGTAGGTTTAGTATCCTTAATATCTCCAGGAACACTATATCCTAAATTGCTAACAAATCCTAAGAAACTACGAATTTTCTCTTCCTTTGGAACCTCATGAACACGATAAATAAATGGTAAATTCATAAAATATATATGAGTTGCTACACATTCATTAGCTGCTATCATAAAGTCTTCAATTAAATTTTCTCCAACGCCACGTTCCCTAACAGTAATTTCTGTAGGTTTACAATTCTCATCAACTAAAATTTTAGCTTCATCTATATCAAAGTTAATATATCCACGTTTAACCTTAGCTTTTCTAAGTATTGTAGCAAGTTCTGACATCTGCCTTAAAGTCTCAGCATATGGTTCATACCCTTCAGGTACAACATTCTTCTCTAAAATACTATTGACTTTCTTGTAAGTCATTTGAATTCTTGACCTAATTACACTAGGAAAAATCTCATAATCTAACTGTTTACCAGTACTATCAAATTCCATTACACAAGAAATAGCCAAACGGTCAACATTAGGATTCAAAGAACAAATACCGTTAGATAACTCATGAGGTAACATTGGAATAACTCTATCTACTAAATAAACACTAGTACCTCTCTCCATTGCCTCATTATCTAAAGGACTACCCTCTTTTACATAATAACTAACATCAGCAATATGTACTCCTAATTTATAATGTCCATTAGCAAATTTTTCAATCGAAATGGCATCATCTATATCCTTAGTATCATCCCCATCAATAGTAAATATCATTTGATCTCTCAAATCTCTTCTACCATGATATTCATTAGGTAATACTTCCATATTTATATTAGCAACTTCTTCTTTTACATCATCTGGAAAAACAGTATTTATATTATATTTATAAATAATTGATAAAATATCAACACCAGGATCATTCTTATGGCCGATAATTTCAACAACTTTTCCCTCGTATCTTAAATTGTTATTCATCTTCTTAACAAGTTCCACAACAACTTTATGTCCATCAACTGCATTTAAAGAGTTTTCTTTAGGAATCTCAATATTAAGTTTTATTTTATTATCATCAAGCTTAATATGTCCCTTTCCTTTTTCATCAAAAGTTATTTCTCCAATATATCTTTGTACTTGTCTTTTAACAACCTTTAAAATACGTCCTTCTAATCTATCTAAGTTCATTTTGCTAGTAATTTCAACTAATACTATATCATCATGAATAGCTCCATTCATATTCTCTTGAGCAACATAAATATCATCATCCATATTATCAACTTCAACAAAGCCAAAACCTTTCTTATTAGTTCGCATTACACCTTTTCTTAAATGACTTTTTTCAAGCATCATATATTTATCTTTATTAGAATGATATACCACCACTTCATCAGTTAATTTTCTTAACTCATCAGTAAGTTCCTTGGCTCCTTCAACAGTATTAATATGTAACATATCATGTAACTCATAAAGATCAAGCGCTTTATCACTATTCTTTAATATGTTTAAAATATCATCTCTCATAAGCTTCACCCTCTTATTCATCATAACATCATTATACTTCAAAAAGATCAAAAAAAAAAGACATATAGTTACCTATATGTCAAATAAACATTCTAAATAAACATAGAAACTAAACATATAACAAAGAAGCTTAGTCCTAAAATCAATGTAATACGACTAATAACTAGCTCTGAGCCACGTTCTTTTCTCTTAGAAAATAAATCAGAATTACCACCAGATAAAATCTGTGAAGCACTCTCTGCTTTACCTGATTGAAGAAGAACTATAATAATTAATAAAATGGAAATAATTAAAAGTAGTTTTTCCATAAAGCACCTCCGTTTTAACAATACTTATAATATCATAAATATCTATTTGTTGCAACCAAACTGCCTTTATTTGTCAATAAATTTGCTCAAAATTTCTTCAAAAGTCATATCTTTACTTTCACTATCTCTACGTTTTTTAAATTCAACGATACCATCAACTGCTCCTTTACCCACAACAATTCTATATGGTATACCTATTAAATCTGCATCTTTAAACTTAACTCCGGCTCTTAAATCTCTATCATCTAACATAACTTCAACACCAGCTTTAGTTAATTCATCATATAATTTATTTGCAACTTCTACTTGAGTCTCATCCTTCATATTAACAATAACTATATCTACCTTATATGGAGCAATCTCTTCTGGGAAAATAATACCATGTTCATCATTGTTTTGTTCAACAACAGCAGCCATAATACGCCCAACACCTATACCATAACTACCCATAGTAACAACTTGTTCCTTATTATTTTCATCCAAATAAGTTAATCCTAACTTCTCGGCATACTTAGTACCAAGTTTAAATAAATTACCAACTTCAATACCCTTCTTTAAGTATAATTTACCCCCACAGCAAGGACAAATATCTCCTTCTAAAACATTACTAATATCAGCAACCATATCATATTTAATATCTCTAACATTAGCATTTATATAATGGTATCCTTCCTTATTAGCGCCACAACAGAAGTTCTTCATACATAAAACTTCCTTATCAACAACAACTTTACAATTTAGATTGACTGGACCAGTAAATCCAGGTACAGCATTACTAGTACTAATTAACTCATCATCAGCAAAATTAATCTCTTTTACACCAAATAACTTACAAGCCTTACTCTCATTAAACTCTCTATCGCCTCTAACAAAGAATATAACTAATTTCCCATTAACATTCATAAGTAAAGCCTTAACAGACTTTTTAACATCAAGTTTTAAGTAATTACAAACTTCTTCTATTGTCTTTTGATGAGGAGTTTCAACCATTTCTAATTCTTTTAACTCTTCCTCTTCTTCGATACATTTATGCTCAGCCACTTCCATATTAACTGCATAGTCACAACTATCGCATAAAACTAATGTGTCTTCTCCAATATCAGTAACTGCTTGATACTCTTCTGATAAAGTACCACCCATTGCTCCTGTATCAGCCTTAACTATTCTATAGTCAACACCAATTCTATCATAAATTTTATTATAAGCCTCTTTCATAATATTATAACTTACATCTAATCCTTCTTCATCCTTATCAAATGAATAAGCATCCTTCATGATAAACTCTCTAACTCTAATAAGTCCATATCTAGGTCTAGCCTCATCTCTAAACTTATCTGCTTGTTGATAAATAGTAAAGTGTAAATCTTTATAACTTTGTACCATACTCTTAGCTGCAATAGTAAATAACTCTTCATGTGTTGGACCAAGTACATAAGGTTTCTCATAACGATCATTTAAGTTAAACATATCCTTACCAAATGCCTCAGTTCTACCACATGTATCATAAACATCTCTTGGTATTATAGAAGGCATTAATAACTCTTGTGCTCCTGCTTTATCCATTTCATCTTTAACTATATAACGAATCTTATCAAGAACCCTAAGTCCTAAAGGTAAAAACATGTAAATACCAGAACCAACCTTCTTAATCATTCCACTACGTACTAATAAATTACCAGATCTACTATCTTCATCCTTTACATCTTCACGTAATGTGAAAAAATAACTTTTACTTAATTTCATAAAAACTCCTCCTAAAAATAAAAAGAATGATACCAAAGGAGTGCAAATGCACGGTACCATCCTTAATTTAACTCTAAACTTTTTAACGATGCTTCTCCACCGGAAGTAAAACTTCTTCAAGAAAGGTAGGAATTATACTAGATTGCAATTAAGTTCACACTATCCTTAACTCACTATATACAAGAGCAAGTATAATTATGGTCTTTCCAATGAATTTAAAACTGATAATATTCTATTATTAATTACCAGTTTTGTCAATAAAAACTAGTTAAGTTCCTCTTCAATTCTCATTAATTGATTATATTTACAAATTCTATCTGTTCTAGACATAGAACCAGTCTTTATTTGACCCAAATCAAGTCCTACAGCTAAATCAGCAATAGTTGTATCTTCAGTCTCTCCTGAACGATGAGAAATAATAGTCTTATAACCATTATCTTTAGCAAGCCTAATAGTCTCTAGAGTCTCAGTAATAGTACCTATTTGATTTACTTTAAGTAAAATAGCATTACCAGCATGATTATCAATACCCTTTTGTAGACACTTAATATTAGTAACAAATAAGTCATCTCCTACTAATTGAATCTTATCTCCTAAACGTTCAGTAATCTTTCTAAATCCTTCCCAATCATTTTCATCAACAGGATCCTCTATTGATACAATTGGATAAATATTAACAAGTTCCTCATAAAAATCAATTAACTGATCAGTAGTTAAATCTTTACCATCAACATGATAGTATCCATCACTATAAAATTCAGAAGCCGCAACATCAATTGCTAATTTAACGTCTTTTAAAGGCTCATATCCGGCTTTTTTAATAGCCTCTAGTATAAGTTCAAATCCTTCCTTATTTGAGCCTAAATTAGGAGCAAAACCACCTTCATCGCCTACTCCAGTAAAATAACCTTTCTCATTTAAAACTTTCTTCAAAGAATGGAACACCTCAGCTCCTACTCTAACTCTTTCATGAATAGTATCACGTTGTGGAATAATCATAAACTCTTGAAAGTCTAAATTGTTATCAGCATGTGCTCCTCCATTAATAATATTCATCATTGGATAAGGTAGACTTCTACCATCACCTACATATGCATATAATGGTTTACCCTCATTAATAGCACTAGCCTTTAAACAAGCCATAGATACACCAAGTATAGCATTAGCACCAAGTCTAGATTTAGTCTCAGTACCATCAAGTTCAATCATAGTTTTATCAATTAATTCTTGATTAGCTGCATCCATCCCAATTACTTTATCACGGATAATAGTATTAACATTATTAACAGCATTTAAAACACCTTTACCATTATATCTACTACCACCATCTCTCATCTCTAATGCTTCTCTTTCACCAGTAGATGCTCCAGATGGAACAGCAGCTCTACCTAAAATACCATTTTCAAGTATAACATCAACCTCAACTGTAGGATTACCTCTAGAATCAAGTATTTCTCTTGCTTTAACATTTTTAATTTTCATTTTTTAACTCCTTTACCTTATCTTTAAATTCCCTACCTCTTACTTCACACTCTTTATATTGATCCCAAGAAGCAGAAGCCGGACTAAGTAATATAACATCACCTTCATCAGATATTTCAACACACTTATCAAAACCATCACTTAAATGTTCAAAACTATAAGTAGGAATACCTAAACTATTACCAAAATCTAAAACCCTATCTCTACATTGTCCAATACCTATAATACCTTTAACATTATTCATATAAGGTTTTAACTCATTAAAATCTTGTCCTCTTTCTAATCCCCCTAGTATTATTATAATAGGCTTTTCAAAAGAAGATAATGCTATCTGAGTACATTTAATATTAGTAGCCTCAGTATCATTATAAAACATTCTTCCATCTACAGTATCAACATACTCTAATCTATGTTCAACACCTCTAAAATTAGAAATAACTTCTTCTATAATTTCATTACTAACACCAAATTCTTTAGTAATCATAATAGCACCCATACAGTTCTCTAAATTATGTTTACCAGCAATAAATACTTTATCAGTATCCATAATTTTTTCTCCATAGTAATAAATTGCTCCATCTTTTAAATAAGCACCATTAATCTCCCTACTACTAGAAAAATATTTAACTGTTGATTTTATATCTTTAGTAACATCAAGTACATCTTGATTATCTATATTAAGTATTGCTACATCATCAGAGCTTTGATTCTTAAACAGTTTAGCCTTTACTCTCTTATAATTATCATAAGACTTTAAAAAGTCTATATGAGCCGGACTTAAATTAGTCATTAAAGCAACATGTGGATTAAATGTCGATAAGTTTTCTAATTGTTGACAAGAAACTTCCATTACTACTATATCTCCACTCTTTAACTCATCTAAGATACTACTAAATGGATAACCTATATTTCCTGCTAAAAAAACTTTATCTCCAAAAGCCTTTTTCATTATTTCATAAGTCAAAGTTGTAGTCGTAGTCTTACCATTGGTACCAGTAATACCAATAATAGTAATATCATCTGGTAACATTCTATAAGTCATTTCTACTTCATTAATAACTTCTATTCCTAACTCTCTAGCTTTTAATACATATTTATGATCAATTGGTACCCCAGGATTTTTGATTAAATAATCAAATGAACTATCTAATAAATCATCTGGATGGCTTCCAAATACAAGTTCTACTCCTAAATCACGTAATTCCTGTACTTGTTCAGCATCAACTTTACTTTCTTCTTTACTATCATTTAAAATAACTTGATTATTTCTTTCTATCAAAACTTTCGCAGCCTGATAACCAGATCTTGCAAATCCTAGTATCAAAATCTTCTTATTTTCAAACATAACATTCACCAATATAATTATACTACTAAATACTTCTTTTAACCACTATAAATTAGCCATAAATATTGAAAGAAAACAAATAAATATGCTATAATAAATAAAAGATGGAGAGGGAATTATATGAAAATAGTTACATTAAGTCAAGAACAATTTGATAGATATGCTAAAACTCATAGATATAGAAGTTTTTATCAAACAACAGCATATGGTAACTCTATGTTAAAATTTGGATATAATGTTCACTATTTTGGTATTGTTGATAAAACAAATGCTCTAATAGGTGCAACTATGATTATGTATAAAGAAGTTTTCATGAGTAATAAAATTGCCTATGCTCCTCGTGGAATCTTATTTGATTACACTGATTCTACAAAAGTTAAAGAACTAGCAGAATGCTTAAAAAACCTTCTAGGTAAACAAGGCTTCATGCTTTTAAGAATGGATCCATACATCCCTATAAGTGTCCATAATAATACTGGAGACTTAATGAACCTAAATAACCAAGAAAGTATTATCTTAGAAAATCTAGCTACTGCTAAATTCGAATACAAAGGAAAAAACTTATATTTTGAAAACGAAAAACCAAGATGGGAAGCTTTAGTACTTCTAAATAAAAGTAATGATGAATTGTTTAATACTTTTGATAAAAGAACTAGAAACAAGATAAGAAAAGCTTCTAATATTGGTATTGAAGTATATAAAGATCCAAATCGTAATGTCAAAGATCTATATCCTTTTATCAAACAAAAGGAAAGAAAACCATTAAAGTATTTTGAAGAATTAATACAAAACTTTGGTGAAGCAATAAATATATATTATGCTCAAATAAATACTGAGATTTTCATTGTTAATAGTCGAAAAATGTATGAAAATGAACTTTTAAATAATGAACAACTTGCTAATCAAATTCAAAGTTATGCTCCAAACGAACGTGAGCGAAATAATATTCTAAATAAAAAAATGGAGTCTGATAAATTAGTTAGTACTTACAAAAACAATATGTTACTAGCAACAGAACTCCTAAAGAAGTATCCAAATGGAATGATTATTGGTGGTGCCATAGTAATTAATTTTGATAATGCAGCTTATATTTTAACGGATGGTTTCAATGAAAAGTTATCTTCTCTTAACGCTAGCTATCTAATTAAATGGCAAATGATCATGGATTATAATTATTTAGGATATAAATACTTAAATATGAACGCTGTAGTTGGAGAATTCCAAAAGAAGAATCCATACTCCGGTTTAAATGAAATGAAACTAGGATTCAATACTCTAGTAACAGAATATATAGGAGAATTTGATATAGTCCTAAATAGTTTTACATATAATCTCTATAAAAACTTTAATAAGAACAAATAGAATAGTAGATCTACTATTCTATTTTTAGTTACAAAACAAAAAGCAGTTGTCAAAGACAACCACTTTTAATTTGCTATAGCTATAATTAGCCAATGATTTCTGTAACGTTACCAGCACCAACAGTACGTCCACCTTCACGGATAGAGAATTTAGTACCTTGTTCAAGTGCGATTGGGTGAATTAATTCAACCTCGATATTAACGTTATCACCTGGCATAACCATTTCAGTACCTTCTGGTAAAGTAATTACACCAGTTACGTCTGTAGTTCTAAAATAGAATTGAGGACGATAGTTTGTGAAGAATGGAGTATGACGTCCACCTTCTTCTTTGCTTAGTACATAAACTGTAGCTTTGAATTTATGATGAGGTGTAACACTTCCTGGTTTAGCAAGAACTTGTCCACGTTCAACTTCTTCACGAGAAATACCACGTAATAATACACCAGCATTGTCTCCAGCTTCAGCATAGTCTAATTGTTTACGGAACATTTCAATTCCTGTAACAACTGTTTTCTTAGTTGGTTTAATACCAACGATTTCAACTTCATCATTAAGTTTTAACATACCACGTTCAACACGTCCAGTAACAACTGTACCACGACCAGTGATTGTGAATACGTCTTCAATACTCATTAAGAATGGTTTATCGTTATCTCTTTCAGGAGTTGGAATCCATTCATCAACAGCATCCATTAATTCATCAATTTTTCCTACCCATTTAGGATCTCCTTCAAGAGCCTTAAGTGCAGAACCACGAATAATTGGAGTGTTATCTCCATCGTAACCATATTCAGTTAATAAGTCACGAATTTCCATTTCTACTAAATCTAATAATTCAGGATCGTCAACCATATCACATATGTTCATGAAAACAACCATTTTAGGTACTCCAACTTGACGAGCAAGTAAGATATGTTCACGAGTTTGTGCCATAGGTCCATCAGTAGCAGCAATAACTAAGATTGCTCCATCCATTTGAGCAGCACCTGTAATCATGTTTTTAACATAATCAGCATGTCCTGGACAGTCAACATGTGCATAATGTCTCTTATCTGTACTATATTCAACATGTGCAGTGTTGATAGTAATACCACGTTCTCTTTCTTCTGGTGCTTTATCGATATTATCGAATGCAACAGCTTCATTTCCATTCTTACCAGCTAAACATTTAGTAATAGCAGCAGTTAATGTAGTTTTACCATGATCTACGTGTCCAATTGTACCAATATTAACATGTGGTTTTGAACGATCAAATTTTTGTTTTGCCATATTAAAATTTCCTCCTTATATATACAAAATATATTTTATCTAATAATTGAAGTTTTTTCAACTATTTTGATACTAATTTAATTAATTTCCACTTTTCTTAATAATTTCATCAGCAATGTTTTTTGGAACTTCTTCATAATGATCTGGGAACATTACGAATGTTGCTCTACCTTGTGTATTTGAACGTAAGTTAGTAGCATATCCAAACATTTCTGAAAGTGGAACCATAGCACTAAGTTTAACAGCATTACCTTGTGATTCTTGACCTAATGGTTTACCACGGCGAGCAGTTAAGTCACCCATTACATTACCAAAATATTCATCTGGAGTAGTAACGTCAACTTTCATAATAGGCTCAAGTAATACTGGCTTACATTTATTCTTAGCTTCTTTTAATGCAAAGCTAGCAGCAATCTTAAATGCCATTTCGTTAGAGTCTACATCATGGTATGAACCATCAAATAATGTACACTTAACATCTATCATAGGATATCCTGCAAGTACACCTGTTTGTAATGCTTCTTGTAATCCTTTGTCAACAACTGGAATGTATTCACGAGGAACAACACCACCAACGATTTGATCAACGAATTCGTATCCTTTATCTGGATTTGGCTCAAATTTAACCCAAACGTGTCCGTATTGTCCACGACCACCAGATTGTTTAATATATTTACCTTCACAATCAGCTGCTTGTCTGATAGTTTCACGATAAGCAACTTGTGGAGCACCAACATTAGCTTCAACACCAAATTCACGTCTCATACGATCTACTAATACATCAAGGTGTAATTCACCCATACCAGCGATAACGGTTTGACCAGTTTCATGATCAGTATGAACTTTGAATGTTGGATCTTCTTCAGCTAATTTTTGTAAAGCTAATGACATCTTAGCTTGATCAGCTTTTGACTTAGGTTCAACAGCTAATTGAATAACTGGTTCTGGAACAACTAAGCTTTCCAAAATAATTGGTTTCTTTTCATCACATAATGTATCACCAGTTGTAGTATTCTTTAATCCTACTGCAGCAGCGATATCACCTGTGTAAACATCACTAATTTCTTTACGAGTATTAGCATGCATTTGTAGTATACGTCCAATTCTTTCTTTAACATCTTTGGTAGAGTTAAGTACATAACTACCACCACTTAAATGTCCAGAGTAAACTCTGAAGAAAGTTAAACGTCCAACAAATGGATCAGTCATAACCTTAAATGCTAATGCAGCAAATGGTTCACTATCACTTGGATGACGAACAGCTTCTTCCCCATCTAATGTAGTACCTTTAATAGATTCAATATCTAATGGACTTGGTAAATAATCAAGAACTGCATCAAGTAATAACTTAATACCTTTGTTACCAAGTGCAGTACCACACATAACTGGGAAGAATTCAGCAGCTAAAGTTCCTTTTCTGATTGCTTTTTTAATCATTTCAACAGAAACTTCTCCACCATCTAAGTATGTTTCCATCATTTCATCATCAAATTCAGCAACAGCATCTATTAATTCAGCACGTTTTTCTTCAGCAATAGCTTTTAAGTCTGCAGGAATTTCTATTTCTTCTGCATTCTCTGCTTGTTGACCATCATAATGATATGCTTTCATAGTAACTAAATCAATAACACCATTGAATTCTGATTCAGCACCTATTGGCCATTCAATAGGTTTAGAATTAACTCCTAAACGATCTTTAATAGTTTTTAAACTATATTCAAAGTTAGCACCCATTTTATCCATTTTATTTGCGAAAATAATTCTTGGAACTTTAAATTCAGATGCTTGTCTCCAAACTGTTTCAGTTTGAGGTTCAACACCAGCTTGTGCATCGATTAATGCAACTGCACCATCTAATACACGAAGTGATCTAGAAACTTCGATAGTAAAGTCTACGTGACCAGGAGTATCGATAATATTTAAACGGTAACCCTTCCAATGAGCTGTAGTAGCAGCAGAAGTAATAGTAATACCACGTTCTTGCTCTTGCTCCATCCAGTCCATTTGAGATTCACCATCATGAGTCTCACCAATTTTATGAGTAACTCCTGTATGGAATAAAATTCTTTCGGTACAAGTAGTTTTACCTGCATCGATATGAGCCATTATTCCAATATTTCTTGTCTTCTCTAAAGACGTATCTCTTGCCATATTCTACCCTTTCCTACCATCTATAATGTGCAAAAGCTTTATTAGCCTCAGCCATTCTATGAGTATCTTCACGTTTTTTAACTGCTGCACCAGTACCATTAGATGCATCAATTATTTCATTAGCTAAATTATCAGCCATTCCTCTACCACCACGGTCACGAGAATATTTTGTTAACCATCTTAAAGCCAAAGCTTGACTTCTAGCAGGTGTAACTTCTATAGGTACTTGATAGTTAGAACCACCAACACGACGACTCTTAACTTCAAGTTGTGGTCTGATATTTTCCATAGCAGCATTAAATACTTCTAGTGGATCTTTACCAGCCTTATTTTTAACTTTGTCAAATGCTTCATAAACAATTGTTTGAGCTGTACCTTTTTTACCATCTAACATAATAGTATTAATTAGTTTAGCAACTACTTTTGACTTATATATTGGATCTGGTAAAATGTCTCTTTTAACTGCACGTCTCTTACGCATTTTAATTTCCTCCCTTCACTAATTTATTTTTTACTTAGGTCTTTTAGCACCATATTTACTACGACCTTGTTTACGATCTTTAACACCAGCAGTATCTAAAGTACCACGAATGATATGATAACGTACACCGATTAAGTCCTTAACACGACCACCACGAATTAAAACAACACTGTGCTCTTGTAAGTTATGTCCGATACCAGGTATATAAGTATCAACTTCTTTACCATTAGATAAACGAACACGAGCATACTTACGTAATGCTGAGTTTGGTTTCTTAGGTGTCTTAGTACCAACACGAGTACAAACTCCACGTTTTTGAGGTGAATTAACTTCAGTTGCTTTCTTTTGAATTGTATTGATTCCAACTCCAAGAACAGGGGCTTTACTCTTTCTTACCTTATCTTTACGATTTTTATGAACCAATTGGTTAATTGTAGGCATAAAATATATCTCCTTTCTTTACACATATCCAGGTGTATCATTTTACCCTTTAAATAAAACTTTGCTAAAAAGCAAAGATATTTAATCAGCAAGAATAATATAACACCAACCAAAATCAATGTCAATAAATATTATGCAAATATTAAAAAAAAGATAAACATTTTAATAATGTTTATCTATTTTCTTCTATATTTTCTTAAACCTACATTACCATAATATACAAGTAAGGTTCCTACAACAGCTATAAATATGAATATAACTGAAAAGAAAACAATAAAACTAGGTTCCCAAATAATATCAAATAATATTTCTTCTGGAATTCCAAGTATGAAAATATAGGCAAATATATAAATCTCTACTAATACACATAAAATCATAAATATATTAGTAAAACACATTTCTCCAACAGTTATTTTTCTACTATAGAAATCTTCATCCCATACTCCAATATCAACTTTAACAAATCTATGCCATCTATATTTATTACTTAATCCAATGACTGGAATCATAATAAAAGGCAAAAGGGCTAAACCAAGAGTTGTAAAACTTCCTCTTTTAAACTTCTCACTAATATAATGACTAGCCTTTAAATAATAAAACATAAAGAATACCAAGCATACTATCTGTATAAAAATACAAGTACCAACTAATTCTTTAAGCCCTGCAAAAGAAATAGTTAAGAATAAAAATACAAAATACATTAAAATTAATCCAACAGCAATAACAGGATTTTCTCTAGCTTTTTTGAAATACAAAGCCTCAGAATATATAGGAATTAATCCTTTCCATCCATCTTCTCCTATCTTTTTAAAGAAATAATATCTTCCATAAAGATAAAAGGCCAAATAACAAATAAGGAAAAGCCAAAAAAGAATTGCTAAATCAATTGAACTATCCATACTACAAACACCTCTCTACTCTAACATTATTATAACTATAATATTATTTTTTTACAAGAAAAAAAAAGAACACAATTACTGTGTTCTGTAAACTATTCCATAAATTGGTCTTCTAGTTTTTCTAAAGGTTCATCATCCATAAATTCTGTTTTTAATTCATAGTCAACATCACGATAATTCTTAGCTCCAGTACCTGCTGGAATTAATTTACCAATAATAACGTTTTCTTTTAATCCAGATAATGGATCAATCTTACCTTTTATAGCGGCATCAGTTAGAATTCTAGTTGTCTCTTGGAATGATGCTGCTGATAAGAATGAATCAGTTTCAAGTGCAGCCTTAGTAATACCAAGTAGTAATGGAACACCACGAGCTGGTTTTTTACCTTTAATAACTGCATCTTTATTACCATCTGTAAATTCACGGAAGTTAACTAAACTACCTGGTAAGAATCTTGTATCACCAGATTCAACTATTCTAATCTTAGAAATCATACGTCTAGCAATAACTTCGATATGTTTATCTGAAATATCAACACCTTGAGAACGGTATGTATTTTGAACTTCTTTTAAGATATATTCTTGTGTTGTTAATGGGTCTGTAACTGCAAGTAATTCCTTAGGACTAATTGCACCTTCAGTAAGTCTATCACCACAGTGTACTTCACTACCTTTATCAACACATAATTTAGCACCATAATTAGTTACATGTTCTTTTGTCTCTAATTTATTAGTAACACTAATCTTATATTTACCATGGTCTTCTTTAATCTTAGAAACTGTACCATCGATTTCCGCAATCGTTGCTTTACCTTTTGGATTACGAGCTTCAAACAACTCTTGTACACGAGGAAGACCTTGAGTAATATCTTCAACACCTGCAACACCACCAGTATGGAATGTACGCATTGTAAGCTGAGTACCAGGTTCACCAATTGATTGAGCAGCCATAACACCTACAGCCTCACCTATTTCAACTAAGTTACCTGTTGCTAAGTTACGTCCATAACATTTTTGACATACACCATTTACAGTGCCGCAAGTTAAGATTGTACGAATTTCTACTTCTTTGATACCTGCAGCAATTACTTTATCAGCAAGTGACTCAGTAATCATTTGTAGTTTATCAACAATAACTTCTTTAGTTTCAGGATTAATAATCTTCTTATTAGCAAATCTACCAACAATACGATCTCTTAAACTTTCAATAACTGAACCAGTCTTTTCATTGATAAAGTCATGTACTACAACACCTTGGTCAGTACCACAATCTTCTTCACGAACAATCATATCTTGACTAACATCAACTAAACGACGAGTTAAGTATCCAGAATCGGCAGTCTTTAATGCTGTATCTGCTAAACCTTTACGAGTACCATGTGTAGATAAGAAGAATTCAGCAACTGATAATCCTTCAATGAAGTTTGAAAGAACTGGAATTTCTACTGAAGAACCATCTGGTTTCGCCATGATACCACGCATACCAGCAACTTGAGTAAAGTTAGAAATGTTACCACGAGCCTTAGAATGCATCATCATGAAGATTGGATTATCAACATCACTCTTAGCTATTTCTTCAAGTTCTGCTTGAACTTGATCCTTAGCAGCATTCCAAGTTTCAATTACTTTATTGTAACGTTCTTCTTCAGTAATTAAACCACGTTTATATTGTTTATTAATCTTATCAACTAATTTTTGACTTTCAGCAACAACTTCATTCTTATGTTTACTAGTAACAACATCAGCCATACTAACAGTAATACCTGCTAAAGTTGAATATTTGAAACCTAAGTCTTTTAAGTTATCAAGCATTGTAGAAGTCTCAGTAGTTTTATAACGTTTAAATACTTGAGCAATTATCTTTTCTAATGTACCTTTTGCAAAAGGTTTTACTAATGGCATTTCTTTAATAGCCTCAGGTATATTAGTACCCTTCTCTAAGAAATACTTATTAGGAGTAATATTAGAAATATTATCATCTGTTGGTTCATTTATAAATGCAAATGAATCAGGTAAGATTTCATTAAATTTAATTTTACCAACAGTAGTAACTAAGTATTTACCTTTTTGACTCTCAGTAAATAATTTATATTTGAATGAATCAACTGGTACAGCAATTCTTGCATGTAAAGTTAATTCTCTACGTTCATAAGCCATTAAAGCTTCATTAGTATTTTTAAATACTCTTCCTTCTCCAACTTCTCCAGCTTTTTCCATAGTTATATAGTAGTTACCTAAAACCATGTCTTGAGATGGAGTAACGATTGGATCTCCTGATTTTGGATGAAGAATATTGTTAGAACCAAGCATTAATAATCTTGCTTCAGCTTGTGCTTCTTCTGATAATGGAACGTGTACAGCCATCTGGTCACCATCGAAGTCTGCATTGAATGCTGGACAAACCAATGGGTGTAGACGAATTGCCTTTCCACCAACTAAGATTGGTTCAAATGCTTGAATACCTAATCTATGTAGTGTAGGAGCACGGTTAAGCATAACTGGATGCTCTTTAATAACTTCTTCAACAACATCCCAAACAACAGGATCTTGGTTTTCAATTAATCTCTTAGCAGCTTTAATATTATGAGCTATATCTTTAGAAACCAAACCATGAATAACATGTGGTTTAAATAATTCCAAAGCCATCTCCTTAGGAATACCACATTGATACATCTTTAAGCTTGGTCCAACAACGATAACTGAACGACCAGAGTAGTCAACACGTTTTCCTAATAAGTTTTGACGGAAACGACCTTGTTTACCTTTTAACATACTAGATAATGATTTTAAAGGTCTATTTCCTGCACCTGTTACACTTCTACCACGACGTCCATTATCAAATAATGAGTCAACAGCTTCTTGCAACATACGTTTTTCATTTTGAATAATGATAGTAGGAGCACCTAAATCAATAAGTTTCTTTAAACGATTATTACGGTTAATAACACGACGATATAAATCATTCAAGTCACTAGTAGCAAATCTACCACCATCAAGTTGAATCATTGGTCTTAATTCTGGTGGAATAACAGGAATACAATCCATAATCATCCACTCAGGTTTATTACCAGATGCATAGAAAGCATCTAAAACATCAAGCCTCTTAAGTAATCTAGTTCTCTTTTGACCTTGAGCTGTCTCAAGTTCTTTAGTTATTTCATCGATTTCTTTCTTTAAATCAACTTTCTTTAATAATTCTTTAATAGCTTCTGCTCCCATACCAACTCTAAAGCCAGTACCATATTTTTCATAATAAGCACGATATTCTTTTTCAGATAAAGTTTGCTTATTTTCAAGTGGAGCATTTCCTTTATCAATAACTACATAACTAACAAAATATAATACCTCTTCCAAATCTCTTGGACTCATATCTAGTACAAGTCCCATACGAGAAGGAACACCTTTAAAGAACCAAATATGAGATACTGGAGTTGCTAACTCAATATGTCCCATACGTTCACGACGAACTTTAGAACGAGTAACTTCAACTCCACATCTATCACATACGATATTTTTATAACGAACTCTCTTATATTTACCACAAGCACATTCAAAGTCCTTAGTTGGTCCAAATATCTTTTCACAGAAAAGTCCGTCTCTTTCAGGTCTAAGTGTACGATAATTAATAGTTTCTGGTTTCTTTACTTCTCCATAAGACCATTCACGAATTTTTTCAGGAGAAGCGATACCAATTTTTAATGCATCAAACTTATTTACTTCTATCATTAAAGATCAGCTCCTTCCTCAAAATCTTCATCACCATCAAATTCACCATTCATATAATCTTCATAATTTTCATCGAAGTCTGGTTCTTCATCTTCATCAGAGTATTCATCTTCTAATGAATCATCTCCATCTGGTTCAGGAACAACATTAGGAACAGGTATTGAATCAAACTCATCCATAGAAGAATTATTATCATCTCTATCTTCTGCTTCTTCGATTTCTTTTAATTGTAATGTTTCTCCATTATCATTAATTATAGAAATATCAAGTCCTAAAGCTTGGAACTCTTTCATTAATACTCTAAATGATTCTGGAACACCAGCTTGATTAATTTCTTGACCTTTGATAATTGATTCATATACTTTTACACGACCAATTACATCGTCTGATTTAACCGTTAAAATTTCTTGTAATGTATGAGCAGCACCATATGCATATAATGCCCAAACTTCCATTTCACCAAATCTCTGTCCACCAAATTGTGCTTTACCACCAAGAGGTTGTTGTGTAACTAATGAATAAGGTCCAGTAGAACGAGCATGTAATTTATCATCAACCATGTGATGTAATTTAATCATGTACATTACACCAACAGCAATTCTATGATCGAATGGATCACCTGTACGACCATCATATAGAACAGTCTTACCATCTTCATCCATTCCAGCTTCCTTCATCATATCTTTAATATCACTAATATGAGCACCATCGAATACTGGAGTAGCAATATGTACACCAAGTTTCTTACAAGCCATACCCATATGGATTTCAAGAATCTGTCCAAAGTTCATACGAGAAGGAACACCTTGTGGATTTAACATAATATCAACTGGAGTACCATCTGGTAAATATGGCATATCCTCTTGTGGAAGAATAAGTGAAATAACACCCTTATTACCATGACGACCAGACATCTTATCTCCAACTTGAATCTTACGTTTTTGAATTATATAAACACGAATTACTTTACTAACACCAGCAGGTAATTCATCATTATCTTTACGAGAATAAATCTTAATATCGTGAACGATACCATCACCACCATGTGGAACACGTAATGATGTATCACGAACTTCACGAGTCTTCTCACCAAAGATTGCATGTAGTAATTTTTCTTCAGAAGTAAGTTCAGCCATACCCTTAGGAGTAACTTTACCAACTAAGATATCTCCTTCTCTAACTTCTGTACCAATAGTAATGATACCATTTTCATCCAAATTACGACGAGCTTCTTCAGAAACATTAGGAATATCTCTTGTAATTTCTTCAGGTCCTAATTTAGTTTCGCGACATTGCATCTCATAATCTTCAAGATGTAATGAAGTAAATTTATCATCTTTAACTAAGTTTTCATTTAAAATAACAGCATCCTCATAGTTATAACCATTAAATGTCATGAAAGCAACTGTCATATTTTTACCTAAAGCAAGTTCTCCTTTATCAGTAGAGTTACCATCAGCAAGAATAGTCTTATCTGCTTTAACAACATCTCCAGGATGAACTATAGGTCTTTGATGTGAACAAATACTAGAGTTTGCTAACTCAAAGTTTTGTAATCTATAAGTATCTTTTCCTTCTTTAGTCTTAACAACAACCTTCTTAGCATCTGCATATTCAACAATACCATCGTTTTTAGCAACAACTTCAACACCAGAGTCTTTTGCAGCAATATATTCAACACCAGTTCCAACAAATGGAGCCTCAGTCTTGATTAATGGCATAGCCTGACGTTGCATGTTAGCACCCATTGAAGCACGAGTAGCATCATCATGTTCTAGGAATGGAATACAACTTGTTGTAACTGAAACAACTTGTTGTGGACTAACGTCAATATAATCAACTTGTTCAGGTTTTGCTAAAATATTTTCACCACGGAAACGAGCATTAACTTGTTCACTTATAATTTTATTATTTTCATCAGTTTCAACTGTGGATTGTGAAATAATATAATCAAGTTCTTCATCTGCAGTTAAGTAATGTACATCATCAGTAATTTGACAATCTACTACTTTACGATATGGTGACATAACGAAACCATACTCATCAATCTTTGCATAACTAGCAAGTGAAGTAATAAGTCCAATGTTTGGTCCTTCAGGAGATTCAATTGGACAAATACGTCCATAGTGAGAACTATTAACATCACGTACTTCAACACCAGCACGATCACGAGAAAGTCCACCAGGTCCTAACGCAGAAAGACGACGTTTATTAGTAAGTTCAGCAATAGGATTTGTTTGATCCATGAATTGTGATAATTGTGAACTACCAAAGAATTCTTTCATAGCAGCAGTAACTGGACGGATATTAATTAAAGTCTTAGGAGTAACTTCTTCCATTTCTTGAGTAGTCATTCTCTCACGAACAACTCTCTCCATTCTAGAAACACCAATTCTAAATTGATTTTGTAAAAGTTCGCCAACTTGACGAATACGTCTATTTCCTAAATGATCGATTTCATCAAAGTTTCCTACACCTTGTAATAAATTTAAGTAGTAAGATACAGATGCATAAACATCAGAAATAGTTAAACGTTTAACTTCAATACTTTGATCATTTCCAATAACATCAAGTTTCTTTTTCTTATCATTAGGACTAAAGATCTTAACGATTTGTACTTTATTATATTGGTCTAATTCTTCATTAATTTTAACTTCAGTTAAACCAAAACCATTAGCAAGTGCTTCTTTTAAGATATCCATATTAGCCTTAGTTATTTGAGTTCCCTTCTCTAAAACAACTTCACCATTATTAGTAATATCTTCAGCAAGAACTTGATTTAATAAACGATCTGCTACATTTAACTTACGATTAAATTTATAACGACCAACTTTTGCTAAATCATATCTAAATTCATCAAAGAATCTAGTAATAATTTGATTCTTAGAAGAATCAAGTGTAACTGGTTCTCCCGGTCTTAATTTTTCATAAATTTCAATTAATGCTTCATCTGTATTCTTAGTAGAATCCTTAGCAATAGTATTCTTTAAATACTCATCTTCACCAAACATTTTAAAGATATCTTCATCAGTAGATAATCCAAATGCTCTAAGTAAAGTAGTTAAAGTTACTTTTCTAGTACGATCAATACGTACATATAATACATCTCTAGCATCAGTCTCAAACTCTAACCAAGTACCACGAGTTGGTATAATTTGAGAAGTAATTAATTCACGACCAGACTTATCAATCTCACGATTAAAGTATACACTTGGAGAACGAACTAATTGTGAAACAATAACACGTTCAGCGCCATTAATTACGAATGTTCCAGAATCTGTCATCATAGGCATATCACCCATGAAAATTTCTTGTTCTTTTACTTCACCTGTCTCACGATTAAATAAACGAACTTCAACTCTTAATGGAGCAGCATAAGTACTTTCACGATCTTTACTTTCTTTAATTGAATATCTTGGTTCATCAAAATGATAATCTCCAAATTCAAGTGATAAAGTTCCAGAGAAATTTTCTACTGGAAATAGATCTTCAAATACTTCTTTTATTCCTGTATCAAGGAACCATTTATATGATTTTTTTTGAATTTCCAACAAATCTTTCAATTCGTAGGTATTTCTAATTTTAGAGAAATTTCTTCTCTCACGGTAGTCACCTGATTTTACTATTTTATATGACACTCTTTTTCACCCCACACAATATTTTTCTGATAGATTTTTGTTAATAAAATAAAGTCAGCAACCTATATTATCTACTCAAAGATAATAACTTGTCAATTACAAACTACATTTAATTATAAAAAATCCTTTACTCTTTTCCAATATATCAACATTGTATATTTTCTTTAAGTCGATAATTAGCGATTTTGCACCCTGCTCCTTACGAATAACCAAGAAGAGTTTTCCGTCTTCTTCTAAGTAATTCTTTGCATTCATCACTATATCATAGACTATTTTTTTACCAGCCCTTATCGGAGGATTAGTAACTATAGTAGAGTATTTTGACTTAATATTTTCATAAACATTACTCTCGAAAACATCTACATTAGAAACACCATTCTCCTTTGCATTTCTAACAGCTAGATGCATAGCACGTAAGTTAACATCTACCATATCAACATGCGCTTCAGTAAGTTTACCTATAACAACACCAAAAACTCCATAACCGCAACCCATATCAAGAATTTTGCCTCCAACTTCTTCAAGCGGGATTGTCTCAAGAAGAAGTCTACTGCCAAAATCCAAACCGTCTTTTGAAAAAACACCATTATCAGTTAAAAATGTAAACTTATGTCCTAGTACAAAGCATTCAGTCTTTCGAACATTACTAGGTAATTTCTCGTTAGTAAAATATTGTCCCATTTTTAATCTCCTCAAAAAAAGAAAGAAGAAAACCATTATAAAAATATCAGTTTTCTTCCTTTCGAAACATATATTACAACAAAACAAAATATATGTCAAACATTTTTTAATATTTTTAACATAATTTTACAAAAAAAGAGAAGTTAATTACTTAACTTCTACAGTAGCTCCAGCTTCTTCTAACTTAGCTTTAATTTCATCAGCTTCAGCTTTAGCAATGTTTTCTTTAACAACACCGTTTGCATCAACGATATCTTTAGACTCTTTTAATCCTAAACCAGTAATTTCTTTAACAACTTTAATAACTGCAACTTTAGCAGCTCCAGCATCAGCTATTGAAACAGTAACTGTGCTTGGACCTTCATCAGCAGTAGCTCCAGCAGCTGGTGCAGCAACAGCAACAGCACTTGGATCTACACCAAATTCTTCTTTCATTGCATCTACTAATTCCTTAATTTCTAATAAATTCATTTCTTTTAAACTACTGATAAATTCGTCTCTTGTTAATTTAGCCATTTTCCTATTCCTCCTCTAAATATATTTTAATTTTTTTAAATTAATCTTCTTTTTGTTGACTATATAAGTCTAAGCAAATTGATAAGTTTCTTGCGATACCCATCATACCACCAGCAAGCATAGTAAGTAGACCTTCTCTTGATGGTATAGTAGCATATTCTGCTAACTTAGCTTGATCAGCTTTTTCTCCATCTACAATCCCTACTTTTAAAACTAATGCTGGATGATTTTTAGCAAAATCAGACAAAGTCTTAATTGGTGCTATTTGATCTGTACCAAATGCAAAAGCACTAGGTCCATTTAAAGAATCATTTAAATCGATGCCTAATTCATTAAAAGCACGCGCCATTAAAGTATTCTTATAAACTTTGTAATCAGAGTTTGTTTCTCTTAATTTGATACGTAATTCTTTTGCTTCACTATCAGTAATACCACGATAATCGAATAAAACAACAGTAGTAGCATTTTGAATACGATCTTTAATCTCATCAATTACACCTTGTTTTTGCTTTAAGATTGCTTCACTTGCCATAAAACACCTCCTCATCTTATATGTAAGGATGCCATAAAAAAGTTTCTTAACATAGACCGCCAAGAAACTTTTCATACTAATTAAAGTCCTCGGTAGGATTTACTTTTACACCTACTGTCTATGGCACCAACAAATTGTCTTTATTATAACTTATTATATCCTATTTGTCAAAGTTATTTTCAACTTTAATTCCAGGACCCATTGTAGAAGCTACAGAAATGTTCTTAACATAATCACCTTTAACTGTTGAAGGTCTTAATTTAATTATATGTGTAACGAACGCATCTAAGTTAGCAAGTAAATCTTCATCTGAGAAAGATACCTTACCAATAATACCATGGATATTACCATAACTATCAGTTCTATATTCAACACGACCAGCTTTTACTTCTTCAATAGCTTTAACTACATCAACAGTAACTGTACCAGTCTTTGGATTTGGCATTAAACCTTTTGGTCCTAAAACCTTACCTAATTTACCAAGTAATGGCATCATATCAGGTGTAGCAATCATAGTATCGAAATCGAACCAATTTTCTTTTTCAATCTTTTCAAGCATATCTACATCACCAACATAGTCAGCACCTGCTTCTTTTGCTTGATTAGCTTTTTCACCTCTAGCAATTACCAATACTTTCTTAGTCTTACCAGTTCCTTTAGGAAGTACAATTGCACCTCTTAATTGTTGATCTGCTTTTTTAGTATCAAGATTTAATCTCATAGCAACTTCAACAGATCCATCAAATGAACTAGTAGATGTTTCTTTAACTAACTTAATAGCTTCTTCTTTAGTGTATACTTTATTCTTTTCTATTTTTGAAAGAGCTTCAGTATATTTCTTACTTCTTCTTTTCATTTTCTTTCCTCCTTATGTGGTAAAAGCGGATTTATTTATTATCTAATTCCTTCCACATAGGTTAAACCTATATGATTAATTACTAGAATTACTCTTGACCTTCAATAGCAATTCCCATGTTTTTAGCTGTTCCTGCTACAATCTTCATAGCTTCTTCAACTGAATATGCATTTAAGTCTGGTAACTTAATTTCTGCTATTTCTCTTAATTGAGCTTCAGTAATAGTACCAACTGGTTGTTTAGAACCTTTAACAGAACCCTTTTCAACTTTAGCATATTTCTTTAATAAGAAACTAGCTGGTGGAGTCTTAATTACAAAATCAAAACTTCTATCATCATAAACAGAAATTTCTACTGGTAAAATGTCGCCCATTTTTTCTCTAGTAGCGTCATTATACTTAGTACAAAAATCTTGAAGATTGATTCCTGCTGGACCTAAAACAGTTCCTACTGGTGGAGCTGGTGTAGCTTTTCCTGCTGGAATTTGTAATTTAATTTTCTTTATTGCTTCCTTTGCCACGAAAAACACCTCCTATAAATTTTTAGTTTTCGCGAGTGGTCCAAATAGCTTGATTCCCGCTTAATAAATGCAAACCATGCTTCCCACTAAATCTATATTAAACTAAATATAGCCCTTAAATAATAACATAAAGTCTTATATATTTCAAGCACTTTATGCTTTTTCTATTTGACCTAGTTCAACCTCAACAGAAGTTTCTTGTCCAAATAAATCAACAAGTAACATAACTTTTTGAGTTTGAAGGTCAACTGAATCAACTTTACCAAACATACCATTGAAAGGTCCAGCTATAATCTTAACCTTAGTACCTTCAGTAAGTTCTTTATCAACGTCTAGTCTACTAATACCCATATTTCCTAATATTTTATCAACTTCATAAGGTTGTAATGGTGTAGGTTTAGCACCTTTACCAGATGATCCAATGAAACCAGTAACACCAGGAGTATTACGTACAACATACCAAGCTTCATCAGTCATAACCATTTCAACTAATATATAACCAGGAAACATCTTCTTAACTTTTTCCTTAGTTACGCCATCTTTAACTTCTACTACTTTCTCTTCTGGAATTACAACTCTAAAAATATAGTCTTGCATATCCATAGATTCAGCACGCATTTCAAGTTTTTCTTTTACTTTATTCTCATGTCCAGAATAAGTATTAACTACATACCATTGTTTATCCATAATTACCTCCTACTTTATTAATGATTGAATTAGAGCAAAAATAATCTCAATTAAATAAAAGAATAGTGAACAAAAAATAATAAACAAAATAGTAGCGATAGAATATTTAACCATATCCTTCTTACTAGGCCAGTGAACTTTAGAAGTTTCACTCTTTACCCCATGACAGAAAATTCTAAATCTTACCCAACAACTTTGCTTAGCTTTAGCATCTTTATTCTTTGCAGAATTTACTGCCTTTTTATTCTTCTTTTCCACTGAATTATTCTTAGTAGACTTGTTCTTTTCTTTTTCAGCCATATCTATCCTTCTCCTTAGATAATTTTTCAAAATAAAAACACTTCCAAGTGCTCACCATTAAAATAGCACAAACCCTTAGAAATGTCAAATAAAATCATGAAAAATATGCAACTAACATCAATATAAATCCAACAATTGCCACTAAGAACGGAATTATAAAGAAACTAACATAAGCCGCATCACTCATACTATTAATTTGTTTATAAATATTATCGTTAACTCTTGAATTAGTAGAATCATAATTATCAAGTGTACTTAAACCATTAGATTTAACCAAAGCTCTACCTTTACCACCATCAGTTGCAGCAAGTTCATTTTCAATTCCCTCTAAGGCTCTTTTATCTTTTTGGAACGAATAGTCACTAAAATAAACTGCTGCTTTTCTCTCAAAAATTCCCTTGTAATAAGGAATATCATCATCAGGTAAAACAACCGCAAATTGTTCGAAATTATCTTTTATAAAATCTGGACCAAAAAAACGTTTACCAGGGAAATCATATCTAGAACCATAGTAAAAGTAAATATTAACCTGTAATAATGCCGATCTTCCAATGTCATCTCTAACAAATTCTTTTTGTACTGTGGCACTATCAGTAGGCATAACTTCTATCTCATCGAATTTTATCTGTTGTAAAGAACCATTAAGTATTTCAATATTAGCCGGATTAAATGATGAAACACAAAACCCTTTACCATGAAGATATTTCATCGATTTATCCATATTAATAAAAAGAGTATGAACAGACTCTGAATCATAAGACCCAGATAGCCATTCAGCAAGAGTAATACTATTTGTAGAATTCTTATCTCTCATCATACTCACCCTACTATAATTGTAAAACAAAAATACAAAAATTACAATTATAAAGTATTATTTAACGTTTCCTTTAAAATTCTCCTAATCTTACAAAGTTTTCCATCAATAGTACTAACCGGAATATCTAAAAGCTTACTAATTTCTTTATAACTAAAACCATTATATCTAAGTTCAAAAATATTACTCTCTACAATATCAAATAAATTTTTAAAAGAAACAAATTTTCTTTCTAAATTAATTTCATTAAAATAAGCCTCAAACACATCATTATCAGAAACACTATAAATATATTCATCATCTAAAGATGTATTTAATAAATAATGTTTACTTGAATTCATTTTTCTACAATAAGTTAATATTCTTCTTTCTACGCAAACACACAAGAAAGTATAAAATAAAACTCCCGAACGTTCATTATATTTGTTAATTGCTTCATTTAATGCAATTAAGCCTTCTTGTACTAAGTCTTCATATTCAATTCTAGCCATCTTCGCTAACGCTAAATGATCAGAAGCAATTCTTCTAACTATTGGAATATATTTATTAAATATAATCTCCCTGGCCTCTTCATCGTTTTCTCGAACCATATAGACCACTTCATAATCATTTATTTTTTTATAATCCATAAATACCTACTTTCTATTACGGATTACCTCATATATCATAATTCCAGCCGCAACAGCTGCATTTAAACTATTAGTCTTGCCATACATTGGTATTTTAGCAATAAAGTCACAAGATTTCTTTACCAAATTAGACATTCCAGAATTTTCATTTCCTATAACTAATGCTATTTTAGAAGAATAATCAATACTTCTGTAGTCAACACTATCCTCAAGTGCCGTTCCAACTACCCAAAAACCATTCTTCTTTAATTCAGAAATAGTGTTATTCAAATTAGAAACAGTAACAATATCAACATTCTCTAAAGTACCAACACTAGTCTTCATAACTGTCGCATTAACTTGTACTTGTCTATCTCTAGGCATAATAATTGCATCTACTCCAGCAGCTTCACATGTTCTAACAATAGCTCCTAAATTATGTGGATCTTCTATATGATCTAATAACACAAAAAATGAAGCCTCATCTGTTAAGACATCGTCCAAATCTTTATACTTGTAATCCGGAATAAATAAGATTATACCTTGATGTACTCCATTAGCCAAATCATCAATTTCTCTTTTTGAATTATATTGAACTGGTATTTTTCTAAAATCAATAAGTGATTTTATTTCTTTATCATTAAAACCATCTTGTAAAATTATTTTTTGAACATTTTTATTATTTTCTAATAATTCCTTCGCAACATTTCTTCCATATACTAACATTTCTTACTCACCCAATATAAACTTCATAATTTCGTTTATTCTCTCTTTCTTATTTTCTAACTCTAAATACCCAATAACAGCCTCTAATCCTGTCGCAAACTTATATGTAATAACATCACAACTCTTAGGATGAGAAGTCGTCTTATAATTTCTCGCTCTTTTAAAAACATCCATCTCTTCATCTGTTAAAAAGTCTTCTTCAAGCATCTTCGTCACAAACTTAGCCTGACTACTAGCACTTACAAAAGAAATAGCCTCTCTCTGTAAATCATTAACATTACCAATTCCTAAATTTATTAAATGTCTCCTCACATAGTTTTCATAAACTGTATCGCCTAAATATGCAAGTACTAATACATTAATCTCTTTAGTAGACATAAAATCACTTCCTAAAACCATTATAAAATAAATATCTACACAAAACAATGTGTAGATATAAATAACTAAGTATAATTAAATATTTGTATTATAAATAGTATTAGTAAATACTCACCAACACTCTTTAAGAATCAATTAAATTATTTCGTAAGTTGTTCCCTCTCTTGTATCAATCAAACGAATACCTTGTCCTAACAACTCATCTCTAATTTTATCAGCTGTCGCAAAATCTTTATTTTTCTTAGCTTCATTACGTAATTTAATCTTCTCATTAATCATTTCCTCATCATGATTAGATTCTTTTTTATCTTCTTTTAATAAGTCAAGTGATAACACTTCATCAAACTTAGAAATAATCTCTCTCTTGGTACCATCATTCAATGACTCATCTTTTAAAACATCGTAAACTAAAGTAATCATATTAGAAGTATTTAAGTCATCTTCAATACAATCTCCAAACTTCTTAACATACATATCGTACTTTTCTTTATCTACTTCTCCAACACCCAGTTTAGAAATACGATTCTTTAATTTTAAGTAAGCTTTTTCAGCCCCATCTAAAATATCATAACTAAATACTAATTGATTATGATAATAAGAATTCAAGCATAAGTAACGATAACTTAAAGGATTATAACCTTTACTTTCTAACAATGAAACAGTCAAGAATTCTCCTTTAGATTTACTCATCTTACCACTTTTATCATTTAAGAATCCCATATGAACCCAATAATTACACCATTTATGTCCTAAATAAGCCTCACTTTGCGCAATTTCATTAGTATGGTGTGGGAATATTGCATCTTCTGCTCCACAGTGAATATCTAGTCTTTCTCCTAAATTACTGATTGAAATACCAGAACATTCTATATGCCAACCAGGATATCCTCTACCCCATGGTGAATCCCATTGTAACTCTTGATTATCAAACTTCGAATTAGTAAACCATAATCCAAAGTCAAATGGATTCTTCTTAGCTTCATCTACCTCTATATCATCTCTAACCGCAACCATTAAATCATCACTGTTACGACCAGATAATTCATAATAATTAGGAAATTTAGAAGTATCATAATATACATTACCATCAGAAATATAAGCATAGCCATCTTCTAATAGTTTTGTAATCATTTTAATATACATCTCTATATTATCTGTAGCATTAGATACTACATCAGGCTTTCTAATATTCAATTTACAACAATCGTCAAAAAAACACTTAGTATAAAACTTAGCTATCTCTAAAGAAGATTTATGTTCTCTCTTAGCCGCAACCATCATCTTGTCTTCTCCATCATCACCATCACCAACTAAATGACCAACATCTGTAATATTCATTACTCTCTCTACATTATAGCCAATAAATTTTAAACCTTTCTCTAAAACATCCTCAGAAATATAAGTACGTAAATTACCTATATGCGCATAATTGTACACTGTAGGACCACAAGTATACATCTTAACCTTACCCTCTTCATTAGGAATAAATTCCTGAACTTTTTTTGACAATGTGTTATATAATTTCATTTCCTTTTCACCTCGTGACGTAAGTATATCATAATAATTATAAAAAATAAACTAATTTACATTGATCGAATTATTTAAATAATTCTTCAAGACCTTACTAACATGTCTAGCCCCAAATTCCTTATAATTACATTCCTCTTTAATTTTATTCATAACATCACTCGAAAATTCATTCATAGAAATACCAAGTCTCTTAATTTCTTCTTTAATAATCTTATTAATAGCTTTCTCATCCATATTATTAAAATATATAATCTTATCAATTCTATTAACAAACTCTATTCCCAAAAATGCCTTAAATCTATCAAAAATAATATCATTAGTATCTAAAAAACCAATCCTATTAACATCAGTACCTAAATTAGATGTCATAAAAATAACTGAATTGCTAAAATCAATGCACTCTCCCATCGAATCTGTCATATGTCCATCATCAAATACTTGTAAAAAGAGTTTTAAAACATCAGGATGCGCTTTTTCTATTTCATCAATTAAAATAATTGAATATGGATTATTTTTCACTCTGTTTAAAATATAGTTATTATCACTATAACCGACATATCCTGGAGGAGATCCAATAATCTTACTAATACTATGACTTTCCCTAAATTCACTCATATCAATTCTAATAAAAGCCTCTTTTGGATATAAAAGTTTAGCATATTCCTTTACAAGCAACGTCTTACCTACTCCAGTTTTTCCAACCAAAAGAAGTGACTTAGAAACATTTTTAGTAATTTTAGACCCAATAGTAACATCCAAGACCTCTCGTATGACATCATCTTGACCAAATACTTTCTTCTTTAAAGAACTATAAATAGCTTTCTTATCTAAATTTAATAATTTCTTAACCGGAACCTTTGTTTTAGCATAAACAACATCATATATAGTATCTTTAGAAATTTCTTTAATTATATTATTCTTATTATTTTTAAAAGCATTTTTATTTAAAACTATTTCTAGTTCTAATTGTTTATCTTTTAATTCACTAGCTAACTTATAATTATGATTAATTATTGCTTTATTCTTATTAGACTTAACATCGTTAATTTCCATTAATAAACGTTTATTCTTTTTCTCATAAATACTATCTACAATTGAAGTTTTACAACAAGCCTCATCCAATATATCGATAGCTTTATCTGGAAACTTTCCTCCACTAACATATTTATCAGCCAATTCAACTATTAATTTAATAATTTCATCGCGAATTTTAACTCCATGAAAGTCTTCATAAATATCTCTAAGTCCAAATAAAATATCCTCCGTATCACCAACATTAGGTTCTTCTATATAAATCTTTTGAAAACGTCTATCTAAAGCCTTATCTTTTTCTAAATATTTCTTATATTCATTATTGGTAGTTGCTCCTATAACTCTAATTTTACCTCTAGCCAAATAAGGTTTTAATATATTAGAAGCATCAATTGCGCCTTCAGCCCCACCAGCTCCTACTAGTGTATGAATCTCATCAATAAATAAAATTATATTAGGCTCACTTTCTAGTTCACTAATTATCTTATTAATTCTCTCTTCAAACTCACCTCGATATTTAGTACCAGATATTAAACAAGACATAGAAATACTAAAAACTCGCGTATTCTCTAACTTTTTAGGAACATCCCCTTTAGAAATTCTTCGTACCAATTCTTCAACTACAGCTGTTTTTCCAACCCCAGCCTCCCCAATAAGTAAAGGATTATTTTTAGTCCTCCGTAATAATATCTCAATCAATCTAGAAACCTTATCATCCCTACCAACAACAGGATCAAACCCTTCACTAAGACACTTTTTATTCATATCAACTGCAAACTCTTCTAAATATAAATTCTTATTTCTTTTACCAACATGAATTTCCATCTTATCAGAAAACTTTTCATACAATAAATCAACATCAATATTCATTCCTAATAAAATTCTATTCGCAACACCATCTCCCTCTTCTAATAAAGAAAGAAAAAGTTTTTGCACTGTAACTGTCGAATCCTCATCTCTACTTTCTAAAATAGCATTTTCTATTATTCTTTTCAGCAAAGGTGTATATAAAAACCAAGTATTCGCAACTTTTCCCACTCCAATTACCCTTATAATTTCATCCCTATACTTTTGATAAGTTATTTTATACTCTGCCAACAGCTTAGTAATATCTAAATTTTTATTATGTAAAATAGCTAATAAAAGATGTTCACTTCCCACATAAGGATGTTTTAACTCTAACATTTCTTTTTTAGCCATTAATAATATTTTTTGTGAATCTTCATCAAATTTTGAGAACAATCTATCATCTCCTTACCTTAATTTTATTTCTAGTATGTCCCTAAAAGCAATAAATTACGTTCACAAAAAAGTGACAAAAAGCACAAAAAAAGAAGACATTTCTGTCTCCTTCATAATCCTATAGTAATATTAATAAAATAAATACTATTAATAATACTGCTAATAATTCTAGTAATAATTTCCAGATTGTCTTAATCCACTTAGTATATGGAATATCTAGGTAAGATAATACAATCATTAAAATTATACTAGTTGGTGCAAATAACATTGTAAATCCATACATAGCTTGGAATATAACACCAATTGTAGGATAAACACTAACGTCTGTAACTACACTAGTTAAATATAATAATACGCTTTGATATGCATAAGTAGCATCTGCGTTAAATAAACTAGCAAGCATTCCTAATAATGATGAAATTAATACTCCTACCACACCAAACTTATCAACAACTCCAAGTAAAGTTTTATAAATAACTAATTGGAATGGATGATATGTAACCATTACTAAACAAGCATAAATCAAAACAACGATTAAGCCTAAAGGTAAAGCTTTTTTAATACCTGCTACAGCACCATCTAAAATATCATTAAATTTAACTTTATAAACTAAAGCTAAGAATAATACTACTATTGCTAATGGAAGTAATAAATCAATTACTGTCCATTTACCAAATGCATTAATTGTTCCAAGTAATTTTCCAAAAATTTGGAATCCAAATAATGTGAAACTTGAAACAGAATTAGTAGCAGTAGTAAAGGCATTAACACCAAATGCATTAACCCATGGCATATAAGCTAATATCATTAAAACAAATAGTAAGGCAAACATTAAAATGAATGGCCAAACACTATGTTTAGAATCAACTTTTGCTGGAACAAACTCTTCTGAAGTTCCATTAATAGACTCCTTAACAACGATTACTTCTTCATCTTTTACAGCTGCTTTAATATTTTTTCTTGATGAAGATTTACTTGTCTTCTTTGAGCCTGATTTAGAAGTTGATTTAGAACCTTTAGTAGATTTAGTAGACTTAGTAGATTTACTAGTACTCTTAGTAGACTTAGTAGTTTTACTAGCCTTAACTTCTTCTTTAACTTCTACAACTTCCTCTTTCTTAACCATATTCTTCTTAGTATCCTTAGCAATAACCTTAGTTACTGAATTAGTCTTCTTAATATAGAACATTACATTAGCAACTAATAAAACTAATCCTAATACTAAAATAACAACTTTAGTAATAACTTCTGAAGTAAGGTCAAGAGATAAGATAGAAATAATCATATTAGTATTTCCATAGGCATAAGTTGAACCTATCATACCAACCATAACTGAACCAACTAAAGTCATTGCTGCTACAATCTTATCAAATCCCATTAATAAGATTATAGAAATTAGCATTGGAAATAATACAAGTAATGGTAATTGCATACCTCCAATAGAAGTTAGAACAGCAAGTAGTAACATGATAATTACTAATACGAATTTTTCTGTTCCACGTACTTTTTCAACGATAGCATCTAAGAAAGTACGATATGCAGGAATCTTATTTAAAATACCATAAAATGCTCCTACAGCTAATACAAAGAAAGCTATATAGCCAAAATAAGAAACTGCTGTTACTGGATAATTGAATAAATCAAATAATCCCATTTGAGTGTGACCTTGATCAATATATTGGTTATTTGAATAATAAGCAGCTGGTAATATCCAAGTAAGTAACATAAATGCCATCATTGTAAGTAGCACTACTTTAAGGCTTGTACTCTTATCACGTAAAGCAATTATTAGTAAAACAGCTTCAGCAAACCATAAAACTAGCTTTACAATATAAGACCAATCTTTATCTGGTAAAAACCAAGAAACAAGCATTAAGAATGTTACAACCAATAAAACGATCTTTGAAATATTGTGTTTTTTCATAATTAACCTCCCACTATAATTATACTACATGATGTCCATTTTACAAGCATTTACAACATTTTTCACAAAAAAAAAGCGATTTTTATAGTGAATTTGCTTTAAGAAAACATCTATAAAAATCAATTTTTTTATCTTTGCTTCATAGTTGGGAATAATAATACATCTCTAATAGAATCTTGTTCTAGGAATAACATACATAATCTATCTATTCCATAACCAATTCCACCAGCTGGAGGCATACCATATTCTAGTGCTTCTACAAAGTCCATATCTATATCATTTGCTTCTTCATTACCTAAATCTTTTTCTTTGATTTGTGCTTCAAATCTTTCTAATTGATCAATTGGGTCATTTAACTCTGTATATGCATTAGCAAACTCTTTACCAGCAATAAATAATTCAAATCTATCAACAAATCTTGGATCTTCAGGATTCTTCTTTGTTAATGGACTAATTTCTAAAGGATGACCATATAAGAATGTTGGTTGAATTAAAGTGTCTTCTACATATTTTTCAAAGAACAAATTAACTATATGTCCAAAACTCTTTTCATGTTCTTCAACTGAAATATGATGTTCTTCTGCTAATTTTAAAGCTTCTTCCAAACTCATATCCTTCTTAAAATCAATACCAGTTTGTTCCTTAATAGCCTCAACCATACTAACTCTCTTCCAAGGTCCTTCTAAGTTAATTTCATGACCAAGCCAGTTAAATTTTAAACGTCCAAATACTTCTCTACCAATAGTTTGGAACATCTCTTCAGTCATATCCATCATACCATCAAGATTACTATAAGCAAGGTATGCTTCTAATTCTGTAAATTCTGGATTATGTCTAGTATCCATACCTTCATTTCTAAATACACGACCAATTTCATAAACTGCTTCCATACCACCAACTAATAATCTCTTTAATGGTAACTCTAAGGCAATACGTAAATACATATCCAAATCTTGAGCATTATGATGTGTAACAAAAGGTCTAGCACTAGCCCCAGTAAGTAATGTAGTTAAAACTGGAGTTTCTACTTCAACAAAGCCTAAACCATCCATATAATTTTGAATACATCTAATAATTCTAGGTCTAGTAAACGCTACACGTCTAGACTCCTCATTCATTATTAAGTCAACATAACGTCTTCTATATCTTTCTTCTACATCAGTTAAACCATGGAACTTTTCTGGCAAAGGTCTTAATGCCTTAACTAAATGAACATACTTATCTGCTCTAATACTAAGTTCTCCAGTATCAGTTCTAAATACTGTACCTTCAATACCAACTATATCTCCAATATCAGACTTCTTGAACAAGTCATAATTTTCTTCTCCAACAGCATCTTCACGAATATAAATCTGTAATTGACCATATCTATCTTGAATATGGAAGAATCCAGCTTTACCCTTACGACGTTTTGTCATAATTCTACCAGCAACAATAAACTTCTCTTCATTGCCTTCTAATTCTTCTTTAGTCTTATCACAATACATCTCATTAAGTTTCTTAGAATTAGTATTAGTATCAAACCTATGACCAAATGGATCCATTCCTAGTGATCTAATTTCTTCCGCTTTTGCCCTTCTTACTAATTCCTGTTCTGTAAATTCTCTCATTCTATCTCTCCTTTTCTAAGCTTTAACAACCATTGTATGTGCTAATCTATCATGTAATCCCATACCCGATTTACTCCACATAACCATAAATGCACAAGTTAACAATAACCCATATCTAACAAAGCCACAAACCATATTACTATGGAAATAGGCATCCACATTACCAAATACTACAAAAGTTAAACCAATTAAATCCACTAAAATAGAATTGATAATTAATGCTCTAATAACATAATTATTAGTAGTTAACTTATCCTTATCTGAACTAACAACTTTAATTTTTAATAATTTTTTTCCAAATGTTTGACCTTGCTTTTTATATTGATATACGACAAAGTACAAAACCGATAAAGTAATAGTTATTAAAGAAGTAACCCCTTGCTTCTTCGCAAGTTCATATGTAACTCCCTTAACCTCCGAAGTATAAGTGTCAATATCAATATCGCCCTTACTATAACTTTCAATTAACTCTGTAGCATTCTCCGTCAAACTATTAATAGACTTATTATCTAAAAACGGATAAGAAAATAAAGAAGCTACACAGGAAATTAAAAATATATCAATAATAAATGCTGCTAATCTCTGAATAAACAAAGCCTTTTCCTCATTTTTCTTCATGCTTTAAAGACAACTCCTCCCTAAATTCATTTAATATATAGATTATATCATAAAGTTTCGTAGTTTTATATACTTTATTTTTTACATCATTCGCTCCTTCTATTCCTTTTAAGTACCAAGCAATATGATTTCTAATTTCTAAACAAGCTAACTTTTCACTTTTTAACTTGCTCAAATACTCTAAATGTTTAAGGGCCATGTCTACTTTTTCTATATCACTAACTAAAACTATATCTCTACCCTCTAAATAATTAACTGTATTTTCTATTAACCAAGGATTTCCTAAAACACCTCTACCTATCATAACAGCATTGCACAAAGTCTCATCAAGCATTCGCTTTGCATCAAGATAAGTCTTAATATCACCATTACCAATAACAGGTATTGAAACACTCTCTTTAACAGCCTTTATAACACTCCAATCAGCCTTTCCAGTATATCCCTGACTTCTCGTCCTAGGATGAACACAAATAGCACTAGCACCAGCCTTTTCTATCGTTTTAGCAATCTCCACTGCATTAATACTATTACTATCCCACCCAGATCTAATCTTAACCGTAACAGGAACATCTACCGCCTCAACAACAGCCTTAACTATAGAATAAACAAGGTCAGGATCTTTCAATAAATAAGAACCAGCTTGAGCCCTAACAGCAACTTTTGGTACCGGACATCCCATATTAATATCAATAAAGACATTTTTATATGAATCAGTAACTATCTTAGCAGCCTTAGCCATAACAATAGGATCTCCTCCAAATAACTGAACACCTACCGGAAAAGATAAACTATCAATACCATTAAGCATTTCAAAAGTTTTCTTATTACCTCTAACAATCGCATCAGAACTAATAAGTTCCGTAACAGCAAACCCACATCCAAGTTCCGAAACAATTCCCATAAAAGACGGATTAGAAATACCAGCCATAGGTGCTAATCCTACTTGATTTTTAATCTCGATATTTCCTATTTTCCATTTCACCAATATCACATCCCAAAATATAAACCTATTTTCTCTTCTTTAATAAATCTCTAATTTCTTCTAATAATAAAGTATTTTCATCCTTCTTAGGAGCCTCTTCCTTCTTAACTTCCTTTTTCTTAAATTTATCAAGTACTTTAATCATCATAAAAATACAAAATGCTACTATTAAAAAATCAACTATACTTTGAATAAAAGATCCATACATAACAGTAGCATCTCCAACTTTAATACTTAAATTAGAAAAATCAAGTCCTCCTAAAACAACTCCAATCAAAGGCATTAAAACATCATTAACTAAACTAGTAACTATCTTTCCAAAAGCTGAACCAATAATTACACCAACAGCCATATCAACAACATTTCCCTTAGATATAAAAGTCTTAAATTCAGAAGCACCCTTTTCTAATTTCTTAATACCTTCTTCACTTTTTTCAATAACTTCTTTTTTCATAACAAGCTCCTTTTAAAAAACATCTGATGTTGTTATTATAATATGAAATGAATAATTTTCAAGAAAAAAAGAACTAAATTTATGAATCTAGTTCCTTTAATAATTCTGCTTTAGTTAATTTAGAATAATTTTTAACGCCCTTTTCTTTAGCAATTTCTCTTAACTTAGTAACTGACATTGCTTCATAACTAGTCTCTTCATCTTCTTCAGGCATCTTTCCATTAGCAACTAAGTAATCGATTTGTTCTTTAGTTAATGTTTCATATTCTAATAATGCTTCAGCAATTAATTTTAATAAATCTCTATTTTGTTTAATTATCTCAGTAGCCTTCTTATGACAATTATCAATAATCTTTCTCATTTCCATATCTATTTCATTAGCTACTTCATTAGAGAAATGTTGCATCTTATTGTAATCTCTTCCTAAGAAAACACTACCTTCTTGTTGTTCAAATTGTAAAGGTCCTAAATCACTCATACCATATTCTGTAACCATAGCACGAGCAATCTTAGTTGCCTTTTCAAAGTCATTATGTGCACCAGTTGTAATTTCTCCAAATACAACTTCCTCTGCTGTACGTCCACCAAGTAACCCTGTAATTTCTTCTAATAAATCAGTCTTAGTAGAACATAACTTTTCAACAGATGGAACCATCATATTATATCCACCAGCAGAACCTCTTGGTATAATTGTAACTTTTTGTACATCATTAGCATTAGCAAGTTTTAATCCAACAACTGCATGTCCAGCTTCGTGATATGCAACAAGTTTTCTATCACTTTCACTATATTTATGAGATGTTTTAGCAGGACCCATAAGAACTCTATCTGTAGCTTCATCAATTTCACTCATAGTGATTTTAGTTTTATTTCTTCTAACCGCAAGTAATGCAGCTTCATTTAATAAGTTTTCAAGATCTGCTCCCGAAAAACCAGGAGTTCTCTTAGCTAAATTTTCTAGTGTAAGGCCTTCAGCTAAAGTCTTATTCTTAGCATGTACTGCTAGAATTTCTTCTCTTTCTCTAACATCAGGTAAATTTACTGTAACTTGTCTATCAAATCTACCAGGTCTTAATAATGCAGGATCTAATACATCAGGTCTATTTGTAGCAGCCATGATAATTATACCTTCATTAGCTCCAAAACCATCCATCTCTGTAAGTAATTGGTTTAATGTTTGTTCTCTTTCATCATGTCCACCACCAAGTCCAGTACCCCTTTGACG
>SAMEA104315421__coassemble_661_pt1 | contig 37727 bp, 32 predicted proteins | sample SAMEA104315421__metabat2_low_PE_056 | metagenome-assembled genome bin SAMEA104315421 (sample SAMEA104315421) | gut metagenome | biome: Monkey gut; feature: monkey-associated habitat; material: faeces | place: China | collected 2013
GAATAAATGAAGAGTTAGCTATGAAATGGTTAAATAATGGAGCTATTCCTACTGATACAGTTAAGAACTTATTTAGTAAAGCTGGTATTATGAAGAAATATGCTGATTCTAAAGTAAAGAAGGATAAGTAATATGGATTTAGTAACATTAACAGAAGAAATAGTTAAATCTTTAGTTCAGGATACTGATGCAGTTAGCGTTAAGGAGTTTCCTACTGAAGAAGATAACGTGATACTTATTCAAGTTATGGTAGCAGAAGATGATATGGGAAGAGTAATTGGTAAGAGTGGTAGAACTGCTAATGCCATTAGAACATTGATTCAAGCTAGTAGTAGCTTAAAAGATAATAAGTATGTTAAAATAGATATAGATAAATTTTAGGAAGTCTTTTGACTTCCTTTTTTCTTTATGATGTTATATAATGATATTGAGGTAATGTTATGAAAGATGAATTAATTATTCCTAATCATGTTGGAATAATAATGGATGGAAATGGTAGATGGGCACAGAAACGTGGACTTGCGAGAAGTATGGGACATAAAGCAGGTGCTGATAATCTATTGAGTTTATGTAAATATATATCTAAAGTAGGAGTTAAATACTTATCACTTTACGCTTTCTCAACAGAAAATTTTAAAAGGGAAGTAGGAGAAGTTAATTATTTAATGAATCTATTTATAGAAATGTTTAATTCTAAACTTAAAGAACTTTCTGATAATAATGTTAAAGTTGTTTTTTCAGGAAGAAGGGATCCTTTACCAGACAAAGTATTAAAAGCAATGGATGATGTTGTTAGTTATTCAAAGAATAATACAGGATTAGTTTTAAATATATGTATTAACTATGGTGGAAGAGCAGAAATAGTTGATATGACTAAGAAAATATGTGGATTATATAAAGATAATAAAATTAAATTAGAAGATATAGATTATGATTTAGTTAGTAAAAATTTATATAATGAATTACCAGATGTAGATTTAGTTATTAGAACATCTGGAGAATTAAGAATTAGTAATTTTATGTTATATCAAGCTAGTTATGCAGAGTATTATTTTCCGGAGACATTGTTTCCAGATTTTAATGAAAAAGAATTTGATAAAGCAATATTAGAATTTAATAAAAGAAATAGGAGATTTGGTGGTCAATAATGAAGATAAGAGTTTTAAGCGCAATAGCAATGATTGCGATAGCAGCACCATTATTAATAATTGGAGGAGAAGCATTTGCAGTATTTATGACAATACTTGCGATAGCTGGGTTATATGAGTTAATTCATATAAGAGAAAGTAAAAGGAAGTTTCCATTTTTAATGAAAGTGTTTGCTTATTTATTAGTTATATTTTTAGCAATGAATAATTTTGATTCTATAGAATTTGTTTATAATGTAGATTATAGAGTTATGTCATTTGTTATATTTGCTTTTTTAGCATCTATGGTATTTATTAAAGATAGAGAAAAATATGATTTAATGGATGCATTATTCTTAGTTGGATCAGTATTTTTTGTAGGACTTAGTTTTAATTTAATGATTATTACACGTAATTTTGATATTAAATATATTATTTATTTACTATTAATAACAACTATGACTGATACATTTGCATTATTTACAGGAATGTTTATTGGTAAAAATAAACTTGCTCCAACTATTTCTCCGAAGAAAACAATAGAGGGATTTATTGGTGGTGCTTTGATGGGAACATTTATTGCGACATCTTTCTATGTAACAGTTATTAATCAAACTAAATCTTTAGTATTGGTTATATTAGTTACATTCTTACTTTCTTGTGTAGGACAATTAGGAGATTTAGTATTTTCATTTATAAAAAGGGAATATGGAAAGAAAGATTTTTCTAATTTAATACCTGGACATGGAGGAATTCTAGATCGCTTTGATAGTTTAATTTTTGTGGTTTTAGCATTTATTTTAGTACATAGTATTATTTAGGAGGAAGAAATGAGCATTATATTAAATTTATTATTGTTTATTGTCATTTTAGGATTTATAGTACTTGTTCATGAGTTTGGACATTTTATATTTGCTAAAATGAATGGTGTTTATGTTTATGAATTTGCGATAGGTATGGGACCTAAACTATTTAGTAAAAAAGGTAAGGAAACTGAATATTCTATTAGAGCTGTTCCTATTGGGGGATTTTGTCAATTAGCTGGAGAAGATTTAGATGATGATGATGCTAAGAAAGTTCCTAAAAATAGGAGATTACAAGCTAAGAGTGCTTGGCAAAGATTTTTAATTATGTTTTTTGGAGCTGGTAATAATTTTATTTCGGCAATCCTTATTATATTTGTAATTGGTTTATGTTGGGGTAGTACTTCAATGAAACCGGTTATTACTACTGTGGAAAAAGGTTATCCAGCATATGAAGCAGGTATAACTTCTGGAGATATAGTTAAGAGTATTAATGGACATAAAGTTACTTATGTTGATGATATTTCTTTATATTTAGCTGTTAGTGATACTTCTAAAAAAGTTAGTATTGAAGTAGAAAAGAAAGATGGTAGTGTAGAGACTTATAAGTTTAAGCCTAAAAAAGTAGAAGTAAAAGGACAAGAGACATATAAGTATGGAATTGGTATGCAGCAAGAGAAATTACATGGATTTGTTAATGCAATAAAGTATACTGGTAAAAAGACTAGCGCTATATTTAAACAAATGGCTGTTACCGTTGAATATTTATTTACTGGTAGAATTAGATTAAATCAATTATCTGGACCGGTTGGAATTTATTCAATAGTTGGAGAACAAAGTAAAGCAGGAGTTGCTAGTGTTTTATATTTAGTAGCACTTTTAAGTATTAATGTTGGTTTTATTAATTTATTACCTTTACCAGCTTTTGATGGAGGACATATTTTATTTATAATTATAGAGAAGATTAAAGGATCTCCTGTTAGTCCAGAATTAGAAACAAAGATACATACAGTTGGATTGATTTTATTAATGTTATTAATGGTAATTGTTACTATTAATGATATTATTAGGTTATTTTAAAATATAGAGAATAGAGAGGGATTATTATGACAATAGTTTATATCGTATTGGGTTGTATAATTGTTGTTTCATTAGTGGTAGGGATTATTTTGACTAAAAAAGAAAATAAGGCTACTGGAGCAAATGCTTCTTTAATTCAACAAGAGAGTGTTAATGGAGCGATAGAGATGCTTAAAGAGAGTAGTAATGTAAATACTAATAGTCCTGTTGATACTGTTAATCGGACAGTAGATGTTATGACTCCACCTGTTGTTTCGAGTCCTGTTTCTACTAGTGTTACTCCTTTACCTGTTGATAATCCAGTAGGAGAAAGTGTAGTAAGTACTCCTGTTAATAATGTAGTACAACAAGTACCTAATGTAGAGAATCAAGCTATTGTTACACCGACTGTACTTGTACAAAGTGTTGAAGATGATAGTGAAGTGTTATAATGAAAAAGATTGGGCAGTTTATTGTTAATGGTTTAAAAAGTATTATTAAAGGCTTTTATTCTTTTTGCACTGTTTTGGCTAAGGGCTTTTTCTTCTTTCCAAAACAGTTTTTCTTATTGCTTAAGAAGATATTTAAGAATAGTAAGACTTTAGATAAAATAGTTAAACATTATGAAAAAAGACAATTACAACCAGAGTTTTGTTTGTTGTTTATTTTATACTTTTTAGTAGCTTGTACTTTAATTAATATTTTATATATAAGGCCTAATCATGTTGTACATAATTTTGATATTTATTCTGGACAAAGTACTAATGATTCTGTTCCTCATAGTGTTAGGAAAAATACAACGATAGATTTACTTGATGATAATCCCTATAGAAAGTTTGCCAGAACAAAGTTAGAGGATGTTAACTTAGAGGCGTTAGAAAAGAAAAACTCAGATACAGTTGCTTGGATTAGTGTTGATGGGACTTCTATTAATTATCCAGTTGTACAAAGTACAGATAATGATTATTATTTAAAACATTCATTTATGAAAAGTAAAACTTTAAATGGATGGATATTTATGGATTATCGGAATAATCCTTATATGGAAGATAAAAATACTGTTTTTTATGGACATAATTTACCTAATAAAACAGCATTTGGTTCTTTAGAAAATATCTTTACAAAAGATTGGTTAGATAATTCTAATAAATCAATTATTATTTTAAATGGAGATAAAAAATACTATTATAGAGTATTTTCTGCATATTATACGACTCCAGAAGTTTATTATTTACAAAGAGATTTTAATAGTCTGGATGAGTATAAAGAGTTTTTAAAGACGATTGTTTCTAGAAATATATTAGATATAGATACAGAAGTTACAGTTAGTAATCAAATTATTACTTTATCTACTTGTAATGATGGTAGTTCTGGTAGAAAAGTAGTTCATGCTAAATTAATTAAAACCTATTTATAGGTGTTAGTATAAAAAATAAAAAGAAACATTTATTTGATTATTGAAGTGATAAAGTAAAAGTAGACACTAAAAAAGAATTTTTAGTGTCTACTTTTTGTTGACTAATTCAATTTATTTGATTATGTTTCTTTTTCTATAAAGATTTTTCAATATACTCAACTATGTTGTATAAGGCATTGGTGATTTCAAATTCATTATCTATTAATTTTTTATAGTCGTTATAAATAACTGTTTTTCCAGATAGATTGAATAAGTTTATCTTTTTTGAATTATAATAGTCTTCTTCACAATTAATTGTTATTAGATTAGTGATTGTATTTATATAAGAATTAATAATTTTATCATTTTGATTGTCATTAAGATTATTAATGATATTTTTATAATTTAAAACTCGATTGGTAAAATCTAGGGTTTTATAAGTTATAGTATTTTGATTTTTTTCTAGTAACAGAAGATTATCTTTTGAATTTAGAGAGTTTGATATTTTTAAGATTAGGTTGTTATAACTAGAATAATTGTTGTTAGTTTTATATTTATCTTTTAATACATAGATATTGTTTTCTTTTGTACATATTCTTTCTAAAATACTATATGTATTTGTCATGGTTATTTGGTATTTTTGTTGTAATTCTTTTATGTCATCTGTTTTTATATTTATTGATGTTTTTTCATTATATGAGTTTATTATAAAGTTTGTTAGTATTATTAATAGTATTATGGAAACAAATATTATTGTTTTTAAAATTATTGGTTTATTTTTATTCATAGAAAACTCCTTTTATTAATTCTAACATAGATTATTATAAAAATAAATTAGATTATGATAAAAAATATCATGGAGTTTGAAATACGAATATAAATAAAAAAGCGAGCATATCTCTGCTATTGTTTGTTGATAATTGATATGGTATAATTTTATTAAAGATAGGTTGCTAGTACAGGACATTATCTCTGGTTTGGTGGTGATGTTTATAGTAGTATAATGGTATTTTGTTTAATATAGCTATAGTATAAAAATGAAAAGAGGTGTTTTATGAAAAAAAGTATGATTGCTATATTAATGGTAATTTCATTGTTTCCAACCTTAACTTTTGCTCAGTCTCCTTCGACAATGGTTATCAATAATAATAAAGTCAAGCTTACGCTTGATGAATATAATGAATTAAAAGAAAAAGGATATACTGATTCACAAATTATGTTTTTCGATCAGGAAATTATAAATAGAAATTTAAATTCTGATAGTAAGTTGGTAAAGCAGTCAGTTTCATATTTGAAGACTGTTTATACATATGGTAATAATTTATCTTTATTTGATAGTGTTTCAAATGTCGTTAAAACTGAAGAAATAGAATTAACAAAGGAACAATATGAGTTTGAGACTTCTAATGGTAATTTGAATGATATTTCTTTGAATGTTGAAGATACAAAATCATATGGATATAGGGTGTTGACTACATCTTTATATAAAGAAGGAACGTATTCTTCACCAGTATATCGTGTTGTTAATGTTGTCCAGTGGGATGATAATTATACACCAAAAACTAGAAGTTTTGATATATTGGGAATTTCCTTTGCAAATACAAATGAAATTTCTGTTAAGGCTGGTAGTCAATATGCTTTCCAGACTTATACACAAACTCATAAGGTTACTGGATCGTCTGAATTTAAAACGATTAATTATTCTTCAAACAGTGATCATTATACAAAAAGGAGTAATGGTTATGCCATTGCTATGAATCTTGTTGATGACACTACATGGTATAAAATGAGTCAAATGAATTCCTATTTGGAATATACTGTAATTAAAACTGGTTCTAATGTTGTTAATAATTTGCAGTTTAGAGGTGCTTATGTTCATGCACAAAAAACAGTGGATTTGTTAGATGTGGTTGGATTTGCTATGGATCCAAGCAAAGCTGGTTTAGCTATGTTCTTATTAGGAAATCCTGTTTCAGAAAAATATGATTCTGGTAATAAGACATTTGTTCAGATGACTGGTATAGGGTGGTGATATTGTGATTAGAAAAATCGCGGTGGCTTTTCTGTTCATTATGTTACTTTCAATTCCGTTTGGTGTTTTTGCTTTGAATACTGATGAACTATTTTATGATGATTTTAGAAATCCCGATGATAGTTCTATAAATCATAAAAAAATAAATGGAAATTTCATTCAACCTTTTATGATTAATGACTCATTTTCAAAAGTAATTAGTGTTCATACAAAGTATATAAAAGTATTAGAATACTTTAACGAAAATGATTTTAATGAATATTATGAGTTAGAAAATTCGTTTTTAGGAAGAGTTGGTCAAAAGCACGAATTGTATCCAATAAAAGTTGAAGAAATTGAGTTGACTAAAGAACAGTACGAGTTGGAATCCGCAAACAAAATGTCTCCAATAAGTATTAGTTTTAAAGAAGATGTACATTCTGGTGAAATTGGTACAGCTAAAGTTAATACTGCATATAAAACCTTGCAAACAGTAATTTTGAAATTAGGTAATGGTCAGTTTAGAGTAAGGAGTGACTTAGTTTGGACACAGATGCCAATTAATCGTGATGAGGATTTGTTGACTACTGAGGTTGGATCGAATGTTGTCCCAAATGACAATACAAAATATGGTAAACAATTATGGACAATGTGTGCTAATAGTAGTGATTGTATTGAGGGACAACAAGCTTATTCTTCTTCCAGCAGTAAATGGGTTAATTCCGACTTTTATAGTAGAACATTAAAGCCAAATTTAAAAAATGATGAAATAGTTGGATTGAAGAATTATAAAGTTACTTTTTTGTGGATATATATGTATTATGACTTATCTAAAGACTATAATGGAACAATCAATGTTCTGGATGCTTATGGGAGATATAAACATCGGAGGGCGGATGGCTATGATTCTATGCCAAATACACATGCTCAAGCAACAAATGTTAATTGGTAAAAAATGCTAATGCTTATTAGCATTTTTCTTTGCAATCTTTAAAGAAAAACTATTAGAAAGAAAAATATTTTAGTATAATATTAATGAAAGAACTTTTATGGAGGAGGTGATACTTTGATTATTGGTGTTTTAGTAGAATTATCAAATAAGAATATAGATAAGATTTTTGATTATAGTGTTCCAGATAATTTAAAAGATAAAATTAAAGTGGGCATTAGAGTAAAAGTACCTTTTGGGAAGATGGAACTAGAAGGGTTTGTTATAGAGATTAAGAATTCTAGTGATATTTCAGTTAAAGATATTTTAGAGGTTGTTGATGATGAAGTTATTTTAAATGAAGAGTTGTTGGAACTAGGTAAAAAGATTCAAGAAGATACTTTATCTACTTTAATTAGTTGTTACCAGATTATGTTACCTAAGGCTTTAAAGGCTAAGAATGGAATGGTTATTAATAAGAAGTTTGATACTTATTATTATTTAAATAAAGATATTGTTTGTTATGGTAAACTTAGTGCTTCACAGGATAGGATTATTAATTTATGTATGGAGAAGGAATATGTTTTAAGAAAAGAGTTAGTTGATATATCTCTTAGTTCTCTTAATACTTTGATTAAGAAGAATATTTTACTTGAGAAGAAATTAGAACATTATAGGCTTAGTTATAATGAAAAAATTGAGCCTAAAAAGGAACTTACAGAAGATCAGATGAAGGTTGTTAATGAGGTTTTATTAAATAAGGGATATTGTCCATACTTATTGTATGGGGTTACTGGTTCAGGTAAAACAGAAGTTTATATGGAACTTATTGAGGATGCTTTAAATAGAGGAAAAACTAGTATTGTTTTAGTACCGGAGATTAGTTTAACTCCACAAATGGTTTTACGTTTTCAAAAGAGATTTGGAGATAATATCGCAGCAATTCATTCAGCTTTATCTGATGGAGAAAAGTATGATGAATGGAGAAGAATAGTTAAGGGAGAAGCAAAAATAGTTATTGGAGCGAGAAGTGCTATTTTTGCACCTTTAAAAAATATTGGAATGATTATTATAGATGAGGAACATAGTGATTCTTATAAACAGGATGATTCTAATCCTAGATATAGTGCTAAAGATGTTGCCCTTATAAGAGCAAAGTATCACGATTGTTCTTTAATAATGGGAAGTGCTACTCCTTCGTTGGAAGCTTTTGCGAGAGCTAAGAAGGGTGTTTTTAAATTATTAGAGTTACCTAATCGTATTAATGGGAAAGAACTTCCCAAAATTAATATTATTGATATGAATGAAATTATAAAGAAGACAAAGGGGCATTTCTCAGAAGAGTTGTTGGCTGCTATTAGTTTAAGATTAAAGAAGAAGGAACAAGTTATATTACTACTTAATAGAAGAGGATATTCTTCATTTGTTACTTGTAAGAATTGTGGATATACATTTAAATGCCCTAATTGTGATATTACACTTACTTATCATAAAAGTAGTAGAACTTTAAGATGTCATTACTGTGGATATGGAACTAAAGTATACGATATTTGTCCCAATTGTCATGAGAAGTCTATTAATGACTTAGGCGTTGGTACAGAAAGAATAGAAGAAGAGTTAGGTAAGTTATTTCCAGAGAGTAGAATTTTAAGAATGGATTTTGATACAACTAGTAGAAAAGGTATGCATGAGAAGATGATTACAGCTTTTAAGAATCAAGAATATGATATTTTACTTGGTACGCAAATAGTTAGTAAAGGATTAGACTTTGATAATGTTACTTTAGTAGGAGTAATAAATGCTGATACAAGTTTAAATATTCCAGATTTTAGAAGTAGTGAGACAACTTTTTCCTTACTAGCACAAGTTGCTGGTAGAGCTGGTAGAAGTACTAAAGAAGGAGAAGTTATTATTCAAACCTTTAATCCAGACCATTATGCAATTCAATATACTAAAAAACACGATTACTTAGGATTTTATAATAAAGAAATGTTTATTAGAAGAGAATTAAAATATCCACCATTTTATTATATTTGTTACTTAAAAATATCAGGAAAAGATAGTGATTATATATATGGAGAAGTTAATAAAATAAAGAAAGTATTAGAAAATAAATTAGAAAATACAATAATACTTGGACCTTCTCCTTGTACAATATTTAAACTTAATAATATTTATAGGTATGGAATAATTTTAAAATATAAAAAAGAAGATAATTTAAGGGAAGTTTTAGATAAAATTATTGATCATTATAAAGATAATAGTAAGCTTAAACTTGATATTAATTTTAATCCTAGTCATTTTTAGAAAAATATGATATTCTATTAGTAGAATAGTCGGTATTTGTCGAAGGAACTTTCTTTCCTTAAGGTTGGTGAGTAGTTATGCTAGAACGTATTTTTAAAAGAAGAGATGTTTTAGAATTTGTTGATGAAGTTATATCTAGTAGTAATTATCATAATAAAGTAAGTTCTTACTATGATAGATACGAGAAGTTTTATGGTTCTTCATGCGCTCTTTTTTTATTTTTTGATGCTTTATATAAATATAAAATAATAATAGATGATGAAAGTTATTTAAATGAATATATAATGCAAGTTAGAAAATTATTAAAAAAACTAGATGATGTTAATGATATTAATGATGGAATAAATAAAGTTATTGGGAAAATATGCGCTTTAAAATTAGGATTATCAGATAGAGAAGATGATTTAGCTAAAGAATATATTATTAAATATATTTATGATAAATATATTGTTAAAGGGTATGTATTTCATGGATTACCTAGTATTTATAAAGAACAAATATTAAAATTTGGAATGATACCAGAACAATATCATAATACATATGATAAGTTTATTGAAATAAATAGAATATTTTCTAAAAATGAAATGGAAAATATTATGAATAAGAACTTTAATGAAGATTATGTTTCTTTTACAGATAATTTTGCTTTAGGATGTTTTTATGCTTTTGCTAGTCCAATGTATTTTTATAGATTAGTTGGAGATAGTGGTATTAATAGTAAGAATTATGATAAATTAGCTTATTTTAAGAATGATTATTTTGGATGCTTTAATAATTTGAATTTATTAATGAAGAAAGCTAAATTAAATGATAGTCAGAAGAAGATAGTTATGAGAAGTTGTTTTGAAGAATGGAGATTACTTAAGACTGATATTTCTACTGTTAGTATTATGATGATTAAAAGAAGTTTAGTAGGAGTAGATAGTTTAAAAGAAATAGATGAGATAATTAATAATAGTTCTTCTTGTGATTTAGGTACTTCTATTGGAAAAATATTTAATGCTTGTAATAATAAGATAGAAGTTAGACAAAAAATTAATCCTAGTGATATTAAGTTTATTAATATTAATAATTATAAAGCGATTATGGCTTATAAGAAAAAGATGTTAGAGGATGTTAGAAATAGACAGGATAGTTATAATAGTGATAAAATAGTTAATGCGTATGGAAAAGCTTCTATTTTAATGTTAATGGGTTCTATACTTATTACTTTAGGAGTTATTATTACGATTATAATGATTAGCAAGGGATGATATTAATGAATAAAATTAAAGTTGTTTTTATGGGTACTCCGGATTTTGCAGTTCCAGTACTTGAAGGTTTAATAGAAAATTATGAAGTAGTTGGAGTTGTTAGTCAACCAGATAAGAGAGTAGGAAGAAAACAAGAGTTAGTTAATACACCAATAAAAGAAGTGGCTCTTAAGCATAATATTTTAGTATTTCAACCTGAGAAGATAAAAGAAGATTATGAAGATATATTAAAACTTAATCCAGATATTATAGTTACTTGTGCATATGGACAGATTATACCTAGTGCAATATTAGATTATCCTAGACTTGGATGTATAAATGTACATGCATCATTACTTCCTAAATTAAGAGGAGGAGCACCAATACATAAAGCAATTATAGATGGATATAGTAAGACTGGTATTACTATTATGTATATGGATAAAAAGATGGATAATGGAGATATTATTTCTACTAGTGAGACTGAGATATTAGATAGTGATAATTTAGAGAGTTTACATGATAGACTTAGTATTATGGGAAGAGATTTATTACTTCAGACTATGCCTAGTATTATAAATGGAACAAATAAAAGAATTAAACAAAATGAAGAAGAAGTTACTTATGCTTATAATATAAAAAGAGAAGAAGAGCATATAGATTTAAGTAAAACTAGAAGAGAAGTATTTAACCAAATAAGAGGATTATCTCCAGTACCTGGGGCTAATTTATTAGTAGATGGTGATGAATTTAAAATATATAGAGCAGAGATTAGTGAGAGAAAATTTACTAATAAAGAAATTGGAGAAGTAACAGGACTTTATAAAGAGGGTATAGGTGTTATGACTTTAGATGGAGAAATAATACTTACAGATATAAAACCATTTGGTAAAAAGAGAATGAGTGCTTCTAGTTATATAAATGGTTTAAGAGATAAGAGTTTAATTGGTAAGGTGTTAAAATAGATGAAGAAAATAAAAGAAGTAGTAAAGAAAATTATTGAGACAATAAAAGAATTAAAGAAGACTCCGAAAGGAAGAGCAATACTTTTCTTTGGCTTTTATTTTATATTTTTCTTGACTTTAGCAATTTTAGCAAGAATGTCTCCTAGAAGTAATAATTATGTAGATGATAATAGTAATAAGAAAAATGATGGTTTATCAGTAGAAAAAGTTGAGACTGCTAATTATAAGTTTAATTATATTGTTAAAATAGATAATGAGACTTATGAGTATGTGGGAGAAAGAATAGAGGATAAGGAATTATTTACTTTTAATGGTGGAGAATATTATAAAGATAATGATGAGTACTATAAGAAAGGTCTTAGTAGTTGGGTTAAAGTAGATAGTCCTTACAAGTATAGAGAGTTTTTAGATTTTAAGCAGATTAATGAAATATTTGCAGAGGCAACGTCTGTTTCAAAGACAGAGTTTGATTCTGGAGAAATTAGTTATCTTTTTAAAATAGCTAGTGCTAGTATTTCTAAGAGTATTGATGGTACTGATATAGATATAGGGGATATACCAAATGAACTTAATTTTGTTTCTAATAATGAAGGAGAGCTTTATAAAATAGAGTTAGATTTAAGTAGCTATGGTAAGTATAAGAATATATGTAAAGAAAAGTTTAATATTGTGTTAAATTATAGTGATTTTGGTGAAGTTAGTGAGATTGTTAATCCAATAGATTAGCAATTTTTTTATGTTCTATGATATAATAATTTGTAGATTGATGGGTGATTTATAATGAATAATATATATGGATTAACACTTGAAGATTTAGAAAATTATTTTTTAGAAATCGGTTCTAAGAAGTTTCATGCTGATCAGTTGTTTTCTTGGTTATATGAGAAGAGAATAAAAAGTTATGAAGAAGTTACTAATATTAAAAAAGAATTATTAGAAAGAGTTTCTAAGGATTATAGCATAGATAGATTAAAAATAGTTAGTGTTGAAAAGGATAAAGATGTTTGTAAATACTTGTTTGAGCTTTTTGATGGGGAGCATATAGAGGCTGTTTTAATGAGACATGATTATGGTAATAGTGTATGTGTTTCATCTGAAGTTGGTTGCAACATGGGATGTAAGTTTTGTGAGTCTGGAAGAAGAAAAAAGGTTCGTAATCTAGAAACTTATGAAATGGTATTACAAATACTTATGATAGAAGAAGAATTAGGGGAGAGAATTAGTCATGTTGTAGTTATGGGAATTGGAGAACCATTTGATAACTATGATAATTTAATTAAATTCTTAAAGATAATTAATCATCCTAAAGGTATTGCGATTGGAGCTAGACATATAACAGTATCTACTTGTGGAATAGTACCTAAGATAGAAGAGTTTAGTAAATTAGATTTACAATTTAATTTAGCGATTAGTTTACATGCTCCTAATAATGAGATAAGAGATAGGATAATGCCAATTAATAAAGCATATCCTTTAGATGTATTGATACCAGCTTTAAAGAAGTATTATAATAAGACTAATAGAAGAATTACATTTGAATATGTATTATTAGAAGGAATTAATGATAGTTCCGAGTGTGCCGTAGAATTAAGTAATTTAGTTAAGGGAATGAACTGCTATATTAATTTGATTCCTTATAATGAGACTAATAATTTAAATTTTAAAAGAAGTAGTACTATTCAAATTATGAAGTTCTATGATATACTTAAGAAAAATAATATAAGTGTGACAATTAGAAAAGAATTTGGTGGTAATATTAGTGCTGCTTGTGGACAACTTAGAAGTAAGAAGGAGGAAGTATGAGATCATTTTATTTAACTGACGCTGGTAAAGTTAGAGACCATAATGAAGATAGTGTTATTATAGTTAAAAATAGTGATAATGAATACTTAATGGCCATTGCGGATGGAATGGGGGGACATTCTGCAGGAGAAGTTGCTAGTTCTATAGCGATAGGTTATTTAGGAAAACATTTTAAAGAAACATTCTTTCATTTAAATAAAATTAGTGCAATAAATTGGATAAGAGATTCAGTAGATACAATTAATACTTTAATCTTTCAACACGAAAAGACTCATCCAGAGAGTAAAGGTATGGGTACGACATTAGTACTTGCGGTATATACTAAAGATTATTTATTATTTGGTAATGTAGGTGACTCTTCTGGATTTGTACTTAAGGATGATGAATTGAGAAAAGTTACTTATGATCATACATTGGTTAATTTATTAGTTAGTGCAGGGGAGCTTACAAAAGAAGAAGCTAGTACACATCCAAAGAAGAATGTATTAATGAAAGCGTTAGGTGCTGCACTTAATGTAGATGTCGATATATTTGAATGTGATATGGATATGAATATTAGAGAGGTATTACTATGTAGTGATGGACTTACTAATATGTTAGAAAGAGAACAAATAGAGAAAGTACTACTTAGTGAAGGTAGTGTAGAGGAAAAGGTAGAGAAGTTGATAAAAAAAGCGAATAATCGTGGGGGTACAGATAATATTTCGGTTGCTTATTTGACTTTAGAAAAAGAAGGTGACAAATAGTGATTACGAAAGGGCAAAAGATAAATGGTCGTTATGAAATAATAAGATCAATTGGTGAAGGTGGAATGGCCAATGTATATTTGGGCTATGATACGATACTAGATAGAAATGTTGCGATTAAAATATTACGTGGAGATTTATCTAACGATGAGAAGTTTGTTAGAAGATTTCAAAGAGAAGCATTATCAGCTTCATCTTTAGCACATCCTAATATAGTAGAGATGTATGATGTTGGCGAAGATAATGGACTTTATTATATAATAATGGAATATATTGAAGGTAAGACTTTAAAACAATTGTTGAAAAAGAGAGGAACACTTACTTTATCAGAGGCAATTGATATAATGTTACAACTTACTGATGGTATGGCACATGCCCATGACTCATATATTATTCATAGGGATTTAAAACCACAGAATATTATGATTAAAGATGATGGGCAAATTAAGATTACAGATTTTGGTATTGCGATGGCACTTAATTCTACTCAGTTAACACAAACTAATTCTGTTATGGGTAGTGTTCATTATTTACCACCAGAACAAGCCTCTGGAAAAGGTTGTACAATTAAAAGTGATATATATTCAATGGGTATTATCTTTTATGAGTTGTTGAGTGGTAGTTTACCATTTAAAGGAGATAATGCTGTAGAGATAGCTCTTAAACATATGAGAGATCCATTACCAAGTTTAAGAGAGGAAAATCCAGCAATACCACAGAGTATTGAAAATATAATTCGTAAAGCAACTGCGAAAAATCCTAAAAATAGATATGCTGATGCAAGAAGTATGCATGAAGATTTACTTACAGCACTAGATGATGATAGAATGGATGAGCCAGTTTATCAATATAAATATCCAGAACATGAAACTGAAAATACAAAGCGTATTAAAAAGTTAGAAAATATGGAAGATAAAAAGAATGCTAGTGATGAGGAAGAAGAAAAAGAGGATGAAGTTGCGAAAAAGATCGAAGATAAAGAAGAAAAAATAGAGAAAAAGAGTAATATTGTAATTATTATTCTAACAGTAATTTTTGCTTTGATGGCAATCGCTTTAGTAGTTGTTTTCTTTGTATTACCAGCACTTTCTAATGAAAAACCAGTTACAATACCAAGTTGTCAGGGAGAAAAAGTTAGTGCGTGTGAGAAGAAGTTACAAGCTTTAGGACTTGAAGTAGATACAAAGATTAAAACTGAAGCTTCCGCTACAGTTGATAAAAATAGAGTTACTAGAACAGAACCAGAAGAAGGAAGAAGTGTTAAACCCAGTACTTCAGTTGTGATTTATAAATCTTTAGGAGAAGAAGTTTATGTAATAGAAGATTATACTGGTAAGAATTATATTGAAGTACAAACTATCTTAGAGACACAATATGGCTTAAAAGTAACGATAGAAAAGAAAGAAGCTCCTGATAATACTAAAGAATATGGAGAACAAGAAATTATTGGACAATCTTTAGGCGTAGGATCAGAAGTTAAAAAAGGAGATTCTATTACATTATTTATTCCAGATATAATGGATAAATTTCCAGATATGAATTCAGAAGGTTGGTCTGAAGAAGATGTAGAAGCTTTCTGCAGTAAGTATCAATTAACATTACAAAAAGAATATGAAGAAACAATAGCTTATGCAGCAGGCAAAGTAATTAGTCAATCTAGGGCTCCAGGTAGTCCAATTTATAAAAAGACAAATATAAAAGTTGTTTTCGCTAAGGAACCAACTGCTCAAACGCCTAGTGATGATGGAGAAAAAAATAACAATAGTAATAGTTAATGGGAGGCTATATGCAAGGACAAATAATCAAAATAGTTAGTGATTTACATTATGTTAGTAGTAATGGAAATATTTATCCTTGTAAATGTAGAGGTATATTTAGAAAAGAACATATTACACCTAATGTGGGTGATTATGTTCTTTTCAGTAGTGATAAAAAAGTTATAGAAGAAGTATTACCTAGAAAGAATGAGTTTGAAAGACCTAAAGTAAGTAATATAGATCAAGCCTTTATAATTACAAGTTTAGTTAATCCAGATTTTTCACTTAATTTATTAGATAAATTATTAGTACTTATGGAATTACATAATGTTGAAGCAATTATTTGTATTACTAAAGAAGATTTAGTAGATGATGATAAATTAAAAGAAATATATGGAATATTAGATTATTATAAGAAAATTGGATATAAAGTTGTATCTAATCAAGATATTTCTATTATTAAAGGATTATTAAAGGGAAAGACTAGTGTATTTACAGGGCAGACAGGGGCTGGCAAATCGACTTTATTAAATAAGATTAATCCAGAGTGGAATTTAGAAACAGGAGAAGTATCTTTAGCTTTAGGTAGAGGAAGACATACGACGAGAGTTGTTGAATTATTTGAAGTTTGTGAAGGTAAAGTTATGGATACACCAGGATTTTCAGCTTTAGATTTTAATAAATATAGTAAGGAAAATGTTAGAGATGCTTTTAGAGAATTTAGCGATTATCCTTGTCCATTTAAAGACTGTATGCATACAAAAGAAAAAGAATGTGTCGTGAAGAGTAAAGTTTTAGATAATAATATATTAGAGAGTAGATATATGAACTATTTAAATTTTATTGAGGAGGATAAGAAATGAAAGTAAGTGCTTCAATTTTAAGTTGTAAAGATTTAGTAAGAGATTTGACAAGGCTTAATGAGACTGATGTTGATTATATTCATGTGGATATAATGGATGGGAAGTTTGTAAGTAATAAGACAATGCCTTTTAGTGAGTTGAAAAATATTTATAAATATACTTCTAAGAGATTAGATGTTCATTTAATGGTAGAAGATCCTAGTAAGTATATTCCTTTATATGCAGAACTTAATACAGAATTTATAACTTTCCATGTCGAAGTAGATCAAGATATAGAAAAGTGTTTAAAACTTATTCATAGTTATTCTATTAAAGCTGGTTTAGCAATAAAACCTAATACTAAAGTAAGTGAATTAGTACCATATTTACCATTTATAGATTTAGTTTTAGTTATGAGTGTAGAACCTGGTAAGGGAGGACAAGAATTTATTAAAGAGTCTTCTTCAAAAATAGAGGAAGTAAGAGCTTTACTTGATGCTTATAATTCTAATGCTGTTATTAATGTAGATGGGGGAGTTAATGATAAGAGTAGAGAATTATGTAGTAAGTGTGATATTGTTACAGCTGGTAGTTATATAGTACGTAGTGATGATTTTCAAGAAAAAGTAACTAGTTTAAGATAGAAAGTTATGTTATAATCTTAGTAGAATAGGAGGATGGTTAGTGTGAATAATACAAATCCTAATGAAAATTTAGAACAAAATAATAATGGTGTTACTCCTAATGTTCCAGCTTCAAATAATGAAGTTATTGAAGAACTTGGAAATACTTCTAGTTTAGATAATGTTGTAGGAGAGGTTAATGGCTCTAATAATACTAATGGTGTTAATGAGCCAAATACTGATAGAATAGATCTTTTTGGTAATGGTGAAAAGAAGGATACAGCGGTTATTATGTCTAGACAAATGGCTGATAAGTTAGAGGCTGAGAAAAGAAAAGCTAGAAAAAATGAAGAAGTTTATGTTCCTAAAGAAATTAGTAAAGGTAAATATGTTACGATGATTGTATTTTTTATCTTTATGTTTGCTTTTATAATGTTCTTGCCTGATATATCTACATTTGTTTCATTGAAGAAGGCTGAAGAAGAACAGAAGAAAGCTCCTGTTATTACGACAGGTTCACTTACTTGTACTTTAAGTAGAACATCTGAAGCATTTAATCTTAATTATACTGCAGTATTTGAATTTACTGATAGTAAGTTAGATAAACTTATTTATACAAGTGCGACTAAAGGAGATGCGGTTGTTGATGAAATTCCTTTAGCTAATTTACTAACTAAATGTGAAACTTTACAAGAAGAAGTTTATGGTAATGATGGTGTAAGAATTGAATGCAGTCAATCAGGTGGAATGGTTGTTGAAACGCAGACTTTAAACTATAATACTTTAAATGTAGAGAAAGTAACATCTGCTTATATAGAAGCCGGTGGTGTTTATCCAGAGTTTAAAAAAGGACAAGATATAGATGGAATTGAAAAGAATATGAATGCATCTGGTTATACTTGTGAGAGAAAAGCAGAATAATTGCCAAATTATGTAAAGTATTGTAAACTCCCTGTAAATGTGTTATTGTAATGCCTACAGGGAGTTTTTGTATGAAAATTTATAAATATATTTTATTTTTGATGATAAGTTTATTAATTATAAATGTTATCAATAATAAAATAAATAATTCTAATGAGGAGGATAATAGTTTTGTATATGCCTCTGAAGAGATAATAGATAAATATGATTTAATAGATAATGAAGTAGAAGGGATATATGATAATGATACTTATATCAGTTCTGAGATATTAGATGTTGTGTATGGTAAGTTATCGAGGTATGGTCCGGATTGTTATGGTTGTTCTGGGTATTTGGCATATGGTAAGTATGTAGGTAATGGAATAATTTATTATAGTGATAGTTATTATGGAAATGTTAGAATATTAGCAGGAGATAGGTCCTATCCTTTTGGGACAATTGTTAGAGTTAGCTTTAATGAGGAGTCTTTTTTAGGGATAGTTTTAGATAGAGGAGGCGCAATTGGATTTAATAGGAGTGCTTTGTTTGATTTACTTTATCCTTCTGAGTATTTAGCCAATATAGATGGAGTTAATTATAATACAAAGTTTGAGATACTTAGAGTTGGATTTTAGGTGCTTGATTTAAAATAAAAGATATTATACAATTTAGGAAGAGGGAGACTCTTCCTTTTACTTGATATTTTCTACTTTTTGTGGTATAATAGGCGGCAATTGAAGGGGATATGTGTATGTGTTGTTCTAAAGAAGAAAGAGTTAAACGAGTTTTAAATGAATATAGTGACTATCTGGAAAACATTGATGATTTGTTGGCTAGTGATGAGCCTGGCTTTCTTTTTGATTTTATGATGAAATTTTATGGAGATCTATTGAATCCTGATTCATATATGTTGCAATCGTCTAGAGAACTTGAAATTAGAAAAAAAATTAATAAATTATTTAAACTACTTGGTCCAAAGTTTTTAAAATCACCTCAAGTTATAGAAAACAGAAATAATTTAAAAAATCCAAATGATTATACAGAAGATAAGGGTATTGTTTTACCGGATAGTTCTACTATTTGGGCTATGAATCACTCATTTCATGATGATGCCTTAGCTACAGTTTTGGCCATTCCAAGAAATGCCTATATTTTATTTGGCAGTTTACCACAGTTTTACAATACATTAGATGGTTTTACTGCAGCTTTAAATGGGGTAGTTCTTATAAATAGAAAAAGTAATGAAAGTAAAAGAAAGGCCATGGTAAAAAGTGCAGACTTATTATCTAAAGGTACAGATTTGATAGTTTGCCCTGAAGGCGTTTGGAATAAATCCCCAAATCAATTGTTACTTAATTTTTGGCCTGGTATTTATAGACTTGCTAAAGAAACTGGAACTAGTGTTATCCCTGTGGTGCACTATATTTCTGATAAGTCACAAGTAATTAACCCTAAACAAACCATTATTCACACTGTTGTTGATGATCCTATACAAATTGCAAATATGAATGAAAAAGAAGGTTTGGAATGTCTTAGAGATACTATGGCAACTTGGTATTATTTAATGATGGAAAGGTATGGAAAAAGTACGAGAGATGCTGAAGTTCGAGATTTTGCTGATGCTACTAGTGCATGGGAAGAAAAATTGAGACTTCGTTTGACTACTGCTACTCGTTATGATAAAGAAATTGAGTTATGTGCAGATTATGTTCCTTCTTATGTTGTTAGTTCTCAAGATGCATTTGAACAAGTTGCTGAAATTGCTACCAATAGTAATAATGTCTCATATGTTGAATCTGCAAAAAAAATAGTTAAAGAATATAAAAATAATAATTTTCAAAGAAGATTTTAAAAACTTTCTTCTTTTTTTTTTTAATAAATGATATAATCATGTTAGGGTGAGTGTGATGCAGGGAATTCTTTTGCCAATGTGTTCAGTTTTTTTCTCAATATTGTTGTTGATAGTTTATTTTGCTAAAAAAAGAATAAATTTGCATGAAAACAATGTTTTTTCTGCTATGCTTGTTTTTAGTTTACTCGATAGTCTTTTAGTATCTATACTTCAATCTTTTCCTTATTTTGGTATTACTTCTGAGAAGAATTTATGGATTCCTATTTTAAACAAAATTGATATTGGTTTACTAATTATGTATTGCTATTGTATTTTCGTATATACTATTTTAATTACAGTAAAAAGAAAAAACTTGTCTAAAAAAATGATCGTTTTTGGTAGTGGCTTTGCGGTCGTTTCTTTTTTAATTTCTTTATTTGGTAATGTTGTTGTAATTTCAAAAAACAATAATTTTAGTATTTCTGGTACAACAACTTTTGTTGCTGTAATTGCGGGTGGACTTTTTTTGTTTGCTGCTTTTGTTGTTACAATTATTAATATTAAGAGTATTACTAAGCGACATATTCCTATTTTTTCAGTTGTTGGTTTGATTTTTATTTTAATATTACTTTTCAAAATAAATCCTTATTTGATTATTATTTCAATTGCGTTAACTTTCGTAAATTATATAATGTTTTTCACCATTGAAAATCCTGATATGAAAATGATTGAACAGTTGGAGAAAGCTAAGAATGAAGCCGATAGGGCTAATAGGGCTAAGACTGATTTCTTATCTAGTATGTCTCATGAGATTAGGACTCCTTTAAATGCTATTGTTGGTTTTAGTGATTGTATTGTTAATTCTGATAATTTGTCTGATGCTAAAGAGAATGCTAGAGATATAGTTAATGCATCTAAGACATTATTGGAGATTGTTAATGGTATACTTGATATTTCTAAGATAGAGTCTGGTAAGTTAGAGTTAGTTAATGTTTCATATGATGCAAGATTTACATTTAAAGAACTTGCTACTATGATTACTCCTAAAGCAGAGGAGAAAGGACTTAAGTTTTCATTTTATTTAGCACCAGACATTCCTCCTGTTTTATATGGAGATGTTAATAATGTAAAGAAAATTATTACTAATTTATTATCTAATGCAGTTAAATATACGGATAAAGGTTTTATTAGATATGAAATTACTTGTGTTAATGAGGGCGATACTTCTCGTTTAATGATATCTGTTGAAGATTCTGGCAGAGGTATTAAAAAAGATGCTGTTGACAAGTTATTTTCTAAATTTCAAAGACTTGATGAAGACAAAAATAGTACTATAGAAGGTACAGGACTTGGTTTAGCAATTACAAAACAATTAGTAGATTTGATGAATGGACAAATAGCGGTTCATACAGTATATGGAACTGGTTCTAAATTTACAGTTATGATACCACAGAAGATTAGTGATGAAGTTATTAAAGTAGAAGGACCAGAGGAAGAGAAAAAAGTCGTTAAAAAGGTAGTTACTTTAAAAGAAGCTAAGATATTATTAGTAGATGATAATAATTTAAATTTAAAAGTAGCATCTAAATTATTGGAAAGAGAAGGAGCTACTAATATTACTTGTGTAAATTCTGGATTTGATTGTTTAGATAAGATTAGTGCTGGAGAAAAGTTTGATCTTATATTTATGGATGATATGATGCCTAAGATGTCTGGTAGAGAAACATTCCTTAAACTTAGAGAAATACCAGGATTTGTTACACCGGTTATAGCACTTACAGCTAATGCTATTTCTGGGGCGAAAGAAGAGTATTTGGAATTAGGATTTAATGAATACTTAGCTAAGCCAATTGAAAAAGAAGAATTAGTAAGAGTACTTAGTTCAGTATTAAAACCTAAAGAGGATGAATATTCTAATGTTACAGTTGTTGAAAATGAAGAATTAGAAAAAGGTGCACCTTCTAAAGAAGAATATTTAAGAAGTAATGGAGTTATGATTGATAAAGCTTTAGAGACACTTGGAGATATGAACGTTTATGAAGTTACTTTAAAAGATTTTCTTCAGAGTATTGATGCTAGATGGGAAAATGTTAAGAAATATAAAGAGAGTGGAGATTTAGAAAAATATTCTTCTGAATTACGTTCAATTAAGAGTGATTGTAAGTATTTAGGATTTACAAAATTAGCTAATACTTGTTTCTTACATGAATTAAAGAGTAAAGATGGAGATAAGGAATATATTGCGAAACATTTTGTTGATTTAGAAGATATTTATAATGTGACACTTAAAATTATGAAGGGAGTGTAAACTCTCTTTTTTCTTTGTTTGGTTTGCGTTATAATTAAAGTATACTATTTGAAAGAGGTTAGACATAATGAATGAAATGATTATTAATGAGATTGCTAATGACTTAGGAATTAGTACTAAACAAGTTACAGTAGTACTAGAATTACTTAGTGATGGTAATACAATACCTTTTATAGCGAGGTATAGAAAAGAAGCTACTGGGGCTTTAGATGAAGAAGAAATTAGAAAAATTAATGAGGTTTATGAGTACCAAGTTAATTTGTTAAAACGTAAGGAAGATGTAATACGTTTAATAGATGAGAAGGGACTTCTTACTGATGAGTTAAGAGATTCTATTTTGAAATGTAGTAAGTTAGTAGAAGTAGAAGATTTATATAGACCATATAAAGAGAAGAAAAAGACTAAGGCAACGGAAGCTATTGCTTTAGGACTTGAACCTTTAGCAAAAATGATTATGAGTTTTCCTATGAATGGTAATTTAGAAGACTTAGCGAGTAAGTTTGTAAAAGAAGATTTACCGGTTGAGAAGTGTATTGAAGGAGCTAAGTATATTATTGCTGAATGGATTAGTGATAATGCTAGTTATCGTAAATGGATACGTAGTTATTTTTATAAGAATGGTATTATTAGTTCTACTAAGAAAAAGGGTGAAGATATAGATAGTGCTAAAACATATGAGATGTATTATTCTTATCAGGAACCAGTTAAATATATTAAGCCCCATAGAATACTTGCTTTAAATAGAGGAGAAAATGAAAAAGTACTTAATGTTAGTATTGATATAGATAAAGAAGGAGTTTTGTCTTATTTAGAGAAGAAACTTATTAAGAATGATAAATCTTTTGTAGTTGATACTGTAAAAGAGGCAATACTTGATTCTTATAAGAGATTGATTGAGCCTTCTATAGAAAGAGAGATTAGAAGTGATTTAACTGAGGTAGGAGAAGAGACTGCAATTGATAATTTTGGAAAGAATTTAGAGGCTTTACTTTTAACTCCTCCTATGAAGGAAAGAGTGGTTCTAGCATTTGATCCGGGATTTGTTAATGGATGTAAATTAGCTGTTGTTGATAAGAATGGAAAGTATTTAGATTCGACTGTTATTAAACCATTTTTAAATGGTAATACAGAAGAGAGAGTCCGTTTATCTAAAGAGGTTGTAGTACAGCTTATAAAGAGATATAATGTATCAATTATTGCGATTGGTAATGGTACGGCTTCACGTGAGTCTGAGAAGTTTTGCGCGGATATGATTAAGGAATATAACTTAGATTGTAAGTATGTAATTGTATCTGAGGCAGGGGCTTCTATTTATAGTGCTTCTCCTATTGCGATAGAAGAATTTCCTGATTTAGCAGTTGAAAAGAGAAGTGCAGTTAGTATAGGTAGAAGATTACAAGATCCTTTGGCTGAACTTGTAAAGATTCCACCAGATGGTATTGGAGTTGGATTATATCAACATGATGTTTCACAAAAGAAATTATCTAGTTCGTTAGACTTTGTGGTTGAGAAGTGTGTAAATAGTGTTGGGGTTAATATTAATACGGCCTCTCCATCATTATTAAAATATGTTTCTGGTATTACGAAGAAGGCTATTGAGAAGATAATTGAGTATCGTGAGAAAATTGGTAAAATTACTTCTCGAGATGAAATTAAAAAGAAGAAATTATTATCTGATAAAGCTTATGAACAAGCGATTGGTTTTTTAAGAGTAGTTGATGGAGATAATATTTTAGATTCAACAGCAATTCATCCGGAAAGTTATGATGTTGCATTAAAAATACTAGATGATTTAGGTTGTAGTAAAGACATGATTGGTAAAGATGAGTTAATTAAGAAACTTGATAGTATTAATTTGGAAGAATATAAAGATAAGATTGGTACTGATATTTATACTTTAGAAGATGTTATTGCTTCCTTAAAGAAACCTAATCTAGATCCTAGAGATGAAATGCCACAACCATTACTTAAGAGTGATGTTTTAGATATTAAAGATTTATCTATTGGTATGAAGTTACAAGGTACAGTTAGAAATGTAGTTGACTTTGGAGCATTTATAGATATTGGACTTCATAACGATGGACTTGCTCATATTTCTAAACTTACGACTAAGTATATTAAACATCCTAGTGAAGTAGTTAGTGTTGGAGATATAGTTGATTGTTATGTAGATGATATTTCATTAGAAAAAGGTAAAGTTAGTTTGAGTTTACTTCCTAGATAGTAAAGTTGTGTAAAACTTTACTTTTTTTTCGGACATCTGACATATGCTTTGTGTGTTTATGGTATTATTTTAGTGAAGAGGTGTTGTGACAGTGAAAAAGAATTTATTTGGTATATCGATGATTACTATGGCCTGTTTATATGGAATTTTAGTAATCGTTGCGATTGCGGTTTGTTTTGCTTGTGGTTTTCCAATTATTTATGCGTTAGTAGGAGGAATAATTGTTTTACTTATTCAGTTTGCTCTTTCTCCAATCTTAACTGATTTAACGATGAGATGGTTATATCAAACAGATTTTAATTGTGATATGCCAGCTTATTTGAAAGAATTTATTCAAGGAATTTGTAATGAACATAATATGAAATATCCTAGAATTGGATATATTCAAGATGGAGCTCCTAATGCTTTTACATATGGACATACTAAAAATAATGCTAGAATTGTTTTGACAAAGGGTATTTTTGATTTACTTAGTGAAGATGAAGTTAAAGCTGTTGTTGCTCATGAGATGGGTCATGCAGTACATTATGATATGTTATTTATGACTGTTGCTCAATTAGTTCCTTTAATTTTATATGCTATTTATGATACTTTAACATCTAATATAGACGATGATGATAATTCTAAAGTAGCTGCTGTTGGATATATAGCGTATGTTTTATATATTATTTGTCAATATATTATTTTATGGTTATCAAGAACAAGAGAATATTATGCTGATAGTTTTTCAGCAGAAAAGTTAAAAAATCCTAATGTTTTGGCATCTGCCCTTGTAAAAATAGGATATGGTCTTAGTGCTACTTCAACTAGAGTAGCTAAACATTCTGTAGCAGCAAAGAATGCTTTAGGCATTTTTGATTCTAGAACTTCTAAGTCACTTATTGTTACTAGTTATAATAATGGAGAAGTTTCTAAAGAAAATATTAAGAATGCTATGAAATGGGAAATGTGGAATATTTGGGCTAAATGGTATGAATTAAACTCAACACATCCATTAATATCACGTAGATTGCTTGCTTTATCTAATTTAAGTAAGCAATATGGATTGGAGCCTTATATTGAATTTGATTTAAAAAGAGAAGAGTCTTTTGTTGATGATTTCATTGTCGAATTAATTATAAAATATTTACCTTTATTAGCAGTGTTTGTTTCTTTGGGATTATTTATCTTTTTTGAAATAAATAATTTAAGTATGACTTTAGCTTTTGGAATATGGGGACTTTTAGTTGTATTAGCAGCACTTGTACCATTTAAAAAAGCTCGTCCAAATAAGAATTATAAGGAAACAACTGTTTCAGAATTATTAGGAGAAGTTAAAGTATCAGGTGTAAGAGCTATTCCTTGTGTTATAGAAGGAGAAATAATAGGTAGAGGTAATCCAGGATGTATACTTAATGAGGACTTTGTAATTAGAGATAATACAGGTATTGTATTTTTAGATTATAATCAACCATTATTTATAGTTAATAAGTTATTTGCAATATTTAAGTCTCAAGAATATTTTGGTAAGAAAGTTACCATTAAAGGATGGTATAGACGTAGTCCAGTTCCTTATATTGAAGTTTATACAATGACTGTTGATGGTAAAGTTAAAAAGTGTTTTACATATGGATTTATATCTTTTCTATACTTATTATTTATGGTGATTTCGATCTTTTTAATATTTATTGGTTTATATGAATAAAAAATATGTATTTGTATACATATTTTTTTTATGATATAATTTGTCTAGAATAGAGGTTGGTTTTATGAAGAAAAGCAATAAGGGTTTTACTCTGGTAGAAGTTTTAGTTGTAATTACAATAATGGGACTTATTTTACTTTTTGCTTTACCAGAAGTACAAAGACTACAAGCTAGAAATATGAATAGAAAATATAGAACTTATGAACAATCTTTAGAGTCTTCAGCAAGACTTTTTGTGGATTCTAACGCTTTAGATTTATTTGGTACTAGTGAGAATGGTTGTGCTGATGTTTCTTTTACAGAATTAAAAGCTAAGTCTTTAGCAAAAGAATTTCTTGGGGAGGCTGGTGTTAGTTGTAACAATAAGAATACTTATGTTCATATTCAAAGAACTAATAATAAAGATACCTATAGAGTGTTTTTGAATTGTACTAAGAATGGGGAAATTGTATATAGAACTGATGCTAATAGAGTTAAATGTGATGCATCGGGTGATTCAAATAAAGTAATTACCTTAGGTAATTTTAAGATAACGATGAAACCAGATAAAACAGGTTGGTCTAAAACTAAGAATGTATCGATTAATATTGAATCATCAGATAAACTTGTTTCTAATATTGCTTTAAATTATTATGTTTCTGAAGATGAGGATGGAGATTCTTTAGTACCTGGAAGTGAAGGAACTATTAATTTTGGTAATAATTCAGGAGTTACTGAAGTATCTAGAAGTGTTGCTTTAGCAGATATGACAGGATTTAGATATCTTGTTATTAACCCAACTAATATTAGAGATACTAAGGGTAGAGTTTATTCGGAAAAGACCGTATCAGGAGCATTAAAGTTGGATAATACTCCACCTGTAATTAATAGTGTTAGAATGCATCCGGATTTTAATGGAACAAGTATTTGGATTAATTTTACAGATCAAGAATCGGGAATTAAGAATTTTACATATATTTTTCCTGATCGAGAAGAAACAAGAGCTAAGCCTTTAGAAGGAAAACTTAATAGTCCGACTTATGCTAATTTATTCTTGTCTGAAAAATTTACTACGACAGGCTTAAATGAAAAAATAAGAATAAGAGCATATGATAATGCTGGTAATGAAAAAGAACTTGATGATATGACTATTAAAGTTTATAAAAGTAGATTAGATGTTTCAGATGCAAAAGTGAAATTTGTTGATGCCGATGATAATGAAGTTACAAAATTAGAAGGATGGCATAATGGTCCATTATATATAGCGGATGTTTCAGGGGCAACAGAAATAGATGGACCAGAACTTAAGTATCAGATAGTCATTTCTGTTAATGGGAAAAAAAATAAGATTGATTTCGTTCCTGGTAATAAAATAGAAGTGTTTGTTGATAATCAAGTGCCTACAAATGTTTCTGTTAATGCTGTTAGTACACTTGGAGAAACATCAAAAATAAAAGAAATAGCTGGTTATGCTATGCAATTTAATAAACTTAATCAAAAAGGACTTTCAGTAATGGCTGATAATTCTAAAATTGAACTTTCTCTTCTTGATGATGAAGTTAATTTAAAAGAATGTACAATATCATATACTTTTAGTCCAGCAGGGCAAGGTGGAGCTTGGTTATCTGGAACTCTTACATTAAATGATATTCAACCAAACAATATGGTTCAGCCAAAGGGCTATGGTAGAAATACTTTCTTATGTGTTGCTACATGTACTGATAAGGATGGAAAAGAAGTAACTTATAGAGAGAGTTTTGTTTACCGGAGACTTAATTAATGTGAATAATGTCCTTATTGCGTGTAATTATTCCTTCTTTTTCGAGTTTGTTTAATTCACGCATTAGGTTACTTCTATCGACAACAATGTATTCAGCTATAGCTTTATAAGAAGTAGTAACTTTAAAGACATTGTCTTTATTCATCCTTTGTTTTAAGAAATAGAGTATTTTATCTCGAACTGTTTTTTGAGATAATAGCTCTATTTTTTCATTAGTAAAAAGATAGAGATTAAAAATTTTAATCTCTATTTTTTCATTTTGTTTACGATTATCCTTTATAAGCAAATCAAATAAAGTAATTACTAAATTATTATGAAAAGGGCAACCCTTATTACAATCCTTTAAAATAGCATAATAATCAATAAAAGTTACTTCAGTTTCATTATTACTAATAATATAGATTTCATCTTCAGAATGTTGAAAAAATAAATTAGAAAGAATGTCATCTTCCTTTAATTCACGCATTATAGTAGTGTTACCATTAATGTCAGTTTTAATAATAGAAGCTTTTCCATATGTAATAAAACCAATTAATTTTTTAGGAGAGGAGTTACTAATAATTAATTGTTTATTTGTGTATACTTTTTTAGATACATTTACACAGCTTGACAAATGTTTTTTAAAATAGAGAATTTTTTCTTTTTCAATGTTTTCAATCATTTTAATCACCTTTAATAATTTTATTTTAACAAATATTCGTTTGTGTTGCAAATGCAACAGGAATATTTTTTTTATTAAGATAGAATTTTATACATAGAGTAGGAGAAGTAAGTATGCAAGAGATTAAGATAGTAAAAAGAAATGGTAATTTAGAGAAGTTTGATGCAGATAGAATAAGAAAGGCTGTTAAGACTAGTGCTGAGAGAGTAATGGTTAATTTAACAGATGAGGCAGTAGAGAAAATTGTTTTAATAGTTAAAGATATGATTAATACACAGACTACTAATCCTAGTGTAGAACAAGTACATAGTTTTGTAGAGGCGTCTTTAGAACAAATTAATCCAATAGTAGCGAGAAGTTATAGAGAATATAGAGATTATAAAAAAGAGATAGTTCATATATTGGATAAAGTATATAAAAAGGCACAAGTAATTACTTATATTGGAGATAAAGAATGTGCTAATATGGATAGTGCTTTAGTTACTACTCAGAGATGTTTAATTTATAATAGTTTGAATAAAGAACTTTATAAGAAATTCTTTTTAACGGCTAATGAGATAGAGGCTTGTAAAGATGGATATATTTATATACATGATATGAGTGCAAGACGTGATACGATGAATTGTTGTTTATTTGATATGGCTAATGTATTAAAAGATGGATTTGAGATGAGTAATATATGGTATACAGAACCTAAGACATTACAAACGGCTTTTAATGTTATGGGAGATGTTATTATTAATACAACAGCTATGCAGTATGGAGGTTTTACAGTACCTGAGGTTGATACAGTACTTAAAAAATATGCAAAGATGACTTATAAAAAATATTATAATGAGTATTTGGATATTAAGGGAGATACTTTTAAAGATGAGGCAGATAAGTATGCTTGGGAAAAAGTAAAGAGAGAATGTGAACAAGGGTACCAAGGAATAGAATATAAACTTAATACTGTTAGTTCTAGTAGAGGAGATTATCCATTTGTTACTTTTTCATTTGGAATTGATACTGATCCTTATGCAAAACTTATTAGTAGGGTTATATTAGATGTACATAGAGAAGGACAAGGAAAGAAAGGCTTTAAAAGACCGACTTTGTTTCCTAAATTAGTATTTTTATATGATAAGAAATTACATGGTAAGGGTAGCAAGTTAAGAGATAATTTTTTGGCAGCGATCAAGTGTAGTCAAAAGACAATGTATCCAGATTATTTATCATTAACTGGAGAAGGTTATGTTTGTGAGATGTATAAAAAATATAAAAGAGTTGTTAGTCCGATGGGATGTAGGGCATTTTTATCTCCTTGGTATGAAAGAGGAGGAATGAATCCTGAAGATAAAAATGATAAACCAGTTTTTATAGGGAGATTTAATATAGGAGCGGTGTCATTACATTTACCAATGATTTTAGCAAAATCTAGAGAAGAACAAAGAGACTTTTATGAAGTTTTGGATTATTATTTGGAAATGATTAGAAGAGTTCATATTAGGACTTATAGATATTTAGCAAAGAGAAAGGCTTCTACTAATCCACTTGCTTATTGTCAGGGAGGTTTTTATGGAGGGAATTTAAAACCAGAGGAGGCAATAGAACCAATACTTAAATCTTCAACAGCTTCTTTTGGAATAACGGCTTTAAATGAGTTACAAGTTTTATATAATGGAAAAAGTATTGTTGAAGATGGGGAGTTTGCTTTAGAGGTTTTAAAATATATTAATAAGAAGATATTGGAATTTAAAGAAGAGGATCATATTTTATATGCAATATATGGTACTCCGGCTGAGAATTTATGTGGATTACAGATTAAACAATTTAGAAAGAAATATGGAGTTATTGAAGGAGTTAGTTCAAGAGAGTATGTTTCTAATAGTTTTCATTGTGGAGTATGGGAAGATATTACTGGTATTGAAAAACAAGATTTAGAGAATCGTTTTTGGGAATTATTTAAAGGGGGACGTATTCAATATGTGCGTTATAATTTAAGTTATAATAATGAGGCTATGCTTACTTATATAGAAAGAGCAATGGAGTTAGGTTTTTACGAGGGAGTTAATTTGAGTCTGGCTTATTGTAATAGTTGTGGACATGAGGAATTAGATATGGATGTATGTCCTAAGTGTGGTAGTAGTGATTTAACTAAAATTGATAGAATGAATGGATATTTATCTTATTCTAGAGTACATGGGGATACAATGCTTAGTAATGCAAAGATGGTTGAAATATCAGAAAGGAAGTCGATGTAGTATGAGATACCATAATATTACAAAAGCTGATATGTTAAATGGGGACGGACTTAGAGTTGTCTTATGGCTAGCGGGATGTTCTCATCATTGTCAGGCTTGTCAGAATCCAATTACGTGGGATGCTAATGATGGACTTATCTTTGATGAAGAGGCTAAGAGGGAAGTATTTGCTGAATTAGAGAAGAGCTGGTGTAATGGTTTAACTTTATCAGGTGGAGATCCTTTATATGTTGGAAATAGAAAAGATGTTAGTTTATTAGTTAAAGAGATTAAGAGTAAATTTCCTGATAAGAATATTTGGTGTTATACTGGATATACTTGGGAAGAGTTAATGAAAGAAGTAAAAGAAGATGAAAACTTAAAAACTATTTTAGATAATGTAGATGTTTTATTGGAGGGAAGATTTGTATTGAGTCTTGCTTTGGAAAAATTACATTATGTTGGTAGTAGTAATCAGAGAATTATTGATGTTAGAAGTAGTTTAGATACTGGGGTCATTAATTTATATATAGATAATAATAAGATATTAAAAGGAGAAGTATAATGAGAAAACGTGGATTTGAAGTAGTAAAAGGATATGAAGATAAAGGGATTAATTTACCGGTTAGAAAGACGGCACATTCGGCTGGATATGATGTTGAGGCCGCAGAGGATATAGTTATTCCTATGTATAAACCAGGAATTAAGCCTACACTTATTCCAACAGGCTTAAAGGCTTATTGTATGGATGATGAGTGCTATTTATTGTTGAATCGTAGTTCTGGGCCAAAGAAAGGCTTTTTAATGGCAAATAGTGTCGGATTAATAGATGCAGATTATTATGGTAATCCAGATAATGATGGACATTTTTACTTTGCTTATTTTAACTGTAGTGATCATGATATTGAAGTTAAGAAAGGCGATGTAATAGGACAGGTGGTTTTTACAAAATATTTAGTTGTTGATAATGATAATGCATCTGGTTCTAGAGATGGAGGATTTGGATCAACTGATACAAAAATTAAGAAATTATAAAAAATGATTTTTACATTTTTTTAAATTTTTTCTTTTATAAAAATGCTAATTTGTTGAAAAATAAGGAAATTAGTCAAAAAATACTTGCAAAAAAATAGAAAATGTGCTGTTTTGATTTTCTTAAATGTATAAAAATGTCAATTGTCGTAAATCGAACAAAAAAAGTTTTTAGAGCTTTTCTTTGTATATCAACGTATTAATAAAATGGGTAAAAAAAGTGTCATTTTTTGTATTGATTTTTTTATAATTAGTTTCTAAAATGAAGGAAAGAAGGTTACTTATGTGGAGGTTAATTTATGGTAGAAGTAAGCGACAAATTAGAACAATTAATGGTTGTTAAGAGAAATGGAAAGAAAGTACCATTTGATGAGACTAAAATAGCTTTAGCAATTAAAAAAGGCTTTGATAGTGTTTCAATAGATAATGGTGAAGATGATAAACTTCGTAAATATGATAGTAAAGATATTCAAAAAGTGTATCAAGCTGTTTTAAAGAGAATTGAAAAAGAAGCAAAAAATACTGATAAGTTTCAAATTGAACAAATTCAAGATTTTATTGAAGATGAATTATCTTCTAAAGGATATGAGGATGTTTATAAATCTTTTTCAGAATATCGTGAAAGAAGAGCACAATCTCGTCAATCATTCTTCGATGATAAGAAGACGCATAAGTTTTTAAAATCACTAGAGAATTTAGGACTTAAGTCTGCTAATGAAGAAGATGCTAAAAGAGAAAATGCTAATATTGATGGTAATAGTCCAATGGGTACTATGCTTCAATATGGTTCAACAGTTTCAAGAGAATTTGCTAAGGCATATTTAATGAAGCCAGAGTATGCTAAGATGCATGATGAAGGAGAAATTCACATTCATGATATGGATTTCTTAGCAATGGGAACTACTACTTGCTGTCAAATAGATTTATCAAGACTATTTAAAAATGGTTTTGATACTGGACATGGGTATGTTAGACCTCCACAAGATATTTCAACTTATAGTTCTTTGGCTGCTATAGTTATTCAGGCAAATCAAAATGATCAACATGGTGGACAATCTATACCAGCACTTGATTATTATTTAGCACCTGGTGTTTTAAAGACATTTAAGAAACAATTTAAGCAAACTGTATATGACTTTTTAGATTTGGATGGTTTTATTGGTGTTATTAATATAGATAGAATTATTCGTGAGATAGATAAGATAGAGTCAATTGAAGTTAATTTAGAAGAATTTAGTGATTATCAAAAAGGATCAGAAAGAATCAAAGAAATATTTAAATTAGCAAGTGAGAAAGCTTTACAAAAGACTGATAGGGCTACTCAACAAGCTATGGAAGCTTTTGTTCATAATTTAAATACAATGCATTCTAGAGCTGGTGCTCAAGTACCATTTTCTTCAGTAAACTTTGGTACTGATATTTCTCCAGAGGGAAGAATGGTTACTAGAAATTTACTTTTAGCAACTGATAGAGGTTTAGGAAATGGAGAAACTCCAATATTCCCAGTTTCAATATTTAAAGTTAAAGATGGAGTTAATTATAATAAAGAAGATCCTAACTATGACTTATTTAGATTAGCTTGTAAAGTTTCAGCTAAGAGACTTTTCCCTAACTTTGCATTTGTAGATGCTCCATTCAATTTACAGTTTTATAAACCAGGAGATGTTAATACAGAAATAGCTTATATGGGATGTCGTACAAGAGTTTTAGCGGATGTTACTTCTCCTGATAATCAAGTTGTTACTGGTAGAGGAAACTTATCATTTACAACTATTAATTTACCAAGACTTGGAATTAAATATGGTGTAGCTTTAAAAGAAAGAGATAAAGCTGATATGAAAGGTTTCTATAATGAACTTGGTGAGATTATGGATAAGGTTCGTGATCAATTACTTGAGAGATTTGAAGTTCAATGTAGTAAACATTCATATAATTTCCCATTCTTATTAGGACAAGGAGTTTGGACTAATGGTGAGAAGTTAAAACCAACTGATAGACTTAGAAAAGTATGGAAACATGGTTCTTTATCAACTGGATTTATTGGTCTTGCTGAATGTTTAAAAGCTTTAACTGGTGAACATCATGGTGAAAGTAAAGCTAGTCAAAAATTAGGCCTTGAAATTATTAAGTTTATGAGAAATAGATGTGATGAGAATTCAGCTAAATATAATTTGAACTTTACTTGTTTGGCAACACCTGCTGAAGGATTATCTGGAAGATTTACATCTATTGATAGAGCAATTTATGGAAAGATTAAAGGCGTAACTGATAGGGAATATTATACTAATTCATTCCATGTACCAGTTTATTATAATATTAGTATTACTGATAAGATTAAGACTGAAGCACCTTACCATGAACTTACTAATGGTGGACATATTTCATATATAGAATTAGATGGAGATGTTGCTAGTAACGTAGATGCCTTTGAAAAAGTTATTCGTATAATGAAAGAATCTGGTATTGGGTATGGAGCTATTAACCATCCAGTGGATAGAGATCCAGTATGTGGATATGTTGGTGTAATTAATGATGTTTGTCCAGGATGTGGAAGACATGAATTTGAGGGAGTTCCAATAGAGCAAATTACAGCACCTGAGTGTTGTGGAAGATAAAAAATAATTTAGAAAAAGGAGGAATTTTTATGGAAAAAATAGTTGGAGAAGGAGAAAAGTTCGAAAGAATAAGACGAGTTACTGGTTATTTAGCAGGAGATGTTTCAAGATTTAATAATGGTAAAAGAGCAGAAGAAAGAGACCGCGTAAAACATTCTGGTGTTAAAGAACTATTAAAAGAGACCAAGTAATGGAAATTAGATTAGCCGCTGATTTACAACCAGATTCAATAGTTGATGGTGAAGGAATAAGAACAGTTGTGTGGACTCAAGGGTGTCCACATAACTGTAAAGGCTGTCATAACCCTGGGACGCATGATTTTAATGGAGGATTTCTAGTAGATGTAGAAGAAGTTATTGAAGAGTTAAAAAATATAGAAGGACAAGATGGAATAACTTTATCGGGAGGAGATCCAATGTGTCAAAGTGATGCTTGTATAGAAATATGTAAGGCTGCGAAAGAAATGGGACTTAATATTTGGTGTTATACAGGCTTTACATATGAGAATGTTATTAATAATCCAAAGCAAAGAAAATTATTAGATTATATTGATATATTAGTAGATGGTAAATTTGTTTTGGAAGAGAAGAGTTTGGATATTTATTTTAGAGGTTCTAGAAATCAAAGAATAATTGATGTTAAAAAGAGTTTAGAAGAAGAGAAAGTAGTTTTAGTTGAAGAGTACAGTGATGATAAGGATTATTCTTTGAATTATAAAAAACCAGAGTATTTATTTATATAAGATGTCGTCTTAGAATGATGTCTTTTTTTGATTTTTCTAATTCTTGAAAAAAACTGTACTGTATGGTACAATCATTATAGTTAAGAATAATAAAGATGGTGATAAATATGTTGATAGTTAAGCTGAAAAAATTTATCCTTAGACAGATAGACAGACAGGAAAAATGCGTTGAAGAAAGTCTTTAATATTTTTGCTAAAAAGAAGTCTTTATTATTTTTATTATCCTTAATTTTAATTATTGTTTTTGTTATTACACTTGCTAATTCATTTGCAGCGGATGTGGAAATCAAAAATATGAAATTTATACCTACTAAGTTATCAATAGATAATGAAGAGTACGGCAGTTGGAGAATCAATATAAATGCAGATTGGGTTTCTAAAGATACAGCCCGAGTAACTCTTGATCTTGATACTATAGGTATGACAAAAGAGTCTAAACCTATTGATTTAGTTTTATTGGTTGATGATAGTATAACTAATGCTCTTGTTAAGGGGAGAATTCGCAATTTTTGTCTATCATTTTTGAATAATAATACAAGTAATACTATAGCGATTATAAGATTCAATTCAGTAGCTGAGATGGTGAGTGACTTTGGAACGGATATTACAGCTCTTAGTAGTACTGAATATGGTAATTTGGATGGTAGTACTGGGCTTAGTTATTACCAAGCAATTCAGACTTTATCGGACTTTTTATATGCAGAAACATTTAATTTGGAACATGATCTTGAAGTCGTTTTAATTACTGATGGTGCTCCTGGTCGTGATATTGGTAAAGAAAAATTGGTTTATGATGAAATACGAAGTGATTTTCCAGAATTAAAAAATTTTTTTGCTGTTCAATACAAAACTAACGGCAAAGAAAATGATATTTTAAGAGAAATTAGTGATACACAATATATTGCAACTAATATTGGAAATTTCAATAGAATTTTAAATAATATAATTAATATGCAGACCTATGTAGATTACGATTTTTTTAATTTTGATGTTTTAGTAAATACTGATGTTTTTTCTATTGATAATGTAATGCCTAGTGTTACTTATGGCAAAAAGGGAAATGTTATTGGAGCAAGGATGATATGGTTTTTTGGAAATGAAGGAACAAATAATCGTTTGGCTTCAAATTCTACTGCTACAATGAGTTTTGATCTTAAATTAAAGGATAAATATTTGGGAAAAGCAGGTCTATATTCGTTGTTCAAAAAAGCATCAATTAATTATAAAATTGGGAATGTTTCTGAAACGGTTGTTAGTACTGATACTCCAATTCTTTCTAATGTTTATGCTGTTAGTTATGATGGAAATGCTCCATCTGGATGTATGGTTAGTAACTTGCCGGAAACTCTTTCTAATCATGTTTTCACTGTCGTTAAAATTTCGGATAAGATTCCTGTATGTAATGGTTATAAATTTAATGGTTGGGAAATAGTTAACTCTAGTGTTGTACGAAAAGGTAATAGTTTTGTTATGCCAACAACGGCTGTTACTTTAAAAGCAACTTGGTCTAAGGCGTCTATGAATAAAACTATGGATGGTACTATTTATAAGTTGCCTACTTTATATGATACTATAGCAAAAAAAGCTACTATTGATACTAACTTGGTTCATACTAGTACATCGTCTACTTATAAAGGCGTTTATACAAGGAAAGGTACAGAAACTGATTCATATCCTGTTCATTATTATCATGGTGCAGTTGCTGATAACAATTTGTTATTTGCTGGTTTTTGTTGGAAAATAGTTAGGACAACTTCAACTGGTGGAGTAAAAATTATATATAATGGTCTTCCTAATAGTAGTAATCAGTGTACTAATACTACTGGTAATATAGGTTCAGGTGTATTCAATTCGAATGATAGTTCTATTGCTAGTGTTGGTTATATGTATGGTAGCTCGGTGAGTTCGAAAGAGTATACAATTCCAAAATGGTATGAGGCACTTGGACTGACTGTTTATACTTGGGATATGACTAAAACACAGACAATGGGAACAGGTGAGTATTATTTTACTTCTAGTTATTCTTCACTTCAAAGAAATAATTTTGATGGAACATGGATACTTAATAATTCTAAACGAGCTACTTGGAGTACCTCATATACAAATTATTATACATGTTTAGATGGTTCTAGTAGTTGTAGTAATCCTGT
>SAMEA104315421__coassemble_675_pt1 | contig 36078 bp, 38 predicted proteins | sample SAMEA104315421__metabat2_low_PE_056 | metagenome-assembled genome bin SAMEA104315421 (sample SAMEA104315421) | gut metagenome | biome: Monkey gut; feature: monkey-associated habitat; material: faeces | place: China | collected 2013
TCCTCTAGATTATCTAGTTCTTCTTTATTCTCATCGATTTCTTCATCATCTTCATCTGTTACTTTGACAACCTTATCTGAAGTGTGACGACTACGTAAATCCCAACTACCATCCTCTAGTAAAATAAATCTTTTATCCGTTGCTAGAGCAGTATAATAATCAGCTATTTTATCCTCAAATGTTTTTTCTGGTAATTCTAGTAACTTAATGATTTTTTTAAATAAATCAGCCGTTTTCATTGGCTTTGTACTTTCTTCTAAAAGTAAATTTGTAATATCCTTATTAGATAATAATTCAAGTTCATCCTTTGTCATTTTCTTTATGCTCATATGGACCTCCTATATTCAAAACATTATATGTATAATTTCAGTTTTTGACTGGGTAATAAATTACCAATAAACTTATAACATATATCTTAATCATTTACAACACTTTTTTACATTTTTTCTGGAACTGGTATTCCTAATACATCTAATAACAACATATTAATATTGTAAACAATTTTTGTTAAGACTAACCATGATTCTCTTTTTACAGCATCTTCTTCAGTGATAATTTTATTTTCTGCATAGAATTTGTTGTATTGAGAAGTTAATTTATATAGGTATTCAGCAATATCATTAAGCGATTTTGCTTCTAGTGATTTGTTTAAAATATTAGTTAAGTTTAAGATAGTTAAAATAATATCTTTTTCAGTTTTAGTAGAAACTACTTGAGCTGTTTCTTGTTTAATATCTTTGGCTTTAGCTAGAAGGGATTTCATTCTTATTGTGGAATATAACAAGTAAGGTCCTGTTTTTCCTTCTAGATCAGCGAATTTTTCTACTTCAAATATATAATCAGTACCACGATATGGAATTAGATCCGCATATTTTAAAGTAGCAATAGCGATTATGCGAGATATTTTTTCTCTTTCTTCTTCAGGAACAGTATCTGGATTAATTCTTTTTAGTGTTTCTTCATTAACTAAGTCGATTAGGCCTTTTAGAGACATTACTCCACCATCTCTAGTTTTAAATGGTTTACCATCAGATCCATTCATTGTTCCAAAACCAAACCAATCTAGTTTTTGATTTTCAGTTACTAGTTCTGCTTTTCTAGCGGCTCTAAATACTTGTGTGAAGTGTAGTTCTTGACGAGCGTCTGTACAATACCATATTTCATCTGGATGATGTTTCTTTTGTCTTTCTAGAATGGTTGCTAAATCAGTAGTAGCATAAGAAATTGTACCATTTGACTTTACAAATAATAATGGTGGCATTGGAGCCTTATCAGTTTCTTCTTTTACTTCTACAATTTTAGCTCCTTCACTTTCCACTAAAAGATTTTTCTTTTCAAAAATTGCTTTTAGTTCATTAAAGTATTCAGCAGCATCACTTTCTCCTTGCCATAACTCGAAGTGAACATTTAATTCATCATAGACTTTTTTAATATCTTTTTTTGATATTTCCACTACTTTTTTCCATAGATCATAGTAGCCAGGTACATGACTTTGGATTTTAGCTGTTACATCTCTGCCTTCTTCTAGGTAAGCTTCATCATCCTTTGCTTTTTGTGAGGCTTCTGGATATATCTTTTCTAATTCTTCATTAGTGATAGGTAATTCTACTTCACTATAGTCACCATTATAAGATTCATCAAAGTATGGTAAGTCTGGATAACGTTTTTTTATTTCTAAAACAACAAAGCCTAAAGGTCTACCATAATCTCCTAAATGAGCATCTCCTAAGACATTATAACCTAGAAGAGTTGCTAATCTTTTAATAGCCTCACCAATATTAGCACTTCTTAAATGACCAACATGAAGAGCTTTAGCAACATTAGCTCCACCATAGTCAAGGACAATACTCTTTGGCTCTTTCTTGTCAATAAGACTATTAATATCTTCTTTAATCATATTTAAAACATCTACTAAGTATTCATCTTTTAAAGAAATATTTATAAAGCCTGGACCAGCGATATTTATGTTAGTAAATTTAGGACTTTTTTCTAGTTCATTCTTTATATCTTCAGCTATTTGATGTGGGTTCTTATGATAAGTTCTAGCTAAAGTCATAGCATCATTTATTTGATAATCCCCAAGATCCGGTCTAGATGATAATTGTAAGGAAAAGTTATCTAATTCATAACCAGCATTTTTGATACTTTCTTTTATTTCTTTTTCTAAATTTGTAATTATACTCATTCTTCCACCTCTATTTTATAATTGATTTCTTCATTTTCCACAAGAAATGTTAATGTAACATTTCTTCTTTCCTTTATATATTCCTTAGTTATTATATTTAAATTTAAGTAGTTTTTCAATGACTTTACTTCTATAATTCCAATTGTTTTTTCAAGTAAATTGAACTCATATTCCATATTTAACTCTTCATTATTCCGTATTAATTTATTATTAGCATAATCAAAAGTAACTTTAGTTTTAGTATCTGGCTCTTGATAAATTATTTTTTCTTTTCCTAATAAAGCAATTGTTTCATAAGCGTTATTTTGATCTTTAGAAGCAATCGTTATTTTGGCTCGTACTTTTGGCATTAAACCACCGCCTTAAATTTATATAAGATTATAACATAAAACAAATAAATTTAATACATATTTTATTTTTTTCTTTAAATACTAATAAGGAGGGAGAGTGATTATGAAAAAAAAGATTTTTAAGTTAATTAAAATTAACTTTTTAATACTAATTTTAGTATGTGCAGGAATATTTATATATATTAAAACCTCTCCAAAACCAGAAATATATAGTGCTAATAGCTTAACTTTGTATGATGCTAGTGAAGTGGTGTTTTTTCAAGGAAATGAATCTAAAGAATGGATAGGATTGGATGAGATTTCCGATTATTTAGTTAAAGCTACTATTTATACAGAAGATAAGAATTTTTATAAACATTTTGGATTTGATTTTTTAAGAATATTAAAAGCTAGTTATGTCAATATAAAAGCAGGGAAAACTATGCAAGGAGCTTCGACAATTACGCAGCAATATGCTAAAAACTTGTTTTTAGACTTTGATAAGACTTGGAAGAGAAAATGGGATGAAATGTGGTATACAATGAAGATTGAGGCTAATTATTCTAAAGATGAAATATTAGAAGGATATTTAAATACAATCAACTATGGTCATGGTATGTATGGAATAGAAAATGCCAGTAAGTTTTATTTTAATAAATCAGCAAAGGACTTAGACTTAGCCGAAGCTACTATTTTAACTGGTATACCAAAGTCTCCGGCTAATTATTCACCGATTGTTAATTTTGATCTGGCAAAGAAAAGACAACTTTCTATATTAGAGTTACTTGTTAAAAATAAAGTTATTACAGAAGAAGAAAAGACTGATGCTTATAATGAGGAATTAGTATTTTCTGGTGTTGTTAATAACGAGGAACTTAGTACTATTATGTATTATCAAGATGCAGTACTTAAGGAACTTAAGGAGATTGATTCAATACCATTATCTTATAGTGATAGTAAAGGATTAAAAATTTATACTAATTTGGACCTTAAAGCACAGGAAAACTTAGAAAAAAATATAAAAGAGTCGATTCCTGAGGAGTCTGATATTCAAACCGCTGCGGTGATGATGAATCCTAATACAGGAGGAATAATTGCTTTAGTAGGAGGAAGAGATTATAATAAGTCTTCTTATAATAGAGCGACAGATTCAACTAGACAAGTAGGATCAACGATGAAACCTTATTTGTATTATGCGGCTTTAGAAAATGGTTTTACTTCTAGTTCAGCTTTTACTAGTGAAAAAACTAAGTTTACTTTTAGTAATCAAGATGATTATTCTCCAAATAACTATAATAATACTTATGGTAATAAGCCTATTTCAATGGCTACAGCTATTGCATATTCAGAAAATATATATGCGGTTAAGACACATTTGTTTTTAGGAGGAGATGCTTTAATCAATGTTGCTAGAAGGGTTGGAATTACAGCTAAACTTGAAAATGTTCCCTCTCTTCCACTTGGAACAAATGAAATAAGTATTATAGAAATGGCTGCTGGATACTCAGCTTTTGCCAATTTAGGATATAAAGTAAAGCCACATTTAATAGAAAAAGTAGTTGATGCTGTCGGTAATGTTTTATATACAGCAGATGATACTAAGGAATTAGTTTTAAATTCTAGTATTGTTTTTATACTTAATAATTTGTTGACAGCAACATATGATCCTGATTATATTGATTATAATTATCCAACGGCAATTAACCTTGCTTCTAAATTAAAACATAAATATGGTTTAAAATCTGGGACTACTAATACTGATAACTGGAATATTGGCTTTAATAAAGATATAGTTACAGCAGTTTGGATGGGATATGATAATAATAAAGCATTAAAAGCATCAGAATATAAATATGCCCAAAATATATGGTATAAAACAGTTGAAAACTATGAGTTAGGTAAAGAGGACGATTGGTATAAGATGCCTAGTAATATATCGGCTATGTTTGTAGAACCCATTTCTGGAAAGCCAGTTACCGATAATAGTACTAAGAAAAAATTAATGTATTTTATTAAAGGAACAGAGCCCAGTACAACAGATCAGACCTTCGATGAAAAAAATAGTAATTATAGTGCTTCCTAAATATTGTTTAATAAAATTTATTTTGGTATAATTAGTAGTATAGGAGGAGTAGTATATGGAAAAAGAAAAAGAAGTTAAAGATATTTATGAAGGAAAAATTTCTGTAGAAGATCGTGTATTACTACTAATATGCGGAATATTCTGTTTTCCTGTAGGTATTGCTTTATATTATTATTTCCTAGATAAAAAAGGAAAAGAGTATCATGCAAAGTTTGTTAAAATGGGCGTTACAGTTGGTCTTAGTATAACAGTTTTCTTTTTGTTACTAGGGTTATTTTCTTGGTTAGCTTGGATTTTATGTATATAAGAGTCGATTTAAAGTCGACTTTTTTTATTGTTGTTTTTTTGAGGAGGCATTGTTAAAAATTAGGTAATTTGGTATAATTATGATAATTGGAGATGGTTAGATGTTATTGGAAATAATTTTAGGATGTATTGTTGTATTAGCTTTATTAATACTTTTTATTACAATAGGTAATAATAAATTTTCTTTTGCGATTATTAGAATAGAAGAAGCAGAAAATAATATAGAAGTTTTATTACATAAAAAATATGATTTATTACAAAGATGTTGTCCAATTATTATTAAAGAATTAAAAGTTAAAGACTTTTTGCCAGACATTGGGGAAATAAAACTAGAGGAAATAAATCATTTTGAACTTAATGATACTTTAAAAAAGGGATATAATGAGTTATTCAAGACTATTGATAATAATGAAAAACTTCTTAAGAGTGAATCTTTAATGGCTATTATGGATGATTTAGAGAAGAATGAGATTGATTTAAGTGCAGCTCAAAAGTTTTATAATGATGCAGTTATTGTTTTTAATAAATTGATTTTAGCTTTTCCTTCTGATATTATTGGATTCTTTAAAGGATATAAGAAAAAAGATTTCTATAATAATGAGAAAAGAGAAATGTTTCAAATCTTAAATGATAGATAGAAGGATGTTTATGAGTTTAATTGAAGATATTAAAATTAGGGCAAAAAAGAATATAAAGACTATTGTTTTGCCAGAGTCTATGGATATTAGAGTTTTGGAAGCAGCAAATGTTGCGGCTAGAGATGGTCTTGCTAGAATTATAGTTATTGGAGAGGCTTCTAAGATTAAGGAATTGTATAGTGAGTTCGATGATAAGTTAATTCAAGTAATTAATCCTTTTAATTATGAAGATATTGAGATTATGGTAGATACTTTATTTGAATTAAGAAGAGATAAAGGTTTAACTAGGGATGAAGCTTATAGATTAATCACAAATGATTATATGTACTTTGCTTGTATGCTTGTTAAAATGGGTATGGCAGATGGTGTGGTATCTGGTGCTTGTCACTATACTTCTAATACTTTAAGACCGGCATTACAAATTATTAAAACGAAAGTTAATACTTCGTTGGTTTCAGCATTTTTTTTAATGTGTGTTCCTGATTGTGATTATGGTTATAAGGGAACTTTTGTGTTTGCGGATGCTGGTCTTGTACAAAATCCAAATTCTTTAGAACTTGCTGATATTGCGAAAAGTAGCGCTGATAGTTTTAAATTATTAACTGAAAAAGAAGCCATTGTAGCTTTAATTTCACATTCTACTAAGGGAAGTGCAAAACATGATGATGTTACAAAAGTAGTGGAAGCTTGTAAGATAGCAAATGAAAAATTTCCAGAATATATGATAGATGGAGAGCTTCAAGTTGATGCGGCTATTGTACCATCGGTGGCAGAGATGAAGGCATCAGATAGTTTTGTAGCTGGTAAAGCAAATGTTTTAGTTTTTCCAGACTTAGATGCTGGTAACTCTGCTTATAAATTAGTACAACGACTAGCAAAGGCAGAAGCCTATGGACCAATTTGTCAAGGTATTGCATCCCCAGTTAATGATTTATCAAGAGGTTGCACAATAGATGATATTGTGGGAGTTATCGCAATTACGGCACTCCAAGCTCAAAATAATTAAAAAAATAAGAGGATTTCTCTTATTTTTTGTTTGGTCTAGCAAGATCATCTTGAATTATTTGACTTTTAAACATTCGATACATTTCATTGTCATCACTTTTTTGTGGGACAGAAATATTTTTAAGATAGTTTACTTGTTAACTGTAAAATCTATTCTATTCGCCAATCTATCTCTTTTAGTCCCTTGCTTTTAAGAAATGCATTTGTTTTAGAAAATGGTTTACTACCGAAGAAGCCATTGTAAGCAGAAAAAGGCGATGGATGAGGAGACTCAATTACGTAATGAATTGGGTTCGTTATTAGACTTTTTTTATTTCTAGCATATGATCCCCAGAGAATAAAAACTACGGGAGTTGTTTTTTGATTAATTATTTTTATAACATTATCTGTAAAAGTTTCCCAACCATGATCTTTATGCGAAGTTGGATTATGTTCTTCTACAGTTAAGACTGCATTTAGGAGTAAAACTCCTTCTTTAGCCCAAGGCTTAAGTGAATTTAGTTCCGGAAATGGTATTTGCAAGTCACTTTCTAGTTCCTTAAAAATGTTTTTTAATGATGGTGGTTTTAGAACAGAATTACTTACAGAAAAGGATAGTCCTTCAGCTTGATTAGGTCCATGATAAGGATCTTGACCTAATATTACGACTTTTACATCGTTAAAGTCCGTATAACGAAAGGCGTTAAATACATCACTTTGTTTAGGATAAATTGTTTTTGCTTTGTATTCTTCTTTGACAAAGTTCATTAAATTTTGAAAGTATTCTTTTTTAAACTCTTCTTTTAATAAATCATCCCAACTATTTCCAATCATGTAAACCTCCTATTTATGATAATTTTCATTATGCATTATTTTATATGCTCGATATATTTGTTCTAATAATATTACTCTAAACAATTGATGTGGAAAAGTCATTTTAGAGATAGATAGATGAAGTCTTGCTTTAGCTTTTATTTCTGAACTTAGGCCATAACTTCCTCCAATGATAAAGACAATATTACTTCTTTCTAGTTGGACTTTCTCTATTTTCTTAGAAAACTCTATTGAATCTAGTTGTTGTCCTTCTATTTCTAAAGTAATTATATAATCTTTTTCATTAAGATGCTTCTTTATTTTTTCACCTTCTAGGTGAATAGCTTTATCTATTTCTACTAATCCTTCATCTTTTAATTCTATTATTTCTAGATTTGTATATTTTTGAAGACGCTTTTGATATTCAGAAATGGCATCTTTTAAGTACTTTTCTTTAATTGTTCCGATTGTTATTACTTTTATCATACTATACCTCGATTAGAGATGTTGCTTCATGCTGTTTAGCAACTTTTAAATCTATTTTTTCATTATTTAATAAATCATGAGTAGTATTATAAGCTAGTTCTTCGGTATTATTAGTTTCACTCAAGTGAGCTAGAACTATAGTTTTGGTATTAGAACCAATAATTTTTTGAAGATATTTAGCTGTTGTTGTGTTTGATAAGTGGCCTTTATCACTAATAACTCTTTCTTTTAAGAATCTTGGATAAGGACCATCCATTAGCATTTTCTCATCATGGTTACTTTCTATTATATAACAGTCTTTTTCAGTCATTTTACTTAAATACTTTCTATTTATATAACCTGTATCGGTCACGTAAACTAATGTTTTATTGTTATTTTCGATGATGTAACCGACTGATGATGGAGCATCATGTGATGTATGAATTAACTCTATTTTTAAATCATTGATTTTGAAATTATCCTCAATAAAGATACAATCATCTTTAGAGATTAATTCTTTTAGGCTATCGTACATTTTTATGGGTATATATACTTTTAATTTGGTATGTTTTACTAATGAAGCTAAGCCATTAGTATGGTCTTTATGGCAATGGGTAATTAAAATTCCTGTAAAATCATTTAAAGAAAGGGAATCTTCTTCTAAACTCTTTTTTAGAGTTAAGTATGAGATTCCCATATCTATTATTATCTTTGCTTGTTCAGAAATGATAACTGTACAGTTACCTTTTGAACCAGATGCTAATACTTTGAATTTCATTTTAATAGTAATTCATTGGATTTAATGCTCTACTTCCTGGACGATAAGGTCTTCCTTGCCAGATAGCGAAGTGTACATGTACTCCAGTTGCCCATCCTGTTTGTCCCATACCACCAATAACTTGACCTTTGGAAACTGTGTCTCCTACTTTTACATACCTACAACCTGGGCATAAATGATTATACATTGTGTAATAACCATTATGATGGTCGATTGTTATATACTCTCCGTTTGTTCCATATCCACCAGCAAAACCACCGTATGTACGCTCTGAAATAATTACAGTACCATCCATAGCAGCAAAAATATTTGAACCATATCCACAACCTGCTATATCGGTCCCATCATGTAACATTCCCCAACGATAACCAAATGGTGATGAAATTGATGAACATGATGCTGGCCAGCCCCATTCTCCTTTGGTTGGGATAACTGTTCCATAACCATTGTACATTGATTTCTTACCACCTTTGATAATAATCTCTGTAATTGGTTCTTTAATCACTTCTGTTCCAGCTGGTGTAATGCTTGTTGTCTCACCATTAATTTTGGTTATTGATTGAGCAACACGATCTAATCCATTAGAACCTTTTTGTTGAACAGCAACATATCCAACGTATTGAGAGTCATCATATCTTGTTTCAGTTGTAAATTTCTTTTCTGAATGTATTACAACATAATCTTTTTCCACAACATTAAATTGTGGTTTTAGGATACCTAGCGTTACTTCTTGGCCAGCATATAATAAACTTTTAGCATTAGAAATTGAAGGATTTGAAATTAAGAATTCTTCGGTTGACATCTTATTTTCAAAAGCTACATCCTCAATAGTATCTCCTGCTTTTACAACGTATTTTTGTTGTTCTTCCGTTGTTCCAAAAAGTAAGTATTTACTTAATTCTTTTTCATCTAGATAGATTTTTTGATCAACTGGTACTTTTTGTTTTCTGATAGTTATAGTATTTTCAATATAAATATTTTCAATTATTTTACCAGTATCTTCTATTTCTTTTTGAGTATCATTGAAAAAAGCATTATATTCATCTTCTGGAATAAATGATTTAACGATACTATTAACAGAATTTGAGAAGATTTTTTTATCTAGAATATAGATAGTTTGATTTTTACCTTTGATCTTTTTTCCGTTATTACTACTATCTTTTTTATCTATACCTTTTATGGTTACAGCATAACCAGATATTGTAAAGGGAGATATGCCTTTAATTTTATTATATATTTTTTCAACAGAGGTAAGATTGTTGGCATAGGTAATCTCTTTTACGATATCTAGATCTGATGGGATATATACTTTCTTAACATTGTATTTTTCCTTTATTTCAGCTTGTTTCTGGTTGATGTATTTTTCTAGACTGTCTTTTGATTTAATTATACCTAAAGACTTACCTTTTAAATAAACTCTATAGACAGTATGGGTATTTTGTCTTTTTAAAGTAAAACCAGTTACTAGAAAAAGTGATAATACTAATACTACTACGGCAATTATGCTTAATTTTTTGTATTTCACTAATTAGCCTCCTTGTTCTCCTTTTCTCTTTTTAGGTTTAAGAATGTTGATGTATTTTTCTTAAATAGTAATTCAATAGTTGTAGTTGGTCCATTACGATGTTTTCCTATTATTAATTCACTTATACTTGTATTGTCTTCTGTTCTAGCTTCTTTATTGTAATAATCGTCTCGATATAAGAATGATACAATGTCAGCATCTTGCTCGATAGAACCAGATTCTCTCAAGTCACTCATGATAGGTCGTTTATCTTCTCTTCCTTCTACACTACGTGATAATTGAGATAAAGCAATTATTGGGACATTTAATTCCATGGCAAGAGTTTTTAAACTACGAGAAATATCAGAAACTTCTTGTTGACGATTGGCTCCATAATTTTTACCACCAGATATTAACTGTAAGTAGTCAATTACTACTAGGGCTAGGCCTTTTTCACTACTGGCTAAACGACGACATTTAGCTCTGATTTCACCTATTGTTATACCTGGAGTATCATCAATAACAAGATTGGTGTTTGATAGCTGAGACACCGCCTCGTTTATTCTTTTCCAGTCATTGTTCATTAAGTTACCAGTACGAAGTTTAAAACCCTCTATTTGTCCTAGAGAAGATAAGATACGCATAGCTAATTGCTCAGCGCTCATCTCTAAGTTAAATACAGCAACACTTTTGTTTTGAGTCATAGCAGCATGGGTAGCAAGATTTAGAGCAAAGGCAGTTTTACCCATAGCTGGTCTGGCAGCGATAATAATAAACTCATTAGGATGAAGTCCTGTTGTTAGTTTATCTAAATCATACCAACCTGTTGCTAGACCGGTTATTTCATTTTTATATTCTGATAAACGTTCTAGATCAGACTGAGTTTTGGCTAGAACTTCTTTTATTGATCTAAATTCACTAGACTTACGATTCTTAACAATACTTAAAATCTTCTTTTCAGAACTATCAAGTATCTCATTGATACTTTCATCATTACGATAACCTTCTGTAGCAATATCATTAGCTGTTTCGATTAGTTTTCTTAATATAGCTGTTTCTTCTACTGTTTGAATGTAATAGTCTACATTACTTGCAGTTGGGACAAAGTTTAATACTTCTGTTAAGTACTCAACTCCACCTACTTCATTAAGTTCATTTTTTTTCTTTAAATAACTTGTTATTGTTGTTAAATCTATAGGTGTTTTTTCTTCTTGAAGAGCAAGCATTGATGAAAATATTTTGGCATTTTTTTCATTATAAAATGATTCTGGTAACAAATTTTCTGTTGCCTTTTGAAGAGCATATTTTGATAAAAAACATGCACCTAATACTGATTCTTCAGCTTCTAAGTTGTTGGGCATCACTTTATTAACCATATATTTTTCCTCACTTTACTAAATGAACTTTTATTGTTGCAGTTACGCCTGGATATAAGGCGATTTCCACATTATGGAAACCAAGACTAGATATTTGTTTACTGTTATCTATTTGATTTTTTTCTATTTTGAAACCTTGTACTTGAAGTTCATCTTTTATTTGTTTTGGACTTATACTTCCAAATACTTTGTCTGCTTCTCCTGTTTTTACTTTAAACTCTAAAACTAGTTTTTCTAGTTGTTCTTTTTGTTCTTCAGCAAGCTTTTTATTATTCTTGTCTTCTTCAGCTTTTTTGGCATTAGCATGTTCTAATTTTGACAAGTTTTCTTTAGTTTTAGCAACTGCATAGCCATTTTTAATAAGAAAGTTTTGTGCATAACCATCTTTTACGTTTTTAATTTGACCTTTTTTACCTTGATTTTTTAGGTCTTTGATAAAGATTACTTCCATTTTATTCACCTTCCTCTTTCTCTATTTCTTTCTTTAGCATTTGTTCTACTTTGCTAATGGTTGTTTTTTCGAATTTAGCGGCTCCATTGTATGTATCTCCGCCACCACCTAGTTTTTCTAAAATTCTGCTTATATTATAATTGCCTAAACTTCTAGCACTGATTCCTATTGTATCTTTACCTATTTTGCCTATTACAAATGAAGCTTCAATATTATTAAAGAATAGTAATGTATCAGCAACTTTAGCTAGATCTTCACGTCTATATATTGTATATGGAGTAGCTTTTGTAAAGGCTATTCGATGATTTATAGTTTCAATGTCGGCTAAAAGTTTTTGTCTTTCGGTATATTCCATAATATCTTGTTTTAAAAGATATTGAACTTTTTTAGCACTGGCACCTAGACTAGTTAAATAGTAGGCAGCATAAAAAGTCTCAGCCGTTGTTTTCAAAGTAAAGTTATTAGTATCTAGGACAATACCTGATAAGATAACTGTAGCGTAATATGGCTCTAAATCCACATCGTAAAATTCTACTAATTGAGTTATCACTTCACATGTACTTGATACTTCATTATCGATAATAGCTGTTGCATTTTTAATAGTTGATTTTGATACATCATGATGATCTATAATTAATTTTCTTTCTATTTTCTTTAAGACATCTTTGCTTTGAACTAATTCTTCTTTGTTAGTATCTAAAATTATTAATAAATTTTTATTTGGTGTTGGATGTAGATACTTTTCGATATCTTCACTTTTTATTATTTTTATACATCCTTCTAGTTCTCTTAAAACTTTTTCAACACCTAATTCGTGATTTTTATCATCAATTATTATATAGCATGACTTTTTCTTTTGGCTTAGGATTGTACTTAATCCAATGCAACTACCTAGAGCATCTAAGTCTAAGTCCTTATGGGCCATTAAAAAAACATTTTTGCTTTTACGTAGACATTTATTTAATTCTTTTCTTTTATCAACAATTCCCATATAGCCTCCTATCGAATTTCAAATATATTATATAATAATTCGGACTATTTGTCTAATAAAAAAGCATACCATTGCTGGTATACTAATTATCTTGTATAAGGCATTAATGCGATTGCACGTGCTCTTTTTACTTGTTTAGCTATATATCTTTGATGTAAAGCACAGTTTCCTGTTACACGTCTTGGTACAATTTTACCTTTTTCATTTGTATATCTTTTTAAAGTTTCAGGATCTTTATAATCAACTACTGCATTTTTTGTGCACATCATACAAACTTTTTTCTTTCTACGATTAAATTCTGCCATTGTTTATCCTCCTTTTTAGAATGGTAATTCATCATCACTTATTTCGATACTTGAGCCAAAGTCAGCAAACGGATTACTATCTACATCTGTTCCTTTTGGTTCTTTAGCATTTCCAAAGTCGTAAGGTGTTGGACCTTCGTTAGATGATGGAACATTATTTGAATTATTTGAGGAAGATCTTGATCCTATAAATTCAACATTATCAGCAATTACTTCTGTAACATATCTTTTTTGTCCGTTATTATCATCGTAATTTCTTACTTGAAGACGACCTTCTATGGCAACTTGGCTTCCTTGTGTTAAATAGTTTTTAACATTTTCAGCTTGTTTTCTCCATACTACAATATTTATAAAATCTGCTTCTCTTTCGCCTGATTGATTTGTAAAAGGTCTATTAACTGCTAAGGCAAATGTTGCTACTGGTGTATTTGAACCAGTGTATCTTAATTCAGGATCTCTTGTTAGTCTTCCTATTAAAAATACTTTATTCATATCTTATACCTCTTTTTCTTAGTCTTCTACTTTTACAACTAAATGACGAAGTAAGCTTTCATTGATTCTAGCTACACGATCAAATTCTTTTGTAGCAGCAGTTTCAGCTTCTACTACAAATAGGTAATAGTAACCAGTCTTAAACTTATTAATTTCATAAGCTAATTCTCTTTGACCTAGTGCTTTTTCTTCTAAAATGTTTGCTTTTTTATCAGTTAAAACCTTTTTCATATCTTCAGCAGTTTTTCTGATTTCTGCTTCTTCCATGTCTGGTCTTACGATAAACATAATTTCATATTTACTCATTTTTTGCACCTCCTTTTGGACTATTCGGCTGTAATCACAGCAAGGAGTATTTTAAATACTCGGTTGTATTATAACAAAGTTATCTTTTTTTGTCTACCATTTTAGTTTAATTTATTAGATAGAAAAAGTAAAATATCAGGATATAATACTTTACTTCTTTGTTTTTTGATAACCTGTTTCTGATATTAAATCTTTTAAAGGATCAAATTCACTTGGTTTTAAAGTTATGATACTAGCATTTGGTTGAAATAATCTATTTAAAATTTTACTCTCTACTATATTATTAACTGGACCATTGATTAAAAACTTTGTTTTACCAATAGTATCTGTTCCATGAGCATATCTTGGAAATAGTTGCATTTGTGGAGAAATTAAACCGATATTTTTAGGAAGTTTAATAATTCCATTATGCATATGACCAGATACTACAAGATTAGCAAATGGATCAATACATTTATCTTTATCATCGCTTAGAGTCATTATAGCTGAAGGTGTATGAGTCATTAAAATATTATAGGTGCTAGCACTAAATTTAGGCCTTTTTTTAGTCCTAAACATAGTTGCAAAAGTACTTGGTTCTTCTTTATCTACTTCATAATACTCATATTCAGGGGAAAAGGCACCAATTGAAACTTCTTCTAGTTGAGCTCTTTGATTACCTTCTAATAATTTAGTATTTGGTATATAGTGAATTATTTCACGTAAAACATCACTATTTCCTTTTATCCAATGACCTTTTGTATCTAGAGCCATTTGATCATGATCACCAAGGGAAATATAAGTAGGAATAAAGCGTGTCATAGAATATATTTCATCAATAATTTCTTTTCTAAATGACTTCTTATCTAACTCACTAGAATCATTAATTATGTCACCAGGTATAAGTATAGTGTCCAGTTTTGGATATTTTCCTGACTTAATACCGCTTAGGACTTCAGTATATAATCTTTCTAAGTTTCTTAGGCCAGAATCATAGCCTTTTCTGTTAGTACGATGTATATCAGATACTACTAGTATAGTTTTAGGCGTAAATAACTTATCCGAATAAATAGTCATATTCTTTATAATACACATATTAATATTCCCCTTTCGTTTTGGTGCCTATTATAGCACTTAGAGTACTTTCTGTCAATTTTGGCTGATATGGATATAAATTAAAAAAAGCAGTTAATTATATTAACTGCAAGGTTTATTTATAGTAAAAGCCAACAAAGTTTTGACCGGATTTTTCTTTAATACCATTATATTCAGCTAGATGTGAATAATAGTTTTTATCTTTAAAAGTATCTATTTTACTTACTTTGATATGGCTTATTCCTATAGATTTTAGTTGTTTTTTAATAGCTTTTACTAAATCTATTTTATATAGGGATTGTTCTTTTTTAATGCAGTCTTTCCAAACTTCTTTATTTGTAGCCCAAGATGGATAACTATCGTAGACGTAACTTTCTGTTTTGATACAACTGCCTATATATACATATATGTCGTTGAGATTACTATGATATTCATTTTCTAGTGCCATTATTGTTTGAATTGGTAAATTTCTGTTTATATAACTTGCTCCACAATGAGCAAGAGCAGTAACACCTAGTCTTCGATCTTCTGCGATTAGTATGGGACAATCGGACATTTGATTTCCAACTATGATATTTTTATATTTATTAGAAATGATTAAAATATCAGCAGGTAGTTCTTCAGACCAATAGTCATCTTTGGTCATATTTTCTTCGGATATGACAATATATTTACCATCTGGATAATTAAGTTTATTAAGTGGCGTTTTTTGAAGTGCTTGAAATATATGGAGACCATTTAAATTATATTTTTTAGCAAACTTTAGTCTTGTTTCTAAAAATATTTTATTTATTTCTTCTTGCGTAAGATTTTCTTTATAAAATTTTTTATTTTTACTCATGATGCCATCTTTAATACCTGTTTCAAATATTTCTATTTGGGATTTCAAAAAATCACCTCTTAAACATTAAATCTAAAGTGGCAGATATCTCCATCTTGCATTAAGTAATCTTTTCCTTCTAGTCGGGCTTTTCCGGCTTCTTTTACTTTTAATTCACTTCCACATTCTATTAAATCAGTATATGAAATTACTTCAGCTCTTATGAAGCCTTTTTCAAAGTCAGTGTGAATAATACCAGCACATTGTTTAGCATTCATACCTTTTTTAAAAGTCCAAGCTCTTACTTCATCTTTTCCTACTGTAAAATAGGTTGCTAGACCTAGAATGTCATAAGTAGCCGTTATTAATTTGTCTAAACCTGAGCCATCTAGACCTAGGCCTTCTAACATTTCTTGTTTATCTTCTTTAGACATTTCACTTAATTCTTCTTCTACTTTAGCACAAAGACTAACAACACGAGCATTTTCTTTAAGAGCATAATCTTTAACTAATTTTACGTATTCGTTGTCTGGGTTTCCTAATTCACTTTCTTTTATATTAGCTAAATATATTATAGGTTTTAAAGTTAGAAAACTATAAGATTTTATTATTTTCTTTTCATCATCGGTTAGACCAATTTGTCTTAAGGCTTTATTTTCTTCTAAAGCTTTTTTACATTTTTCTAGAACTTCAGCTTCTAAAACATCATCTTTATCTTTAGTTGTACGAGCTTTTTTGGCAACTCTTTCTAATCTATTGTTAATAACATCTAAATCCGCTATGGCTAGTTCTAGATTTATTGTTTCAATGTCTCTAATAGGATCAATATTACCTTCAACGTGAATTATCTTACCATCATCAAAGCATCTAACTACTTCAACAATAGCATCTACTTCACGAATATGAGATAAGAATTTATTTCCTAATCCTTCACCTTGTGATGCTCCTTTTACTAAACCGGCTATATCTGTGAATTCGTAAGCTGTTGGGATAAAGCGATTTGGATTATACATTTCTTTTAATTTATCCATTCTTTCATCTGGAACTGTTACTACTCCTACATTTGGTTCAATTGTTGCGAAAGGATAGTTTTCAGCTAAAATTTTTTGATTTGTTATAGCATTAAATAATGTGGATTTACCTACATTTGGTAAACCGACGATACCGGCTGTTAAACTCATATATGTACCTCTTTTCTTTCTGTAGTTATTATACCATAGTTTTTTTATTTTAAAAGAAAAAACACCGTTAGGTGTTATAATGTTGGCGCTACGCCTGGTCCTATAGGTAAACCGATGATATACCAACCAACTATTAATAATACCCAAGTTAGGGATATTAATAAGAAGTAAGGGGTAAGTAATTTTAATGATTTACTTATAGTATAGGGTTTTCTTTTATTTAGGTTGTAAATATTTAAGTAGCCTATATAAATTGAAAAAGCGGCCAATAAAGGAGTAAATCCTTTTGTCATTGAATCTCCAGCCCTCATAACTATTTGAGCAAATTGTGGAGATATATTTGATTGCATAAATAATGGGACAACTACTGGAGCAAAGATCATCCATTTTGTAGCCGTACCGGTTAAGAAAATGTTTGCAATAGCGATAAATAATACAGTTATAATGATTAATGGAATACCTGAAAAATCAAATATTCTGATTAAGTTAGCTAACCATGTTGTGATTATTATACCTATATTAGTTCTTTTAAATATGGCAATAAATTGTGCTGCGACAAACATTAATATAAAAATACTACCTATTTTTGAGAAGTTTTCACTTACTTTTTCAATTAATTTATTATCACTTTTTATAGTATGTGCTCCTATTCCATAGGCAATTCCTGTTACACAGAAGAATAATGATACTATGTAAGTGAAGGAATTTTTAAAATAGGAGTTATCTCCAAACACTTCATTTAAATAAGTACTTTCATTCATATCAAGAAGCATTCCAGAATATGGTAAATTTGGAATCATTGACCAAATGAATAGTACCGCAAAGACTATTGAAGTAATAAGGGCATATTTTAAACCATCTTTTTCACGATGTTCTTTTTCTATTTCTTCTTGCTCTATTTCTTCATCTAGGACAATACTATATTTTTCTGTTTGAGCTAATTCTTCTTCTTTTTTATATTTTCCTACTTTTGGAGCGATTATTTTTTCTATTATGATTGTTCCTACTATAGAGATAATTATTGAAGCTGCTATTATAAAGAATAGATTTGATGTTAAAGCTATATGAGTAGTTTCATCTATTAGAGAAGCAGCTTCTTTTGTATATTCTATTAAGGAATCTTCCATACTACCTACAAATATTGAAACACCATATCCAAAGGCTACTCCTGAAAAGGCAGTTATTATACCAAGGATTGGGTTTCTATCATTCATAAAATATATTAGGGCTGCTAAAGGAATTAGAATAGCATATCCTACTTCATTTATTAATGATGAGATCGTTGCTAAAAATATTAATATGAATGTAAGGACGTTTTTAGAAACATTTTTTAGTTTTCGTCTGGTTATAGTTGCTAATAGTCCAGTTGATTCAGCTATTGTTAAACCTAATAGTGATACTAGTAATGTTCCTAAAGGAGCAAAACTAATAAAGTTCTTAGTGGCATTACTTATAATAAATTTCATACCATCAAAACTCAAAAGATTTTCAACAACTACTAGGGTCGGTTCAAGTTCTTTGGTATTTATATTTATAATGTTATAAGTACCTTGCATTTCTAATGCTGAAAGTATGGCACTTAGAATAACTATTCCAATTGTTAATAATAAAAAGGTAGTTGTAGGATGTAAATAAAACTTTTTGAGACGAAGCTTTTTCTTTTGAAACATTCTATTCCTCCTCTTCAACTATTTTTTTTAATTTTTTGTTGAATTCAATTCTTGGTATTAGAACTGTTCTTCCACAATTTAAACATTTAATTTTTATATCGGCACCTAATCTGGTTATTTCCCATTTGTTTGTACCACATGGATGGGGCTTTTTCATGATTACTTTGGTACCTATTGTATACTCTTTATTTTCCATTATGCACCTCTACTTGTGGATATGGGATATTTATATGAGCTTTGGTAAGGGCATTTTTTATTTCTTTTCTTAATCTTCTTTCTACATCATAGTGTTGCATTGGTTTGGTTGGAGCTGTTATACGATATTCAACAGATGAGTCAGCTAGTTTTTGAACTCCTAGTATTTGAATATCTCCAGTTACATTTGGAATTTTTCCATTTAAAGATGTTATTAGTTCTTTTAAAACTTTTTCAACTTCTTCTGGAGTATTATCATAACTTACCCCAACATCTATTAAAGCAAGGCTATCATGAAGACTATAATTTATAATTTTATCCATGTTATGATTTGCGATTATCTTGGTTGCCCCTTTAAAATCTCTTATTTTTGTTGTTTTTAATCCTAAGAAAACAACTTCTCCCATAAAGCCATCAACCTCAATTGTATCGCCTACTTCATATTGATTTTCTGTTATTATTGAAATTCCAGCTATTAAGTCTTTAGCTAGATCTTGGAAAGCTAAACCGATAATGGCAGTTGTTATACCTAATCCAGTTAGGATTGATTTAACATTGATACCAAAATTTGAAAGGATAGCTAAAATGATAAGAATAACTGTTATATATTTTATAATATTTAGGATAAGCATTTTTATTGTTTCGGCGCGTTGTTTATGTGCTTTAGTAGTTATCTTACTTATATTAATACTCTTATCAATTATATTCTTTAAAATTGTATAGACGATTATTCCTATTAAAATATAGACAAATGGTAAAACGATCTGCATTATATCCATTTTTACTTCACTGGTTATTTTAAACATAGACTACCTCCTAGATTCTAGGTTCATTATTTCTAATAATCTATTTAAATCATTACCATTTACAAAGCTAATTTCTATTTTGTTGTTTTTTACTTTTACTTTGGTACCTAGTCTTTCACATAATTCTTCTTGTAGATATTGATATTCTGGATTTTGTGGTTTTGCTTTTTTCTTTATTTCATGGGCTCTTACAAATCTTTCATTTGATGAAGTCATTTCTTCTAATTGTCTTACGCTTAGACCTTCTTCAATAACTTTTTTTGTTAGGGAGATTTGTTGCTCTTTATTTTCTAATTTACTAATTATTCTGGCATGTCCCATACTTAATTCTTTATTACTTAGCGCCTTTTGTACTTCATCTGGTAAAGTTAGTAAGCCTAACATATTAGTTATGTGGCTTCTACTTTTACCTAAGCGTTTAGCTAGTTCTTCTTGAGTTAGACCTAATGTTTCTAGAAGTTTTTTATAGGCTGTTGACTCTTCAATAGCATTTAGGTTTTCTCTTTGAAGATTTTCTAGAAGAGCTATTTCCATCATCTCATTATCTGAAAAGTCACGGATAATAGCAGGTATTTCTTCTAAGCCAGCCTTTTTTGAAGCTTTTACACGACGCTCTCCAGCTATTATTTCGTAGCCTTTGATACTTTTTTTAATAATAATTGGTTGAAATACACCATGTTCTTTAATTGATAGAGCTAATTCTTTTAAAGCTTCTTCATCAAATACTTTTCTTGGTTGATATGGATTACTTCTTAATTCATCAAGTTTAACCATCTTTATTTCTTCACTTGGTGTTTCGGTTAGTATTCTTTCTTCTACTTTACTATAGTCTATTGGTTCGTTATAAAATAATTCTTCTAAACCTCTTCCTAAAGCTCTTCTTTTACTATTGGTTTCCATTTCTTGCAATCACTTCCTTTGCTAAATTTATATAGGCTTCTGCTCCTCTACTTTTTGGATCATAAACTATTATTGGCTCTCCATGTGATGGGGCTTCCGTTAATCTAACTAATCTAGGAATAATTGTATTGTATACTTTTTCTTTAAAGAATTTTCTAATGTCTTCAACAACTTCAAATCCTAAGTTAGTTCTGGAGTCTAACATTGTTAATAATACTCCTTCTATTACTAAATCTGGATTTAGAGTTTTTTGTGCTAACATTATGGTTTTTAATAATTGTGTAATACCTTCTAGTGCAAAGAATTCACATTGAACTGGTATTATCACAGAGTTTGAGGCTGTTAAAGCGTTTGTTGTAATAACGCCAAGTGATGGAGGACAATCAATAATTATATAGTCAAAACTATCTTTTATTTCTTCTATGTGTCTTTTTAATTGCTCACCTTTTTGAAAGCCTGTCGTTTGTTTACTTTTCTCTACTAATTCAATATCTAAACCTGCTAAATTAATTGTTGCCGGTAACACATAAAGATTTTGATACTTTGTTTTTACCATTGCTTCTGTAATGGTGCATTCATCTATTAATACATCATAGATGCTTCTTTCTATGTCGCCCTTATTTATTCCTACACCAGTAGTTGTATTTCCTTGTGGGTCTAAATCTATTAATAAAACTTTCTTCCCTAATACTGCTAATGATGCAGAAAGATTAATACTGGTAGTTGTTTTTCCTACTCCGCCTTTTTGATTTACTAATGATATAACCTTTCCCATCTAATCACCCATTTTCAATTTTACTTATTTATTGTATCAAACATTTGCCGTTTTTTAAATGTTTTTATGAAAAAAAGTAGATTTCTCTACTTTATTTATCGACTTTTATGATTACTTGATAAGCTGTATCAAAATTCATTTCATCAAATGTTACTTTTACTCCGTGGCTTTCAAGGTCCTTAACAACTTCTCTAATTTTATTTGTTACATCGTCAATGGTATAAGTTGTCTTTTCTTGAACTGGGGCTGGAATATTTAGAATACTAACTGGAGCTGAAGCAGCAGGATTTGAATCTAAAGACATGCCAGTTGCACCCATATTTGGAATTTTGAAATAATCTTTTTGTTCTTCTTCGTGTTGTTCTCCCTTTACTATTGCTTCGGCAGGAGTTAAATATTGATCTTTTGCTTTTGTTACAAAAGATGCTCCTTGTGCAGGACGAACATTTTGAATATTTAGTAAACTGTCTAAATCGGCAGCTGGCTCACTTGTTTTAGCTTTTATATCCATAGCATTTTCCTTTATTGTACTAACATTTACTGGTTGTACTTCTACTTTATTAAAATATGTATCTTTTGGTTCCTCAACCTCTTCTTTGTCTATTTCTCCGTAGTTAATAAATTTATTTTCAGATTGATCATTCATTGGAGGAACTATTTTTACTTCACCATATTTTTCTGATTCAGATGTTGGTAAGTCTACGGAAGTTGGGGTAATTGGAACTTCATTAATTAAATTATTTCTTGATAAGATTCCATCTGGAGATACTTCTGGAATGGCCATTGGTTCAGATGTTTCTGCTTTAGGCGGATTCATCTTAGAAATTTCTTCTTCTAAGGCTCTAACTGTCATTTTATTGCTAATTACTTTCTTTAGCATATTTTTTTGCTCTGTTGGATCTGAAATATTTAATAGAGTTCTAGCGTGTCTTTCAGAAATTTGTTCCTTTAGAAGAGCATCTTGTATTTCATCTGGTAAAGCAAGTAATCTTAGCTTATTAGCAATAGCAGATTGACTTTTTCCCATAGTTTTAGCTAGTTCATCCTGAGTCATTTGATCTATTTCAAGAATTTTTTGATAAGTTCTAGCCTCTTCAATTGGGTTTAAGTTCTTTCTTTGAAGATTTTCTAGTAAAGCCACTTTAGAACTTTCTTTATCATCTAAATTTCTAATGATAGCGGGAATTTTAGTCATACCAGCTAAAGCTGAAGCTTTATATCGACGTTCTCCGGCTATAATTTCATACTTACCATTAACACTACGTACTATGATTGGCTGAATTACTCCATGTTCTTTTATTGATACCGCTAATTCCTTTAGAGCTTTTTCATCAAAAATCTCCCTAGGTTGAAAACGATTTGGAATTATATCATCTAAGTATAGGTAAACTACTTCATCTTTTGTTTCTGCATTCATTTTATTCCCCTCGCTTTATTCTTACTCTATTTTATTATAAACTAAATATAAAAATCTTTCAATATCTATTTGTACGAGAAAAAAAGAAGTTTAATGTTTGTTTTTTATAACAACTAAACTTCTTTGACTGTTTTCGTATGGAAGATAAAAATCTTCTATTTTTTCAATACTATATTTTTTGGAGATGGCTTTTTGTACTGTTGGTGTTAATTCTTCAGTGATATTTCCTTTCATAGCAATGAAAACACCATTTTTTTCTACTAAATGCATGGTATAGTTTAAAAGTTTTGTAATGTTGGCAACAGCTCTTGCTGTTACAACGTCGTATTTTTCTTTTAAGTCTTCTCCTCTACTATGTATGGCAACTATATCTGATAAATCTAACTCTTTTATTATTTCATTTAAATAATTTACTCTTTTTTGGAGAGCATCTACTAAAGTTATTTTTAAGTTTGGATAAACAATTTTTAGGACTATACCGGGAAAACCAGCACCGGTTCCTACATCGCATAGAGTATTTACTTTATTTAAATCGATTACCTTTGTGATAGTTAGGCTATCGTAGAAATGTTTTAGATAGACTTCATTTTCAGAGGTTATTCTGGTTAAATTTATCTTTTCATTCCAAGAAATTAATAAATGGTAAAATTTTTTTAATTGTTCTTGTTGATAGGATGTTAAGGTAATGCCTAACTTTTCTAATTCTAGTAAAAATTCTTCTTTAGTCATGAGGGTTTCTCCTTAAATAAACCATTAAAATAGAAATATCAGCAGGATTTACTCCAGATATTCTGGAAGCTTGACCTATTGTTGTTGGTCTTATATCATTTAATTTCTGACGTGCTTCACTGGCTAGATTTGGAACCTTAGCATAATCTATATCATCAGGAATTTGTTTTTCTTCCAAAGATAGCATTTTTTCAGCTTCTTTATTTGCTTTCTTTATATATCCTTCATATTTTATATTTATTTCTACTTGTTCTTTTACTTCTTTAGAGTATGGTATTTCTATAAAATGTTCTAAGTGAGCAATGTTTATTTCTGGACGTTTTAAAAATTCATATAAGGACATACCATCTTTTAAAGGAGTTGAACCAATTTCTTCAATATAAGCATTTGTTTCTTTTTTTGGTGTAATTCTTGTTGTTTTTAGTAATTCAAATAAACTATTTATATCAGCTAACTTTTGTTCAAATATTTGATATTTTTCTTTTGGTAATAAACCTATTTCGTAGCCATACTTTCTTAGTCTTAAATCTGCATTATCATGTCTTAATAATAATCTATATTCAGCACGTGATGTTAGTAATCTATATGGATCTTTTACGCCTTTGGTAACTAAATCATCTATTAAAACACCAATATATGATTCGTTTCTTTTTAAAATTAGAGGTTCTTTTCCTTCTAGTTTGAGAGCAGCATTGATTCCAGCTATTAAACCTTGTCCAGCAGCTTCTTCGTAGCCAGATGTTCCGTTTATTTGGCCAGCTGTGAATAATCCTGAAATTAATTTTGTTTCTAAAGACCTTTTTAATTGTGTAGGATCGATAGCATCATATTCGATAGCGTAGGCATACTTTAGAATTTTAGCATTTTCTAAGCCTGGAAGACTATGAACCATTTCCTCTTGAATTTCATGAGGCATACTGGTAGAAAAGCCTTGTAAATAAATATCATCATAATAAATACTTTCAGGCTCTAGGAAAAGCTGATGTCTTTCTTTATCACTAAATCTAACTACTTTGTCTTCAATTGATGGACAATATCTTGGACCTACTCCTTCTACATAACCACCATACATACTTGATTCTTTTAGATGTGCTTTTATTATTTCATGTGTTGTTTTAGTTGTATAGATTAGATGGCAAGGAACCTGATTTTTATAATCATAGTATAGTTGGTTATCAAATGAGAATGTTAAAGGTTGGTCATCACCTTGTTCTAGAGATGTTTTACTATAATCAATAGAGTCTTTAGCAATTCTTGGAGGTGTTCCTGTTTTTAAACGAAGAATTTTAAAGCCAAGATTTTTTAAGTTAGTACTTAGAAATTTTGACTCTTTTTCACCATGAGGACCTTCAGAATGCTTTGAAGAACCAGCTAATATAACTGAACGAAGATATGTTCCAGTTGTTAGGATGACTACATCTGATTCGATTTTAGTACCATCTGCTAGAACTACACCTTCTATTTTATTATCTTCAATAATTAGGTCCTCTACCATTGCTTCTTTTATTTCAAGATTTTTTTCAGATTCTAAGGTTTTTAACATTTCTTTTGGATAAGTTATTTTATCGGCTTGGGCACGTAAAGCTTGAACTGCTGGTCCTTTTTTTGTATTCAACATTTTTAGTTGAAGAGCACCTTTATCAGCATTTCTACCCATTTCGCCACCTAAGGCATCTATTTCACGAACTACGATACCTTTGGCTGGTCCACCGATTGATGGATTACAAGGCATATCGGCAATGTTTTTAATATTTCCTGTTATTAATAAGGTTTTGTGTCCTTTACGAGCGGTTGCTAGAGATGCTTCACAACCGGCATGACCTCCACCTACTACTATTACTTCATATTTCATGTTTATTCACTTCCTATTTTCCAACACAAAAATGTTCGAATAAATTATCAATTATTTCATCACTATAAGTTATACCAATAATTTCACCAAGTAAGTCAAAACAATCTTTTAAATCTATTTCGATCATATCTATTGGTAAGTCATTTTCTAGGCCATTTTCAGCTGACATAAGACTTTGATAGGCTTTTTTAGTTAAATCTAATTGTCGACTATTACTTAGATATGTATAATCTTTAGTTTTTAATTCTTCTAAATTAAACATTTCTATGATTTTATTTTTCAAGGTTTCTATGCCATCTTCTGTTGTGGTGTTTGTTTCGATGACATTTTCTAAGTCACTTGGTAATTCTACTTTTCGCTGTAAATCATTTTTATTTATGACAATTATTCTTTGTTTGTTTTCGGTTGCTTTTAAAATTTCATAATCATTTTCAGATAATTCTTCATTGTTATTTAAGACTACTATTATTAAATCGGCTTCTGTAATAGCATTTAGACTTCGCTCAACACCTATTTTTTCCACCACATCTGTGGTTTCTCTTATTCCAGCAGTATCAATAAAGTTTATTAGGATACCATCTAGATATGTTTCTCCTTCGACTATATCTCTAGTAGTTCCGGCTATATCCGTAACAATTGCTTTATCTTGATCTAAAAGTTTGTTTAAAATACTGCTTTTTCCAACGTTTGGTTTTCCTAAGATAACTACATTAAGACCGTTTTTTATTATTTTAGTATTTTCTGAGGCCTTAATTAGTTTTTGAAGAGATTTTTTCATTTTGGTTATTTCTTCTTTTATTTTAGTCTTTGTGATTACTTCTATATCATAGTATTCTGGATAATCTATATTTACTTCTATTGATGATAATAATTGTTTTAGGCTATCTCTAAACTCTTCAATTAATTTTGATAGAGAACCTTTTAATTGTGATAATGCCATTTTTTTGGCTTCGGCACTTTTACTTTCTATCAGATCCATAACAGCTTCACTTTCAACTAAGTCAATACGACCATTTAAGAAAGCTCTTTTGGTAAACTCTCCAGGTTCGGCTAATCTAGCTCCATGTTGAAGCATTGTTTCGAGAATTTGTTTTGTTGGGATTATTCCACCATGGCAATTTATTTCAACAATATCTTCTGTTGTAAAGGTTTTGGGTGCTCTCATTACAGATACTAGTACTTCATCTACTATTTCATTGTTATTTTTAATGAAACCATAGTTGATAGTATGAGAATTTACCTTTGTTAGGTCTTTTCCTTTGAAGCAATTATTTACTATTTCAATGGCATCTTTTCCAGATAGTCTTATTATTGAAATTGCCCCTACTCCTAAGGCCGTTGAGATTGCTACTATTGTATCTTCCATGGTATCCCTCCTTTTTCTTCGTATATTATAGCATATAATTAGAATTTGTTTAAGAAAAAAAGAAGATTTTTTAATCTTCTCTTGGCTTTATTACTACATAACGATTTGGTTCTTCGCCTTCACTTTCTGTGTAAACTTGTTTGTTGTTAGTTAAGGCATTATGAATAATTCTTCTTTCATATGAATTCATAGAATCTAATTTTGCTTCAACTTTTGTTGCTGCTACTTCTCTAGCAATTTTCTTTGCTAAATATTCTAATGATTTTTCTCTTTTTTCTTTATATGAATTAATATCAATTGTAAATTTAAAGTTCTTTCCTAATTCGTTAAGTAAGTGTTGACTTGTAAGTATAGATAGAGCTTTTAAATTTTTACCATTTTTACCTATTAATAAGGCATCATTATCTGAATAAATTGTATATGTAGGTATTTCATCTTTATTTTTAATTTCGATGTTTACTGTGAAACCTAGGTCTTTTAGTAGTTTTTGAAGATATTCTTTTATATATTTTACTACTTCTCTTCTTTCAATAACCTCTATTTCTACTTTTTTACTTTTAAATAAACCACCTTTTATTTCTTCTAGTTCTTTAATTATTAAGTTATTTTGTGTTTCTTGTAAATCTATTGTTGCATTTGAAATTGCTTCTTCTTTAGTTTTTCCTGTATACTTATGCTTTTCCATTTACTTCTTTACTCCTTTTAACCATAATATTTTGAACTATTGTAAATACATTTGATGTTACCCAATATATTCCTAAGCCTGATGGCATGAATATTCCTGTTATTAATAGCATTACTGTCATCATTGTTGGCATCATTTTCATAGTTGGATCAGTCATATTAGCTGATGAGTTCATTTTTAATGAATAGTAAGTTGTTCCACCTATTAATATTATTAGTATACCATACGCTAACCAACTACTTGAGACAATTCCAACTGAAGGTGTTGTTCCTAATTGAAGACTTAAGAATTTATCTTCGAAAATTGCTGGTGTTCTTTGTACAGCTTCAAAAAATGCTATAAATAATGGTAATTGTAAGAATGAGAATAAGCAGCCGGCCATTGGATTTATATTATATTTTTTATAAATAGCCATCATTTCTTGTTGTTGTCTCATCATTGATTCTGTATCTTTCTTATCTTTATATTTTTTTGTTAAACGGTCTAGTTCTGGTTGAGCTTTTTTAATAAGTTCTGATTGCATAGCTGTTTTTTTAGTAACTGGATATGCTATTAATCTGATTATTAAAGTAAGTATCATCAAGGATATAGCATAGTTACCAATATTTTTACCGAAGAATATTAAGACAAAGGCTAAAGGTTTAACAAAGAAACTTGTCCATAAACCCTCATATTTACCTGATGTTATTTTGAAATCTTCACATTTTGGTAGTTTATCGATTTTTACACCATTATCATTATATAATTCGATGGTCTTTTTATTTGTTGGTTGACAAATAATGTTTTTGGTTAAGTTTTGACCTGTTTCTGCATTTCTAACTGGTTTCTTATTTTTATCCGTTAAAGATGTGGTACAACCGGTTGTTATTAGCAGAAGTAATATTACTATTAATATTTTTATTTTGTTGCTATTTTTCTTCTTTTTGTTCATATCATGAATCCTTTCTTATATTATTTATAAGTGCAATGTAATCTTTTTCTAATTCCTGATAGTTTTTGTCTTTGGCACTTCCTCTTAATATTATAATATAATCTTGAATATTTATATAGTTTTTTTTGTAATTATCAATTATAGCTCTTATTTTTCTTTTATATTTATTGCGGAATACAGCATTTCCTAATTTTTTACCTACTGATATTCCATACCTACTATATTGTAAATCATTTTTAGAATAGTAAATAATGAAGCTTTTATTTTTTACATAATGCCCTTCTTTTATTATTCTTTCGAAATCTCTAGCATTTTTAACAACGTATAATTTTCTCATTTAACCATCCTCTTTATTTAAGAAGTAAAAAACCACTGTTTAGGCAGCGGCTTATTTGCAAAGCAATTTACGTCCTTTGCGACGACGACGATTTAAAATATTAGTTTTTTTACGTGCAAAAAATCCAAGTCTTTTTGCTTTTTTACGATTATTTGGTTGATATGTTCTTTTCATCTATTCCACCTCCAGACATAAATCTACCCTATTATAATAAAATTATGGTTTATTTGTCAACAAAAAGTGTTTTTTTTTAAGTTATAAACAATTTCCACAAATATGTGGAATACTAAATTGGCACTTGTGAATTAAAAATTGTGGAAAATGTGGAAAACTAGAAAATAGCATTTATTATCAATGATTTCATTTGTGGATAAATTTGTGGATTTCCTGTTGATAAAATTTTTTCTAATAAAATGGTTTATTTTTTTCACAATTTAATGTACACTAATCGTAGTTTATTTATCTTGTGGGGAGATGGTGGAATGAATGTCGATGTTTTATGGACCAATTTCTTAGGTCAAATAAAAGAAGAATTAACTTCACTATCTTTTGATACTTGGTTTGCAGATACCAAGTTATATAGGCTTGAAGATGGTAAAGCTTATATTATTGTACCTATGCCAATCCATAAAAAACATTTAATTGATAATTATTCTGAATTAATTGTTGATACACTTAATAATATTACAGGTACTAATTTTGAACTTATTTTATTATTAAAGGAAGAAATAGAGGAGGTTTTACCTGAAAAAGTGGAAATAGAACCTGAACTTGAAGGTGTTCCTAATACTAAAATTCAATCTAATTTGAATTCTAAGTATAATTTTGAAAACTTTATTGTCGGTAATAGTAATAAGTTTGCACATGCTGCGGCTTTATCTGTTGCAGAAAATCCTGGAAAAATGTACAATCCATTGTTTATATATGGAAATAGCGGATTAGGAAAGACTCATCTTATGCATGCTATTGGTAACTATATAATAGAGAACACAAATAAAAAGGTATTATATGTTACATCGGACCAATTTACGCAAGATTTTATTAAAGTTAATAAAAAAGATGATTCTGGTACTAATTTTAATTATGTAGATTTCTTTAAAAATAAGTATAGAAATATAGATGTATTAATTATAGATGATATTCAGTTTTTAGGTGGAGCTACTAAAACACAACAAGAGTTTTTCCACACATTCAACTCATTATATAACGATAGTAAACAGATAATAATATCTTCTGATAGGTCTCCAGATGATTTAAAACTATTAGAAGATCGTTTAAGGACAAGGTTTTGTTGGGGATTAACAGTTAATATTTTTCCACCTGATTTTTCTCTTAGAATGCAGATTTTAAAGAAAAAAATTATTGGTGGTAACTTTGAAAAAGAAATATCAGAAGATGTTATTGAATATATAGCCTCTAATATTGGTACGGATGTAAGACAATTAGAGGGTTCTATTACTAGATTGATTGCATATTCAACAATAATGGGTGGGGCTGAAATAACTTTAGATTTAGCGATAGAAGCTCTTAAAGACTTTATTAGTAAGGGTATGAGTGAGAAAAATGATATACAAAGAATACAAAAAATTGTATCTGAGTATTTTCAGATATCTGTTGAGGATATAAGAAGCAAGAAGAGAAGTTCTAATATTTCTTTTCCTCGACAAATAGCTATGTACCTCTGTAGGAATATGACTAATGAATCATTTCCTAAGATAGGAACAGAATTTGGGGGAAAAGATCATTCAACAGTAATGCATTCAGTGGAAAAGATAGAAAACGAAATAAAAATCAATAAAGACTTGGCAAATATAATTGAAAAATTGAAAAAGGATATAGGTATTGTGTAAAACTTTTAGTTTTAAATATTTTATCCACAGTAAATAGTTGATAAAAATTATTGATAAATCAATTAAAAATAAAGTTTTCAACTTTTTCCACAGTAATAATAAAAATAAATAAAAGAAAGAAGGAATATATATGAAATTTACAATTAAGAAGGATTTATTATTAGAGGCTTTAAATAAAGTTTCAAGAGCAATTTCAACAAAGAATTTAATTCCTGTTTTAGCTGGTATTAAATTTGAATTAAAAAAGAAAAAATTAACATTAACTGCGAGTGACAATGATATTACTATTCAAACTAGTATTGAAAGTACTAGTGATGAAGATTTTAAAATTGAAAATGAAGGAAGTATTATTATACAAGGTAAGTATATTTTAGATATTGTTAGAAAATTACCTGATAAGTATATTAATATTGAAGTAGTTGATGAATTGAAAATAGTGATTTACACAGAAAATAGTGAATTTAACTTAAATGGTATTAGTGAAAGTGAATATCCAAATATTGGACTTGAAGAAAGTAAGAAAAAAGTTAATGTTAATGCTAGTGTTTTCAAAACAATTGTTAATCAAACTGCATTTGCTTCTTCTAATGAAGAGAGTAAATTAGTTCTTACGGGTATCAATTTTAATATAGTAGGGGATATATTAGAGTGTAATTCTACAGATTCTTATCGTTTAGCTAGAAAAGTGGTTAAATTGGACAAGGAAAGTGAAGAAAATTATAATATTGTTATTCCTAGTCATAATATAGTTGAGTTTTGTAAGATTTTATCTGAGGATGATGAAATTGTTGAATTACATATATTTAATAATAAAATTTTATTTAAAACAGGTAATTTGAAGTTTGAATCTAGACTTATTAATGGTACTTATCCAAATACTTCTAATTTATTACCAGATGATTCTTTATTAGTTGTAAGTACTAAGTTAGCAGATTTTTATGATGTTATTGACCGTGTTAGTATTTTAACTAGTGATAAAGAGAAGAATATTGTTACTTTAGAAACTACAGATGAATGGTTAATTTTACGTAGTAGTTCAGCAGAGATTGGTAGAGTTGAGGAAAAAATGCCAATTACTAAGAATAATAGTGAAAATATCAAAATTTCATTTAGTGCTAAATATATGATGGAAGCTTTAAAGAGTTTTTCCACAGAAACTGTTGATATTCATTTTGTTGGAGAAATTAAACCAATACTAATAAAGTCTAATGAAGATACAACTTTAACTCAATTAGTTTTACCAATTAGAACTTATTAATCGTAAAAGTAAAAAAAATTACTATAATATAAATAGAAGGTGATAAAAATCTTCTATTTTTTTATTTTTCAACAAATTTAAACAAATTTTGACAAATATTTTTGATATATTTGTGAACGAAAACGTTTAGTTTTCAAAGGGGGAATTTAGTATGAAGTATGAAATTAGTAAGGGAACTTTAGCAATAGTTCCAAATGAAAAGGAAAGTAGTTTAGTTTATGAAGATGATGAACGTTATATCATCGAGCAAACGCCATTTAAGATAATGGAAGAAAGTTGTAAATACTTTGGTAGTACTTATAATGGCAGAAAGGATAGTGCCAAGGATATTTTAGGAGCAGAGTATAAAGTTCCTATCATAGTTGAGGATACTGATAATATTATTGCTTTTCCTACAACATCACCAAGTTCTGAGGATTGTGCGTGGATAGTTTTAGGTAGAGTTAAAAATTTTGTAAAAATAGACTCTAATACTACAAAGATTATTTTTGATAATTCTAAGGAAATTATTGTACCTTGTTCTTTTAGAACAATAGAAAATCAGATATCAAGAGCCTCAAGATTAGATTTAATTATGAGAAATAGAAAAAATAAAGAAAAATAGTTATTATTAACTATTTTTTTGGTGCTTTATTTGGCCTTGTATGGTATAATATGTATGTGTGTATAGGAATACTGAAATAGGGGAAAGGTGAATTATATGGGTCTTTTATACGTATTAAATGAAAATCTCAAAAATTAATTTAGTAAATTTTAGAAATTATTCCAATGTAATAGTTAGTCTTAATAAAAAAATGAATATTTTTATTGGAGATAATGCTCAAGGAAAGACTAATATATTGGAAGCTATTGTTATATTGGCACTTACAAAATCACATAGAGTAGGGAATAATCCCAATATTATTCAGTTTGGAAAAAGTAAGAGTACAATAAAAGGAACTATAAGGAAAGATAATATTATTTCTAAGTTAGAGGTTTCTGTTACTGAAGATACTAAAAAGACTAGTGTTAATGGAACAGAAGTAAAAAAATTGTCGGATTATATTTCTAATTTAAATGTAATTGTATTTACTCCAGATGACTTAGATATAATTAAAAGTTCACCAAATGTACGAAGAAATCTTTTAAATATTCAATTATCACAAATTTCGAGATTATATTTAAATACTTATAATGAATATAATAAAATTTTAAAAACGCGAAATGAATATTTAAAAATACTTTTTAGTAATAGTGTAGCGGATAAGAAGTATTTAGATATTATTACTGATAAATTAATTGAAAAAGCAGTAATTATATATCAAAAAAGACATGAGTACTTGGAATTTATTAATGAGTATATTAATGAATATTTCAGTGAAATTTCTAATACAGATGGTTTAAAAGTAGTTTATTTACCTAATATTGAATTTGATGATTATGATAATTTGAAAATGCATGAGAAAATGAAGAAAGTTTATGACAAAAATTATTTAAAAGAGTTAAATAGTGGAATGACTTTGTATGGTCCTCATAGAGATGACTTTTTGTTTGAATTTGGTAGTAGAGATTTAAAGTTTTTTGGGTCACAAGGACAACAAAAATTAGCTGTTTTATCTTTTAAATTAGCTGAAGTTAATATATTTGAGAAGGTAACTGGTAGTTTTCCAGTATTATTACTTGATGATATTTTTAGTGAATTTGATATAAAAAAACAAAATAAACTTTTGAAATTTATTAATAGTAAGGATATTCAAAGTATTTTAACAACAACAAATTTAAAAGGAATAAATAAAAAGTATTTAGAGGATTCTTATATATATGTAGTAGATAATGGAAAAATTGAAAGAAAGTAGGTTATAAAATGGAAGAAGAAAAAGTTCAAGGATCTTATGATTCGTCATCTATTCAGGTACTTGAAGGCTTAGAAGCTGTAAGAAAAAGACCTGGTATGTATATTGGTACCACTAGTTCAAGAGGACTTCACCATTTAGTTTGGGAAATAGTTGATAATGCTATTGATGAAGCTTTGGCTGGATATTGTACTCATATTGAGGTTACTATTGGTAAGGATAATAGTATAACTGTTAAGGATGATGGACGTGGAATACCTGTTGATATTCATCCAAAAACTGGTAAAAGTACTGTGGAAACTGTTTATACAGTATTACATGCTGGTGGAAAATTTGGTGGAGGAGGATATAAAGTATCTGGTGGTCTTCACGGAGTTGGTGCTAGTGTTGTTAATGCTTTAAGTGACTGGTTAGAGGTTAAAGTTTATAAAAATGGAAACGTTTATTATCAAAGATTTAGTCATGGTGGTCATCCTGATGATAGCTTGAAGATTATTGATAAATGTGATGAAGATAGAACTGGTACTACTGTTCATTTTTTACCAGATGATGAGATTTTTACGGAAACTACAGTATTTGACTATGACATTTTAATGAAAAGATTAAGAGAATTAGCATTTTTGAATAAAGGACTAAGAATATCTTTATATGATGATAGAGAACCTGGTAAAAAAGATTCTTTCTGTTATGAAGGTGGAATTAGTGAATATGTTAAAATGATTAATTCTAATAAGAATCCTATTCATGAAACTATAGTTGATGTATCTGGTAAAGATAAGGATATTAGTGTAGAAATAGCATTACAATATAACGAAACTTACAATTCTTGTATTTATTCATTTGTTAATAATATTACTACTCCAGAAGGTGGAACTCATGAGGATGGTGCCAGAAGAGCATTAACTAGGGTTTTAAATAAGTATGGTGTTTCAGCAAATATTTTAAAGCAAAACGATGATCCTTTGACTGGTGATGATGTTAGAGAAGGTTTGACAATGATTATTTCTGTTAAGCATCCAGATCCACAATTTGAAGGACAAACTAAGACAAAACTAGGAAATAGCGAAGTTAGAGGTATTGTGGATAAAATATTTTCTGAAGCTTTTGAAAGATTTTTGATGGAAAATCCTGACCAAGCTAAAATTATTTTAGATAAGTCTATGACTGCCAGTAGGGCAAGAGTAGCTGCTAAGAAGGCTAGAGAATTAACAAGAAGAAAGGGAGATTTAGATATTACTAATTTCTATGGAAAACTTTCTGATTGTAAGAGTAAGGATGCTGCTGTTAGTGAAATATTCTTAGTCGAGGGAGATTCAGCAGGTGGCTCTGCTATTAAGGGTAGAGATAGTATGACTCAAGCAATTTTACCTTTACGTGGTAAGATTTTAAATGTAGAAAAGGCTAGATTAGATAGGGCTTTATCAAATGAAGAAATTAGAACGATAATTACAGCTTTTGGTACTGGAATTGGTGATGATTTTGATTTGAGTAAACTTCGTTATCATAAAATAATTATTATGACTGATGCTGATGTTGATGGTAGTCATATTCGTGTATTATTATTAACTTTATTTTATAGATTTTTTAGACCTATTGTTGAAGCAGGACATGTATATGCTGCTCAACCACCATTATTTGTTATTAAACATGGTAAAACTATTAAGTATGTTTTAAATGAACAAGAACGTGATGAATATTTGGCGACTCTTTCTCCTAATACGAAGTATGATATTGCTCGTATGAAAGGTTTAGGAGAAATGGATGCTGAGGAGTTAAATGAAACTACTATGGATATTCATAAACGTGTTTTAAGACAGATTACTGTTGAAGATACTATAGCTGCTGATGATGTTTTCTCTAAACTTATGGGTGAAGATGTTGGTCCTAGAAGAGAATTTATTGAAACTAATGCAACTTATGTAGAGAATTTGGATGTTTAGGATGGTGGTTTAGATGGATAGATTAGAAAAAAATAATATTGTTAAGGAAGTACAAGATTCGTTTTTAGAGTACTCAATGAGTGTTATTGTTGCTCGTGCACTTCCTGATTTAAGAGATGGTTTAAAACCTGTTCATAGAAGAATTCTTTATTCTATGTATGAATCTGGATATACTCCTGATAAGCCTCATAAGAAGAGTGCTAGAATTGTTGGAGATGTTATAAGTATCATCCACATGGTGATTCTAGTATTTATGAAGCAATGGTTAGAATGGCACAAGACTTTTCATATCGTTATATGTTAGTTGATGGTCATGGTAACTTTGGTAATATTGAAGGTTATGGAGCAGCAGCGATGCGTTACACTGAGTCTAGACTTTCAAAAATTTCATTGGAATTATTAAGAAACATTAATAAAAATACCGTTAATTTCAGTCCTAACTTTGATGAAAGTG
>SAMEA104315421__coassemble_694_pt1 | contig 34446 bp, 37 predicted proteins | sample SAMEA104315421__metabat2_low_PE_056 | metagenome-assembled genome bin SAMEA104315421 (sample SAMEA104315421) | gut metagenome | biome: Monkey gut; feature: monkey-associated habitat; material: faeces | place: China | collected 2013
CTCCCTAAGTAAAATAACCTTTTCTGCTATTTTATCTTCTAACATCACATCATCTTAACATCCATTTATTGCATTCCTTCTAATTTTTCCATTTTTTTGCACAAAATCATTATAATTACGTAATGCTTCATTATCTTCTAAATTCTTACCCATAAACCCATCCTTTTAAATAATATCTCTTATTTATAATAACATATAGTAAAAACTTAAGTCAAACTAAAAGAGGCTATAAACATGGCCTCTTTTAAATTTAATTTTTAGCAGGTACTTGTTGAATAATACAATGAATATTTTCTCCATCTAATAAGATTTCTCTTGCATAGATTGGTTCAATTACTCTATCAGGATATAAGTCTTGTAATGTTTTAATAGCAAGCTCATCATGTGGATCTCCAAATACTGATAAAGCAATAAATTCATTTCCAGTATAGTAGTTTACATAAGAAGCAGCCATTCTATCTCCTTCTTGTCTAGGTAATGTACCATCAACAGCATCAACTCCTAAAGATTCTTCTTTAGTAATTAAAATAGGTGCTGGAGTTAATAATTTATGAATTTCTAACTTTCTACCTTTAGCGTCTGTTTGCTTACTCAAGTACTCATATGCCTCAATACTTCTTTCTTATTGAGAATCTTTTTCATCTTCAGTCCAAGCAAGTACAACAACACCAGGTCTAACAAAGTTACACATATTATCAACATGTCCATTAGTTTCATCATTATAAATTCCTCTTGGAATCCATAAACCAAATTGCTAAAGAATTAAATAGAAATTATTCTACTATTTTAAGAGAAATTGATAGAAATAAAGTATACTCTAAATCAAATAATTGGTGTACTAACAAAAAATATGAAAATCCTAATTATGATTTTCATTGTAATAGACTAGATAAGTCACCCTATGTCTGTAACGGTTGTAAATCTAGAAATGGTTGTAGAAAAGAAAGATATACATATTATGCTAGAAAAGCAGATGCTTCTTATAGAAAAATTAAAAGAGAAGCAAGAAAAGGTATTAATCTAACTCCTAAAGAAGTTTATGTAATTAATTCCACTCTTACTCAAATTATTAAAAAAGGACAAACTATAAATCACTTATATATTAATCATGCCGATATTTTAGATTTTTCTAAACCTTCATTTTATAATTATGTAAAAAATGGTGTTTTTGAGTTTGGTCCCCTAGACTTTCCTAGAATTGTTAAATATAAAAAAAGAAAAAATTCAAACAAAAGAAGGACAAGAAAAGAAAGTGAGATATTAATTAACAGAAAATACACTGATTTTATTACTTTTATTACTAATAATCATGATTTAAACATAGTTGAAATGGATAAGTTGAAGGACTGCAAACTGAAGGAGATTGTTTTATTACATTACTTTAGAGGAAATCTAAATTTATGTTGATTTTTAAACTAGAAGCTCAAACTACTGACGAAGTTACTAAGATATTTGAAACATTAGAAACTCTTATTCCATTAGATATTTATAAAAATTTATTTCAGGTTATTCTTACTGATAATGGACATGAATTTTTTGATGTTAATAATATCGAATGTATTCATTCAACTGGTGAATATGTTACTCATCTATTCTTTTGTAATCCTCACAGGTCATGTCAAAAAGGTATGATTGAAAAAAATCATGAATTCATCAGGTATATTCTACCTAAAGGTACTTCTTTTAAAAATATTACTCAAGAAGATTGTAATTTAATTATGAATAATATTAATTCATTATGTAGAGATTCATTGAATGGTAAATCACCTTATGAAGCAATGTTATTTTTGTATGATGAATATATATTAAGAAAATTAAATTGTTATTACATTGAACCCGATAATGTAAATTTATCAAACAGTTTACTAAAATAAAAATAATTATAGACACAAACTATAATTATTCTTTTGACAAACAAATTGCCATAAACCTAATAATTTATTTTATGTAGGCATTGTGCACTTAATTTTAAAAATGTACAATTCCTGCACTTTTTAACGTGGAACAAAAGTTCTTTGTCACTATATAATATACCACATTTTTAAGTTTTTGTTTATTTTTTTTATTTAAGCGACTAAAAAATGTGTATTTTTTTATGAAAATACACATTTTCGGTCGTAATGCACTTAATTGTGCACTTTAGATTGATTTAACGTCTACTTAAAATTGCTTATAATAAACATTTAATTATAAATCAAGATTATCTAGACTATATGCAACTATACTCACAACAAAAACAATTATTATATATACGCATAAATTAAACACAAGGCTACAATATGGAAAGCTAATGCTTCTAAAAAAAACAAAATAAGTAAATAAAAACATTGCCATTCTAAATAATAAAGTACTGGTTAAGAGTATTAGAATTTTCTTTCGAACTATGAGCCTGTTTGACTCTCTCAAAACTATAAATTCGAATGAAGCTATTTTATCATAGGTAGTAAACAAGTAAACAATATATATATGAAATATAACTTGAAATAGCATCCATAAAACGCTTAATAAAGTATCCATTTGAAAATTACCAATTATTATATTAAACAAATAAACATCAAAATCAAAATTAGACAAATAAAAAACTAAAAGAAGCATACCATAAAGAATAAAATACAAAAAAAACAATTTATATAATTTCAATTTAAATAGCTGTTTAAAATATAATCTATAATATTTCATTTTACGCCTTCTTTCTATTAATAAATAAGAACAATCCATAAAAAATAATTATAAAAAAAATAATATAAAGAATTTGTAAAATACCAACATCCAAATTTATATAATTAATTAATAATATCAACAACAATATATTAATTATTATAAAACCAAATTTGCCAAAATTATCTAAAGAAAACATCAAGAGTATTGTAGAGAAAAGACACAACAAAATATATATTAAACTTTGTTTTAAAAATAACAATATTATTTGGGTATTACCAGATATTACCAAGTTCATAAAAAAGAATGTTAGAAATAATGACATACCAATCACAAAAACACAAGTTTTTAAAGATGTTAGTAAAACACATTTAGATATTCTTATTTTTGAATCCGTAATTCCTTTTGTCCTCTGCTTAAACGATATATTATCGTAAAACAACATTCCCCTAAACACATTCAAACTAACAACTAAAAGATTTGTAACTATAAACCATTTATTATTAAAAATTATAATTAATCTTTCAAAATAATTATAATTTCCCCTATATGACAAAAGTGGTATTATAATTCCAATAATAATTATCATACTATTATAAAGTTTTCTTTGCTTATATAAATAATCTTTACTCATCTTCAATAACAACTTCTCCATTATCAAATGTATATATTACATCAGAAAGTTTTTCGAGATCTTCTTTTATATGTGTAGACACAATAATTATTTTCCCCTTTTTCTTTTCTTCTAATAATATGTTAATTATTTTATCAACGCTTGATTTTTCTATACCATTAAATGGTTCATCTAAAATAATTATAGCAGGATTTTCCATAAGTACTTGAGCAATTCCTAATTTTTGTTTCATTCCTAATGAATATTCTGAATACTTCTTATCTTTTTCCGAATAAAGATTCACATCTTTTAATGTTCTCTCAATATCATCAATACTAACTTTATTCTGAATTTTTGATAATAATATCAAATTTTCCATACCTGTCAATTCTGAAAAAAAATTAGGTTTTTCAATTAATGCACGTAAATTAGGTATGTATAAATTATTCTTATTGTAATTTTTCCCATCATATAAAATACATCCAGTAGTTGGATTATATAAACCACAAATCAGTTTTAAGAAAACACTTTTACCTGTGCCATTACGACCACTTAAACCATAAATATTTCCTTCTTTTAATTCCATATTTATATTCTTTAAAACAACATTTTTCTTAAAAGATTTACTCAAATTTGTAATTGTTATCATTTTTTAATCCTCCATTATTAATTATTTTTTTCACAATCTATTATTAATTTTTCTTTATTTTTATATATTAAATATACAATTGCAAATGAAATAAGCATAACTATAAAGCTAAATAATAACAAAGTTGACACACCAAAAACATCATTAAACATAAATAAATTCATTATATTAAATACAATTCCAAAATTACTTTTAAAAATTATATTTGAAACAAGCATGTTTAACACCACTTCAAAGAATAGTTCTAAACTAATGTAGAAAATATATGATAGTATAACACAAGGTATATACTTATGTAATTTTCTTGCCACAATCAAAGATAAGTTAACAAAGGTAAACGAATAAAAAATTATATTTAATGTATATAAGCCTATAAATATAATTGGCTTACTTATTAAACTCTCAGACCACACAACTGTTGAAAATTTTATACTATATTCAGGATTAAATGTTGAATTAATTCCCACTAAAAAAATCATAAATATAGCTACAAATGGCAAGAGCCATATATATTTATATGCGGTTTTTAAATATTTTTTCATAAACGAATTATAGCTTTCTCGTGTTAATGAATTTAAAATATATTTAGATTTTAATATTTTACATATATTAAATAATGTTGGTATTACTATAATCAAAAAAGCAACCGCATTAAAATAATGTATTTTCCAAACCAAAAGTTCCGAAAAAATAGTATAAAAGTCAATTTTAACATTTACATTTTCTATTGCTTCATTACACATTTTTAGGTATCCATCATCTGAAATTCCAGTTTTCATTTCTTCTTTACACTGTTGTATTAAATGATTTCGATACACATTTGACTTTTCCACTTCACCTAACACACTATTTACAGAAAATAAGATAACAGTTAAAACAATAGAAACTATAATCACTACCAACCTATTTCTTTTTAGCAATTCTTTCACGTTCCACCTCACAATAAAAAAGTAAAGAGTTTATGAAGTTTTAAATTATTCTATTGGTAAAACCACGATAGGGCAACTGTTGATTGTAATAATGTAAAATCAAATCTTGCTACCTTAAGATAATATGTTCCTGGTGCACCAGCCCCATCATGATTAATAAATTCCTTTTTTTCACCCTTTTTAACAACTACTCCGCCAAGTACTCCAGTATCAACGTTATATGGTTTTACCCTAAATGCACATTCAGGGCAAGGATTAGTTAAAGATGTGAAAGCATTATCTATTCTTACCGATTGATTTCCCCATTCAGTTTTTTTAACTTTTCCAGTATCTGTATCTTTTTGATATTCTACTCCAGATAAGCATATTCCATATTTTGCAGCATCAACACCTAGTGGAAACATAACATACACTGCAAAAGCTGCCAAAAATACTACTAACTTCATTTTCTTCATAAACACACACTCCTATCCATAAACTCTCTACAATATAAGTCTAACATTTAAAATAAATAAAGTAAATATCATAATATTTCTATTTATAACATCAATACATTAAATATAAAATACATAGTGCATTTAAGCATATAATTATCGTTGATTATCTTCTACTTAAAATTATCTTTTTATTTTCACTATTCTTTGTTTTTAGTAATATAATTAAATTAGAAATAACTACAATACTCTCTGCTAAAACATTCGCATAACTTGCACAATATAAATCATAAACAATCCATAAAATATAGGTTATAATTCCTAAAAACACTACTTTCTTGCCATGATATGTTAAAGCAAATCCATCAATAACTGATGCGAGTATTGAAAACAAAGAACAAACCCCATCATAACTAAATATTCCAATTACTGCATATACTGGCAAAGTACAAAGAAAAGTCTTTTTATCATCTTTAAACTTAATATATAAATAATCTCTAACCATCTCAAAACATATTACCAATAGTCCTGTATAAGCCCCTAAAAATATATAGTTAAGTAGGAAGAAAGCTCCCGATGCAACTTGTAAAACAAGCAAATTATCATTTTTATTTTTCCAATAACTAATTATCAAAAATAGCCATGCCAGTACCGCTGTAATCTGTGCTAAATAAAAATTCAAGTCCAAAACAACACCTTCTTATATTATAAACTTAACTAACCAAACCAAAATAATTCCCACATATAGAACCATTACTCCAACAAATAATGAACTATAAGTATAATAAGCAAAATCTCCTAAAATCTTATTAGAACTAATTTTCTTATAACCAAATCCCATTAAAATAAATACTATAGTTGCTACTAAAGAAATGATTAATCCTTTTTCTAAATCTTTATTATGATATGTATAAGTAATACTATTTTGTCCTTTTTCTACCTTAACTCCTAAAATTCCACCAAACATTTTAACAATATCACTATCTTCTTCATTAACTATAACACTATAATTATCACTATAAGATACAGGTATAACTAAGTATCCATCTTCTTTAACAGTTGCCTCAATCTTAATTTTATTTTTATCAAATAAAACACTATAATCAAACTTACTATTCTTAACAAAATCTTCATATTTACTAACACTCATTGTCGCAATACTTAATTTAGAAATATCAATTGGTTTAATTAATTTTATCTTTACACTAATATCTTCATTCTCATAAACCCCTAAATTATAAGTACCATTACTAGTCTTAGTAGGATAACTATCACTATATAACTCATCATTAATATAAATAAGCGCTATATTTTTAAGTTCTCCTTTAACGCTTTCATCTAAAGTCTTCATAAGATCTAAATATAATATAGATTTTTCTCCAACTTTAATATCATACTTAATATAATTATCATTACTCTTAATAACTACTCTTCCATCTTCATCTCTAGAAATACCTTTAATATCATTAGCTTCATAAATATTAAATAAATCAGAAGAAGAAGTAATACTCTTATATATTTTATTTTGATAAGTAAAAGTATCTTTCGTATCTATATTAAAATTATCTTTAGCTAAATACAAATAATTCAAATCATAATTTAACTCATAGAAATTATATCCATACTTACTACTCTTCAAAGTATAGAATTCATCATCTATGTCTTTATTCGTAAAGAAATATTTATTAGAAAGAATAGTATCACTAAATAAAGTACCACCATTAGAAAAGATCATAGTCCAAAAACTTGAATAACCTAATTTTTTATAAAAAACTAATGAATCTCTATTTACAAGTGAAGTAAAATGATCAATAGCTTGATAATTACTAGCAATCCCATCATTAACAACAAAATCTGTCATATCCGAAACTTCAGTCTTCAACTTATAATAATTACCAGGATCTTTGTTTTCTATATTATTAAGAGCTTGATAAGAACCCTTAATCATTCCCTGATAATCTCTAATTCCAATATATAAAAATGTATTAAACATAATATTACTAATAATAACTATATACATCAATTTCTTATATATCTTTTCATTTCTAAATAAGTTTAACCCAATATTAATACCAAATATAACTATAGATAACAAAGTAAGTATTATAAATGCCTTTTTAGCATAAATCATTGTAATATTATAAACCGCTACTTCTAAGTCTTTATATACCAATTTAAATGTAACAATATAAAGAATAGTCAATAGAATAACACCCAATATACTAACTATTTTTAATATCTTATCGGAAACAGCTATTTTAATTTTAATTGCTTTAATACTAAAGAAGTAACTAGCTCCTAATACTAATAAATAAAATAATATAAAGCCATATCTATTAGGAAAAAATGAATAAGACATAAAATGAAATACTTTGTTTAATGGTTCTACAATATAAGGAATAAGTAATATTAAAAGTGCCGATATATACCATTTAAGAAATTTTTCATTACCTTTTCTATTTATTATTAATAAACAAGTAAAAGTAACTAATAAAATAGATATATTAAAGAAATTCAACTTGTCAAATAAACAGCCAAGTAAATTACTAAAAATACTATTAGAAGTATTAGAACGAGCAGATTCAAATATTTGTTTAAGTGTCGGATAAGAAATAAACATTGTCATTCCCATTGGTAATATTGTAAATATGCCCAAACTAAGCATTGTCTTTTTCTGTTTCTTTTTACTAACATTACACTTAATATAAATAAACGCTAATAAAAATATAAATATAATCATCATATAAGCTAAATAAAATGAAAAACATATTGTTAAAAATAATGTAATCCCATACATATAAGGCTTATCTTCATTAACTAATTTTTTAAGTCCCACTACAATTAATGGAAACATATAAACAACATCCATCCAAGCTGTAATCTGATAATTAATAAGGCTATAGCCACTAAAAGCATATAATAGTGCTAAGAAAATAAACATCTTATTATCTTTCTTAAATAAGTACTTTAAAGAATACAAACAAGTAATCGCAGAAAGTACCATCTTTATCATCACAACTAAAGAAATTGCTAAATAAATATCACTTCTTTTAAAAAATAAAACAATAAAATTGATTGGACTAACTAAATAATAAGAAAATATTCCAAAGAAACTTTCTCCTCCACCTGATGTATAATCAACCAGTAATGATCCATTTCCTAAGAAAACATCCCATAAATGATAAAAAAGAGCTGATACTTGCGTATATAGATCACCTGTTAGGACAGTATTATTTCCAAATGGATAAATACCAAGAAATAGAAATAAAATTAATAATATTGCAGTAGAAACACCTCCTACAATAAAATAATCTTTATACTTCTTCATAATTACCACCTAACTATCTAAAAACAAAATATAGCTCTTTTAATTTTATCTTTTTTATTCACTAATCATATCATTTGTAACTACTATATCGCTACTAGCAAAAATTACATCACTACAATTTTTCTTTGTATCAACTTTAACAATACCATATTCACAGTTAACATCAGAATTCTTTTTACATTCACTACTATTAGTAACACCATATTGATAATATCCTTGATCTGTTAAAATATAACCATTTGTCACTTTTAAGATCTCTTCACCCTTACCAAATTTATGAATTAAATTCTTAACTGTCTCATTACCTTTTTTAATTAGTACATAAAGAGACTTATCTTCAATCACTCCATATAAAACAGGAGAGTTCTGATTAAAATAATGTAAGAAAAACATATTATTATACTCTCTATACAAAGAAATATTCATTGCTTTAAGTCCATAGAAAGCTGAACCTTTTTCTTCTAATTCTTTATCAATTAATTTTAATTTACCATCAAAAGAGTATAACTTACCATCATTAGTAATAAGCGTATTTCTAATAATTTTATCAAATACTATATCTGTCTCTATTTTCTTACAATTATTATTAGTCTCATCATATGTTTTATTAGCAAATTCATATAACTCGCCTTTATTAGTTATAAAAAATCCCTCTCCTGAATCTTTTATTTCCTTCATCGCTGGACACTTAAATTCCATATTATTCTGTACAAAAGAACAGTTAGACTTCTTTGTCCCTTCAGTTGCTGCTCTCTTACCACATCCAGCCAATAAAAACACACATAAAGTAATTCCCATGATGCCTAAAAACTTTCTTTTCATTCCTTCAACACCTCTTCAAATCTTAAATAATTCTAAAGTAATTATAACACGACATATTTTTAATTTCTACTGAAAAAATTAAAAAGAAGAAAATTCTAAAAAAAATCTTCTTCTCACTATAATTTAAATCATAAATGGCGTCCTCGATGTGATTTGAACACACGACCTATCGCTTAGGAGGCGATTGCTCTATCCAACTGAGCTACGAGGACAAAACCATTAACAAGATTATAACACCAATTACCATTCTTTAAAAGCCCAATATCTAAATTTTATCTCTTATATACACCAGTATATAGTTTATTATAATCAGATTTCATTATAAGATAATAATTATTCATATAATATATTTCATCATATGCATCACTTAAAGTCTTATCCTTAACTATTCCATATTCACATTCAATATCCGCATACTTCTCACATTCATTTTTATTAGTCACCCCATAAACATAGTATGCTTTATTAGTTTTAATATAAGAACCGTAAATTCCCACCAAAGTCTCGCCATCAGAAAAAGTATATAATTCCTTTCCCTTACCTATATAATCAGAAGAGAAAGTTCCAGTTCCATTTTCATACACTTTATTATCTTCAACTATTCCATATTTCAAATTAATATCTAAATCCATATTCAAAATTATTATATTCTCATTATAATCATATAAATCATAAGGAAAACCCATAACCCATCCTTGTGTTCTTTCCTCATTGCTTATATCTACATAATTTTCTCCATTTTGTAAATATACCTTTTTATCACTAGAAATAATTTTATTATAAATAAATTTTTCAAAAGAAGCATCGATATTTACTTTTCTACAATGACTACCAGTTGTTGAATATTTCTTATCTAAATTAAATTCGTATAAAGCCCCATCATCACTAATAAAATTCATCCCAACAGTACTAATATCTTTTATCTTATTTAGTGGAACCTCACAATCCCACTTATAAGTAAAATCCATTTTATCAATTACTCTTTTTTCAGTTTGAGTAATTTTATCTTTACCATTTTCATTATTATTCTTAACCGAAACATTATTACTACAACCATTAACCAAAATCATCACTAAAACTAAAATTATTAAATACCTTCTTTTTATCACATCTATCACCATCACTTTAAATAATTTGTAAAATTATTATAACGCATAATTAAAAATTCATAAACAAATAAAAAAATTTTCACTCATCTTGCCAAAAAGAATCACATATGCTATTATGAATATGTCAAGGAAACTTGTACAAAATAAAAAAGGGAATACTTAATGTTTTCTGTGAATTAAGTACTCACCTAAAGGGTTTTGCACCTAGTCACATTAGTGATTAAGTGCTTTTTATTTGTTTATTATCACTTGTAAAGCAAAATAATTAGTAGGATGATGATAATAAATAGTCCAAATACTAAGAAATCTTTCTTATTCATTAACACCACCTCCTCTCTTTAGAGGTAAGCACCTAAATCCATTATGTATTCCTATTATATTATTAGCAAAAACTATAAAGCATACTACAATAATTTCTTAATTTGTAATTATTTTATTAACTGGAATATCAAACTCATCACTAAAATTTTCCTCGATTAAACACTCCTTATAACACAACCCAATACTTATAATATTTTTCTCAGCCAAAAATCGATCATAATATCCACCACCATAACCAATCCTATAGCCTTCTTTATTAAAACAAACACCAGGAGTTATACAAACAGTCTTAGTAAAATCTAAAACCGGAGTACAGTCACAAGTAGGCTCCAAAATATCTCTATACCCTTTTTCCAAATCATCGAAACTTTCAATATAATAAAACCTCATCATTTTCCCATCTATTCTAGGTACCGCTACTCTAAAGCCAGACCCAAAAAAATAAGTAATTAGTCTTCTCGTATCAACTTCATCCTTTAAAGACACATATACGAGTATTGTCTTTGCTTCCTTAACAAACTCCTCCTCAATCACTTTTCTAAAAATAACTTCATCTTTCTTATCTTTTTTAAGTATATTCTTTCGAACTTCCAAATATTTTTTTCTTAAATCTTCTTTCATAAAAAAATCATACAATAAAAGACTAGTAAAAACTAGTCTTATTTTTATATTTCTTGAACAACAGTAATGATCATTGGTTTAGCACCAGTTTCTTTATAAAAGAATTTACCAAGTACTTCTCTAACATCATTTTTAATTTTTGAATAGTCAACTCTACTAGCATTAACATCAATATTTGCTTCGATTGTCTCTTTTGAAATTTTCTTTGTCTCTTCTAATAAATCATGACTTTCTTTAACATAAATAAATCCTCTTGTAAGTATTTCCGGTCCTCCGATTATTGTTTTACTTTGTTTATCCAATGTACAACTAATAATTACAATACCATTTTCTCCAAGCATTTCACGATCTTTTAAAACCAAGTCTCCAATGTCACCATTACTATTTCCATCTATTAATATCTCATCAACTTCAACATGTTCTACTGAATTAGTATTTTTACCATTAACTAGTTCTAGTACATCACCATTTTGTTTTAAAATGATATTTTCCTTAGAAATTCCTAACTCTTCAGCAATCTCTGCATTCGCATATTGATGACGATATTCTCCTTTTACAGGGAAATAATACTTTGGATTCATCAAATTAATCATCAACATCAAATCCTCACTTGAAGCATGATGTAGTAAATGTTTCTTACTTGATAAAGAAACAGCATTAGCACCCAACATAGCAATTTCATCCATAATAAGTGCCATTCTCTTTTCAATACCTGCATAACTTGGCTCAGTTATAAAGATTGTATCAGTTTCTTTAATTTTTATATAGCGATCAAAACCATTAATAATTCTCTCTAAATTAGCAAAAGGCTTTTCCTTCTCATCAGAAATAAATACAACAACATCTTTATTTTCAAGATCATTTAAACTACCAATTCTATTCTTATCAATAGTTAAATATCCTTCATCTATCGCTCTATTAATAGTCTCTTGTAATCCTTTTCCCATAATAACAATTTTCCTATGAGTTTTAGAAACTTCATTAAATATTTCTTGAACTCTATAAAAATGTGTTGGGAAAACTGTCGCAATAATTCTATTTGGATTACTAGAAAGAACCTCTCTAATAAAACCAGCTACCCTATTATTAGGACTGGTATGTCCAAATCTATCAGCATATATTGACTCACACATTAAACATAAAACACCTTGTTTTCCAACATATGCAAGTTTTCCAATATCTGTCTTATAAATATTAGGAACTGTAGAATCAAATACAAAATCCCCTGTATATACAATTGCTCCATCTTCTGTATATAAAACATAACATAAAGAATCTGGAATTGAATGCGTAACACTTATTGGGAATAAAGCATTTTTACCAAACGTAATTTTAGAATGAGGTCTAACTTCTTTAAAGTTAGTTCTTTCTATTTCTTCCTTTGACATATCATTCTTAACGATTTCCAAAGTTAACTTTGCTCCATAAATTGGAATATCTGGTAACTTTGCCAAAATATCAGGAACAGCTCCCATATTAGATTCATGTCCATGTGTTAAAAAGATACCCTTTACATTCTTTTTATTTTTAATCAAATAATCAAAATTAGGAATAATATAATCTATACCTAAATTTAAATCATTATCGTATTTTAAACCAGCATCAAAAACAAAAATATCTCCATCTACATTAACAACATACATGTTTTTTCCATTTTCATTTAATCCGCCTAAACTAAATATTTTAATTTTACTCATTAATATCTCCTTTCTAAATTAATAAATGATATAAAGACAATCGCAAAAATTGCATAGTCATTATATCATTAAATCTCAATTTTTTCAAATTAAACTGCTAATTTAAGAAGTGCTGCTTTAGCCGCTTCCTGTTCTGCTTCCTTTTTAGAACCACCTACGCCAACACCATAAACAATATCATCGACTTTCACTTCTACTGTAAATACTCTCTCATGAGCTGGTCCATCTTCTGAAACAAGTTCATAAGTTAAGCCTTTTTGTTCTGTTTGTACATATTCTTGCAAAGCACTTTTATAATCACTAAAAAATGATACATTAGGATCTTCAATATAAGGAACTATTATTTTTAAAACTGTTTTTCTTGCTGTAGCATATCCTAAATCTAAATAAATGGCTCCCATTAAGGCTTCAAATATATCCGCAACAATTGCTTTCTTATATTTTCCTCCTTCTTTTTCTTCACCATGGCCAACTTTAATATATTTATTAAGTCCTAGATTAGTCGCATACTCATATAAAGCATTCTCACATACATAGCTAGCCCTAACTTTAGTCATTTCTCCTTCATCTTCATTTTCACAAGAATATAAATAATCAGCAACCGCCAAATCAACAACTGAGTCTCCTAAAAACTCCAATCTCTCATAATCGGACTTTGCTTTATGCTCATTAGCGTAACTACTATGTAAAAAAGCTGTATTATAAAGTTTTAAATCTTTTGGTTTAATTCCAAGTATTTCAAACATTTCTTCCATATTCTTCACCAAACAACATTATATCAAATTTAATTAAATTAGTATACTTATAATTGCTATTTTGTAAGAATTATAGTAAAATTAAAACCACAAGATACAATAAAATATGAAAGGCAAATTTATGAAAAAAGTATTAATATCTTTAATAAATTTATATCAAAAAATGCCCCTTTCTTCTCATGCATCTTGTAGACATATACCAACATGTTCTAATTATGCAAAAGAAGCCATTACAAGATATGGTTCATTTAAAGGTTCTTATTTAACTATAAAAAGAATTCTAAGGTGTAACCCTTTCGGAACATCTGGTTATGATCCAGTACCAATAAAGGAGAATAAAAATGAGAAAAACGCTTAAATTAACTTTATTATTTATTTTAACAATCGCTGCTATCTTTTCAACCTCTGGTTGTACAGATGATAATATGGATAACATTGAAATATATGTTACTAACTATGCTAATGAGTATATAACAAAAGAGTTATATGGCAAACATGCTACTGTAACTTCTATCTATCCTGATGGAATTGACATTAATAATTATGTTGTCAGTCAAAAACAAAAAGAAGACTATAGTAAAAGTGATTTATTTATCTACAATGGTTTAATAGAGCGAGAAAGAAACATGGCCATTGATTTATTAACCCTAAACCCTGAATTAAAAATAATTGATAGTTCTGATGTTTTAGAAACAGACTACTCTCCTGAAGAATTATGGTTAAATCCATCTTCTCTATTAATGATGGCTCAAAATATCAGAATTGGTCTTCAAGAATATGCCTCTAGTACTTATCTAAAAAAAGATATTGATACTACTTATGAAGATTTAAAAATAAAATTATCTGAATTAGATGCTGATTATCGTTTAACTGTTGAAAATACCAACAATAAAATGATCGTTGTAGATAATTCAGCACTAAAATATCTAGAAAAATTTGGCTTAGAAGTTTACTGCATCGATGGTGATGCTACTGAAAAAACTATCAGTGATGTTAAGAATTTAATAAATGATAAAAAAATAAATTATATTTACACTTTTAAAAATGACAAGCTAAGCGAAAACGCTACTGAAATAATGAAAGAATTCTCTAACATAAAACGCCAAGAACTACATAAATTAGATAACATTTCTGATGAACAAAGAGCTAATAAAGAAAACTATGATACTCTAATCGTTGAAAACTTAGAGCTCCTAAAACAAGAACTATATCAATAATAGAAAAAGATTCTAGAATTTCTAGAATCTTTTTATTATCTTTATAAAAAATTTATCGCATTAATATCTTCATTTATTAATTGTACTAAGACTGAAGCATCATACTCATTAAAAGCCTTCTTTATTTTTTCTACATCCACTAAAAATATTTCCAGTTTATAAATAAGTAGCCTATCAATTGAAGTAATTCCAATTTTCTTAAAAAATCTCAACACTGCTAAAGCATTCTTCTTCTGACAGATAAAATTATAAATAAGTCCCATCTCATTACTATCTTCAATATTATTAATTGTCTCAACTGTAATTTCTTCATCAATTAAAAAATCCATAACACCCCTCCAATATTAAAGACACTCTCTTATCATCTTACTTAATCTTTCATAGTTTTCTGCACTAATAATTGTATTATAAGTAATTGCAAACAACAAACTATCTAAACTAGCTAAAATACCATTTTTAATTAGAATATTAAAAACTCTTAAAACTTTAATCTTAGAAATTCGTATTCCTCCAAAATTATAAATTAAAGGCTCAACTTCATCCGAAAAAACATTTATCTTTTGAATATATTCATTATCAAAAATAGAAACATCAATTACTCTATCATAATCCTTTTCTAATACTTCTAAATATCTGTTTTTGGCATTAAAAATTGGAATAATGGTATTGGTAATTTCTCTTTTATTAGAATCATTAATACCATAGTAAGATTTTCTAAATCTATCATTAATATTTCCACATATACATAAGTACTCTGTATTATTACTAATTACTCTTCTAAACGCAACATCATCATTTTCAAACAACCTAGAGTAATAAATATTATAAAACAATATATCATCGGCTCTTTTTACTGTCTTAATAGAACTTAAATTATCTCTTAAATACTTAACACCAAATGGATGTATTTCAATAAATTGATCAACTATTTCTGAAAAGTTATCAGCTGTAAGTGCCATAAGTGCCGAATTTACTAACCTTTTTTTCTTACCATTAAAAGAAAAGCCATATTCCAAAAATAATTCTAAATTATTAGAAAGCTTCTCATTAGAAATCATCAATAGTAATGGACACTTATCCAAAACATACTTTACAGATAATCCATACTTTTCAAGTAATAAAGCATTATTTCTAAATTCCAAATCGCATCCCACAATGTAAGGCTTATAATTATTGATAAAAGCCGAATCCATTATCTTAAATTTCTTATTACCTATATTATTAAAAATATTATTCTCCGAACTAATAAAAGCACTAGGCATCACAACTAATAAATTATTTAAAATTCTCTTTTTTAAAGCAAACTTAACAGTATTACCAATAGTTTCTTTATCACTAGCGAGTACTAAACTCATTAATTGATAACCATTTTTCTCCTCATCCAATTTCTCTAATCCCAGTTTTGAAAGTGTACATAAAACCTCTTTTATCTTGCCAAGTTTTCCAAACTCCAAAATCTTATCTTGAATATCTCCACTAAGTTTTGAAAAATCATAACCATACTTTTTAAAGATCTCTTTAACCTTATTAGTATCAAGCAAATTACTATTAACTTTCTTCTTACCAGTTTTATTCTTACTATTAAAGATATTTCTATTATACTTAATTAAAGAAACAATAATCTTTTGTCTTTCTTCTTCTGGCAAAGAAACCTCATCAAATAAAGTAATTAAACTATCCATATCACTAATAAAATTAGTATTTTTAGGATTACTCAAAGTAGTCGCCAATGCCTTATACTTATCATTTATTTCCGTAAGTTTTTCTATATCAATATTATTTTTCAACATAAAGTCTCTTCGTTCTGAAATGTATTCATGTAATTTTCTTAAGAAAATATTTAAAACTTCCATTTGTCCTTCATCAAGCACCATATTAGTACCATTAATCGAATTCAATTTAAGAATAGTAACTATAGTTCTCAATTGATTCTTCATTGTCTTCTTTTCCTCTAACGTAATTGAAAAGCCATCTACAATCTTTTCTAAATTACTGTATGGAATAATTGAAATATTAAATACACTTGCAAAAAGCAATCTTTCAAGATCAATCTTCTCATCCAAAGAAAAATCTTGATATAAATAATATTTATGAATTAGAACTTTATTCTTTGCAATATTTTCTCTAAGTAGTTGTACCAAAGAACTATATCCCATTCTATCACTCCTATTTATTCTTTTTCTCCCATTTATTATAAAACTCCTTAAATGCCCTCTTAGGATCTAAAGAAGGGTTATTTTTAAGCATTTCAATAATACTTCGATAATCACTTTCTCTAGAAGCATTAGTCCCTCCTACATCACTATTCACCTTAATAATCTCATCTAACTTAGAATCCGCTAAAAATAATAACACTTCATTTTCAACATCATCTTCTTCTAAAGTACTATTAAAATACTCTACTTCATTTAAACAAATCAACATTAAAGCCTTAGTCTTTGTCTCTTCACTAATATTCAAGGAAAATAGTAACTCTTTAAAACTCTCAATATTACTAACTGTATTTTTTAGATAGTCTCCCTCAAAATACTTTTTCAATTTTTTTAAATCTCTTCTTCGCACTATAAGTCTTTTTTCTTCTTTTACATCAATATCAACATCTATTTTACTTTGTTTTAGCTCTTCAACAAAGTTCAAAACACTAACTCTTTCATTTTCATATTGTGAAGTATTTAAAAGATCATTTTTTACTAGATAATATAAATTTTTAAGATGTTGCTTAATACTTTCTTTTTCTTCTATCGTTGAAACACTTTTACTAATTACCCATTCTAATTTTTCTCTTTTTTCTAACTCTGCTTCAATATAGTAAATTGCTAGTAACGAAACATCTGTATCAGCTAAATGTAAGACATCATTTTTACATTGTTCAAAATCTCTTTTTAAACTAATTCTATTTAAATCCATTTGAATCGCTGTTAATTCTAATGTAATTTGTCCTAAAATAAGTTCTAAAGTCCTATTATATTCCAGCATCACAACACCTCATTACCCTATCCTATAAACATTATACTACATCTAAAACAAAAGACAAACTAAAATTTTCTCTTTCTAAAGAAAAAAGAAGCCTATTTCTTTATAGCTCCCTCTATTTCTCTAAATACTGCATTCATGAATTTATCAAAGCCCTCGCTAATAAGCTTAGATAAGCCTAGTCCCATTCTTGACAAATTATTATTATAATTTTTTTCTTGTTCTAAATAATTACTTGCTAAAATCTCTTTTCCCTCTCTAACATCATTTTCAAATCGCTCTATCGCATCATTAGTAAGAGTATTTCTCTTAGTCTTAGAAACTTCGTAATACCCAATAAACTGTCCAAAATATAAAGCGAAAAACAAAATAAGTATTATTATTCCCACAAATCTCACAATATTTTTAGCTTTCATCTTTACTAATCACCTCCATAAAACATTCTGAAAATGCTAGTACTGAATTTAAAACTTCCGAAGGTGTATTTTCATATCCACCTATTTCAATCAATATTGCTCTCTTTGAAAAATCTTGATTATAAACTCCATTAACTCCCGGACCTCCTTTCTTATAAATTCCCTTAGAAAGTCCCGGATACTTCTCATTAAGTAAATTATTAATTTTTTCCGTAAAGGAAAGGTTCTCCTCATAATTCTCATTTTCTAATCCAATTAAAAATATCGTTTTTGCAAACTTTTTCCCTTCAATCTCAATAGTAGTTCTCCCTTTTTCTAAACTATCTCTATGTATATCCACAAAGTATTTTAAACTTGGATTTTTATTCTTAGCATCTTCTAATAAAACTCTACTAGCCATATAACTATATGCATATTTCCAACTATTCATATTCAATATTTCTTTAATACTTGCTTCTTCAACAATCGCTTTATAATTATTTTTCTCTAAAACATCTTGAAAAATATAATCTGCAAACATCACAGTAGGTGCTACTGTATACTCCGCCAAAGTACTAGAAGCATACTTCTCACCCTGATGAGAATTATATATGTAAATTAAAGGTTTTTTATCACTAGCATCAACACTACTTGTAAGATTATCATTCTTACTCACCGGAACAACATACTCAAAATAATCATTATCCAAAAGTGCACTTGGAACACTAAAAAAACTTTTTATCTTTTTCCTAATTTTATTCGCATCGTTATCATTATAATTAAGTAGTAATTGTACTAACCCCTTATCATCTATTTCAATATTGCTTTTATCTAAAATATAAAAACTAAAAAACAAAGAAAAAACAAATAACAAAAAAAAGAAAAATATTTTTAATCCTCTAAATCTTTTCTTCTTTCTAGTAATAAATCTCTTCTTCATCTTATCACCAATTTAACTATATCTCATTTAATATAACTAATTTGTCGGATTAAAGGTCTCATGCAAACTTTTATTAATCCCATTACCAATAAGCATACTGAGTCTTTCAATTATAAAATCAATTTCTTTTGGTGTTACCATCATATTAAAATCTATTGGCGTTAAAACTTCATAAAAAAGTTTGTTTAATTCTTCCTTACTTAAAGTTCCAACAAATCCTAGTATTCTTTCTTTATCACTATCACTCAAATTAATATCCTGATCACTATAATCTTGTTTATCCTCAGAAATTAACTTCATCTTTGGATTGTTAATATTTGCAATCTTATAACTAAATTGTTTAAGCATATAATTAAATGTATCTGCAACAATCACTGTTGCTTCTACTATCGTTGGAATGCCAATTGCTATAACAGGTATTCCTAACGTATTTTTACTAAGTTCTTTTCTGTGATTGCCAACTCCCGATCCTGGACTAATACCTTGATCCGATATTTGAATGGTTTTATTAACTCTTTCAATACTCTTAGCAGCTAAAGCATCAACCACAATAAGTAAATCAACATCTAAAAAAGATACCATATTAAGTATTAAGTCTCCTGTTTCAATACCCGTAACTCCTAAAACACTAGGTTTAAATGAACAAACGTTAGTGTAGCCTCCTTCAACCTCTCCCAGTTCAAACAAGTGTCTTGTCACCAAAACATTATCAATAGAATTAGGGCCTAACGCATCAGGCGTGGATTTACTATTACCTAAACCAATTACCAGTATTTTCTTATCATGTATATCTCCAAGTATTTCCTTCAACTCTCGAACAAACACTTCTTCTACTTTTTTATAATTATCTTTATCCGTTACATCATCAAAAGAAATTGTAATATATTTATAATTCTCATCTCGTCTTCTGTCAACTGAAATCGTCTTTCCTACTGAATAAGTATAATCACTTTTTCCAATTTTCTTTTCGATAACTAGATCAGTCCGGCACTTAAACTTTTCTAAATCAATTGTATGCATCCTTATCACCATTAATAATATTTGCACTTTTTGTAACTTTTATTTGCATTTTTTCTATATATTTGATAAAATTAATGTGTTTACAAAAAGTGAGGTGAAAATATGCCAAATATTAAAAGTGCTAAAAAGCGTATGCGTTCAAGTGTTAATAAAACAAACGTTAATACACTAGTAAATTCAAGTATGAGAACTGCTATCAAAAAATTCGAAAAAGAAGTAAAGAATGGTAACAAAGAAGAAGCAAGCAACAACTTAAACATCGCTATTCAAAGAATTGATAAAGCTATGTCATCTGGTTTAGTACACAAAAATAAAGCAGCTCGTTTAAAATCAAGACTAACAAAAATGAAAAATGGAATGAATTAAAAGTCGTATTTACGGCTTTTTATTTTTCAAGTATTTATTTACAAGTTCGAAAAAATAGTTTAAAATATACTTTAGAATAAACCTAGGAGGAAGCATGAATAAAGCGGCTAAAAAACTTGCTGATTTAGGAATTACTCTAATTGTTATGGGTATAATCCTGACTCAAAAAGATACAATTTTAACTTTCATTTCAAAATATTTTAATTTAAAAAATACTACTGTTACAATCGGAGAAAAAAATAAATATTATCGCAACTACGATTTCTCATATGTTCAAAATACTGATAATTTTAATCCAGAATGTCGTCAAGACATTCTAAATATTTACTACACTGCAATCAATGCCGGTAAAGATACTTTTACTTTCTATTGTTCCAAAGACTACCCCACTTGCATTGATGATATCGTTGAACTAGCTAACGATCAAGACACCTTATCTTATATTAATAACTTTGTTCATCCTTACAATGGTTTTCAAAATATTGAAACAGAATATGATACTCTTGGTAAAATAACTATTAAAATAAATAAAAGTTATACAAAAGAACAAATAACAGAAATTGACAAAAAATTAGATTTCATTGAACAAAATATTATTGATCGTAGTCGACCAATTCGAGAAAATATTAAAAACACTCATGACTATATTATAAATAATGCTCAATATGACTCAGACAAAAAAGAAAATGGCGAATCTAAATATCAATCTGATCTAGCCTACGGACCTTTAATCGAAGGTTATGGAATATGTGGTGGTTATACCGACGCCATGGAATTAATCTTAGAAAGATTAGGCGTTGAAAGTTATAAAGTTGCTAGTGATAATCACGTATGGAACGCACTTAATCTAGATAACAATTGGTATCACCTCGATCTAACTTGGGATGATCCAGTAACTCCTGATAAAGTGCAAATTATAGATGATAGTTTTCTCCTTATAGACACCAAAAAACTTCTAGAAGTTGAAGCCGATGAACATCAATTTGATCAAGATATATATGCCGAATTAAAACTTAAAAATTAAAGAAGAATTCACAAAATTAAATTCTTCTTTTTATTTTATAACATAATTATAAACTTCATCTACTGTTTTAGAAAAATCTAAAAAGTTAACCTCAAACCAATTAACATCAAACTGATGATTAAAGAAAGTATATTGTCTTTTTGCAAATCTTCTAGAATCTCTCTTAATAGAATCAATAACTTCCTCCAAAGAAACATCTTCAAACAAATAATCATAAAATTCTTTATAACCAATTCCTGTATTTAAAACTCTTGAAGTCAAATATTTATCTTTCAAGCTTTTAACTTCTTCTACTAAACCATTCTCAATCATCTTATCAACACGATCATTAATACGTTGATATAAAATGTCTCTTTCTGTAGTCAAACCAATAAATTTACAAGGATATAAAATTTTACTTTCATTAGTAGCAATCTCTTCACCATTTTCTAATTTATTTAAAAGTCTCACTAATCTCTGTCTATTATTTACATGAGGAATATCTAAAACATTATATTTTTTAATTTCAGAAACCAATTTTTCATTACTAAGTTCTTCGTATTGGCAAAGACTAGTACCTTCTGTAAACTTATAATCATATAAAGCAGCTCTTATATATAGTCCTGTCCCACCTACAATAATAACTCTTTTACCACGAGAAGTAATATCATCGATTAGTCTCCTAACATCTTTTTGATATTCATAAACCGTATAACTATCAGAAACATCAACTACATCAAATAAATGATGAACAACATTTTCTCTTTCTTCCATTGAAGGTTTCGCACTACCAATATTTAATTCTTTATAAATAGAAACAGAGTCTCCATTAATAATTTCTGCATCAATTCTTTTCGCTAGTTCAATACTAAGTTTTGTTTTCCCTACTCCTGTAGGTCCCACAATAACTATAATATCCTTCATAAAATACCTCACCTTTTAGTATAAGTAATAATACTATCTCTATTATTAGTAAATCCGTGTACTCCTTTAAAATCCATTATATCTAAATCACTGTTATCAAGAGTTTGATAAACTTTTAAGACATTATAAATTGCCGAAGGAAAAACCTGTTTTTTATTAATATTTCTCCTTCTTACATCAGTCCTAATTTTATCAATAGAATAATTATATAAATAAGCAAATTGTAAAATACCCTTCTCACTTAAATGGCTTTGCCATTCCGAAAAATTATTTGCTAAAACTAAGTAAGGATCATCATCAGGAAAGAAATATTCAATATACTGTAAAACATTAGATAGAAGAATCCTATCGAACTTTTCATCACCTAGGTCTTCTCTCATTTTAAAGACATCTCCCACCATAAATGAAACATCAGAATCAGCCAATCGTTCTCTTAGTAGTTCGTAATTTTCATCACTTTGTAAATAATTATTAAAAGAAACTAATCTCTCTTCTAAAAACCGATCTCCCATAAAAGGAATATTAGGAGTACTAAGAATTGCTGGGACAAGTTCCTTTCTAGGCAAAGATAAAATAGCCTCTCTTTTAATTTTATAAAACTCTGCTACTCTTGGATTTATATCGTAAACAACAATCCTACCAGCTCCACACACTAAAGCATTAAAAACTTGATCACAAGAAGAACCAACGGTTAAAATACTTTTATCAGCTAAGTTTAAAGCCGGAAAATAACTAGAAATTTTTTCGGTAGTAAATGGATACACTTTGTCAAACCCCTTCATAAAATCCCCTCTTCTTTCAAAGTCCCATTATTATACCACAAATTTCAAATTAATCAAGCGAACGTTTAAATAACTTTTCCAAATCATACTTTGTATATGTAATAATAGTTGGTCTACCATGAGGACAAGTAAACGGATTTTCACACTTACGCAAAGTATCAAGTAAAAATAATTGATCATCATAAGAAATATAATCATTAGCTTTAATAGACATTCTACAAGCCATTGTTGCGGCCATTCTCCATACAAATAAATCAAAGTCAAAAGCCTCTTTCGTAATAATAATATCAACTACCTTACGAATACACTCTTCCGCAACTTCATCACTAATCCAGCTCGGATGACTTCTTACAATAATTGTATTGATACCAAACTCTTCCATCTTAAATCCATACTCTTCAAGCAATGAAAAATTTTCTCTAATAATTAAAAACTCATTAGCACTAAGTTCTATCTTAATTGGTATAAGTAAATCAACAATTACTAATTTTTCTTTTAAAGACTTTAAAACCTTTTCATAATTAATACGTTCTGCTGCCGCATGTTGATCAATTATATACATACCATCTTCATTTTCCGCAATTATATAAGTAGAATATACAATACCCTTAGGTTCCATCTTCTTTATTCTGTATTCTTCTTTAGCTAAAGCCTCTTCCTCTTCATCAGAAGTATCTTCTTCTATACTTTTCTTATAATTTTCTTCTGCCTCAGCAATTTCAAAATCTAATTTTATTTCTTCATAACTAGTTTTATCTTTAAACACATCTTTATAATCATTATCAATATTTTCTTTTTCTTCTCTTATTTGTTCTCTTACCTCCGAAACAGAAGAAGCATCTCTAACAGCTGCTGTCGGAATTAATGTCAACTGTTTTAACTTCTTACTAATAAGATCAACAACTAACTCTTTTAACGTATCCATTTTCGAAAACTTAATATCCATTTTCGTTGGATGTATATTAATATCTATAAGTATTGGATCAACATCAATATTTAAAACAATTATTGGAAACTTATCTTTAGGAATATACGTATGATAAGCATCTGTAATAATCTTATTAAGTTCATTATTTCTAATAACTCTTCCATTAACTAATGTCGTAATACCATTTCTATTACTCTTAGTAACCTCTGGATATGATATATAACCAGATACATAATAATCATCATTTTCACCTGATATATTAATCATCTTCTTAGTAATATCAGCTCCATATATTTGATAAATTACTTTAAGTAACTCCCCAGACCCATCTGTTCTAAGTAAAACTTTATCATTATTGATAAGACAAAATTTAATATCAGGGTACGATAAAGCCATTTTGTCAACATATTCGACGATATTCGCAAGTTCTATATATAAATTTTTTAAATACTTTAAACGTACTGGCGTATTATAAAATAAATCTGAAACTGTAATCGTAGTTCCTTCCTGTAAGTCACAAGAAGAAACTTGCATATTCTCACCACCTTCTAAAGTAACAAGTGTTCCCTTCGTACCATCAGAAGTTTTTAATCTAACATTAGAAACAGACGCAATCGAAGGAAGAGCTTCGCCTCTAAAACCTAAAGACTCAATATAAAATAAATCATCAAGATTTTTTAACTTAGAAGTTGCATGTCTAGAAAAAGCCATCATCGCATCATCTTTATCCATACCAACACCATTATCACTTACTTCAATCTCTTTAACACCAGAATCAATAAGTTTAATTGTTATTTCACTACTTTTCGCATCAATCGAGTTTTCGACTAGTTCCTTAACAACATTCATTGTCTTTTCAACAACTTCCCCAGCCGCTATCTTATTAGCTAAAACCTCATCCATTACTTTTATCTTTGACATACTACCACCATACCTTAAAAAATTAAGAGTAAAATTATCCAAACTAACTTTTCTAATTCTACTCTTACTATTATCACTATTTATAACTATTATTTTTTCTCTTTGAAAGGTTCAAAATTATTATTATATAAATCTTCGATAGTAATTATACCATCATTAAGAGCTGTCTTTATATTATATTCTGTACCATCAACCACAACGAATATATAAGGACTTAAAACGCATGCAAAATAGTATTTATACTCACTATCTTCATAGAAATATTCAATCTCCTCGTTGCATGCACCATCACTTCGATCAATAATTTCTATTTTCTTAACATTATCATTTCCAATGTTATCATCGCTTGTATTATTATCATCAGTCATATCGCTATCATCACTCGTAGTGTTATCATCTTTATCATCAAAATTAGGTATTTCATCTCCATATGCTTCTCGGTCAAGAATCTCTCCATCAGCATCAAATTTAACACCCTTATTCTTATATTGACTACATTCTAATAAAACAATATATTCATATTTATTATTTTCTGGATTAGAAATATTAACATAAGACTTACAAACTTTCTTTTTATCTGCCGGATCTTTTAAGCTTGCCAAGTATTTAGCCTCAACCAACTTACTAGCATCTAAATCAATACTAAACACCACTTTATCATTAAATGGTTTTTCCTTATCCACTAGTTTTTTAGCAGCCATAAATATTTCTTTTTCCATAGTATCATAAGCCTTTTCTCTTCTAGCATTTGTATATACCACTAATGCATACAGAAGAGCAGCAAGTACAATCACTACCGCAATCGCAACTAATACCCCTTTTCTCTTTCTTGCTAATGCATTATTAACACCATTCATATCTACACCAACCTTCAACAATATAATACTATATTTCTTTCAAATAATCAAATAATAAAGCCGCAACATCCGCCGAAACTACTTCACTAAGTTCCTCAAGTGAAGCTTCCTTCATTTTCTTTAAAGAACCAAACCTCTTCAATAATTCTTTTTTTCTAACTTCCCCAATTCCAGGTACCATATCAAGAAGAGAAGACAATGCACCTTTAGCTTTAATATTTCTATGATATGTAATTGCAAATCTATGTACTTCTTCTTGTATTTTACTAAAGAATAAGAATAAATTACTATCACTCTTTACATTTAAAACTCTGCCCTCTTCATCAATAATTGAGCTAGTCTTATGCTTATCATTTTTAACAAGACCAATAACTCTAATATTAAGTCCTAAACTTCTAATAATATCTACCGCTATCTTAACTTGATTAAATCCTCCATCCATCACAATAACATCAGGTGGAGTAAGATTCTCCATTAACACCTTATAATATCTTCTATAAATAACTTCTTTCATAGCCCCAAGATCATCTTTTACCTCACTAGAAATCTTATATTTTCGGTACTCGTCCTTTAATGGTAAGAAATCTTCATAAACAACCATACCTCCAACATAAAAAGTTCCAAATAAATGACTATTATCAAAAGCTTCCATTCGAGAAACTTTATCAGTTCCTAAAAGTTTCTTCAACTCCTCAATTGCTGCTAATCTTAAATCATCATTTTTCTTTAACATTTCTTCTTCCGCTTCAAGTACATCTTTAGCATTATCCTTTGCTAAATCAAGAAGCTTCTTCAATTTACCCTTTTTAGGAGAAGTAACTTTTACTTTTAAATATTCTTCCAATAACTTACAATCAATATCCTCCGGCACTAAAAGTTCATGTGGTAAAACAGTATGTTTCTCATAAAACTTAATAATATATTCAACCACTTGTTCATAAATATCTAAATCACTACTAATTATATCCTTATTTCTACCAACTAATAAGCCATTTCTAATAAAGAACACTTGAATAGATAAATAATTCTTATCTACATAATAATTAACTAAATCAAAATTATAATTATTATTTAAATCAATCTTCTGTCTACGTAAAGTAATATCAATATCTTCTAACATAGTCTTTAATTCCAAGGCCTTTTCATAGTTCATTGCCTCACTAGCCTCTAACATTTCTTTATTAATCTTTTCTCTAATAAATCTACTATCTCCCTTTAAAAAGGCTACAATTTCCTTAGACATTTCACCAATCGTTTTAGGATCAACTTCCTTAACGCAATATCCTAAACATTCATGTATATGATAATAAAGACATAACTCTTTCTTTAAATGTTCACACTTCCTAAGCGGATAAAGTCTATTTAACATATTAACTGTCTTTCTAGCTGCCGTTACATTAGGATAAGGACCATATAAATAATTTAAATTTCTTCGTCTTTTTACATTTCTAACTACTCTAAGTCTCGGATACTTTTCTTTAGTAAGTTCAATATATGGATAAGTCTTATCATCCGTAAGCATAATATTATACTTAGGATCATATTTCTTTATCAATGTAATTTCAAGTATCAATGACTCTAACTCTGAAGATGTCACAATATACTCAAAATCATCTATATCTTCAACCAACATCTTAGTCTTACCAGTTACAGTTCCTGTAAAATAACTCTTAAGTCGATTTTTTAAATTTTTAGCTTTTCCTACATATATAATAACTCCATCTTTATTTTTCATCTGGTAACTTCCAGGCTTAGTAGGTACTAAAGCTAATTTTTCTCTAAAGTCTTTCATAATAAACACCAACTAAATTATAAAATAAATCTAAAAAAAAAGAAAGTATTATCTATACTTCTCCATAGCTTTCATCATTTGATTGATTTGTTTTTGATTAGGTTTTCTACCCATCTGCATCATTAAAGCTTTAATCATGTCCTCATTAATAGGAGGATTTTTCTTTAAATATTTTTCCATTACTTTACGTGCTACAAAAAAACCTATAACAGCACCAATAATTAGTCCAACAAGAACCATTAATATATCATGTAACATACATTTCATCTCCTTAACACATAATTATTGTATCATTATAATTAAATGATATCAAGCAGAAGTTAATACCTTTAAGCATCTAACATATAGTCTTTAACTTTACTATAACATTTAGGTTTTTCTGCAACTATAGCTTCATAATATTTTCTATTTCTCTCTTTAAATCTATTAATAATATCTTGATTTCGCTGACAAGCCTCAATACCATAATGCATAAATGCTAAATGTCTCACAAGAGACAAAGGCTTTCTCTCACATTTTTCTAACTCTGGTAAAGTCTCTCTGCAAATATTAAGCGATCTTTCTTTTTCTTCATAAGTCTCCCATGGTGAAGATCTGAAAATATTAATTCTAAAATCTAAAGCTTTTCTTTCTGGCATTTCTCTCTCGGTATTTATTCTTGTAATTTTAAATCTCGTTGGATCATATAATGTCAGTTTCCCATTCGAAAGTGAAATAACTTCAGCATGATTTGGAAAAAACACTTTTTCTTCTTCCTCATCCCCATATACTTCCGCTAATTCTGTATTTAGATTTCTAGAAATCTTATTTTTAAAACAAGAAGGTGGATGTTTAATAACTCTATCCGTTACCCAAACTCTTGTACACACCAATAAATTACGGCATTTTTTATCATCTGATTTTTTTATCTCATTTAAAACATCTAAGAAATGCGCCGCAATATTTCGACAAACACCATGTCCTGATGTCACTGATAATCCAAGTTCATAAAAAACTTCAGAGCTATCAAGAGCAAAAAGAAATTTGTCATTATAAGAAAAACAACCATTAGCAAATAAATATTTAAATATTGCTAAATAAGCCTCATCGCATTGTACTTTACCGGCAATTCTCTTTATTAAATTTGCTTCTCTTTTAATACATTCCTGATAAAGTGGATAAATATCACCACATTTTTTATAAACTTCAATAGTTTCAACAGATTTTCTAGCTTGAGCTAAATAATCTTTATGTCTTTCATCACTATCGTATCTAGCAATTTCCTCTAAATATCCCATAACCTATTCCCCCAATAAGTAGACATATTATACCACAAAATTTACACTTTAGCAACCATACGCACTTGAAAAACCCAATACATTAGCATCTATATTACTTAAAAAATAATAGTTCTGATTTTTAAATTCACAAACAAAGAAATTATTAGAATACTTTTTAAGTAATTCAAAAAATGAAGAATTAAGCTGTTCTGTCTCTAATTTAATATAACTCTTTCTAATCGTAAGTCTACTTACCTCATCTTTATATAAATTATTAATATAATGCGTATTACCTCTTTTCGAATAAGGAATATCCTTATGACACTTTAAAAATATATCTCGATCAATTATATTTTTATCAATCACATTCGTTAATTGTCTAAAAAGTGTATACGCATAATTAACCTCTTCTTTATCTAAATAATATATCTGTCTTAGAATATTATATAAAACTCGGTAATTATTCTGATATAAACTAATAAACTGTTCTTTTACATCAAAAATAAAATAGACTTTCATAATATCACCAATTACATCTTAGCAAATATAAAAGTCTATTTTCGTCGAATTTTATTTTAATAAATTTTCTATTTTTTCTTCTAAGCTTTCTACATCAAAGCCATATTTTTTATAAACATCATCTTTTTTACCAGACATTCCAAATTGATCAAGTGTTATTAAGTACTTTTCATTAAATATTAACCTATTCCATGAGAATGATGATCCAGCTTCTACAACTATTTTTCTAATTTCAACCGGTAACACTTCATCAATATATTCTGGTGTTTCCTTTAAGAATCTATTTAAATTAGGCATTGATACTACTCGGATACTAATACCTTTTACCTTCAACCTTTTAGCGGCTTCTATTACTTGATGAACTTCTTCACCTGTTGCGATAACAATACCATCAGCTTTTCTCTCTGAATCAAATACCACATAGCCTCCACGGCTGACAGAAGCAGCATTAGTAGTTTCAAGTATTGGTAATTTATTACGTGATAAAGTAATAACTGCAGGTCCTTCACTCGCATCAGCAATAGCTTTATAAGAACCAATTACTTCATTAGCATCAGCCGGTCTAAATACTTCTAAATTAGGAATACTACGTAATCCAATTAATTGTTCAACCGGTTGATGTGTAGGACCATCTTCTCCAACACTAATTGAATCATGTGAGAAAATATAAATTATTGGTAACTTCATCATACAAGCCATTCTAATAGAAGGCCTCATATAATCGCTAAAAGCTAGGAAAGTGGAACCATATGGTCTAAATCCACATAAAGCTAAACCATTAAGTATTGCTCCCATTGCTCCTTCTCTAACTCCAAAATATATATTTTTTCCTAAATAATTATCAAAAGAGAAATCTCCACCTTCTTTAATATAAGTCTTATTAGCACCAAATAAATCTGCACTACCACCTATTATAAAAGGTGAATTTAAAACAAATGAGTTAAGTAATTTAGAAGAAGTATCACGAGGAGATTCTAATAAATCACTAGGTGCGTCGTATATAAATTCCTTAATTGGAATAGCCTTATTATCTCCCATAAAATATTGAAGTTCTTCTCTTTCCTTTTCTCCTAAACTCTCTAAATTTTTATTGAACTCATCAACTAAGCCAGCACATCTTTTTTCAATAAGATATCTAAAGTCATCACATAAAGTCTGTGACACTGTAAATGGAATATCTCTTACACCCAATTTTTCTTTTATTGAAGTAACTTCTTCCTTACTTAAAGGTGTTCCATGTACTAAATTAGTTCCTTCTAAACTAGAATGTTTACCAATAACTGTTTTAACTTCAATAAGAGTTGGTTTATCACTACTATTTTTAGCTTGTTCAATAGCTTTAGATATTGCTTCGTAACTTTCACCATCATTAACCGTAATAACATTCCATCCTAACGCAACAAAACGCATTGAAACATTATCATTAAAAGTTAAAGAAGTACTTCCATCTAAACAAATATCATTAGAGTCATATAAAACAATCAGTTTATTAAGTTTCAAAGTACCAGCCAAAGAAGCAGCTTCATAACTAATACCTTCCATTAAATCGCCATCACTAGCTAAAACATAAGTATAATAATCAATAAGTTCTTTCTTACCAATATTATATCTTGCTCTTAAATTAGCTTCCGCCATTGCCATACCAACCGCATTAGCAAACCCTTGCCCTAACATTCCAGTTGAAGCATCAACTCCCGGTGTCACTCCATATTCAGGATGTCCTGGTGTAATAGAATCAATTTGTCTAAATGCCTTTAAATCATCAAGACTAATAGGATATCCAGCTAAATATAAAGTTGCATAAAGTAGTGCCGACCCATGTCCACAAGACATTACAAAACGATCTCTATTAAAATAATTTGGATTGCTAGGATCAATTCTTAAATGATTAGCATACAAAGTATATAGTATTGGTGCTGCTCCAAGCACTATTCCTGGATGACCAGAATTAGCCTCACTAATCATATCAATACCTAAACATCTAAGTTGATCAATAATCTTCCCCTGATTAATTTCACTCTCATCTTTTCTTGGTGTTGTCAAAAACATCACTCCATTCAAAAAGTATTATACCATGACAATTAAAATATGTAAAATCACTATAAATAAATGTTTACAATATAAAAAAACATATTACTCAAAATATATTTTTTTAAAACTAAACTTTATAATATTAAATACTATAAAAAGTAAAATTACTAATATTAATAATACAATCTTTTCCCTTAAACAAAAAGTTATAAAAACAGAAAAAACCATCAACAAAATCAAGCGAAAACGTCTCTTATAAAAAGAAGTCATTGTTAAGGCCAGTAAAGAAAGCATAAGATGATTAACCATCATCGAGCAAAAAGTCATCATAGGAAAATTAAGCTTCAAGAAAGAAAGCAAATAAATAGGTATCGCATAAAAACACCTTAATAAAAAAATTGCTATTACAATTATCAAAATTTTACTTATTATATAATTTCGACTATTTTCTCTCAAAATTATATTACATAAAGAATTATTTATTTCATATGTAGAAATAATATAAGTAAAATACAAAGATAAGGAATACTGATACAAAAACAATAATATCGAAACAAAATTTCTATCACTATAACCAATTAAAGAAACATAATCATCAATGGCAAGATTATTAACTGTAAATCTTACTGAAAATATATATAATAAATATAAACAAAAAAGTATTATAAAAAATGGTAAAATCTTTTTAATACACCACGATAGAACTTTAAATTGAACTCTCATAATCATACCTCTTCATCTTCAATAGTTTAAAATACAAAAATACAATTATTATAAGTAAAAAAATTAAGCCGTAAGAAAAATCAATAATTTCATTAAACAGTGAAACATAATCTAAACTCAACAATTGATATGAAAGCAAAAAAGCACTCCCCACAAAATGTTCCGGTATAAAATAACATAAAAGAAAAATAATCCCTAAAAAACATTTTAAAAGCCTGTTTCTCACCAATAAATTGCCTAAAAATAACACCGTAGCAATCAACATATATATAATAAGATTTTTAATAATCCTAATAATCAAGTACACCAATATAGAAGTCCCAGTTGGTTCATATGTCAAAAATAAATTTTCAAAAGTAAAACTCGAAGAAAGAATAGCTCCAGACATCGCCATAAAAATATATCCGATATATAAGATTAATACACACCATATTACACTTTTAACACCTGGTAATACTAAATCTTTTGAATTCCTATAACGTGTAAAAAACATTTGGTTAAAACTAAACTTTGAAGTTACAAATAAAACCAATAAAACAATACATACAAAAAAAATCATATTAGAAAATGGTGCTGTAATTATACTCAAAAATTTCTTAGAAAAATCGACCCCATTTTGTCCTGAAAAAACAGATGGTAAAACTCCCAGAAGCAAAGCAAAAAAGAAGAAGGTTTTATTCTTATCAATAAGCCAGTTATTAATAACAAATATACTTTTATTCTTCATATTTTTCCACTTTACCAGAATCAAACAAGTATATACAATCAGCTAATTGATTTAAATCTTCTTTTATATGTGTAGATACAATTATAATTTTATTCTTCTTTATTTCTTTTAAATAGTTAATAATTTTCTTTACAGTTTGCTCCTCTATACCATTAAATGGCTCATCAAGTAAAATAATATCAGGATCTTCCATCAACGCTTGAGCAATACCAAGTTTCTGTTTCATTCCTAATGAATATTGATGATATTTCTTATCTTTTTCATCTATTAAATCAACAACTTTTAATGTTTCCATTATCTCGGAATCTGTTATTTTCTTCTGAATATCAGCAAGTAATTTTAAGTTTTCATAACCAGTTAAACCAGGAAAAAAGCCAGGACGTTCAATAAGTGCTCTTAAATTAGGAGAAAAAGAAGTACTATCATTATAATTTTTACCATCAATTAAAACAACGCCAGAAGAAGGACAATATAAACCACAAAGTAATTTTAAAAAAACACTTTTCCCGGATCCATTTCTACCATACAAACCATATATTTTCCCCGTTTCAAAAGCAACAGAAATATCATTTAAAATTAAAACGTTTTTAAATTTCTTTGTCAGATTTTTAACTTCAATTTTCATACGTTCCTCCACTCATTGACTTTTCACACTCTATCAGTAAACTTTCCTTATTCCAATAAGTCTTTACAACAACACCAAGAGTTAAAAGTACCACTATAAAAGGTATTAACAACGAATATATTAATCCATAATAATCAAATAAACTAAATACACTAATAATATTCAACACAACTCCAATATCAGTACCAAATACACCTTGTAGTAAAATAACATTACAAAATAACTCAAGGAACAACTCTATTGCAATAAAGATTAAATAAGAAACGATTGAGGCAACAAAAAAATTATGTTGTTTTTTACATACACAAAAAGCAATGTTAAGATACCCAATAGATAAACATAATACTCTAAAAATATAAACGAGCATAAAAACAACCGGGCTTTGCATTGTTTGAGCCCTCCAAGAGACAAAGCCGCCATTTAATGCATTATTAAAATCAAAATTACCGGTATATAGATAACAAACTATAAAAGCAATAATCGCAATAACAGGAAGTATAAAAACTGT
>SAMEA104315421__coassemble_698_pt1 | contig 34060 bp, 43 predicted proteins | sample SAMEA104315421__metabat2_low_PE_056 | metagenome-assembled genome bin SAMEA104315421 (sample SAMEA104315421) | gut metagenome | biome: Monkey gut; feature: monkey-associated habitat; material: faeces | place: China | collected 2013
CTAAAATAAGTCATTTGTGTTAATTTAGTAGATACACTGTCATATCCATTTAAACCATCATAAATATTAATGTTATCACTAGATGAAATTTCAGCATTAGAAGCAAAAGTATTTATATATGTATCATCAGCAATCGCATCGCATTTACCATCATAAGTAGTATCACCGGTTCTCTTGAAACAGATTTTATCAAAATGCTCTATTGATTCTTGATTATGTTTTAAATCATTTGGTTCCCAAATGTTCCAAGTAATACCACGACCACCACCAGCTTGTGTACATAATTGTGTAACACCAGATTCTGCATTAGATCCACATGAAATACCTTGAACTTTAGTAGCATCAGAATTCATTGGTACTCTACCAATTTGCATAAAAGCAACTCTTAAAGAGTTTTCAATTCCATCTCCTCCTGCTGATACACCCTCACCAGTTGGTTCAATAATTGCACTTGAACTTGGTACTAAATAAATACCTTCATCATCTGCTGGATTAAAAGCTGTATCATAATAAGATCCAGAATCATTTTTAATAAATAAATCAAAAGCTATATAACCATCAACTTCAGCATCTTGATTTGCTAAACTCGCTATTAACTTGTAACCACCTTTATTAGCAGTCATACTAGACTTAGCAAAAATATTCATTCTTGAAGTAGTTGTATTCATTAAACCAACAGAAGACATTGGAACTAAACCTTCATCTATCCAGTTATTTGTATTACTTGCATAACTAGTTGCTAAATCATCCTTAAGTGTAGTCTGATTAATCGTTAATGTATTACTAAAGTTACTACCATCTAGAGAAAGCTGTAATCCTTTTGTAGCTTCAACATTAAGTTCAAATTCATTAATACCAACATTAGTTAAACCAACGAACCAAGCGTAGGTCGATACCATTAAAAGAATAGCCGTAAGCCCTATTACAAAGACTCCCTTCTTAATTCTTCTCTTATTAGCATCATTTCCCATAACTACAACATCATCATTATTTTTTACTTCTTCCATTATTTTTCACCACTTTCTCTAACATCAGATTTAAAATTCATATGAGCCCTTATCTCTCCACCCAGAATATCATTAGTACATTCTAAGTCGCTACCCTCTAACCATATAACTATCGTATATCTATGAATTTCATCTGGTTTAAAGTTTTTAATTGAATCTTGAAAGACAACATCATCACTCAAAAACTTAACAGTTCCTGGCTCTGCCTCTCCTGTAATTGAAGCCTTAGCATAATCAACATACTTTCCATCAAAATAAATTCTTATTCTAATAGCTTCATCTACATTCTTAATAGCATCATCAATTATAAACTCTGTCCAATAATCAACCGCATCCTTACCTGTATTTTCTATATAAAAGGAATAAGCAACATAATTTTGACCATTATGACTGCCATCCCCTTCATCCAAATTATCTGGAAGCCATTTAACAGAAATATCATCTAAAAAATCCATTGATTCTACTTTTAGATTTCTTCTATAAACTTTATAGTTAGGATCATCATAAATAATTACCCCATTTTTTAAATATAAATTCTTATCTAAACTTATCATAAAGAAATAGCCAGAATTTATAAATTTAAGTACAGCGTATAAAGCGACTAGTAAGACAGCTAGAATTAAAAGTACTAATTTCGCTATTCTAACTCTTTTTTTACGTTGTCTTACTTTTTTAGCTGTTAAAACAATTTCATAACTATCCTTACTCATTTACTATCCTCCAAGATTATATTTATCTTTAGTAAATCCAAAAGTAATATTAATTTTCTTATTTAAAGAAACTAAATCATAGTTATCAACATCTTGTCCTTCTAAATAAATATATACTCTAATCTTTGTAATACTATTAGGTGCCAATGTAAATATTTCTTGTCTATCTGCATCTGCAACCATTTTTAAAGTATCTGTAAAAGCCGTATTCTTATTCAATTTATAATTACTACCAACTGTAAATCCATTTAATCCATCATAAATATCAACTCTATCCGAAGAAACAATATTCTGATTAACAACAAATGTATTAGTATAAGTTCCATCAACAACTTTACTACAAGGAGAAGTTCCATATGAACCATCCGTATTTCTACTCTTACAAACTGTCTCATAATAAGTAATTAAACTTGTTTCATGCTTTGTATCATTTGGTTCCCAAATAACAGTCTTTTCATTTAAACAAAGCCCTGTATTATTCGTATCAGTAGTACAATTAATAGCATTAATTGTTCCTTGATCTGTAACTGTTGCTGCCACTCTACCTACTTGCATAAAAGCAACTCTTACGGAGTTAGCAAGTCCATAATCTGGAACACTACCACCATTCTGATTAGCAACAACTGCTGAAGAAGTTATTAAGTAAATTGCTTCTTCACTAGTCTTATCATATTCTTTTATATATGTAGAACCGGTACCATTCTTAACAAATAAATCAAAAGCCAAGTAACCATTCTGTTCTCCACTAATTTGTCCTGAACTAGTTGTTTGATAATTATCAATTCTTGTTGAAATTAACCTAAATCCTCCTGCTGAAGCTGTAATACTTGATTTACCAAATAGTTTTAATCTACCAACAGTCTCATCAACTTCACCATTAGTTGAAATTGGTATAAGTCCATTACCACCAGGTAAATGATTTGTATTACCCATATATGCTGTTTCTATCTTTGAAGAATCAAATGATAAATCTTTATTCCAAGTTTTGCCATCTAAGGATAATAAAAGTTCATCGCCAGTTGAAATACCTAATTCAAAAGCTTCAACTTTAGCAACACTAGTTCCAACAAACCATGCGTATGTACCAACAATTAAAATAACTGAAGATAATCCAGTTAGAAATAATAAAGATAAAATCTTTCTAGACTTTCGTTTTTTAACGTTAGTATTAGCATTAGTATCAGTAATCACGTTATCCATACTGTGCACCCACTTTACAATCTAACCTATTCTAAGTATAACATCAAAAATAAAGAAAAACAATAACTATTTTCGACTATTTTCGTCATTGAAAAAGACTGTTAAACCAAACAGTCTCTAACTTGAAAAATTACTCTTATCAATAGTTATAATTTTGACGTTTTTACAACTATTTTGCTTATTTAGTCTAAGTACAGAAGAAGTACCACTCTTCACTACTATATATTTATTACTACCATTACTATCTTTAACATAATAGCAATTATCACTAACCAAATAATTAAAAGAATCATTCTTAAAAGTAATCGTCGCCTTATCTTGATCAACTAATGTCATAACTTCACTTACATTACTAGTATCAACATATCCCAATATACTCTTATCAACGGAAGTAATATCAAGATAAGTATTATTAATATCCCTACTTATAACTTGTAAAAAATCTAAAATACTTAAATTAGAAGTAGTATCCGTCTTATTAATATTTATTAATTTAACTGTACTATCTTGTATTAAATTATTACTATCTAATACATTATAAGAAATACAAGTGGAACTTTCTGTCTCACATTTTTTTAAAGTACTTTCGTTAACTAAAATCTTTTTACCAATGGCAAAATCATTATCAGAAACATCTTTCGCTAAATTCTGTGATACAACTAATTCTATTGTTAGTTCAATATCATTACGTCTTTCATAACTACTATCACTATTTACTTTTTCTAACTCTTCTTTTTGAAAAAGATAAGCTTGCTCTCCCCAATAAGTATCTTTAGAATTATCTAGTGAATCAAAAGGCCAAGTAATTGAAACAAAAAACTTTCCAGAACTCTTTGAATTAATAATATCACTAGTCTTTCCAAAATTAAATTTAAAAGGATAATCATGAGATAAAGACTTAACAGAAGAAATATTACTATCAAAAGTAAATTCTTGATTAAATATTCTCAAATATGTAATGTTATACTCTAACTTTGCATCTAAATCTCCATCATTTACAATTTCAACTTCTCTACTATAACCATCCATTCCTGGTGAGAAATTAGAAACATCAAAATGCAAAGTAGTACTATTATTCTCTCCTATTTTTATATGCCAAGCTGAAACATCTAAAGCTACATTACTATTCGTTGAATTAGAAAATGCAAACCAAGCAAAAGAAATGGAAATACAAGACATCACAAAAAAGAGAACTGATGTAATATTAAAACTCTTTAAAATTTTATGAATCTTTTCCTTTTTCATTAGTTATTATTCCTACGCTTTTCATATTTTTCAACCATAGTTGAAATAATTTCACTACCAATTATAAACATAATTGGAAATATTATAAATAAATAAAAACCAGATCCCTTAGATATTAACTTATAAAAATAAGATAAACTCTGTACTTTCATAACAATCTTTCCATATACTTGATCTTCTTCAACTACTGGATCTTCTACTAAACTAGCAATACCTTTAGTATAAAATTGATATTTACCATTATCATTTTTTTCTGTCTTAATAATACGGTGGGTTACAACTCTATCAGAATAACTACCATATTTGCCTAAATAAGTAATATCATCTCCAACTTTTAAATCTGCAGGATTAGTCTTTTTACAAATTAAAACATCCCCAATATTATACTTAGGTGCCATAGACCCAGTAACAACAGAAAACATTCTATAATCTAAAAATGAAAAATTATTATTAGAAAATCTTTGTAAACATATTGAAGCCGCAAAGATTAATATAATAACGGTCAAAAATACAGTCGCTACATTTTTTATTATCTTTAGTATTTTCACAAAATATCATCTCCAACTTCAAAGTAGATATTATCAACATTTGAAACATAGCTACTTGCTAAATCTTTCATTTCTTTTTCAATAACTGAAGTATCCGTAACCTTAACTTCTTTTATCGAATCAAACTGATCAGATATAACTGAAAGTATCTTTTCTTTCGTAATACTATCATCACTACTAATAATAGAATCAATAGTACTCTTTAATAATAAATAATTAATATCATCTAATTTCTTATGATAATCATTAGACTCTTCACTATCTTTAGCTGTTAAAATCTTCATTATATAATAATTACTTAAAAAAGTATTTTCCATACGCTTCTTAAAGTCATCAGGAATATCATTTAAATCCATACGAGGAACAACCTCATCATCTAATATATATTGATATTTATGTAAATAGTCCCATAGTTTCGCTGCGATTTGGAAGTTAGGGTTTTTCAAAATAACGTTAGTTCTCTTAATTGGTGAAGTAACTCTAACAACTCTCTCTTTTTGTAAAGTCTTATATAACTCTGATTGTTTCCATCCTAACAAGAACCTCTTACAATATAAAATATCTTCTAAAGTATCATCAGTTCTATTTATTTCCTTAAAAGCACTAATCTGAAACTTATAATCAACTGTCTCACCATTAATATCTGATCTAGATTTATATTCAAATTTATCAGATAAAGAATCACTCAAAGTTCTTATTTTTCTTTCCATAATATCTAGAAATGTTGCAATATATTCAACTAAAGTAAAAATAAATCTATTTTCATAAGTATTAAAAGTATCTTCTTTAAATACATTTAGTATTTTAGATGGTCTAACATACCCTGTCGTAGGATCAAACTCTTCTACAAAGTCCGCATGCTTGACTAAATGTTTTACACTTTCTGTTGAAACTTTCTTAATCTTTTCAACATTTAATATTTCCTCTTCAGTCTTAATAAATCTCTTTGGATCGGCAAATATCTTATCAATATAAGGAACGCTCTCTTTAATTTTAAGAATCCACTCATTATTAATTTTCTCATTAGTTACCGAGCTACTAATCTCTGCTTCACTACTGATACTTGATACAAAGTCTCTATTATCTTCTGAAACCAAAGAGGATTTTTTCTCATCAGCCATAAACTACTCCCCTTATTCATTTTTCTTTAATAATTCAATGTAATCAATACATTCAAACATTTTATCTTTACCAAATTTTTCTCTCAATACTTTAATGAAAGGATCAAACTCATCTTTAATATACGCAATATTTTGTTGTTCTAACTTTCTAAGTATCTTCTTTGCTATAAAGTAATCTATCGCATCTGTTTCATCTCCGCCACAAGCTTTAAATACCGGAACAAATGTCTTTAATTGCTTCATAATACGATTACCAAACGAAATTCTAAAATGTTTTACCATGTAATCATCAATTTCTTCTACTTTTCTTAAACCATCATCACTAATTGGATTATCAACACATGCTTTAGCAAACAATCCTTCCAAATAAGTAGAATTCAAGTCTATTGCACTTTGCTCTCTACATTCAAAAGGAGCAACTTTAGTATTAATATCAATAGGCATAGCTCTATCGTATACTTTATCAGTAACCATAAATGTAGAGTCATCGTTATTGATTGTACCGATATACCAAATATTACCATTCAAACGTAATCTACCATTTTCCAATTTCTTTGGGTCGTTTCTGTCATAACTAGTAACTAAACTTATTAACCATTCATTTCGATCAGGCATTTCCAAAATAGATAAAACTTCTGCAAAGTAGTACTCAACTCTTGCTAAGTTCATTTCATCTAGAATAACTGTATGAATTCTATCATCATAAAGTGCTGAATAAATTTCAACCAAAGCTGTTGTTTCAGTAAACTTCTTCGTAAATTCATTAATATATCCAAAAAAGTCTGTTCTATCACGCCAAGATGGTTGTACTGAAGAAACACAAGGCGCCAATTTATTAAACTTACTCCAAGCATAAGCTAAAGATGTTTTACCAGTACCAGAAATACCTTGTAAAATTAACATTTTACCACATGCAAGTCCTGAAAAGAAAACTCTAAGTAAAGAAACATCATAATATAATCCTAACTGACTAGCTGCAAAACATCTAAAATCATCAACTAATTGTTCAAGAGTTTGATTATTATTATAATTAACAATCTTTGTATTTAAATTTTCAAAGTCAATTCTAAATAACTGCGGAAATCTCTTACTATCCTCACTTACATTACGCATTCTCTCTTCTTCAGATGCTGGATCAAGATCTTCTTCTAATTCTTCAATAACTTCTCCACTAGTTCCTTCTTCTTCTGAAATAACATTTCCATTCTCATCAACCACAACCCCATTTTTTAATTCCAAAATCTTTTCATTTTCTTTTACTAATTGTACTACCTTATCATTTAAAGTATCAATTTCTTCAAGTAAACTCTCATTATTATAAGCTTCCTTCTTAAACTTTAAAAACTTTCTCACAGCCGCATAAATAATAAAGATAATTAATCCAAGAACAACAATAAGAATAATAAGTAAAATAACCGTTAAAACCCATTCACTCATATTAAGTTCATGGGCATAGTAATTAATTACTTTCTTATATAGATTAAAAGAAAATATCATTTTAATACCATTAAATAATCCTTCAAATATAGATTTAAATCCCGAAAACAGAATAACCAACAATTCATATAAAAATCTAAACAACGTATTCATTATATAATCTCCCCATATAAAATAGTCTTCTTAGACAAATATAAGTTTGAAATCATATTAAATGGTACATAAGAATAATATAACTCTTTATTAGTCTCTTCTGTAATAATAAAGATCATATCTACACAAAGTAATATATCCTTATCAATTTTATCTAAATCTTTCTCTGAAATTTCAACCGCAAACCTATATCCCTTATTTTTAAATTCCTTAATCTGTGCTAAATTCTTACTCAAAATATCATACTTTATCGCAATAAGAATTCTTTCTTGTGAATAACTATCATCAATATCTCTTAAAAGTGAATTAATCTTCTTAGGTTTCTTAAAGAAACTCTCTTTGAAATAATATAAGTATTTATAATTAACATTTTCTCTTTTAATCATATTACTAAATATTCTAAAAGACATCATTTTTAATTGTAATTCATCTATATTTTCATTAACTATATTATTTTTTAAAGACTTCTCGATTGCATATTCACTAAAAATTTTATCAAACTTAGCTTCACATTTAACATAAGTACTTTTAACTTTATTTTTTATAATAATCTCTTCACATAATAAGAAATCTGAAGAATTAATATTATCTAAATAGTTATATAATATTTCTTTATATTTATTATAAACTTTAACTATTCTATTCTCGATATCTCCTCTAATATCTTCATTAATATTTTTTAAATATGTATCTAAATCTGTAAGACCATTATCTAAAATATCATTAACAATCTGAAGATTTCTCTTAATTTCCGCTAAAATCATAGAACTATTTGAAATATTTACTACTTTATAATTTTTAATCAAAGCCGCATTATATTTCATATTACCAGTTGTATAACTTTCTCCAAAGTATTTATCCTCAATATAAGTATCAGCTATCTTATTAACAATAGAAGTATAATAATTTGTTTGTTCCCCTGTACAAGATAATATTAATAATAATTCTTTTACTTCACTTTCAATAAGTAATAATCCTTTTCTTATAATATTATTTTCATTCTTTCCAATTATATTAACTTTCCTAGGATTATCAATTTCTAACTCTTCACAAAGAGGATCATCTTTAGAAACAGTTAAAACATCATCAACTACTTTACTACTTATTATTACTGGCTCTTCTGCAAACTCTTCTGAAGTAACTTTTTTTTCTTCAGTGACATTTTTATCTAAAACCTCTTCTGAAACTGTAGTTGCAATTGTCTCAATATTATCATCACTAACCGAAACTTTAGAAATATCTGTATCACTATTATTCGAAGTCTCTGTATTAGTATCCTTAACAGTATCGTTATTTTCATGAACTAAAGATTCACTAGGAGTATCAGGAACATTCTTCATATTACACTTTAATTCTTCATTACCATTATCTCCATCAATAACAATAGTACCTTCTATTTCATCTAATACTTCAATATCATCATCTGATACTTCATCATGTTTCTCCTTAGAAGTCTCTTCTAAATTCTTAACATCTAAAGTTAACGAATCATCAACATCTACACTATTATCAGTAACATCCTCTACAGGAACATCAACATCTTTTTCTGCAGAAACTTCTTCTTGTTTTTCTGTTTCTCGAGATAAAACCTTTTCCTTAACACTTTCAAGTTCCTTCTTCAATCTTTCTAACTCATCATTATCAGTAACCTTAACTGTAGCTATAGGAATATCTTTAACTTCTTTAACTTCACTTGCAGTACTTTCAAATTCATCATCAAACTTAATCTTAATTATAAGTGTATATACTTCATATAATACAATAAAGAATCCTGGTAATAAAAATACAAAGAAGAAAAACCATTTAGACATCATTAAATCAATAACGCCACCTAATTTATCATAACTCTTAACTGGTACGCCTAAAATAAACTCATCACTATAGTACTCTGAAGTATCCTCAGTCATAATATTCTTCTTTTCATAATCAACTTCTTTAATAACTGTCGATAAAATTCTAACCTTCTTTTGATCCTCTGTATTTGTATAAACAAAAATATTATCATTAGCTTTTAATTTACTAAAATCTTTCTTTTCAACAACAACTAAACTTCCGTTATCAAAGACATCACTTTTATTATCTTCAGAAATAGTAACATATAAGTTACTACCTATATCTATAACTCCGTATTTGTTTCTACTCAAAAACAAAAAGCTTAGGAAAGAAATAAAACAAAAAAAGATAACCAACAAAACTATGGCAATTTTTTTTACTATTTTCACACTTTCACCATCCCACTGTTTGACTATTCCATATTATCAAAATTAGTATAACATAAAAGAAAATAAAAGAAAACACATTTTTCGACTTAGAACGATAAAATAAGTTGAAAATAAATTCTCACATCTAACTTTACACTTATCTTTTTAAACATTTTTAAATGCTTTACACTATAACTTACACTTTTTATTTCTTTTGTTGACATAGGTTTTAAAAATAGTATTTTAATAAAATTACGTATTTTAAAGAAAAAACAAAGCTTTTGACAAGTGTAAACCAACTTCTTCAGTATATTGACACAAAAATAGACATAACTGTATAATTAATGTAAAAGAATAGGAAGATTGTTATGTTGAAAAAGTTTAAAATAGTATTATTTCTTTTCCTACTTCTAGTGTTTGTTTTAGATGTAACAACGACATATTCTAAATACACATCGGAAGCAATAGGAGAAGTAAAAACAAATATAGCTAAATGGCAAATACTTGTTAATGACAATGATATAACAAGTAATTATACTTCGACCATTGATTTTACCCCTGTCATTGAGGAAAACGTAAATGTTGCGGCCAATACCATGGCTCCTCAATCAAAAGGCTACTTTGATATTGAAATAAATCCCGAAAACGTCGGAACATCTTTTACATATACAATCGAACTATTACCCTTAGAAAACAGTGACATAACAGATATCGTAATCACCGATTACGCAACAATCGATGAAAATACTGATTTAAATAACATAACAAAAAAAGCCTACAACAATAGTACTATTACAAATAATGTTTTATATGATAACACAACAACAAACTTCAAACATAAACCTTTCCGTATCAGATTATATTTCTGTTGGAAAGATGATGCTACTAATACTATGGATGATAATGCTGATACCATAATTGGTGAAAAAGCCGCCAATGGTGAAGAAATCAATTTCAAAATAAGTGCTAGTATTTCATTCAATCAATATATAAGCTAAAACAGATGACTTAGTCATCTGTTTAATTTTCTCTAAGAGTAACAAATTATATATCAAAATCATCATACTCTAAATCATCAAAAATAATATTTTCAATACTAATCAGTTCACATTCTTCATTAAATATTAATTTAAAAACATCTGGAGAATTAATTCCTTTATCAAAAACAACTTTATCTTTGAAACAAAAAGCTAATTCCTGATCATTTCGAACTTCTATTAACTCACACCATTTTAGTAACAAAAACATCATCGCATAAGCATGAGAAAATATCGCAATTCTTTTACCATTATTATTAGAAATAACCTCCATTAAAGCTTCATACATTCTTTTTCTAACATCTAACTGGCTTTCGCCATTAGGCGCCTTAAATTCTGAATCTTCACATTGTTTTTTAAACAAGAAAGGTATCTTTTCATTTTCTTTTAAACCAGTTCTTCTCTCATCAAATCTATCATCGATATTAACTTTCAAGTTCTGCTTATCAAGTAAATATTTAGCTGTTTGCAATGTCCTTACACAATTACTCGTATAAACAACATCCATATCTTGTAATTCTTTCTCATTACTTAATATCTCTGCCCTTTTTTCACCTTTAACACTCAAAATTATTTTTTCATTCTTAATTAAATACTCCTGATCAGTCCTATAACTTTCAATCATTGTATTATTATTAAATCTAACTGAATGTCTTATTAAATATACAACTGTCTCCATCAAACCTCTCCTTCATAAAATCAGCTAAACTAACCTCAATCAAACTATATTCTTTATCTTCATACTTCAAACCAACTACTTTTAATTTATTAGGCTTAATTATCATTGAAGTGCATTCATTCTCAAAATTTCTTTCAGTTTTAATATTTTCAAATCAAAAGTTAAATAAACACATAAAGCAATAGCTCCAAAACTCTCCGAAAAAAATACCTTTTCCTTTTGATCATCAATTAATTTAGAATTATCTCCATTTCCAGGAACAAGTCCCTTTTTACTTATAGACCTAAATTATTAACACTAGTAAAATGATAAGCCTTCATAGTATCACCAAACTAAGTATAACAGAAAAAGAGTTATTATAAAACTCTTTTTAGTTCATATACCAACGCCTATAAACATTAAGCATTCTCTGATAAATAATTTACTCCTTGTTTAATTTTATCACTTGCTTTTATTGGTTGATGTATTACTTCTTCATAAATATATTGTCCAGGATTATCACATTTATTGTAATTACTATCAACCTTATAAACATATTTAGGAACATTACACCCTATCCATATAGCACTACTTCCACCAGTAGAAAACCATTCTTGCCAAGTTGGATATGCTGACTTATATTTAACTCCATCTATTGTAAATTCTACATCACTATACTCAAGTGTAAAACCAATTAATGTACATGCATTAGCGCCACTATCACTAGGATAAGTTGCCGCAACACTTGCATTAGACATCGAAATTCTTCTTCGCCTTATAGAACTTTCTTCTAACTCTGAAGTAAATCCTACCTTTCCAGTATCAGTAAATGACATTTTATAAGTATATGTAGCCTGTGGATTACCATTAGTATCTACTTCCGACTTTTTCTCCCACTTAACATAGCCCCTTACATCTCTATCTTCCCAAGGAGATTTACCATTAGTTTTCACTAATTGTTGAGTAGCATTTTTTGTTGAATCAATCATAAAATAATATATTCCATCTGGAACCTCTGAAATATATTGCCACTCATCATTCACAAGACATTGAACATCATCTGTAGAAATATTTTTCTTTATTTCATCTAAGTAATTTTTCGCAACAGAAATAAATTCTTTCTTTTTAGTGTTATTAATCTTTTTTGTAATAGCTGGTACTACTACCGTTATTAAAGCACCAATAATAATCAGTACTACTAATAACTGTATCACAGAAAATCCTTTTTTATTAATCTTCATAAACGACTCCTTCTACTATATAAAAACATCATATCATCACATCACTGAAATAAACAAATAAAACTTAATAATCAATGTAAAAAACTGTCTAAAACTTTTCTATCACTTTAAAAATTTCAAAAACAACTTTAGATGAATCATTAAACTCACTATCAATCTCCTTAAAGATTCTTATATGTTCCCTTCTATAATATTCAAGAGACTTATCCCCTTCTCCTTCTATAAAAGCAAGTTCTTCTGTCATGTTTTTAAACTCCGTCACAATAACTTCTACATTTTCAATTAAACAAGCCTCACTATCATCATCAAATAAAATAATACTTCTATCACCTACTTTAGGTAACTCTTCCCCTTCTAGAATATACTCTTTATATAAAGAAGTAGTAGCTCTCTTTTCTCCTTTTAAAACTAGTTTTACTAATTTATCATTATCAGTTCCAAACTTCCATCTCTCATAACTCTCCATAAAATATCACCTATAGAAATTATATCATATCAAAGAAAAAACTAATCCTTTAGATTAGTATTTCAATTTATAACTTATAACTTTTAAGAATAACATTAATCATCGAAAAAGAAATATTACCAGTATCATCTCCAATAATTTCTGTTCTAACTTCTAAATTACCTCCAGTATAAATATCTGCAAAATTAACTTCTGAAAAATCCATATCACTAGTATTACCTTTATCAAGAACAAATTCCAAATCACTAATTTTTTCTCCAGTTGTTATGTTATATAAATAAAACTTACCACCTGTATCATTAGTAACTCCAGATATTCTACCACATAAAGTAATTTCAAAAACACTAGTTCTTGATACTTTTATCTGATTACCAGAAATAGATAAAATATCAGATTTTCCTGGGATAATTCTAGTTGTAGTAATTGTTAAAGTACCATCAGCATTAGAATCTTTAAAACTAGCAAAACAAACAGCATCATAAGAAGTCTGCCCTAATGAACCAGACCTTTCCAGCCCTTAGGACCAGGTAAAGGACAAAAGCCTAATGAATATAATTTATTTCGTAATCTTTCTCTTCTAAAATATCATCATAATTAATATCACAACTCATAAAAATCACCTATCATATTATATGAAGTATTTTATTTTCAACAATAATAAACAAAAAAACAAAGTCTAAGGCTTTATTTTTTACTTTAATAGTTTTCTAATATCTTTAAAGCTTTCTTATACTTTTCTTCTCGTATTAAAGCTTTTTCATCCACTCCATCAAGTCGACTCTTATCCATATTATGTTTAATATCTGCAATCTTTACTTTAACAGCCGTCTCATTAGTCCTTATTTCTCTAATATAATCCATATAATCTATATTCTTATCATGCGTTAATAGTTTTAATACATCAATAACTTCTTTGGGAAAATCTTTTTCTAAATCTTCAAAAGTAATATCTGTATCTTCAACTACATCATGTAAAAGAGCTGCTATACAAGTAATCTCATCATTCATTTGTTCAGCTACATGAATCGGATGATATATATAAGGAGTCCCAGCTTTATCAAATTGCCCCATATGAGCATTATAAGCTATATTCATAGCCTTTCTTGTTAATTTGGTATTAATCACTACTACCACTTCTCTTTTGATAAACCTTACTACAAAGAGCTTCTTTTCTAGTACCAACTCCAGGTATTTTTATTTTCTCTAAATCATCATAAATACTATATATTGGTATACCATACTTCTTACACTCCTCAGGACTAAGTTCTTTAAAAGCTGGACATGGTAATACCGTACCATCATATTTAATATCTAACTTTTCAAGTCCTGCATTACACTTATGGGTAGTCTCATCCTGTAAAGGTATACCAACCCTAACTTTTCCAGTATAAATCTTACTAGCAAGAGCATCATTTAATATTTTAAAAAACTCCCCTTTTTCTTCACTACTTAACTCTAATTCTTCTCTATTTTTTAACCCTCTACCTTGTGGTACAAAATTAAGTAAACTAATATTTTTAACAGCTGCTAGTTCCAATAGTTCTAATATATCTCCTATCTCCCTAAAATTAGGTTTCATCGGAATAAAATGTACATCAACATCTAGTCCAACTAAAGTAGCATTAAGAAGTGATCTAAATAAAGCTTGTTGACTAAAACATCTTCTTCCCATCAAATAAGTATCAGTCTCTTGTCCATATCCTTGCATATCAAACACAATCTTAGAAAGTCCCAACTCCTTATATCTCATAAGTTCTTCTCGTTCAATACAAGAAAAAATGGGGGGATTTAATAACTTCTCATAAAATCCCATCACAGCATCAATACTTCTTTCATCATCTTTATCAATAGTTGCTAATCTTTCTTTGCACTCTGCAATTATTGCTTTCTTCTCATCTATTGTTAATGTTTTTCTCACTTTAACACCTGATGTAAAAATAACCGTTTTAATTCCCAAATCAGTACTATAAGAAACCATTCTAGCTAATTCCGGATGTAAAAATGGTTCTCCTCCAGATAAAGATAATTCTCCTATTCCACCAGTTTTCATAAAATAATCTATCACTCTTTTAAAATCATCAAATTGAATAATAGTATTTTTAGACATATCAGAATTAGATGAACAAAATCTACAATTATTAGAACATTTATCAAGTATTTCAAAGCATAAATCTTTAACCATAAACCCACCTACTTCAATAAATAGATTATATCAAAAATAAAGAACTTTCTCAACTCAAAGAAAAGAACTCTCCTAAGAAAGCCCTTATCTTTTCTTTTTCTATACACATTAAACACTACAATAGAAGCAATTATAATAGATAAACCAATTGTATAAATAATTGGCACACATAATTATCAAATTAATAATTAACCTTTTCACTCTCTTCAAAGAATGCTTTATATCCTGAATAAGCTGCATAAATATCTAATTTGCTCGTAACTTCATATGGTGAATGCATTGATATTACTGGAACTCCACAATCTATAACATCTATTCCTTTATTAGCTAAAATATAAGCAATAGTTCCGCCTCCACCAATATCTACTTTACCAAGTTCTGATACTTGATATTTAACTTTATTTCTTTCAAAAACACGTCTTACATAAGCTACAAATTCTGCATTCGCATCACTGGCTCCTGACTTACCTCTTGCTCCTGTATATTTATTTAATTCAACACCATAGCCAATAAATGAAGCATTATTAAACTCCGAAACATCTTGGTAATTAGGATCAACTCCAGCTCCTACATCAGCAGATAACATTCTAGAATTACAATAAGTTCTATTTAAACTAGCAGGACTATCTCCACTAGTTTTTTCTAATAAAATATGCATAAAATTATCAAACATTTCTGAATACATTCCCGTATTTCCTACACTACCAATTTCTTCTTTATCCGCAAATATAGCAACACTTGTAAAATCAGCTACTCTAGCATCAAGAATAGCTCTTAAAGTAGCATAAGCACAAACTTTATCATCTTGTCCATATCCAGCAACCATACTACGATCAAAGCCTAAACTTCTTGCTTTAAATGCTGGAACAATTTCTATTTCTGAACTTAAGAAATCTGCCTCAACAATCCCATACTTTTCATTTAATAATTTTAAAACATTACTCTTAACTGGATTTTCTTTTTCATCACCTGGAATACTTCCAATTAATAAATTTAATCCTTCTCCTTCAATTGCCTCTGTAATTTTCTTCTCATTTTGTCTTTGTGATAAATGTGGCAAAATATCAGTAATTGTAAATATTGGATCATCCATATCTTCTCCAATATTAACTTCTATTTTCTCTCCATTAGTCTTAACAATAACACCATGTAACGCTAAAGGAATTGTTGTCCATTGATACTTCTTAATTCCCCCATAATAATGTGTCTTAAATAATGCAAGTTTAGCATCTTCATATATTGGATTAGGTTTTAAATCAAGCCTTGGTGAATCAATATGAGCACCAACTATATTAACTCCCTCTTCTAACTTACTCTTCCCAATAACAGCCGCAAAAATACTCTTTTTCCTATTATTGAAATAAACTTTATCTCCACTATTTAAAATATCTACATCACAAATATTTTTAAAACCTTGACTCTCTAATTCTAAAACAATACTTTTATTAGCTTCTCTTTCTGTCTTGGAATTATTTAAAAATTTAATGTAATCATCAGAAAAATCAAATACTTTTTGTCTTTCATCATCATTTAAACTTTTCCAACCATTTTCTTTTTTGTTTAAAATGTTTTCCATAATAACCTCCATCATTATAAGTTCTATATATAGTATACTACAAATTCCTCTTCATATTCTATAATTAATTATTTTGATATTTAGTTATATCATCAACTCTTAATGCTAAATAAGGTACATCTTTTGTCTCTTCTTTTAAAAATAAAGCAAAAGTATCATTTACATTAAAGTATCTTGTTTTCTCTTCTTCAGCCATACTAGTAGTCTTCCAACTATCAACTCCAGCTTCGCTCTTTACTTTCCCACCAGTCTCATCTAAAGAAAACTTAATAGATTGAATTGCTTTTTCTATCATTGCTATATTACCATCTGCTGTATTAAACTTTTTATTTTCTAATTCTTTATATTCTCTTTTTACATTAAATGAAAGTATAGGTGCCATAAAAAAGTCTTTTTCTGAAAAATCTCTACTTTCTTCATATTCATTAGTCTTTTTCATCATACTATCATATATCTCTTTAAATGTTTCTCCCTCTGGATTCTTATAAAATATAACTTCATCATTATCTTTAGTCTTTATCTTAACAGCAAAATCATTCTCAGAATTATAAAATAATACTTCAATCTGTTTTCTTACTGCCTCTTTTGAATTTTTATTTACTCCAAAATATTTAATATCCTCGTATTCTCCAAACTTAGCATTATCTAAAACACTAAACTTACTCTTATATTCAAACTCTCTATATAACATTGTATAAAAGAAATATCTTCTTATATCAGAACTAGTAGGATCATCTAAAGCTTCCTCACTCCAATCAAAATCTTTCAAAATATCACTTGTTTGATTAAATTTCTCTTTAATACCTTTTTCTATTTCTTCTTTTAATTTTTTAGTTTTCAATCCATAAGTCTTAAAATAATATTCATTAGAAATCATATTTTCCTTAAAAGTCTCTTTATTAAGATTTTCTACCATTTCTAGTTGTGGATTAAAAACAACATCTGTTTTAACAATTTCATTTTTCATATCATTCCAAACTAATTGAAATGTAGCACACCAACTACTATCAGTAGTTATCTTATCATCCATAGTAGGTACAATTGTGATACCCTTAGTTAATGGTATATCTTTTACTTTATTATTACCCATAAAATAAATAATTCCTCCTAAGATAATTAAACAAATACAAGAAATAATAATTATTCTTTTCTTCCTAATTTTTTTCATTAAAACACCTCTTTCTTCATTTAATATTTACTTTTTCTAAAACACCATCATTTTTCATTAATTAAAAATATTACTCAAAATAGACTATCCGTATTTTATAATATCATCTTCATTATATATTATTTTTCTAAATTTCTCAAATCCTAACTTATCATACATTTCCTTAACTGCAATCAAACTAAGTAAATATCCATTATACCTATTTCCATGAGAAATATCATTCAAATTAGATATCTCTTTTGTAGTTTTTTTAAATTTCTTTAAAAACTTATCATATGAATCCTTACTAAAGTACTTCATAATTATCACCTACTCTAAATCTTCTCTAACAATAGAATACATATACGTATCATGATATCCATCTTTTAAAATAACATAACTTCTAAGAATACCTTCTAGACCTATCCCACACTTTTCCATAACCTTTCTAGAAGCTTTATTAGAAACAACGCAACAAGTCTGAAATCTATTAACAAGTAACTCTTCAAAAGCATATTTTATAACTCTTTTTAAAGCATCACTCATATAACCCTTATTACAATATCTCTCATCTATGGCATAAGTTGCTTCAACACATTCATTTACTTCTTCTACTTTTAATACAATCATTCCAATTATCTTACCAGTATCTTTTAAAGTTATAACCCAGTTATAGTAATCTTCATTTTTATTCTTTTCATCAATCATTTCTAAAGAAAAAATCTCTTCTTCTAGTGTTCTCTTCTCTTTATTTAGATAATATAAAAATCTCTCTTGATTAATAAAACCATTATATATCTCCAAGGCATCTTCTTTATAAATTCTTCTTAGTAATAGTCGATCAGTCTCCAATTTCTTAGTTCCGTTATGTATCATCCTAAACCTCACTCTTTATAAATTCAATTAATAAAACACATCTCTTATATACAACTGAATCTTCTCCATATCTACTCTTTATATCTTTGAGTCTTTCTTCAAAGCCAACAACATTTCCATACTTATCAACTTGCATATCAGCTGTATTTAATATTTTTAAATATAAAGAACTATACTCCTCTTGAACAACGCCATGATAATATACTTCTCTCCAGTATTTATAATTACTTCTTTTTAAAATATTTCCACCAACTACATTATGACTCTTACCATCATCAAACTCATATCCAATATCATGATTAAGTCCTAAGACAAACAATTCTTCTAACTCTTCATTACTTAAATTATAGCTTTTACCAATTTCCACCATACATCTCGCAACACTAATAGAATGTTTTACTCGATCATTATCCATATCATCACCCTTTAAATAATCTACATACTATCTCTGGTATTACTTTTTCTTTTACATAATGCCTGTACTTATTCTCCTCATCACTTCTACCAGAAAATAAAGATTTATTCATAAGAACATTATCAGATACTACAAAAATAGCTCCAGCATTAACACCTATCAAAGAACTTGCTTTAAATAATGTAGCCGTCTCCATTTCGATAGTTAAAGCACCCTTCTCTAAGAACTCATCGATATGTACAAATTGTCCAAATATAGAGTCAACACTACAATTTAAAACATGATGATATCTAACATCAAAACCTTGAGCCAATCCAACTATCTTATTAGTAAACTCTACTGTCGGATATTCTATCTCAAAAAACTCATCCTTAAAATTCCTATTCAAATATCTAGAAGCCCCATCACAACAAATAGAACCTTTAGGAATAACAATATCTCCAATTTTTATTTCACTACTTAAAGAGCCAACTGAACCTATAAATAAAATATTTTTACAATTAGTAACCCCTAAAGCAAGTACCATATCTAAAATAACTGGAGCTCCTACTTGTCCAACCTCAATATATGAAAAAGAAAAACCATCTCCATAAATATTAAAGACTTTATCGCTTACTTTTTCTATTTTCAAAACCTTATCCTTAAATATTTCATGACTCCACCAAGGAGCAAGAACTACATTATCAAGTATCTCTTCATATCCATATCTTTTAATTATATTTTCTCTAGTCGTTCCATATTTAAAATGTGCCTCTAAAATTTCATTGTACTTCATAAATATCTCCTACTTCTCCTCATAAGCTAACTTAATTATCTCATTAATAAACTCATTTTTAGATGCTGTATATTTTTTTCTATCGTCAGCATATTTTACTGCCAATTCTTTTTTCAACTCTTCATACTTTTCTAAAGCCCAAATATTTTTTCTTAAATAATCTCTAAAAAGAAGAGATTCAATATACCTTTTTCCTTCAATCTCCATAACATGAATAAAATGTGTTCGGTTATCTTCATTTCCTTTTCGGACTAAAATCTCTCCCTCTGTAGAATCTTCTTTTACAGAATAAGGTTCTACCATAAACTTTTCCCTTACTTTATCAAAATCACTTAAATGTCTAACTCCTACCGCAATATCAACAATAGGTTTAGCCGACAAACCCTCTATAGAAGTTGAACCAATATGTTCAATAGCTAGTGCTAGATCTCCAAACATCTCTTTTAATTTTTTCTCTTCTTCTAAGTACATATCCTTCCACTTTGGATTATACTCCTCCAACTTAACAGTCCCAACTTTTAATCCCATAATATAAACACATCCTAATATATCGTTACATCATATCATAAATATAATCTAGATGTCTATACTTTTTTCATCTTATAATAGAGTAAACTTTTCCTACTAAAATTAAACCAAAAAAACTCCTATACATTATCCTTTTCTAATATTTCAAGTATTATTTTCTCAACTGATTTCCAAGTGTTTTTTAAACTGTCATAACTTAAAACTTCTAAGACTTTATCAACTGGAGTCCAAACAACATCATGCGTATCTTCACTTTGATTATTACTTTTTCCTTTATCAACTGCAAAAAACATGTAACAAGCACATTCTTCACCCTTTGGTGTTGTATATTTTTCTACAAAAGGTTCATACTCATCAATTATAAAAGCTATTCTCTTTGTCTCTTCAGCAACCTCTCTTACTGCTGTTTGCTTTAACGTTTCCCCTTCTTCTACATGTCCTTTTGGAAACGAATAATCATTTTGCCTCTTTCTATAAATAACCACAACCTCTCTTGACTCTTTTCTTATCAAAAAACATCCTGCCTTTTTAGTAACCATACAATTAACTCCTCTTCATCTAAACTATATATAAGATGCAATATAATTATTTAAAAATTTTACTTCTTTATCACTAACATTAATATAGCTTGATATATCTAAATCTTTTAAACAAGAAAACATCGAATTATGTAAAACTTTATCTAAAGTACCTTCGCTATAATCACTAGACTTTATCAAATCAACCAAATTAATTAAAGACTTAAACACTCTAAATATATAAGCATTTTTAATTCTTAAATCATCCTCTACCAACATTCTCTTATAAACTTCTTCAATAAATAGCATATGATCCTTAATAACCTTATCACTAACTTTTCTTCTACTAATCGAATAATCATTTATATAATAGTTGTACCAAATACTAGAACTTAAACCTATTCGCTTTACTCTATTCATAAAATCAATCATAAATAAAGTATCTTCACTCATTCCAAGATTACTATTAAATCTTAAATCACCAAGTACGCATCTTTTATAAATTCTCGTATATATTCTACCTGTTGGAAGACTACCAATATTTTTATTATCCTCCTTCAATTTACCCGACAACAACTTATCCATAACTAAATTTAAATTACTCTCATCGTAAATATAAAATCCCTCATCACATTTTCTCATCTTTACAACATCACCATTTTTAACTTCATTATATCCACCAATTACTAAATCTAAATCATTATCATTAATCAAACTAAATGCTTCTTCTAAAAAATTATCTTCTAAAGTATCATCACTATCTACAAAAGCTAAATACTTAGAACTAGAACTATCTATACCAATATTTCTAGCTCGACTTACGCCTCCATTAACTACATGTTTAACAATAAAATTACTTTTATCTTTAACATACTCATCCAAAAATAATTTAACTTCATCAAAACTACCATCATCAATTATACAAACTCTATAATCTTTAAAAGACTGTCTTTCTATACTTTCTAAACATCGTTTCAAATCACTAATTGGTGTATTATAAACCGGTACAATTATATCTATCATTTTAAACCTCTATTTTAAATTTCTTAATCATCATTTCTGTTTTACCCATATCTTACTCTTTTGATACTTTAATACCAAGTCCATCAATAAACTTCAACTAGTATTTCTATTTCTTTCATAAAGTATCCCTCCAAAACAATTATATCAAAAAAGTAGATCTAAAATCTACTTAACCAATAAACAATAATTAACTCCTTTAGGAGCATATATTCTATTATTTGGATTCATTATATTATAATCATAAAAATAATCTCTATCAATATCAGTACTATCTAAATCTTCATATACTTGAAGCCCACATAAACTACCTAGTTTTAAAATATCTTCTCTAGAATATTTACTTTTCATTTCTTCCCCTGCCTCTTTAGCCAAGTCCTCTTTTTCTCTATTATAATCATCTTCCCTAACCGGATAATCAAAAATAATAGAACTTCCCTTTTCCATATTATCAGCAAGTAACTTTATCATCCTAAAGAAAACATCTTTTTCCAAATAATAACTAACTCCAAGAATTGAAAACAAAGTCTTTTTATTCCTATCAAAACCTCCTTCTAAAAGCAAATTAATCCAATCACCATTAAAGTCACAGCCAACATAATAGACACCCTTAGAATCAATTTTAGCTAGTTCTATTCTTCTCTTCTTATCTTTAATCATTTCCTCTTTATCAACTTCAAATACATCAACTTTATCATTTACTTTATATCCCAATGTATCATAACCAGATCCTAATAAAACATATTGTCTAAGTCCTAACTTAATTTCATTATTTAAATGTCTTTCATTAAAACTACTTCTAGCTAAAATTGAAGGAACTAAATGATTATTAACAATCCATCCTAAAGAATCATTACCATTATAATCTGCATTAAAAAATGAAATTCCTGAAGTCATACTAAAAGAAATATTTTTATACTCTTCATCACTTAAAATTTTTCTTGCTAACACATCATCATAAATTTTAATATTACTATTTTCTGTATGATAACATCTCGCAAAACAACTAATTAAAGCTGTCATATTATCTAACATATTTATCACCTCCACATATTAACTACCACAATACCCTTCTTATTACTAGTCTGGAAAAAGTCTCCAAAATGTGGTAATATAAAGACAGAAAATAAAAGAAATGGACAAAGTTTTTATAACAAATCCATTTCTTTTTTATTTAATATTCCTTTTCAATTTCACATTTATAATTACTCAAATTACATACATATTTATTATCATCATTATAAACACTAAAAACAATCTTATTACCATCAACATCCTTAATACTTGATGGAATAATCTTTTTATCCTTATACTTAAAATCAACATTTATCATCTTACTATTTTCTCTATCTAACTCATAAATAAAAGTACTAGGAGTGTCCCCATTTCCTATTCCATATAGTTTATCAAAAACAAAAGAATATATAGAATTCTTAACATAAGCTTCAGTCTGACTAGATTCAAAAGTATCAAGTAAAATATAATCATCTTCCCCTACTTTATAAAATAACCCAGTCATAACAGCTAAAGAATCTTTACCAGTCATATCTGCTAATACATATAAATCACTACTACCATCTTCATATATATAACTATATGGATTAAGATCTTTATCTTTTAAATCATAATGTTTAAATGTTCCCTTTTTACTACTATTACTACATCCACAAACTACAAGTACTAACATCAAAATAATAAATAGTTTTTTCATAAAATTTACCTTTCTAATATAAAATGAACATCATCAACACTAACTCCATCTTCTACTTTTACATTCTTTTCAATACCACATTTTTTAAATCCTAACTTCTCTACATTATGTAAAGATCTAACATTATTAGAAAAAATAACAGAAGTTAAAGTATTTAAATCTAGCTCTTTAAAACCATATTCAATTATTCTTTTTAAAGCCTCGGTACCATAATGTTTATTCTGCATAGCCATCGTAATACAAAGTCCTACTTCTGCGCTACCATTTTCTATATCCATTAATTCTACATTTCCAATATATGATCCATCTTCCTTAGAAATCATTGAGAAGACCTGTGCTCCTTCTTCCAATTTAGCCTTTACCCAATTAACTTCATCTTCTCTTGAATAAACTCTAATTTTAGTAGAAATACATTTTTGTATTTCTCTATCATTAACCATAATTAAATAGTCATCTATTAAATCCAAAGAAACATGTATATAATTTATTTTTTCTGATTCAAAAACACTTTTCATATTTTAATTTTCCTCTCTCCATCACGCTTAATTCTACTCTGAACTTCTTCTCTAAACTCTGGATAACATTCAAGTAAACTACTAATTGCGTAATCATTGCCATTATTATAAAACATAATATACTTATCAATCAAGTCACTATTATCAAAAGGAATACTACTAGGTCTATCTGGATAATGATATATTTTTAAATGACCAAGTTTCTCTTCTTTTTCTAGTGCCCCTAAAACATTTTCATAATATGTCTTTCTTATAGGTTTAATACTCTCTTCAAATGAAATAATTTCAGGTCTCCATAAATAATCATAATGTCTAAAAGTCTCACCAGGTAACTCATAAATATATCCATCATGGTTATAATTATCTTCTAAAACTCCCCTTCTTCGTTCTACTAGTATTAACTTATCATCATTAACAGCTAAAACAGTATCTAAGTCTCCTTTACCTACACCCATAAATAACATGGCTACAGTCTTATTTTCTGTTGCGTAAATGCACTTTTTACCATGCGTAGACACATGAGCTTTTACTGAATCAATATTACCATTAAAACTACCGTGATAAACAATATCTTTCATCTCTGTTTCTCCTTATACATAAAACAACTCTCATCATGTGAGTAAATTACTCCAATTGCCTGTAAGTAAGAATAAATTATTGTTGTACCTACAAACTTCATACCACGTTTTTTTAAATCATTAGAAATCATATCCGACAATTCTGAACTAGTAAGTCCAGTCTCATAAAATATTTTTCCTTCTGTAAACCTCTTCAAATAATTATAAAAACTTCCCATTTCTAAAACGATACTTTTAAAAATTCTAGCATTATTAATACTTGCTTTTATCTTTAACTTATTACGAATAATTTTTTTATTATCCAACAATTCTTTTATCTTCTCATCATCATAATTACACACTTTATCTAAAGAAAAATTATCATAAGCCGCTCTAAAAGACTCTCTCTTATTAAGAACACACTCCCAAGAAAGTCCTGCTTGGAAAGACTCTAATATTAACATTTCAAATAAATATTCATCAGAAAAGTTCCCTACTCCCCATTCCTGATCATGATATAAAACATAAAGCTCATTATCCAAATTACACCAAGAACATCTTTTCATCCTTCCACCTCATCTAAAAAAATTATATCAAAAAAAAGTAACTATTAAAAGTTACTTCTTATTACCAAATCTCTTAAAAGGAAATACTGTTAATTTTGTCGTTCCTTTAATTTTTTTTATTGAAACAGGTCCAATAATTCTACTATCAGTTGAATTAACTCTATTATCTCCCATTACATAATAATGATTCTTTGGTATTTTAATCGCATCAACATTAGCCGTTACTTCATGAGAAAAATCTTCTTCTACTTCTTCTCCATTTATATATAATTTATTATCTTTATATTCTACTGTCTCTCCTGGAAGCCCTACAACTCTTTTAATTATTTTCTCATTCTTATAATTTACTACTACAATATCAAATCTTTTAAGTCCCTTAAATTTAAAACTAACTTCATCCAATATCATAATATCTTTATCTTCCAAAGTATCTAACATTGAAGGACCATTAACTCTAATTGGAGTTACAATAAAAGCTTTAATTAATAATACGATAATAATTACAATTATATATGGTAAGTACTCTTTCATAAAAATATCCTTTTTACTCATAACTCTCTCCTATAAAGAAAAAATAAGGTATACCCTTATTTTTGTCCTTTTTCTTTAATACGGTATCCACCAACTCTATCCTTAAGGAATGTAAGTTTAGCACGTCTAACTTTACCATGACGTACAACTGTAATACCAGCAATCTTTGGTGAATGAACTGGGAAGATTCTTTCTACTCCAACACCTGAAGATATTTTACGAACTGTGAATGTTTCAGAAACAGATCCACCTTTACGTGAAACAACAACACCTTCAAATGCTTGAATACGTTCTCTCTTACCTTCAATAATCTTAACGTCTACTCTAACAGTATCACCTACACGAAATTCAGGAACGTTAGGATTAAGTTGTTCTTCATTAATTTTGTCAATAATATTAGCCATATAAGTTCTCCTCTCTATAAATATTTACCAATGATCATATCTAAATAAAAACAGCGGATCATCTCAAACTGACAAACAAGATTATAACACACTAACACTAATAAATCAACCAATTTCCGCATGTTTAATAAGAAAAAGAGCCCAATAAGCTCTTCGATATTACCTATTTTTTCCCTGTTCAAAGGAATTCATTAAATTATTCTGTAATTCAGCAAATTCTATCTTGGCTTGTTTTTGTAAAGCACTCAATTGTTTAGCCATTATTTCTAATTCTTTTTTCTCTAAGAATCTTCGATATTTATTTTTAATTTCCTGTCTAAACTTCTCTATTCTATCAAGCACTAATCTAAAAGATTCTCCCGTATCATCATCACTAATTAATAATTCTGTTAATTGTTTCAATAATTTCCTATACTTTTTACTAACATACTCACTAACTAATGGCCTACCTAATTCATTATCGATAACTTCTATATTTTTAATTCTAACACCACAAATATTAAAGCCATCACTCTTAGTAGGAAGTACAAATCCTTTTAGATTTACCAATTGTTCAAAATCTCCATATTTCCATTTCTTTTTAATTTTTTTCTTCTTACATACAGAATACATAAACACCACCTACTTCTCTAATAAATCCGGTCTACGTTCTTTTGTCCTTTTTAAACTTTCTTCTCTTCTATATTCTTCAATTCTTTTATGATCTCCTGATACTAAAACCTCAGGAACTTCCATTCCTTCATAAACTCTAGGTTTAGTATAAGTCGGATAGTCTAACAAATTATTATTAAATGAATCATTTAAATGTGATCCTTCTTCAATAACTCCAGGAAGAAGTCTTCCTATTGAATCCACTAAAATCATACTTGCAAGTTCTCCACCTGTCAAAATATAATCTCCAATACTTATCTCCATATCACAAATACTTCTAATTCGCTCATCAAAGCCCTCATAATGTCCACATATTAGAATTAAATGTTTTTCTTTAGCCAAACTATAAGCAACCTCTTGTTTATATAAAGTACCATCTGGTGTTAATAAAATAACCTTAGAATTCTCATTTCTTAAAGCTCTTACACAATCGAATATTGGTTGACAAGTAAGTACCATTCCATTTCCTCCACCATATGGAGTATCATCAACTTTATGATGTAAATCCAAAGAATAATCTCTAAAATTATGAATCTTAATTTCTATTTTTCCTAAATCAATCGCTCTTTTAATAATTGATTCTTCAAATATCCCTTTATACATATCTGGAAAAAGAGTTAAAATATCAATCTTCATTATATCCTCTCCTACATACCTTCCAACAACTCAACTATAATCTTCTTTTCACTCTTAGAAATACTCTTAACCATTGGAGAGTTAAGTGGAATTAAAACTTCCTTTTCAAACTGAATTCTAAGTATTTTATTATTAGGACTCGCTAAAAATATTTCTTTTATTATTCCACACTTTCCATCATCAGTCAACACAGTATAAGTAATTAACTCTTCATCTAAAATCTCATTATCATCAAGTCCAAGTTCATCTTCACTTATATATACTTTTTTCTTCACTAAAAATAACACTTCATTTATATCTTTATAATCATTTAAAGTAACCATATCATAAGTCTTGTGTCTTCTATAACTCTTTATTATATAATCCTTATTATCAATAATAAGTCTCTTACCTACTATAAATACTTTTTCCTTATATTGAAAATCACTAAGTATTCTAACTTCTCCTTTTATACCATGAGTTCCAACAATCTTACCTATATATACTTCTCGCATTATTAACCTCGCAATTCATAAAGTAAAATACTAGTCGCTACTGCCACATTTAAACTTTCTACTCTAGCAGTCATACTTATATAAAGATTTTTATCACATAAATCAAGTAATTTACGACTAACACCATTACCTTCATTCCCAACAATTAATACAAAGTTGTCTTTTTCTTCCTTACTCAATGTTTTAACATCTACTCCTCCATCTACAGAAGTTCCATAAATGTTAAAATCACTTCCTCTAACCATTCTTAACCAATCAAAAAGATCTCTTACAATTATATTAGTATGAAAAATCATTCCTTGTGTCGCTCTTAAAACTTTTGGATTATATAAATCAACTGTATCTTCTGAAAGAACTATTGTCGTTACTCCAAAAGCCAAAGCACTTCTAATAATTGTCCCTAGATTACCAGGATCTTGGATATTATCAAGAACCAATACTTTATCTCCCACAATCTCTCCAGCATCTCTCGTTCTTTTTCTACATAATGCCATAACACTACTAGGTGTCTCTAATGCTGATATTTTACACATAACCTCTTTTGAATAATAAGCATAAGGCGAAGGAAAAGGTAAATCTGTACCTTCTTCCAAAATAAGTTCTTCTATAACTCCAGCTCTAAAAGCTTCTAACGCTAAATGCTCACCTTCAACTATAAATAAATTATACTCATCACGATACTTTTTCTTTTGTAACTTCTTAAACATCTTAACTTTATCATTATCTAAACTAGTAATTACATTCAAAACTCCTTCATCTCCTTACGATATTTCTTATAGTCAGACATATTATCTTCTACTAATGCCCAAAATCTATCTGAATGATCCCCATGTATTAAATGTGATAATTCATGTACTATAACATAATCTAAATACTTAGTATCTCTTTTTATTAATTCCAAATTCAAAGTAATAACCTTAGTTTTAATATTACAAACGCCCCATCTACTAGTCATCTTTCTAATCTTTAATTCTGGATAAGGAATCCTCTTTGTAAATTTATTATATTGTAAATTTAAATGTTCCATAAATAAATTTTTTGCTTGATTCTTATACCATTTATTAACATCAAAACTTCTACTAAAAAATACTTTATTTTCCCCAAATGATATATTAGGACTATCTACATAAACAATATCATATTTATGCCCTAAGTAGAAAAATCCTTCGTTGTTTTCTTTTTTCTTTTCTTGTACTTCTATCATTTTAATTAATTTTTCATAGTTTTCTTCAATCAAATCTGTAATTGCTTTAGTAGTTGTAAATTTATTTGTAGTAACTAAAATAGTTAAATCTGGCTTTACTCTAATATAAGTATTTCTCGTTGTACTTTTTCTCTCTATCACAATATCATAAGTTTTCCCATCGACATTTAACTTCATTTATATCACCAACATCATTTTACTATATAATAAGAAAAAAATAAAGTTTCGTATAAAAATATAGCTTTTATCTCATTATATATATGAGGAGGAAAGATATAAAAATGAGTATCAGAGAACATATTATTAATAATTTAAAAGGTGATGATTACAACACTCTTCGTCAAGCTATAGATGAATCAGTATCATCTCTTGATGAAGTAACATTACCAGGTCTAGGCGTTTTCTTATGTATAATCTGGGAAAATGCTGATCAAGAATTAAAAAATGAACTAATCGAAATAATAAAAAAACGTGTTGAAAAAGGATTAACTGAAGAAAGTTAATCTTTTTAAATGAAAAGAACTACTAAACTGTTAGTAATTCTTCTTCTTTTTCTTTTAACATAGCCTCTACTTTTTTATTATACTCGTTAACTATATCTTGAATATCTTTTTCTAAACCTTTTTCCTCATCTTCAGAAACTTCTAATTTAGAAACAGCCTCAATTCCTTCACGTCTAATATTTCTAATCGCTACTTTTGCCTCTTCTGACATAGCTTTAACTTGTTTAACTAATTCTCTTCTTCTTTCTTCTGTAAGTTCTGGAATAATAATTCTGATAGTTTCTCCATCATTACCAGGATTATATCCTAAATTAGAAGCCAAAATAGCTTTTTCAATATCTTTTAAACAACCTCTATCAAAAGGTTTAATTAGTAATTGACGTGCCTCTGGAACAGAAATCGTTGCTAGCTGCTTTAAAGGTGTCATACTACCATAATACTCAACCACAATACCATCTAAACTAGAAGGATTTGCTCTACCAGCTCTAACTGTCGTAAAACGTTTCTCCAAAGTCGCAATAGCCTTATCCATTTTTTCGTTCAATTCTAAGATAACCATTTCACTATCCATTATATTTCATCTCTCCTTAATAAATATATTATATTATAATTACAGAATAAAAGAAAGAAAAAAGTAGACAATTTATTACATGCTTAATCCTTATCATAAACAATATAACCTAATGTAACAAGTAAAACAATTACTAAAAGATTATTATTGCTTTTTTACCTTCTTTTAATTTTTTCTCTATTTTTTCTTCAACCATTTTCTCTACCTAATTTTACATAAAGAAAAAGAACACTATACATTAGTGTTCTCTTCATAATACTCTTTAAGTAATTTAATATATTTATTTTTAATTTTAGCATCCTCATCATCTAAAGAATCAGACTCTTCAGTTGAATTAACTATCATATCTTTACTATGACTAACTACTTTACCATCTCTAATAAAATAAATATCTGGTATAAATAAATATTCTTGCATATCTTCATCAACTTCTAAATAATCTGCTAATTCATTAACTAATTCCATATATTTATCAGTTTTATTATCTCTAATAACTAAAGGATTATAATAATAAACAACTACATCCTTTAATTTACTATCTTTGATAGCTTCTGAAAATAATTTAACTGTCTTAGTAGAAAGCTCACTATCAGAATTTCCAAAGAAAATAATTCCTGTTCCTTCTCTAATTATCTTTAATACTTCATCTATACTTATATATTTAAAAGCATTATCTTTTGGAACAGAATATTCTTTAGAAAACTTCTCTGCTGGAGACAAATCTTCTACTTTCTTTATAGAACATCCAGATACAAATATCATAGTAATTAATAGTAACAATAACAACTTTTTCTTCATATACAACTTACCTAATAAAACTTATGCGTTCTTGATTTGACTCATTACTTCATCAGCAAAGTTTTCTTCTCTTTTTTCGATACCTTCACCAACAGCAAATCTAACCATAGAAACGATTTCACCATTATTATTCTTTACATAATCAAGTACTGATAATGAAGAATCTTTAATGAAAGCTTGTTCTTCTAAACAAATTTCTTTATAAAATTTATTTAATCTACCAATAGCCATTTTTTCAGCTATAGCTTCTGGTTTTCCTTCAGCCATAACTTGTTCTTTAATTACATGAGTTTCTCTTTCAATCATTTCAGCAGGTACATCTGCTCTTCTTAAACCAACTGGATTCATAGCAGCACCTTGCATAGCAACATCTTTTGCAACTTCTTCATTAGCACCTTTTAAAACTACTAAAACACCAATCTTACCACCCATATGCTTATAAGCACCAAAGCAATCTTCATCAGTCTTAGTAACAAGTTCAAAACGTCTGAAACTAATTTTCTCACCAATTTTAGCAACTAATGCTACTAATTTATCATTAATAGTTTCTGCACCATCTTTGATTTCTAAAACTTCTTCAACACTCTTAGCGTTATTCTTTAAGATTTCATCAGCTAAATAATCTACAAAATTAGTAAATTCTTCATTTTTAGCAACGAAATCAGTTTCAGAATTAACTTCTAATATTACAGCTTTATTACCATCAATTTTAATTTGGCATAAACCTTCAGCAGCAATTCTACTTTCTTTCTTAGCAGCTTTAGCAATACCTTTTTCTCTTAGCCAATCAATAGCTTTTTCCATATCTCCTTCAGTAGCTTCTAATGCTTTTTTACAATCAAGCATTCCAGCTCCAGTTTTTTCTCTTAGTTCTTTAACATCACTAGCTTTAATCATAATATGTCCTCCTATACATTTAAATTATATCTTATTTTTATATTTTAGAAAAGAAAAAAGAGTGAAAATTCCCTTCCACCCTTCCTTAGTCTTCTAGTTAAAATTATTTTGTTAAAGCTTCTACTAATTCAGCTTTCTTCATAGTAGAATAGCCTTTAACTTCTGCATCTTTAGCCATTGCTTTTAATTCAGCTAATGTTAAATCATCTAACTTAACTTCTTCCTTAGCTTCTTCAACTGCTTTTACTTCTTCTTTAGCTTCAGTAGCAACTTCTTTAACTTCTTCTTTTTCTTCACTAACTTCTTTTTTATTAGCTTTCTTTTCAGCCTTAGCTTTATCTTCTTCACTAACAAAATCAATTACTTCATTACCATTAACTTCAGCAATAGCGTTAGTTAAAACTCCGATTAATAATTTAACTGCTCTAACAGCATCATCATTACCAGGAATTACATAATCTACCATATCTGGATCACAGTTAGTATCTACGATACCAAATACTGGAATACCTAAAATACGAGCTTCTTTAATAGCAATTTCTTCTTTACGAGGATCAACGATTACTAATGCTTGAGGCATTTTCTTCATTTCTCTAATTCCTCTTAAGTTTTTATTTAATTTATCATATTCTTTCTTAATTTGAATAACTTCTTTTTTAGGAAGCATTTCGAAAACGCCTTCTTGTTCCATCTTTTCGATTTCTTCCATTCTCTTAATTCTTGAACGAATAGTCTTGAAGTTAGTTAAAGTACCACCTAACCATCTTTCATTAACGAAATACATGTTAGTTCTAGTAGCACTTTCTTCAGCAGCTTCTTGAGCTTGTTTCTTAGTTCCTACGAATAAAACTGATCCACCATTTTGAGCAATTTCCTTCATTGCTTCATAAGCTTCTTCTAGTTTCTTAACAGTTTTTTGTAAATCGATAATATAAATATCATCTCTTGTAGTATAGATGAATTCCTTCATCTTTGGATTCCATCTTCTTCTTTGATGTCCAAAATGAACACCAGCTTCTAATAAATAATTCATTGATACAATAGTCATATTTTTTCTCCTTCGTTTTTATCTTCTATTAGCTTCTAAAACTTTATCACCATATAGGCACTAGACAAGTAAATTCACTAATATGTTTATTTTGTTAAAGCTTCAATAATTTCAGCTTTTTTAAGTCCAGCAACACTAATATTTTTACTTGCTGCTACTTCTTTTAATTCAGCAACTGTCATTTTTGAATAATCTACAGTTTCTTCCTTAGCTTCTTTTTTAACTGTTTTTTTCTCTTCAGTTTTCTTAGTAGCTTTAGTTCCATTAATAGTTACTTCTCTACCAATAACTTCAGTTGATTTAGTTATTTTTCCAGCTTTACCATCTTTAGCAACTTTAACAAATTCACTAAACATCTTAGGATCATTAATTGCTATTTCTGATAACATCTTACGGTTAACTTCAACACCAGCTTTATTTAACCCTTCAATAAATCTTGAGTAGCTAATGTCATTTTGACGACAAGCTGCATTGATTCTTGTAATCCATAACTTTCTGAAATCTCTCTTCTTTTGTTTTCTATCTCTGAAAGCATATTGTCCAGAGTGCATTAATTGTTCTTTTGCTGACTTATAAAGTCTATGTTTACTACCAAAGTAACCTTTAGCAGCTTTTAATACTTTTTTATGACGAGCTTTTGTAACTGCTCCATTCTTTACTCTTGCCATTTTCTATTTCCTCCTTCTTGAATTATATTACGTTCTTAATTCTCTTATAATCAGACTTATTAATAGTAGAACCCTTTCTACAAGATCTATTAAAACTAGCTGACTTATAACCAGTATTATGAATACTACCTGGTTTTCCAATTTTATAATCATTTTTACGTTTAGTTAAAACTTTCTTTAATCCACTATGTGTTTTAATTTTTGGCATATTATTTCCTCCTATTACTTATCTTTTTTTGGTACTA
>SAMEA104315421__coassemble_721_pt1 | contig 31606 bp, 29 predicted proteins | sample SAMEA104315421__metabat2_low_PE_056 | metagenome-assembled genome bin SAMEA104315421 (sample SAMEA104315421) | gut metagenome | biome: Monkey gut; feature: monkey-associated habitat; material: faeces | place: China | collected 2013
CCGTATTAAGCTTTGATGGTCAAAACTTACTATTATCAACAAGTGTTGATTCCATTGTAGAGTCAACTAAAAAATATGATACCTATTTAACTCATGCCTATAATGATGACGATAGTGAAATAGGAAAACCAATCATAAAAGATTCTACAGATACGGCCTCAACAACCTATACAAATTAAAGATAGTCAAAAATTGACTATCTTTTTTTCTCTATTTGGTTTATACTTATTAAAGATAGGTTAGTGGGAGTTGGTTATAGTGATTATTAGAAAACCGTATGCTTTTTTAATTAAAAACTTTAAAAAGATTCATATCTTTATGATCATTTTATGTGCTTATATATACTATAAAACTATAACATTAAGTTCTTTTGTAAATGAATTTCTAGATTTATTTACTTATGATGTTTATAATGAACCAATATCAAAATATACTGGTTTCTTTTCTGTTTTATTCCTACTTTTAATAATTGCCTCATCTATTGCTTTAATGATTCTCTTAAAACATAAAAACAAGCCATGGAAACTTTACTTTTTATTAGCTGTTGAATATACAGGATTACTAATTGTCTTTGGTCTTTTAACTTCATTCTTTAATGCTTATAGTGGCGGCTTAGAATCAACCGCTATAAGGGCTCTACGAGATATCTTATTTATTTTTACTTTGCCTCAATACGCCGTCTTTATAATTCTTGCTATTAGAATACTTGGTGTTGATTTAAATAAATTCGATTTCAAAGCTGATGCTGAATACTTAGAATTAGCTGAAGGTGATCGTGATGAAGTTGAAATTAGTATTGATATTGATAAAAACAGTATTAAAAGAACTATTCGTAAACTAAAAAGAAACTTAGGTTATGTTTATAAAGAACATAGATTTCCAATCAACATAGCCCTTAGTATTTTATTAATTATAATTATTTATAGAAGTTATGTCTTTATCTTTGTAACTAATAAAGCTTATAAACAAGGAGACCTAATAAATACTAATGGTTACACTGTTAAAATAAACAATAGTTACTACAGTGATAAAGATTATAAAGGCGACAAGATTGAAGCTGGAAATAGTTTTGTTGTTTTAGATGTAACTATTAAAAACAATGTTCAAAAAAGAAGCGTCAACTTCAATAGATTCCATGTTATGAATAGAACCTCCAATTATTCTCCAACCAATAAAATGTATGAAACAGAGTTCATGGATCTTGGTACTACAATCGAAGATTTAACTTTAAGTAATGGTGAAGAAAGAAATCTTCTATTAATTTATCGTGTCAATGAAAAAGAAGATGTAAATAGATTTGTTTTATATTATCAAGAATTACAAGGTAATAATAAACACTTACGTAAAATAAAGTTAAAACTAAATAATCTTTCTAAAATAAAAGAAAATGAAGAAATAGAACTAGGGGATGTTTCAACAATTCAAATATCTTCTGAAGAAAAAGAATTAATTTTAGATAACTTAGAAATATCTGATAAAACTAAATACAGTAGAAAAGTTTGTGAAAATGATATTTGCTTAGTAAAAGAAAATATTTTTACTAGTTCAAAAGGTACTAAAATCTTAAAAATGGAGTTCTCTTCCAACGACTTTACAGGCAAAGATATGATTGACTTTTTAACAACTTATGGTAAAATTAGTTATATAGATAATAGTAAGACTAGGAAAGGGTTAAAAATTAAAAATGCCCTTGATACTTATAACTATTATGGAAAGTATGTCTATATAAAAGTACCAGATGACATAACAACAGCCAAAGAAATTAAGTTAATTCTAACTGTTCGTAACAATAAATATGTATATAAGTTAAAGTAAGGAGATTATTATGAAAATAAAACAAAGACAAATAAGATTAATTATTACTTTAATTATTATCGGTTTATTTATTTGGTTTCTAGTATTATCACCATATCTAACTTTTAAAAGTAATGAAAAGACTATGCTAGAAGCGGCTAAAAGGTATTATGAACTTAATGATGACAAGTTACCTACCGGTACTAGAATGGCAACAGTTACCTTACAAACCTTATCAAGAGAATCTTATATTGATAAGGATTTTTATGTTCCATTCAGTAAAAAGCCTTGTTCTATAACTAATAGTTGGGTAAAAGTAAAACATACTAACTCTGGTTATAAGTATTATACTTATCTAGAATGTGGTGTTTTGAAATCAACAACTGATCATAAAGGACCTGTAATAACACTAAATGGTTCTGAACAAATGGTTATCAATAAAGGCGATAAATATGAAGAACCTGGTGTAAAGAAGGTTGTTGATAATACTGATGGTGAAATAGATATTAAAAAAGTTGATATATTTGGTGAAGTAGATACTTCTAAAGTTGGAACTTATGAAATAACATACTCTGTTCTTGATAGCTTTAAAAATGAAACTATAAAGAAAAGAACTATCAAAGTAGTTCAAGAATTAAAAAATACCATTGAAAAAGCAACAGAAAAAGGTATTTATATAGGTGATAATCCAAATAACTATATTTACTTCTCTGGCGTAAAATTCCGTATTGTAGGACTTGAAGGAGAAAATGTTAAAATAGTTGCAGCTTATGATGTAGCTAATGTAAATTATTCAAGCCTAGATGAATGGTTAAAATACTACTATAAACATATTGCTAAGTCTTCTAAAGATTTAGTAGTTAAAACTAAATACTGTAATGACTTAGTAACTGATACTAAAACTAAAGAGTGTAATAGATATACGGCTGAGAAAAATGTTTATATCTTATCACTTCAAGATATCAATAAAAGTCTAGACACAGACGGAAAGAGTTACTTATATCCAGATACCATAGTAACTATAGCAAACGAAAAGAGTTCTAAAGAGTCATGGACAACTAGAAAGTACTTTGCTGGTTCTAATCTAAAATATATGTCCTTTAAAAAAGACTATAACTTTGGTATTAGACCAACTCTAACTATCAAAGGTTCGGTTTTAATAACTAATGGTAATGGTACTGATGAATCTCCATATGAATTAGGCGACCTAGAAAAAGGAAATGCAGGAGACAACCTAAATGAAAGACAATCTGGTGAATATGTAAAATATTCTAATATGCTATGGCAAATAATTGAGTCAACAGAAGAAGGAACAACTAAAGTTATTTCTGATGTTACTATAAAAATGGGTAATGCCTCAAAAATAGCTTATCCACTAAATACAACAACTTATATATATAATCCAAATAAAAAAGGAAATATTGGTTATATAATAAATCAAAAAGCTAGTGATGCCATTGATGAGAAATATTTTGTTAAAACAGAAATAGAAGTACCAACTTATAAAAAACTAGCAACTTATAAAGGCGAAGCCTCAACTAAAAAATATAAAGTTAAATTTCATGCTCCAAACATGTATGAAATGTATACTGCTAAAAGTGATCCTTCACAACATAGTTATTGGCTAATGAATTCTTCTAAAGAAGAAGACCGCCGCTACATGGTTTCTGAAATAGGAGTTGTCTTCTATGCTATAGAAGGAACAGCTAATGAAGCTGGAGTAAGACTTGTTGGTTACTTAGATAAAAATTGTAAAATAACAACAGGTGATGGAACAAAAGAAAAACCATATACCATAACAAAGTAGGGATAGTATGAAAAATAAAAGGAAATTAATTTTTGCTACAATGAGCATGACCATTATTTTCATAATAGTAATTGTACTGTTAATTGCTGGCTTAATAAAAACAATTGCCAACAATAACAAACCTTACTATATGAAAAAGTCAAGAGTAGAAAATGTTTCAGAGTATGCTAAAGCCAATCCAAACTTTACCACTCTTGGTTGGATAAGAGTTCAAGGTACAAATATTGATTATCCGGTCATCTACGGTAATGGTCTAGACTTCAACGAATTATTAGATGACTTTACTTGGACTGAAGATGAAGAGAAAAAACTTACCAATAGAGTCTTTATCTTAGGCCATAACATTAGAAATGTTTCCTCAAATCCTCTAATCGCCGATAAAAATCAAAGTAGATTTGAACAATTACCATCCTTCACATACCTAGAATTTGCTGAGAAAAATAAATATATTCAATATACAATCGATGGTAAAGATTATTTATATAAAATATTCTCTGTATCAATAGTTAATGATAATGAACTTGACCATAGTACGAGAGATTTTTCTAAAACAGAATTAAAAGAATATATTGATCAGTCTCTGAAAGATAGCTTTTATGATTTTGATATTTCTGTAGATGAAAATGACAATATTATAACTTTAATAACTTGTACAAGATTCTATGGTAGAGTAAATCATTATTCTTTCAAAATAGATGCTAGAATGGTAAGAGATAAAGAAAAAATTAAAAATTATTCCGTAAAGGAAAATTCTAATTACAAAAAAATAGAAGAAACAATGAGAGCAGGTGAAGAAAGTGCTAAAGCAATATAGTAAAATAGTTAAATTATTAATAGCGATAGCAGTAGTATTTGGCATTAGCACTAATACTTATGCAGCCGCTAGTAAATGTACATCTGGAAGAGTAGCATCAAAGTTTGGTGCTAACGCTGATGTTACTGATGTTAAGAATGGTGTAATTAAACTTAGTATTACTAAAGGAAAATTCAGTGTAAAAATTCAAGTTACCGATATGTCATCAGCTTCAGATGACTCTGCAAAGGAAGACACAGTTGTGTTAGATGCAAGTTCTAACGTAAAAGAAATAACATATAACGTTAATGAAAAATGGCCCAATATTGCCAATAAGCCTAAAAGAGTAAGATTTGAGTTTACTCTTACTGATGCAAATGATGCTAACTGTACAATAGATTCCGATACCGTAATTAGAACGATTACTATTCCAAGTAAAACAACCACAACTCAAGTAAAAAATACCAATTATGATGGTCTATGTGCTAATCTACGTAATGGTATCTGGACTGATGAACTTGGAAAAGGTATTAAGGATTTATTCCTAAAATATAATCCTAAAGCTACTAATTCAGAAGCTAAGTACCGTGAATATGCTCCATATTGTTACTCAGAATATGTTACTAGTAATCATAGTAAAGATACTGTAAAAATGATTATTTCTAATGCCCTTAAAGCTTACAAAAACAGTCTAAAAACAACTATAAATATCAAAGAGCCTGACGCAAAAATACCACCAGAAAATAGATTTGACTTAAGTTCTAAATCTTCTGATATAAATAGATTTAATAAAGGTCAAAGTCTAACTTGTAATGCAACCAAATTAAGAAATAGTAATGATAAAGAATATTCTTATGTAAATAAAAATACTTATTATGCAACAGATACTAAAAGAACTAGTACTAACTTACCTAATTCTAAGCGTTCTATCTCTTGTAAAAAGGTTTGTAGTGAAACCTTAACTATTGAATATGGACCTCCAGTCGCAAGTAAAGCTGGTTTATGTTTCGAATACAAAGTAAAAGTAACTAGTAAAGTAGAATGTGATTCTGTTGTTGAAGGAACACCTCCTACACCTAGTGAATATCCAGTCTGTGAACCAGTACCTATTTGTAATGAACTTGATGGTAAAGAACATCAAGCTGGCCCAAACAGTGATTTTGATAGTTGTATTAATAAATGTGATAATGGTCAATATACACAAAATTGTATTAATAAATGTTATAAACAAGTTTATGGTAATAATTCTAAAACCACCCAAACGACTGCGACGACGACAGTTCCAAGTCTAAAACTTGCTTACGAACCATACGAAAAGATTTCATCAACATGTGATTATACTACAAATGGTGGATCGTATTCCTGTGATAAAAAGACTGGTGTAATAACTTGGAAAGCCGGTTCCGGTTGTGCAGCCTACGCCCCTTACTACTTCAAGTATGAAGGAGCAAGAACAATGCAAGACAACAATAGCGGTAAATACGTTCCACTAAATGGGTTCAAATGGAATAGACAGGGATGCAGTGATAGTTGTGAATTTACTGGTTGCAGCTGTAGTGACAGTTTTAGCGAAGGTGATGCTGAAGAAAAATATCAAGAAGATTTAGAAGCCTATGAAGACTTCGTTAATAGTTGTAACGCACAAGCTTCTTGCTCAACAAAAACTGCGGAATTTACAATCAAAGTAAATAATAAAACAAAAGATAATCCAAATAAAGATAACTGGATTACTTATGATAAAGCAACCTTAACTGGAAATATTTTAAACGACAGCTCTGAAATCATCATTGATCGTTCTGGTTGCTACGGAGAGACAAAAGTTGAAAGGGAATACTTAACAGAATGGTCTTTCCCAGGAACTTGGATTAATAATAAAACAGGAGAAATTAAATATCAGCCAATCAAAGATAGTGCTTGGCATAAAAAGAAAGATTACTTCTGTACAAATCTAAATTCTGCTAATGTTAATACTGATTGGTGGTACTATGGTCTAACAGGAGATAAAAAATATCTACCAACAGATGAAGTAATAAAAAATATAGAGTATAACATCCAAGCAACAGCTAAAAACTTTGGTCATTATAGTTGGAATCTTGATGTAAGCTGTTTCTATGCTTTATATGAATCAGCAAATGCTCCAGACTGTGATTGTAATAATCCAGAATGTTATGAGAAAAATACCGAAATTTGTAAAAATAGCAAATCAGAAAAAACATTATCATACCGAATAAGAACTGTAGATAATAAAGATTTATTTCCATCAACTGAAGGAAAAGAAGCTGATGATTACACTGAAACTGGTAGAAAACCAGGTTATAACTGGACCAGTGATGCTACTGTTCTTAAAAATAAAGACTACATCATTGCACCATCAATCTTAAGAGAAAATATTCAGAAAAAACAAAATTCAATTTATGCAGATGAGTCTGATTCATCGAATGATTTAGACTATAGATTCTACTTAGATAGGGCCGCTTTAAATCGAATAAGAAGTTACTCTAAAGAAGCAGGTAATGGTAAATATACAACCTTTACTGGAACATTTACAATTACCAATGGTGTATCCGTATATAATAGTCCATTATTTAGAAGTGTATCTGGTTCATCATACCTAGATAATAAATATATTAAGAAAACAGGAAAATTAGGTTGTAACAATCAAGCAAATGATAGTGCTTGTGAAAAATATTCTCAAGTCTTATTAGGTAATTAAGGAGGCTAATATATGAATAAAGGAATGTTAACAGTAGGTATAATTGTATTAGCCTTAATGGGCCTATTACTAATAAACCTAATTTCAAATTATTCAACAGGTAGTGAACTAGATTACTACTTAGTAAAAGAAACAGTTGAAGCTTCTATAGAAGATGCTATCGATGTAAAATATTATCGTGATAATGGAGCAATTCGTATGGATAAAGACAAATTCGTTGAAAGCTTCTTAAGAAGATTTGCTGATAGTGTTGATAATACTAGAAACTATCGTGTAAGTATTTATGATTTAAACGAAGTACCACCAAAGGTAAGCGTTAAAGTAGATTCAGCTACCGTATTAAGCTTTGATGGTCAAAACTTACTATTATCAACAAGTGTTGATTCCATAGTAGAGTCAACTAAAAAATATGATACCTATTTAACTCATGCCTATAATGACGATGATAGTGAAATAGGAAAACCAATCATAAAAGATTCTACAGATACAGCTTCAACAACATATACAAATTAAAGAGAAGGAGAGAAAGTAAAATGGGGAATGCGACTAATGGTATTAAGAAAATTTTACAAAACAAAAACACAGTAACTGTAATTGGTGTAGTAGTAGCAGTATTAGTATTGTATATAGGCTATAACATGCGTGTTAAAAGTGCAATCAATCCTATAACTGTTCCTTATGCCAAAGAACTAATCAAAGGTGGAACACAAATAACTGAAGACAAAGTAGGAACAATTCAAGTTCCACCATCAATGCTAAAAGGAAATGTACTTACAAATCAATCACAAGTAATTGATAAGTATGCTCGCCCTGATAGTATTATTCCAGAAGGAAGTTTATTCTACTCAACAGCTGTAGTAGAAGAAGGACAATTGCCAAATAGTATTATTATGAAATATCCAAAAGGATACGTATTATACAATATGGCTGTTACAACACAATCAACATATGGTAACTCAATATATCCAGAAAACTATATTGATATTTACTTAAAAATTGTAAATAAAGTATCAGAAGATCAAAAAGATGATAAAAATGCTGATAAAATAAGATTAGGAAAACTAATTGAGAACGTAAAAGTTTTAGCAGTAAAAGATGCCTCTGGACAACCAGTATTTGCTAATCTAGATGAACAAAGAACTCCAGCTATGATTGTCTTTGCTGTACCAGAAGAATATTACATTATTTTAAAGAAAACTGAATATTTAAGAAATTATGAAACAACATTGATCCCAGTACCAACAAATGAAAGTTTATCTGATAAACCTGGTAAACTAAATATAAGTAATGAAGGATTAGTAAAATTCATTAATGAAGTAACAGTAACAGATGAACAATAATAATAAAAGATAGAAAGAGTGGATGGTTAGATGAACGAGAATATTTTTGATAAATTAGACTTTGGACCTTTAAAATCACTGTTAGAAAATGATGACATTACCGATATATCTTATGATAATAACGGACAAATATGGATTCGTTCTCTAACACAAGGTTCCATTAGAGTAGAAGTAAATGGAGCAACTCCTGAATTTATAGAGAAGTTAGCTTTCCAATGTTCCAATGTCATGGGAACAACTTTTAATAATGCTAAACCTTTTCTAGATGCTGAATCTGCTGAATTGCGTTTAAACTTCGTACACCCATCAATCGCAACTAATGGTATTGCTATGGTTATTCGTAAAACTCCAGCTAAAATCAGATTGGAAAAAGAAAAATTATTAAAAGAAGATTACTTCACTCAAGATATACATGACATTTTAATTAAATGTGTTGAAGGACACTGTAACATAATTGTTTCTGGTGAAACTGGTTCAGGTAAAACTGAGTTTGTAAAATACCTTGCTAGTCATACCAAAACAAATGAAAAAATAATTACTATAGAAGATACTCTAGAATTACATATGGATAAGATTTTTCCACAAAGAGATATAGTTGCTATGAAAACAAATAATGTTGCTAGTTATACAGACGTATTAGTAACATGTATGCGTCAGAATCCCAAATGGATTCTACTATCAGAAGTTCGTAGTGCTGAGGCTGTTTCTGCCGTAAGAAACTCAATTTCATCAGGACACAACATCTTATCAACAATCCATGCTGATAAAGCTTCTGCTATACCTTATCGTTTATACAGTTTGATGGAAACAGACTTAGATGTTAACCAATTCCTATCAACTATATATCGTTATATCCAATTAGGTGTTCATATAAGAGCTTATTATAGTAAAGAAAGAGGTCAATTCCATCGTGAAGTAGATGAAGTTACTGAATTCTATGTTGATGAGAACAATCAACCTCAAAGTAGAGTAATTTATCAAAAAGTATTTGGTAAAGAACCATTCTTAAGAAAACCAAGTAAACATTTAATTGAATACTTAGAAAATCAAAATATTGATATAAATTCTGTTGCTAGTCACATGGCTGATGATTTCCCATTTAATGCTGATGTTGATTCAAATAAAGAAACACCAACTGTAGAGGAAACTCCAGTAGCTGTTCAACCAAACGTATCTACAGAAACACCAAGTGTAGTAGAAGCTACTAAGCCTGAAATTGCAACTTCACCAATTGTACCAAAAGTAGAAGTACCAAGTGTTGTTCCAACTAACAAAGTAGCTTTACCAACAATTCAACCAACACCAGTTCCAGTTGTAGAACCAAGCGTAATGCCAACTGTCGTTCAAAAAGAAGTTACTCCTAGTCCAGTAGTTCCATTACAACCAACCGCAGAAACTCCTGTAGTACCTGTTCAAGAAGTAGCACCAATTGCTCCAAACGAAGTACCAACAACACAAGCACCAGAACAGTCATTTGTACTACCACCAATCAAAACAGAAGTTCAACAACCGGTACAACAACCAATCAATAATCAAGTTGAATTACAAACCCTAGCGACTTCACCTGTGAAATTACCAACTTTAGAGAGTAATCAACAATAAAAAAATCAATAAAAAGGAGTAATAAATATGTATATTGAAGAGTTATTAATATTAATAGTTATTGCTGTAGGAATCGTAGGATATCGTAATTACAAAGGCCAAAATCTTGGTAAGTTTGTTACAGTCCAAGTCCAACAGATGTATGATAGATTTGCTCCTTATTCATTTAAAGTAGTAAGAGAAAAAACAAAAGAATTAGGTCAAGAATATACTGCTAAACAATATACAGTACAAGTTGTAGCAATGTCTATATTTGCTGGAGTAGTAACATATTTATATTTCTACAACCTTGTAATCTGTTTAGTTTATATAGTAGCAGTTATTGCCTTTGTTCCTTACTTATCATATTTAAGATGTAAAAGAGTATATAGTGAATTTATCTTTGAACAAATTCAAGTATATACTTCAAACGTTATCATGGAATTTGCTACAACACAAAGTTTCGTTAAAGCTCTAGAGGGAGTTAGAAACTCTGGAATCTTAGAAGACCCTGTCAAAAGTGATGTCGACTACATGATAGACTTAGCTTATAAAAATGGTAGTATTGATGAATCGCTTGCCCATATGAGTAGAAACTACCCATACTACATTGTAAAGAACATGCACCAATTATTCTTACAAATCACTAAAGAAGGTGCCAGAAACTCTGCTGATTCTCTTGATAACATGCAACTAGATATCGATATGTTAGTTGAAAGTGTTTATAGAGACCGTATTGAAAGAGCAGCTTTCCACAAATCATTCCTACAATTCGGTATTATGTTATACCTAATGGTTATGCTTGTTCAATACTTACTAGGTAGGGAAACCTACATCATCCTTTTAAAAAGATGGTACATAAAAGCCCTATTACATAGTGTACTAATTATCAATACATATTTCTTATTAAAAGGAGAAAAATATTATAATGAGAATGTAGGTGCTGAATAATGGAAGCGTTAATAGTAGGAGCAATCATAATTGGAATTTTATTCTATAATGGAACAATAGATAAAAAGAAATTTATGATTGATAATGAAAAATATTTACAAGCCTTAAGAGAAGATGATTATACCTTCTTAGTATACGCTAAGTATGGTGAAGATGTTGATGTTGATCAACTTTACATGAAAAGATGCACAAATGCTATTACTATATTTTTAGTAGTCTTGGCTCTAACATCAACATCAGGAAGTACAACTGGAAGCTTATTTAACCCACAATTCTTCCTAAACTTAGTATTATCCATAGTAGTTGGTGTTGTAGGTTTTAAAATACCTTATATGCAATTAAAAAGCTTCTATAAAACACATTTACATGAAATAGATATAATGTTACCTTACTATTTAAAGAGTTTGGAAATCTTAATTCAACACTATACAGTACCAGTAGCATTAGGTAAATCAATAGATGATGCTCCTGATATATTTAAACCAGGATTAAGAGAATTAATAAACAAAATAAATTCTGGTGATTCTAGCATTGATCCATATATGGATTTTGCTAATACTTATCCCGTTCGTGATTCTATGCGTATGATGCGTTTATTATATAGACTTGGTCTAGGTTCACAAGAGAAAAAACAAGAAAGATTAATGATGTTTTCTAGAACAGTATCTAATCTACAAAATAAAGCTCGTGAAACTAAATATAAAGAACGTCTAAATCATATGGAAAGCCAAACTATGGTTATGTTAGTCGTAACCGGAATTGGTGTCATGCTAATCATATTAATATCAATGATGATGATGTTTAGTATGTAAAAATATTGATAAACAAAGTCTGATTTGTTATAATAAAATTGTAATGATAGAAAGGAGATGCATATATAAATGAAAGCAGCAACAGGTGAATTAAATTTAACAGTAATTACATTAATCGCAATCGCAGCTGTAATTGGTTTTTTCTGGGCTATGTGGCCAAATATCAAAAGTTCCATTAATTCACAATGGGGTAATATCAGTGGCGATTATAAAGGCATGATTGTTATGGAAAGAAGATAAATAAAAAGAGGTGATTAGCTATGCGTGATGCGTTTGGTGGACTAATGAATATTATAATTATTGTTGTGTTTCTAGTGATAGTATCTGGTTACTTAGCATTTAATGTTACTTATACCAAAGCTTTCCGCGTAAAAAATAAGATAATCACTACAATTGAACAATATGAAGGAAATTGTGGTAATGAATCTAGTGCTTGTGATAAAGAAATATTAAATTATATGAAAGAATTAGGATATAGTCCTGAAACAACATTAAATATTGAAGGATATGAGTGTAAGAATGGTTATTGTATAAAGCGTATAGAACCAGAACGTTCTGTTAATGCTGTTGATGACCAGGAGAAGAAAGTTTACTATAAAGTAGTAACTGCTATCTCAATTGATATTCCAATCATAAACAAGATAATGCCACAATTAAAAATATTTCAAGTGTCAGGTACAACAAAACAATTCGTACCAACATCATCAGGTAGGTAGGAAGAAGTATGAATGTAATCATAGCAAATGAACAACAACAAAAACTTTCTAATTTGGACATAGATATCATAAAAACAATTACTGGTAGCTATGAATCCCGTGAAATAGTTGGCATGTTCAAAGACTTTTTCTTTAACAAAATAATTTTAGATGTTACAGCAATCAAAGAATATGATAATCCTAATAACTATCAAATTATTAGTCAGCAATTAGATCCTGATAAAGTAATACTCTTTATCCCAGAAAATTCTAAATTGTGTACATCAATATTTCTTTCAAAATTAATTTCCTTTGGTTTATATAATTTTACAACTAATATTGATGGAGTAAAGTATCTTTTAGAAAGACCTAATACCTACGAAGATGTTGAAGCCCTACAACATACAGTAAGGCCTGTCGTTGTATCTGGAACTGGTGATTTAGGAGAAAATAAAACTTCAACCGTAATCGGATTTAGAAGTATAACTGATAACGCAGGTGCAACAACTCTAATTTATATGCTAAAAAAAGAATTAGAGGCAGCCTTAAATGCTATTGTAGTTGCTATTGAAGTTGATAAAAAAGATTTTGCCTACTTTAATAGTAAAAATATGATATCAGTAAAAAAAGATGATCTAAAAGATATAATTGCTCAAAATAATCAAGCACAAGTTATATTAGTAGATTTAAATTCATATCCTCATGATGAAGTCTGCCAAGAAGTATTTTATTTAGTAGAACCAAGTATCATGAAACTAAATAAAACAATAGTAAAAGAGCCTACTATATTTAGTAGAATAAAAAGTAAAAATATAATCTTAATGAAAAGCTTATTATCAAGCAAAGATATTTCCGACTTCGAGTTAGAAACAGGCCTAAAAGTATTTTATAATATGCCACCATTAGATGAAAGACAAAGAAATGGTGCTATTAATGACTTTTTAGGAAGATTAGGTTTATTAACCTTATCTGAACCTGATAATACAGATTCTGGTCGTGTATTTGGATTATTTAGAAGATAAGAATTGACAAATAAGTGTTAATAGGCTATGATATTTATAGCAAAGGAGAGGTATTATGATAGCAAAAGTTGGTCAAGCAGGTGGCGTTTGTGAAGGTCTAGATCCAGTAATCAAAATTATTAAACATGGTATTTTAAAATATGTTTGTATTTTAATTCCAGTTGGATTAATTTTATTTGGATTAGGTGATCTAGGTAAAGCGGTTATTGCAAGTGATGAAAAAGAAGTAAAAGCAGCTCAATCAAGATTAATAAAAAGAGTAGTTTATGCTATTTTAGTTTTCTTAGTACCACAACTAGTTACATTAGTAATGAATGTAGTTGCAATTGGTGCTGATAAAGATGATCAATCAATTAATACACAGAGTTGGGCTAATTGCTGGAACAATGCATATATAATAAATAAATAGCAAATAATTGCTATTTTTTTTTTCTTTTGATATACTTATTGTGTTATAATGTATTTGGAGTGATCTTTATGAAAAAAGGAACTACTTTTTGTTTCTTATTACTAATAGGACTAATAATGTTTAGTTCTTTTAGTGTATCAGCAAAAAGTTTAGTAACAAACGATATAAAAATTAATGATTATGCACAAGTTGCTGCAAAAAAAACTACGACAACAAATGGTAAAACAACGACTGTGAACAATAAAAAGTCGGAATTTGAAAACAATGAAATGATTTGTGAGGGTGACGGTGCTAATGCCATACTTGGTAGTACCGAAGATCCAAATTCAGTAGCCTGGTTAATACAAGAAATTATGAATTATTTGAAAGTTATTGGACCATTTTTAATACTTATTTTAAGTAGTATTGAATTTGTAAGAGCTATATTAACTTCAGATGATGAAAGTCTAGCAAAAGCTCAAAAAAACTTAATAACAAGATTGATTTTAGCCGCAGCATTATTCTTGCTACCAGACTTAATAATGGTAGTATTAAATGTATTCGGAATAACAACAAATGAAGTCTGCGTATTTAAATATAAGTAAAAGAGGTGATAATAAATGACAGATCTAATGCCGGCTGGAGTAATCTCCGATTTAATAAGAACCGTATTAACTACACTTATAGATAGACCAGCATTCCTTATTTTAGGAGTAGTTTATGAGGTGTTTTTTAAAGTAGCAACCGCCGAACTATTCACAAATGAACTAGTAAGAACAATATATTATAGATGCCAAATGGTAATTGGTATTTTTATGTTGTTTAAATTTTCGGTAACCATTCTAGAAGGAATCGTTGATCCAAATAGGGTAACAGATAAGAAAAATGGTGCCGGAAAAATAATCAGTAGAATTATTACCTCTCTAGTAATATTAGCCTTAATTACTCCAATAAATATTCCTAACCCTTCAAACAAATGGGAAGAACAGTTAAATAGTAATGGTATTATCTTTGGAGCATTATATTCATTGCAAGATAGAATTTTAACAAATAATACTCTTGGTAAACTTATTTTGGGTACTCTTGATAATAGTAACGATAAAAATGCCAGTTTAAAAGAGGCGGGCGATGAGTTTACCAAAAGTATTCTGCAGGGATTTATAAGATACAATTTAAAACCGCTCTCAGAAATGAAAGACAATAAGTATTTAAAACCAATCGACGGTAGAGAATACGAAAGCAATCCTGACAATAGAGTTTGTAGGACAGATTCCGCTATTGAGAAAATATATGAGAATGGAACAACCCAAGAAATAATTTCAATGGTAAACTTAGAGTGTTCTGCCCAAAGCGGTGGTGTAGGAACAGTCTTTGGCGCAATAAAAAAACTAGCTGGTGCAGGAAGATATGTATTCGCCTATAGTCCAATCGGTGGAGTTGCCGCTTATATAATTTCCATAATTTTAATCGGTTTTACTGTAGATATTGCCATTCGTGCTATTAAGTTAGCAGTTTTACGTTTAATAGCTCCAATTCCAATAATAAGCCATATGAATATTTCTGCAAAAGAAGGAAAAGGTGCTGATTCATTTAGTTTATGGACAAAATCAATCACAACAACATATATAGATTTATTTGTTAGGTTAGCAGTTTTATACTTCGTAATAGCTCTAATTCATGACATGTTGGCAAATGGAGTAAGGGTAGATGTTGGTACTGGTTTAACAGGTGCCATAGCATTCGTATTCATAGTAATTGGTTTATTTCTTTTTGCAAGACAAGCACCTAAATTTCTTCAAGATGTTTTAGGTTTACAAGGAACAATGAGTAACATCGGATTATCAGCTATATTAGCTGGAGCAGGTGCTATTAGACAAGGCGGAACATTCCAAGATGCCCGTTGGGCAGCACGAGATGCTGTTGACAATAATATTAATGCAATTAATAGTGGAAAAGCAGCTCCGGGACTTGGTCTAACTTATAATTCCGGACGAGATTTAGCCGCTCAAATAATCACTGGAAATGATAAGATGACTGCCAGAGCAATGCAAAGAGGCAGAAGTATATTGTCTCATGAAGGAATTAGTCCTACTATTGCTAAGTCATATAAAGATGACATGAAACTACAGAAGAATATCTTACAAGGATTGGAAGATGCACAACGAGCTGGTGCTAAGGGAGTAGTAAAAGATAGTAATGGTAACATAACTAATCCAGGATATTACGAGGTAACATATGCCGATGCTAGTGGTACTATTCATACAAAACAAGTTGCAGCTGGTGATATGACTAGAGCTATAACAGAGCAACGAGGTAGAACTGCTCAAGCAGAATCTGCATACAACGATATGAAAGCTGAACAACAAAAACATGGCCAAACAGTTGGTTATCGAGAAGACAAGCGAGGAAGAAAACATCCTTACACTTCCGCAAGAAGACAAGGAAGAGGTTCTACAGCGGCAGATAACTGGCATAATAATACGGCAGAAGACTTTAATAGAGATAATAGTGTTGACCCAGTTATTGGTGACAGATTATAAAAAATAAAAAGGAGTGTGATATAGATGAATGATTACTTAATACCCGCAAATACAAAGAATGGGCAATTAATATTAGGTATATTTAGAACTGGTGATTTAGTACTTTTAATATCTGGAGTTGTTGCAACTGTCCTAATACTAGCAACAATTCCAATCACCTCAACACTTGGTACTATACTAGCATTATCCCCTGGCATTATATGTGCATTGCTAGTAGCCCCTGTGCCATACTATCACAATGTTTTAAATATAATCATCGAAATATACGATTATTTAACATCAAGACAAACATATCGTTGGAAAGGTTGGTGCTATAAAGAATGGCTAAAAAAGTAACATCTGGTTATACAGAAGATTGGTTACCAGTAAAAGGTATCCAAAATGGTTTTATAATTACGACAAGTAATCAAAAAGTAACTGGAATAAAAATCACACCAAGAAACATTTTTATTCTAGATCCACAAGCTCAAGATAACATTTTAATAAGTTTAAAGAACTTCTATAATATGTTAGACTTTGAATTTTGGCTAGTAGTAGCTGATCGTCCTGTAGATATTTCTGTTTATATGGCCCAATTACAATTACTTTACAATGAAGCACCAAATCCAACCATTAGAAAATTAATATTACAAGACATAAACAAAGGAAATATGTTTATCAATAATAATATTGTTGATACAGAATACTACATTTTATTTAAAGATAAAAACGTTGATTTACTACAAAAACGTGTTAGAACAATGATTAATGGTCTAGCAAGCTGTGGCTTAAATGCCGCTCAAGTTAATAATTCAGATTTACGTATTATCTTGGAAAATTTCTTAAATGGGGGAACTAATACTGAGTTTGGGACGGTGATGTCATAATGAGTATCGGAATAAGAAGTCAATTAGCTCCAAAAGGGCTACATTTCAATCCTAGTGATTTCGTTATTAGTGACAACTATGCTACTATCTTAACAGTAGTATCTTATCCTAAATATATTCAACCAGGTTATTTAGCATCCCTAACTAATATGCCAGGTATTAAGGTTGTTGTAAAACACATCCCAGTACCATTCCAACAAATGGCTAAAATGTTAAATAAACAGGTTGCTGATTTAAAAGAAAAGTATCGTAGTGAAAGAGACCTAACAGTTCGTGAAAGATATCGTCAAGATGCTGAAAGTTTGGAATATTTCGTTTCTATGTTAGCAGCTAGTCAAGCTCGCATCTTTGACTTTCAAATGCATATCATGATTACAGCACCTACTAAAGAAGGTCTAGAATTAAAGAAAGTAAATGTTAAAAACTACTTAGATGCTATGGACTTACGTGCTGTATCTCTACGTTTTGAACAAGAGAAAGTTTTAAAATCAATTTTACCAATTTTCCCATCCCAAGATGTAGAACAAAGAATAGGTACTCCAATTCCTTCCGTAACAATTGCAGCTATGTATCCATTCATCTTTGATAGTATTAAAGATCCAGGCCTATCAACATTACTTGGTGTAGATTTCTCTGGTGGTGTAATTTTATTTAATCAATTTTTATATAAAATAAGAAAAGAAAATAATCGAAATAATGCTAACATGATTATGCTTGGTACCTCTGGTTCTGGTAAATCAACAGCAGCTAAACTTCTTCTAAGAGGTCACATTCGTAATGGTTGCCAAATCGTTATTATCGACCCTGAAGATGAATTTAGAGATATTACTCAAGCCTTTGGTGGCGACACAGTAGATATTGGTAAAGGTGGAGAATTTGGTTTAATTAACCCTCTAGAAGTTGTAATCGATGCCGATGAAGAAGAAATTAAACAAGGTCTAGGTTATACAGTATTAACTAGAACTTTACAATTCTTAAAAGCCTTTATGAAATACTACGACCCATCAATTCAAGAAGATGTCTTAACCATGTTTAGTGAAGTAGTACAAGATACATATAAACGTTTTGGTATTGACTTTAATACAGATTTCTCACACTATACAAGTGCTGATTATCCGACTTTTAGTGATGTTTACGCTACTATAAAAGGACGTTTAATGTCAATGACCGAACAAACTCAAGAACGTGAAATTATGGAACGTCTTGAATTAAAAGTTAGACCAATTACAAAAGAATTAAAATTCTACTTTGATGGTCATACAACAATTAGTAAAGATAGTGACTTCATGGTATTTAACATTAAAGAATTAATGAATAGTGATACAACCGTAAAAAATGCTTTATTCTTCAATGTTTTAAAATATGCCTGGGGACTATGCTTAGATAGTGAAGTAGATACAGTCTTAATGGTTGATGAAGCTCACGTGTTATTAGGTGACAAAAATACTTTAGGAGCTGATTTCTTAGCTCAAGTACAACGTCGTGCCCGTAAATATAACACAGGAACAATCATCATAACTCAACAACCAAGTGACTTCTCAGACCCAGCTGTTATTACTCAAGGTAAAGCAATTTTCGATAACTCATCATATTACTTAGTAATGGGTCTAAGAAAACAAGCTGTTGAAGATTTATCTTTACTTATCGATTTAAATGATAGTGAAAAAGAAAGTATAAAACGTTATTCTCAAGGTGAAGCTTTATTCGTTTGTGGAAATAGACGTATGAGAATAAATATTACAGTAACAAAAGAAGAACTAGACTCTTTCGGTACTGGAGGAGGTCTATAGAAAGTAGTTAGGTGGTGATAGCATGTCATCTTATAAAGCTAATAGAAATGGTAATAATAGCAGTGATAGCAACCTTTCTGAAAAAGAAAGAGCCAATAAAAATAATGCCAATAATGTTAGAAATGCAGCTGACGTAGCTATCGCATCCGGTAATCCCTATGCTGCCGCTGCTGGTGGTGCCGTAAAAGCCGCTGATAAATTAACTGGTGGAAAGGCCAGTGAAAAACTAGGCCAAGGCATGACTAAAGCCATGGACAGAATGCCTGGTGGAAAGAAATTACAAGATGCCTCTAACAAACTAAGTGAATCAGGTGCCAGTAATGCTATAGGAAAAGCCGCCGCTGCAAAAAATGGAACTGGTGCTGCAGAAAATGGTCTACCAGCCGGTGAAACAGGAGCAAAAAATATCTCCTTACCAAAAGAAAATTTACTTGGTGAAAGCGGAAATAAAGGTGGAAAACTTGGTTCAAGTAGTAGTAATGATGATCAAGATGGAAAAAGTCCGTTTGAAGGTGTAGGAAAAGGAACTATAAATATTAAGAAAGTAGTAGTTATTATTCTACCAATAATCATAGGATTCTTTGGTGTGATTCTAATTATCGTAATGACTAGTTCCATAGTATATGGCGATTTTGAAGATGCAATAGGAGCAAGTGATGCCTCTGGTGAATCAACTGGAGACATCATTTATTCAACTTCAAATAAAGAGGCTAAAGAGTTTTATTCCCGAATTAATGATGTAAAACTTTCTCTCCAACAAGAGGGTAAATTAGTAGATGCTATTCAAATAGTCGCAGTTTATCATACCTTAACATACTACGATGGTAGTATAAATTACAAAAGTATGACCAAGGCTAGATTAAAAGCAATTGGTGAAGATATTTACGATGGTTATAATCAAGATGATGATGCCTATGCAAAAAATCTTGCCGAATCAATCTTTAAAGACTACTTCCCAGAATATGATTTAGAAAAAAGAACAAAACTTGGTTTAGAAACAATTACTTATATTAGAAATTATAGTAATTTTATAGGTGATTATAATACTGGAAACTGTTCTTCTCAAGGAACTTGTAGTTATAATATCAAAGGTGTAAATACTGGTACAACAGTAGTTAATAAAGCAATCAATGGTAAAAGTATAAAGGTTCGTCTAATGAATTGTACTGATCAAGGTTTAGGAAAACCAATTGAAGGTGAATCATTAGTAGATTTTGAAAAGTATATTCTTGGTGTAGTTTATGGTGAGTTAGGTGAAGGACAAAATACTGAAGTATATAAAGTTCAAGCTATCGTAGCTCGTTCCTTTGCTTTAAGTAGACCAGTAACCATGAATGGTGCTGGAGGCGTAAAACTAGTAACTGAAGGGAATCAAACTATTCTTCAAATCAGAAACTGTACAGAAGATCAAGTATACTGTGATCCAGAACAAGGATGTTCAACTACTGTTAGTGCAACAGAGGCCGATAGAACAGGAGCCACAATCTATTCCGGACAAACAACAAAACCCATAACTATAAAACGACCATTAGCTAAAAATTCTAAGTTAAGAACAGCAGTAAGTTCCGTAATGGGGGAAGTTGCTGTTGATAGTAATGGTTACGTTACTAATATTGGTTATCAAGGAACTGTTCAAAATAGATGGAAAACTCTAGCTGAATCCGGTATGGATTATAAACAAATCATCATCTCAGACTATTCTCTAGTTTCAAGTATTGCTGAAAATACTTGTAATGTAAATGGTACTACTAACTGTGCTGTTGGTGTCTCTGGACCATATGCTAACTGGAAACAGTTTGAAGGTTCTTGGATAAATATTACTTTAGGTGATTCTGGTCAGACCATTAAACAAATCGGTTGTTTAGCAACTTCAATTTCTATGTTAATTGCAAAATCTGGCGTAGCAACAATAGTTCAAGGAGACTTCAATCCTGGAAGCTTTGTAGAAGCCATGAATAGAAACAATGGTTTTGTCAATGGTGGTAACCTAAGCTGGTATGCCGTTCAACGTATAGCTCCTAAGTTTAAATATGTAAACTCTATATCAGTAGCTGGTAAAACAAGAGAAGCTAAATTAAATCAACTAAAAGAATTATTAAATAAAGGTTATTATGTAGTTGCTGAAGTAAAAGGCGATACTGGACAGCATTGGGTAGCTATAGATAGTATTGTTGGTGATAGAATCATCATGATGGACCCTGGTAGTCGTGCTACTGACATGTGGACTCAATATAAATGGTATAACACCAGTCGCTTTAATTACTTTAAAGTTGGATAGGAGAGTATAATGAAAAAAAGATATATTGTAATTATAATTGTAATAGCAGTTTATTTTATCGTTCTCTTTCTCCTATACGGAAAAGATAACCTTAAACAAAGTAAATTAAAAACAACTCTTATCATAGAAAATAGTAGTGTCTGGCAACTTGAAAATAATAAATGGACTAATATGAATAAAAATGCCAATATTACAGATTTAAACTGGGAAGAGTTTAATAGATAATAAAAATATTGGTAAATACAATGTAGTTTATGATAATAAATGGTATATATTCGATAGTAAAAGAAAACCATACAACTACGATGGAACTTTCCTTGCTTATAGAGCAAACTATGACATGAAAGTTCAAGATTTTACCAAAGAATCAATTACAGACTTTACCTATGTAAACAAAGTATTAAAAGAAAATAATCTTTCCCTAAATCAAGAACTAACAGTCAGTAATTACATTAAAACAGATATTGATAATGACAACCAAGAAGAAACATTCTACTTTATAAGTAACGCTTTTCCTATGGAAACAGCTCCTAAAAATATTTTTAGCATTGTTTTTATGGAAAAAAATGATATAATATACCCAATTTATAAATCTATTGAGGAAAATAAAGGTTTAAATGGTTGTAAACCATATATTAGTGCTATAATAGACGTCGATGAGGACAATAAATATGAGTTTGTCTTATCTTGTAGCAAATATAGTGTTGAAACACCAATTGATATGTTATATAAATTAAAGAATAAAGAATTTAGAATAATTGTTAGTAATCAATAAATAATAATGCCTTTTTTTGTGAGGAAATGTTATAATATAAACGAAAGGGAGTAGTAACATGAAATTAAAATTTCGCGCAGATCCACATGATTTATTAATATTTGGTATCTTTGCTGTATTTTTACTATATGTAGTAGCAATTGTAATCGTTAATCTTGCTACTTTTGCAGCCGAAGGTACATTATCAGGCTTTAACCCATTACCAGCTTTTGGACCAAAGTATATCTTAACAACAATAGTATTCTTTATCCTAGCTTTAGCAGCTTTATTCATAAGTGTTAGTTCATACTTTTTTGAAAGAGAAAAAGGTATTGGAATAACTACTGAAAAGAAAGATAAAGGCTACTCTCGTTGGGCTAAAGATAAAGAAATTAAAGAAGAACTAGAGTGTGTGCCAGTTCAAGCCAAAAGAGCTAAAGCTGCTGGTATTCCACTAATTGTTACCAAGGAAGAGTTATGGGTAGATAATGGTGAATACCACTCACTAATTATTGGTGCTACTGGTTCAGGTAAAACACAAGGAGTTGTTTTCCCACAAGTTCATAGTTTAGCAAAAGCCAGAGAATCAATGATTATCACCGACCCAAAAGGTGAGATTTACGAAAAGTCAAGCGTTATGCTAAGAGAAATGGGCTATCAAATTTTACTATTAAACTTCCGTGACCCTCAAAATGGTAGTGCATGGAATCCCATGACTTTACCATATAAACTTTATAAATCAGGCAATCACGACAAGGCTATTGAGTTACTTGATGACTTAGCTTTAAATATTCTTTATGATGATAGTAATAAAAATGCTGATCCATTCTGGGAAAAAACTTCAGCTGATTATTTTTCAGGTATTGCTCTAGGCTTATTTGAAGATGCTAAAGAAGATGAAATTAATATTAATAGTATCTCTCTAGCAACAACAGTTGGAGAAGAAAAGTTCGGTGGATCTACTTATATTAAAGAATACTTTAATGCTAAAGACCCAGCTAGTGCTGCAGCCATCAATGCTTCAAGTACCATTATGGCTCCAACAGAAACTAAAGGCAGTATCCTATCTGTATTTAAACAAAAAGTAAAATTATTTGCTTCGCGTGATAATTTAAGTGAAATGTTATCTTATAGTAGTGTAGACCTAGAAAGTATTGGTGAAAGACCAACTGCTGTATTCATCGTTATTCAAGATGAAAAGAAAACATATCACTCATTAGTTACTATTCTATTAAAACAAATTTATGAAACTTTAATTTCAACTGCGCAAAAGCATGGTGGAAAACTACCTGTAAGAACTAACTTTATTCTTGATGAGTTTGCTAACATGCCACCATTAAAAGATGTAACAACTATGATTACTGCTGCTCGTTCAAGACGTATTAGATTTACTATGATTATTCAAAACTTTGCACAATTAGATGCTGTGTATGGTAAAGATGATGCTGAAACAATCCGTGGTAACTGTGGTAATATTATTTACTTAATTACAACAGAATTAAAAGCCCTAGAAGAAATTTCTAAAATGTGTGGTGAAGTAAAATCTAAGAAAGATGAAAAGACTGCTTCAACACCTTTAGTAACTGTCTCAGACTTACAAAGAATGAAACAATATGAAACAGTAATCCTACGTATGCGTAAACAACCATTTAAAACTAAATTAACTCCAGATTGGCAAATAAATTGGGGTAGAAAATATCCTTTAGCAAAGTACCCTAACAGACCAAAAAGAGAAGTTCATACTTTTGATATAAAAGAATTTGTTAAAAATCAAAAGAAAAAGAAATTATTAGAGATGATGAACGCTGCTGAGTCAGAAGCAAATGGTACTCTTCCGGAGCAAAAAGAAAAAATTGATCAATTCGATTATTCAGAGAAAAAGACATATCAAGGACGTTCATTTGGTTCATCCTCAAATTCTGATCCAATGATTGATTTTTCTTCTCCATTTTTAGAAAGAGAAAAAGAACCAGCCAAAAGACCATACGAGCCAGTCTTTGTACCAAGCGAAAGTAAGCCAAGTCCAGTTGCTGAGTTCACTCAAACACCTAGTGTAAAACCATTGGAAAAAGAGTCTTCATCTAAAGATGATGGTTTCAATTTCGATGTTGATGAATTAGTTAAAAAGATAGATGCTAAGATAGCGGAACTTGAAGAGGAAGAAAAGCGTAACAAAGCTCAAGAAGTATCTCATCAAGAAATTAAACCAACACCACCTATCGACAATGTTAAACCTTTAGAAACAACTCCTGTAGTTGAAAATAAAACAAATGTTAATAATTTAGAGTTATCAGATGATGAATCCGACGATGATTTCTTCGATGATTTCTTTGATAATTAATATAAGGAAGGAGCTTAAAATATGAATATTAAGTTTGATTTAGGTAAAAAAAATGGAAAAGTAAATGATATCAAAGCCGATGAACTAGATGAAAAATTTGATGATGAAGAAAAAGACATTGATGCTTCTGATGATTATGAGGAAGAGGATGATGATTCAGATACTTCATCAACTTCTAACAAAAAAGCTTCAACTTCAGTTATTAACAATGAGCTAAAAGGATTCTTAATAAAAATAGCAGTTATAATTATTGGTGGTATAATACTTTTATTTGTTGTCTTAGGTTTAGCTTCCCTTGGAGGAAAAACTTATAGTTATGAAAGAATAGAAGAAATAATGACTACCGCTGCAGAAAACTATTTTGCTGACTATCCAGAAAGTCTACCAAAGACAGAATTACAAGTAGTAGAAGTAGAAACCCCAACTTTAGTACAAAATGGTTATATGAAAGACTTATCTGAATACACTAAAAAAGGTGTATCCTGTACTGGAAAAGTTAGTGTTTCAAAATCAGGTAATGATTATGTTTATACACCAAACTTAAATTGTGGTGAAGACTATGCTAGTAAAACATTATCTAGTGCTATTCTTGAAGATTCTAAAGTGGTAACATCTGGTTATGGACTATACCAAATGAATGGTAACTATGTTTTCCGTGGAGAAAAAGTTAATAATTATGTTCAATTAGGTGAAACACTTTGGCGTGTAGTTAAAATGGATTCAAACCATAATATGTATTTAGTAACAAACGAATATGCTGGATACACAACTTCTTGGGATGATAGATATAATAAAGCTTTAGACTATGGAGCTGGTATAAATAATTATTCAGCAAGTCGTGTTAAAGAATATCTTGAAGAAATCTATAATGAAGAAAAAGAAGGCTTAAGAACCTTTACAGCAGAAGACAAAACAAAATTATCCCTTCTTGATGTATGTACAGCAAAACGTGATGCAACAAGTAAAACTAATAATAACAGTATTGAATGTCAAACTACTGAGAAAGCTCAAAAGCTAGGTCTATTAACAGTATCAGACTATATTAATGCTAGTATCGATCCAGACTGTACAAGTGTAAGTAGCATTTCTTGTCAAAACTATAACTACTTAGCCATAAAATATAGTTGGTGGACATCAACTGCTGTTGCTAATACGTCAGCTTATGCTTACGTTGTTGGTAGTAATGGTGTCATAAGATCAACAAGATGCAGCGATTATAATAACGTAAGACCAGTTATCAAACTAAGTAGTCGTATCATGATTACTAGTGGTGATGGAACTGAAAATAATCCATACGTTATAAAATAATAGGAATCTATAATTGTTATAGATTCTTTTTTTTCATCTAATATTATAGAGGTGAAAATATGACTATTGATATGATTGACTTCCTAGATATTTATAAAAATAAAACTATAAATATCATAGATATAAGAAGTAGATACATATATGAACTAAGTCACATTCCAAATGCAATCAATATCCCATATGATTATTTAATCTTAAATCCTCCTAAGTACTTAAACAAAAATGAAACATACTACTTATATTGTCAAGCTGGTTATACTAGTAAAAGTATTGCCAAAAAACTAAACTCATCAGGATATCAAACAATAAGCATCAATGGTGGTTACAATAGTTACAAATTAAACAGTAAAAGAAATTAAAAATAAGGATATTAGACACCTAATATCCTTTTGTATTGTAAAGATAAATTGTACTATCTAGACCAGTCAAATGTTTTGTATTATAATAGTAACAGAAGGTGGATAACTTGGACATAATAAATACATTTATTGAACATAGTACAGAAATTATCTCAAATGGTGGAATTCTTTTAGGTATGTTACTAATAGTATTAGAATCATTTATTCCCATCTTACCATTAAGTGTGTTTGTAGCTTTAAACACTCATACATTTGGACTTTTACCAGGAATACTAATGTCCTGGCTATCAACTTGTCTTGGCTGTTATATATCATATCTCATTTTTTACTATGTCTCAAACAACATAATTTATAAACATTTAAGTAAAAAAACTATGAAGAAAGTTGATAAGGCCATTGATAAATTTCAAAATATTTCTTTATCAAATCTAACAGTCATAATAACTTTGCCCTTTACCCCAGCATTTTTAATAAATATCTTAGTGGGAGTCTCTGGAATGCCTAAAAAGAAATTTCTTCTAGCTATCTTAATTGGTAAAATCTTCATGATAAGTTTTTGGGGTTATATTGGTAAAAGCCTAGTAGAAAGTATGACTGATATAACTACTATTATCATCATGTCTATTATGATTGTAATAGCTTATATACTATCCAAAATAATTGGTAAAAAAGCAAATATAGAATAGGAGAGTACTCATGGAATATATAATTATCATCTTATTAATAATAAATGTTATACTTACTATAATTTCTCTATTCAAAAATATTAACGAAAGTAATATAACTGAAAGATTAGGAAAACTAGAAGTAAGTATGATGAAAGAAATGGGAGACTTTAAATCAGATTTAAATCGCAACCTAACAAAAGATTTCACTTCCCTAAATGAACAACTAGAAAGAAGGCTAATTGCTATTAACGAGAGAGTAAATGAAAGACTAGATCAAAACTTTGAAAAAACTAATAAAACTTTTATGAATGTTATTGAACGTCTTTCTAAAATAGATGAAGCTCAAAAGAAAATAGAAAATCTTTCTACCGACATTGTTAGTCTCCAAAGTATTTTAACCGACAAGAAAACTCGTGGTATTTTTGGTGAAGTAAACTTAAAACATATTTTAACTAGTGTTTTTGGTGAAAAAAATGACAACATCTTTAGACTTCAATACACTTTAAGTACTGGTGTAATTGCTGACTCTGTTGTCTTTGCTCCTGAACCTCTTGGAACTATTGCTATCGATTCTAAATTTCCGTTAGAGCACTACCAACTAATGGTTGATAAAAAAATACCTGCTAATATTAGAGAAACTTATGAAAAACTCTTTAAACAAGACATGAAAAAGCATATTGATGCCATTAGTAATAAATATATAATTCCTGGTGAAACCGCCGATCAAGCGATACTTTTTTTACCAGCCGAAGCTATCTTTGCTGAAATAAATGCCTATCATCAAGATATAATTGACTATTCATACAAGAAAAAAGTTTGGATAACTAGCCCAACGACTTTAATTTCTACTTTAACAGTAGTCGAAATGATTATTAAAAACATGGAAAGAGATAAATATACCTCAATTATCCATGAAGAGTTAAATAAACTAGGCCTTGAGTTTGCTAGGTACAAAGAACGTTGGGATAAACTAGCACGAAGTATTCAAACTGTAAATAAAGATGTTGAAAATGTCTCTATTACCACAGATAAAATAACTAAAAAATTTGAAACTATTAATAGAGTAGAATTAAAAAATGAATCTTCCCCAAAAAAGGAGTTAGACTATAAAGAAGAGGAGGAATAATATGAATTCCAAAAATCCTTTAGAATCATTTTATGACGATTCATCTGAAAAAGAAGAAAATGACTTCTTCCAAGGAAGTGTCTTTGACTCTTTTGATATCGATGATCAAGACAATTCTGAAAATAAAATTAACAATAATATAAATATTGTTCCTTTAAACGAAACTACCGAACAAAAAAAATCTTCATCTTCTATTCCTACCAAACAACCTAATAAGTTTCCATCAATTAATAATTTTCAAAGAAAAAATTTGGTGATGACTTTTGTTGGTTTCAAATATGAAACATTCTGTAAAAAGAAGTTTAGTATTGAAGCTCTTATCCTTGCTGAGTACTATTTATTTTATCGTCGTATGAATATTTTGGCTTTAATAATACTTCTTTTAAGAACAGCTGTTTTTATTTTTATTAACCCTTTGTTATCGTTTATTTTTAATATTATTTTAGCATTTACTTTTAATAAGCTTTATTTAAACTACGCTAAATATAAAGTAGATAAATTAATTAGTAGCAATCAAGATATTCCTTATGAAAAATTAAGAGAATTAGTCCTAAATGCCGGTGAAGTAAAACCATCATCTGCCATAAGTGCCTTTATTATAAATGCTTTAGTTTCTCTAGTTGCCTTAATTATTATAAGTGCTGCTGATGTAACAAACGGACCATTTTCTAATTTTAATATTTTTGCTTTACTAGGAAAAAATCCTAAGTTTGATGGCCAGATTCAATATGAAGAAAATGTAAATATCAATAAATATTATGAGATAGTCATGCCTGAAGACATTAAAAATGAGCATTCTAATAATACAATTGGTGGCATAAAGACCTATCCTGATTCTACTTTTAGTAATTGTAGTTATAAATTCAATGTCTTAAAAAACTATACCGATGCCAAAGATTTGGCTAATCAAATGTCTAAATACTATAACACTAGTAAACCACAAGAACTCCAAATAAATAGTATCACTTGGTACTACATAAAATATGAAACAAACGAAACAGTAAACGTCTATTTAACTTCCCGTAACAAGAGAGTTTATATGTACGAATTTACTAGTGAAAAAGATTCTAATTTAACTACTTGTGATAGTTACAATGAAAGTATAATCAATTCTATATTTTACAATTAAAGCACTTCTTCGTGCTTTTTTTCATGCGTAAAAAAATCTAATCTAGCATAAATTTTATTATGATAACAAAAATAATGATCATGTTAATAGCCGCTCTTTTTATGATATTTGGCCTAACATATATAATTATATACATTAATTTATTTGCATTTGGTTATACTATAAAAGAATACTTATGTTTTATACTAAAACAACCCAGCTGCTGGCTTTATATAATTGGTTTATTAACCGAAATAATAATTGTTTATACTTGGAAAGGAAAAAGAAAATGAATTATATATATGACATATTATTAAATTTTAATGATCCTGAGAATTATTTTGAATTTTACGAATGGAAAGAAGATGATTGCTTTGAAAACATCAAAAGAATACCTTTAATAAGAATTTCTAAAGAAACAATGCAGAATTTCCTATCTTGTAAAATAAAGGTATCTTCTGAACTTTTAAATTTCCTAAAAGGAAATACCATTTCTTATAAAAATAAAAAAGATATAAAATATGGTTGTCTATTCTGTGATTTAAATAAAGTAATTGCCTTAGAATTCAATAGTAAAGGCCTCGTAATAGGGAAGAGTACTTTATTATTAGATGAGGAAGAAGATGTAATTGATGAAACTACTTTATTAGATGAAGAAGAAGTAGAATATGAAGTACTGGAAACATATCAAGACACACTCTTTTTAACCAGAGATGAACTTTTTAAAAGAAACTATCTTTTAAAAGAACTTGAATCTCTAAATGATAGTAAGGACTATGATAAATTCAATTACTTATATGAAGAGGTTTTTTCTAAAGATAATTTATCTTTTCCTGAAAGATTAAATAGATTTATAAGTGAAATAAAAGACAATTATAGTAATAATTTTAATGAATTATTTGAAATTATTAGATTAACATACACAAAAAAATAGATTACCTATTAGTAATCTATTTTCATTGCCTTTTTAACTTTTTTCATTTGTTCTTCAGCTTTCTTTTTAGCAGCTTCTGTTCCTTCTTTAAGTATTTTATCAACTAACTCTGGATTATCATCATAATATTTTCTTTTTTCCTTTATTGGTTTTAAAAATTCATTCATAGCCGCAATAAGTTCTCTCTTACATTGAACACAACCTCTAGAACCAGCCTTACATTCTTTACAAATATTATTAATATTTTCTTCTTTATTAACTAATTTATGATAGTAATAAACCATACATACATCAGGATTAGCTGGATCATCTTTTTTTATCTTACTTGGATCAGTAACAGCACTCATAATCTTTTTTGTAATTGTTTCTTCATCATCAACTAAATAAATAGCATTACCTAAACTTTTACCCATCTTATCATTACCATCAAGTCCTTTAACTCTAGTAGTATTACTCAATACTTGTTCTGGCTCTTTTAATACTTCACCATAGATTGAATTAAACTTTCTTACTATTTCACGACATTGTTCTATTAAAGGTAATTGGTCATCTCCAACAGGAACTTTTTCTCCATCAAAAGCTGTGATATCAGCAGCCTGTGAAACAGGGTAACCTAAAAATCCATATGTAATAGATTCTCCATCGTTTCCAAAAAGTTCTTTCTTCTGAGCAATTTCTGTTTTAACAGTAGGGTTCCTTTCAAGTCTTGCAACTGTTACTAAATTTGAATAAAAAACTGTAAGTTCAGCAATTTCTGGTATCTTAGACTGAATAAAAATATGTACCTTATCAGGATCAATTCCAATAGCTAATAAATCTTTAGTAATCTCATAAACATTAGTTCTTACTTTATCAGGATTATTAAAATTATCAGTTAAAGCTTGAACATCAGCAATCTCTAAATAAAAGTTATAATCATTTTGTAACTTAACATAGTTTTGTCCAGCTCCAAAATAATGTCCTAAATGTAAATTGCCGGTAGGACGTAATCCGGTTAAAATTGTTTGCATATATTTACCTCATTTCTTTCTCTTATTTTATTTTTTTTACTCTAATTAAAGCACCATCGCTTAACATAAATAAACATCTAATCAACTCCTAAAATAAAAAGACTCCATCCTAATATAGGACAAGAGTCTTGTGCCACCTAACATAGTTCGTATACTATCATATACGTTCAACTTATAACGGAAGAATACCCGATCCTTTATACTATAATTTCCAAAGGACACTTGTTAGTCCATTCAATATTCCGCCATTACAATTTTCCACCTAACAATTGCTCTCTCTAAATGCAAAGAATATTTACTAATCTAACTCATTGCTTTAATAACTAAATTGATTCTATCACAACCATTTATAAAAGTCAAATTCCTCTTTTTAATGGTTCACTATCAATAAATTCCCTAACAAAAAGGTTGTCTAAAAAATAAATATAAGATATAATATTAGAAGTTGGAGGGATATATATGGCAAAAGAAACAAAAACAAAAGAAATTAAAGAAGAAACAAAGAAAAATGTTCATACTGTACCAGTTAAAATAGAAGGAGAAGAATGGAACAAAGCTCTAGATCAAGCTTTTGCAAAAAAACAAAAAGACTTATTAACTGAATTAAGTGAAACAGACTTAGAGACTG
>SAMEA104315421__coassemble_723_pt1 | contig 31521 bp, 32 predicted proteins | sample SAMEA104315421__metabat2_low_PE_056 | metagenome-assembled genome bin SAMEA104315421 (sample SAMEA104315421) | gut metagenome | biome: Monkey gut; feature: monkey-associated habitat; material: faeces | place: China | collected 2013
ATGATGATGTTGAAGCCTAAACTAATTATTTTAGATGAATTAGATTCAGGCCTTGATGTTGATAGTTTAAGAGTAGTTTGCGAAAATATTAATAAATATCTAGAAGAAAATCCAGAAACATCTGTTTTAATAATTACTCATTATACAAGAGTTTTAAAATATATTAAACCTGATTATGTACATGTTATGAGAGAGGGTAAGATTGTTAAGACTGGTACAATGGATTTGGCTTATGAAATAGAAAAAAATGGATATAATGGTATTAATGTTATGATTGGAACTGATTCAAATGAGTAAAATATTATATATTGTAGATAATGACAAAAATAATAGTTATAAATATAATATAAAAGAAGATACTATTATTTATCATTTTTCTATTGATAGTAGTAGTGATGTTGAAATTGAGTTAAGTGTACCAGATGTTCAGTTATATTACTATTACAATAATATTAATTATAAAGATAATTATTTTAATATTAAAATTTTACATAGTGCTAGTAATACACATAGTGAAGTATTTAATCATGGTGTTAATATTTTAGATAATAAACTTACTTATAAAGTAGATGGAGTTGTTCCTAAAAGTAGTAGTAAATGTATTTGTAACCAAGAGAATCAAATTATTAATATGAAGAATGGTAAGAGTACAATTTGTCCTAATTTACTTATTGATAATTATGATGTTATTAGTAATCATGCTGCTTATATTGGAAAGTTTAAAGATGAGTATTTATTTTATATGATGAGTAGGGGTATTTCTTTAGATGTTAGTTATAGATTGTTGTTAAATGGATTTTTAATTAATAGTGATAGTATAGATATAAGTAAAATAGATGAATTTATTAAAGAGATTGAAAAGATTTAGGAGGTGAATATATGAATAGAGAAGATTTTCCAATGTTAAAGGAAGATATTGTTTATTTTGATAATGGGGCTACGACATTGAAACCTTATTGTGTAGTTGAAGCCATGGATAAGTATTATACTGAGCATACTTCTAATATTCATAGAGGCGATTATGATGCAGCAATGATTACTAATAAGTTATATGATGGTACTAGAGATGTTGTTGCGAAGTTTATTAATGCTGATCCTAGAGAAGTTGTTTTTACAACAGGTACTACAATGTCTATTAATATGGTAGTATTTGGATATATGAAGAAACATTTAAAGAAAGGGGACGAGGTCTTACTTACAAGATCGGAACATGCTTCTAATGTGTTACCTTGGATGAAGCTTAGTGAAGAGATTGGTATCGTTGTTAAATATATGGATTTGGATGAAGACTATGCCCTTACTGTTTCTAGTGTAGAGAAGAGTATTACTGATAGGACGAAAGTTATTTCTATTGCACATGTTACTAATGTAATTGGAGATGTTAGAGATGTTTATGCAATAGGAGAGATTTGTAAGAAAAAAGGAATTTATTTCTGTGTAGATGGAGCACAAAGTGTACCACATCTTAAAGTTGATTTTAGAAAGGCTAATATGGATTTCTTAAGTTTTTCTGGTCATAAGATGTGTGGCCCAACAGGAGTTGGAATTTTAGTTGGTAAATATGAACTATTAGAAGAAATGGAACCATTATGTTATGGTGGAGGAATGAATGAATCATTTGAGGCTGATAATAGTTATGAATTAAAACATGCTCCTACTAAGTTAGAGGCTGGTACTCCAGCTATTGCTGAAGTTATTGGATTAAGAAGAGCAATCGAGTACTTAATGGAAATTGGTATGGATAATATTGAAAAACATGAGTATGAATTAAAAAAATATTTACTTGATGAACTAAAAGATATTCCTAATGTAATTACTTATAATAAGAATTCTAGATCAGGAATACTTGCATTTAATATAGAAGGAGTATTTGCACAAGAAAGTTCAATATACTTAAATCATTATCATATTTATGTTAGAGCAGGTAATCACTGTTCTAAGATGTTAAAGGATGAGATTAATATTAAAAATACGGTTAGAGTAAGTATGTATTTTTATAATACAAAAGAAGATGTTAAAAAGTTAGTTGAAGCTTTAAAGGGAAGCAAAGATATATTTAAAATAGTTATTTAGGAGGATCTAATGGATAATGAATTAAAAAGAGAGATAATATTAGATAATTATCAAGATCCGATGAATAAAGGTTTAGTAGATGATGATAGTTATATAAAAGTTAATACTAATAGTGAGAGTTGTATAGATAATCTGGATGTAATGGTTAAGGTTGTTGATGGAAAAATTGAAGATATTCGCTTTGATGGAGAGGCGTGTGCTATTAGTACTTCAGCAACTTCTATTATGATTAGAAGTTTAATTGGAAAGAGTGTTGAAGAAGTAAGAAAAATATTAGAAAATTATCAAAATATGATTAGTGAAAAGGAATATGATAAGGAGTTGCTAGGGGAGTTAAATGTTTACGATGAAATTTGTAAACAACCTAATAGAAAAAATTGTGCTCTTATACCTTATAAGGCTATGATGAGTATTTTGGAGGAATTAAATAATGGAAAAAAGTAAATTTAACACAAATTTAATGAGAATTGGGGAATTAAGATATTATTCGAAAGAGAATAAAGGAGTTGAGGTTAGTGCACCTTTATCTTATGGGATGTTTATGTTTTTGGGAGGACAATGGGTTAATATTTTTGATGTTGCTGATGATAGTTCAATATTTGTAAGATCAAGATGTTATGGTAATATTACTGCTGATGGTTTTGAATATGGTTCAAAATTACAACTTGTTTCAGATGCCGATAAAGAAAAAACTGGTCCTTGTTGGATTTTAGGCGATACATCATTTGCAAAGGTTATTGGTAGGGAAGAAGTAAGACTTGGAGAAATCGAAGACTATATTTTAAATTCTTCTGATTATTATAAGGATCGTATGGAAATTGCTCGTCAAAGATTACATTTGTGGGATTCTCCAATAAAGATGCTTGGAATAATTAGAAGAGATAAAAAAGATAGCGAAAAGATGGATGAGTTTTTTGCTGAAAGAAGTAAAGCAGTACAAAAAGTAAAAAAAGGTTGATGATATTATGGAAATTAAGGGAATTGATAGAGAAAAAGTTAAGACAATTTCCGATGTAAAGAAGGAAGACTCTTGGATTAGAGATTTTAGATTAGATAGTTATGAAAAGTTTGAAAAGATTGGAATGCCAGAGTTTGGTCCTAAAATTGATTTGGATTTTTCAGAAATAATATATTATAAGTCTAATAAACAAGATGACGATATCAAGAATAATTGGAATAACGTATTAAAGCCAGTTGTTGATGAACTTGATTCACTTGGTGTTTTAGAAAGTGAAAAACATTTAGGTGGAATGGGAGTTCAATATGAGAGTGAAGTAATTTACCATAGTATGTTAGAAGAACTTGAAAAGAAAAAAGTTATTTTTACTTCAATTGAGATGGCTATGAGAGAGTATCCAGATTTAGTTAAAAAGTATTTTGGAAAAATAGTTAATAATGGTGAAAATAAATTTGCAGCTTTAAATGGAGCAGTCTTTTCAGGAGGAAGTTTTATCTATGTACCTAAAAATACCAAATTAGATAGACCTTTACAAAGTTATTTTAGAATTAATAGTAAGAATATGGGACAGTTTGAGAGAACTTTAATAATAGTTGATGATAATAGTGATTTACATTATATAGAGGGATGTACAGCTCCTACTTATAGTGAATCATCTTTACATGCGGCTGTTGTTGAGATTTATGTTGGTAAAAATAGTAAGTGTCGTTATTCCACTATTCAAAACTGGGCTCCTAATGTTTATAATTTAGTTACTAAAAGGGCTTTGGTTGATGAGAATGGAACAATGGAATGGATCGATGGTAATATAGGTAGTAAAGTTACGATGAAATATCCTTGTTGTGTACTTAAAGGAGATAATTCTAATGGTACTTGTATTACTATTAGTGTAGCTTCAAAAGGTCAGGAACAAGATTCTGGTGCTAGAATGATTCATCTTGGAAGAAATACGAAAAGTAATATTATTTCTAAGAGTATTGCGAGAGGTGGCGGTAATGCTACTTATAGGGGTAAAGTCTTGATTAATTCAGGAGCTTCTAATAGTATCGGTAATGTTAAATGTGATACGCTTATTTTAGATGAGATGTCTAAGAGTGATACTATTCCTGTTAATTCTTGTTTTAATATTAGTAGTAGTATTGAACATGAAGCGACTGTTTCTAAGATTAGTGATGATAATTTATTCTATTTAATGAGTCGTGGTATTTCGGAAGAAAGAGCAATGGAATTAATAGTATTAGGCTTCTTAGAGAAGTTTAGAGAAGAGTTACCAATGGAGTATGCTGTAGAGTTAAATCAACTTATTAAAAGAAATTTATAAAACTAGTAAAGTTGTTAATTCAATATATATTTTTAAAGGAAAAAGAAATTTTCGAGAAGAGAATTTCTTTTTTTGATTGTGTTTTTCTTTTTAATTGTTAATTTTTTCGATTTGCTGTTTCGTTATAAATTTAATAATATGGTGGCGAAGGGAGGTGAGGTATGCTTAATCAAATAGTTTTAGTAGGTAGACTTACTAAAGATATACAAGTCAATAAATCAGAGAAAGGAACTAAAGTTGCGACTATATCTTTGGCGATACCTAGAAGTTTTAAAAATGTAGAAGGAACTTATGATACAGACTTTATTGATTGTGTAGCGTTTGACGTTACAGCTGAAAATACGGCTAGTTATTGTACTAAGGGAGATATTGTTGGAGTAAAGGGAAGAGTTCAGTCTAGAGTTGTAGAAAAAGATGGAAAAAAGGAATATTTAATGGATGTGGTGGCGGAAAAAGTTACATTTTTATCCAGTAAGAGAAAGGAGGATGATAAAGCAGAGTAATCTGCTTTTTTTACTAGAGAGTTGCTGAGGGAGGATTAATGGTTTGTTATTTGTTTTTGGCTTGAAGATGGTGCTTATCAAATTGTGTTAAGTGTGTTTTATTTTGGGAAAAGAAAAAATTTGTTAGAACTATTGAAAGTGAGATAAGGATATTTGAATTGATAAATAAATTATAATTATTAAATTGTTAAGCGTGGTTTGAAACTAGTATTTTTTTTCTTGTTGTGATATATTTATACTAGGTGATAGTATGATAGATGTTAGAGAATATAGAATAACAGATTATTTTGATGTTAATAGAATAATTAAAGAGGCTTTTAATGTTGAGAAGGCTAATGTTAATCCGGATGAGAATTATACGGAGTTGGTTAGTGTAATCGATGATAAAGTAGTTGGTTATTTAGTATTAACGAGGGTTTTAGATTTAATAAAGGGAAGACCATATTATTTAGTTGATTATGTATGTGTTGATGGTAGTTATCGTAATTTAGGTATTGGACATAGATTGATGGATAAAGTACTTGAGATAGCAACGGCTAATGATGCCTTATATATTGAACTTACTTCTAGGAAGGAAAGAGTTGCGGCACATCATTTATATGAAAAATGTGGCTACGAAAGACGTGATTCAGTTATATTTAGGAGGACTTTATAATGATAGTTGATATTATTAATAAGAAAAGATTAGGTTTAGAATTAAGTTATAGTGAGTTGGTTTTTTTCTTTAATGGATATTTAAAAGGAAAAGTAAAAGATTATCAGATGTCTAGTTTACTTATGGCTATTTGCATTAATGGAATGACTGATGATGAGATATTTTCTTTAACTAAAATATTTATTGATTCTGGTGATATACTAGATTTTTCCGAGATTCCAGGAATAAAAGTAGATAAACATTCTACTGGTGGAGTTGGAGATAAAACTACTTTAATTATTGCACCTATAGTGGCTTCTTTAGGTATTCCTGTTGTTAAGATGAGTGGAAGGGGATTAGGTTATACTGGAGGAACTATTGATAAATTAGAAAGTATTAAAGGTTTTAATATTGCGTTAAGTGATAACGAGGTGTTTAATCAAGTTAAAAAGATTGGATTAGTTGTGACTGGTCAAACGGCTGATTTAGCTCCAATGGATAAAGCTATTTATGCTTTACGTGATGTTACTGGTACAGTTTCTTCGATACCTTTGATTGCTTCTAGTATCATGAGTAAGAAAATTGCGGCAGGTGCTGATAAGATACTTATTGATATTAAAGTAGGCGATGGAGCATTATTACAAAAAAAGAGTGATGCTAATAAACTTAGTGATTTAATGAAGAAGATTGGTAAGTTTTATAATCGAGAAGTTAGAACTATTATTAGTGATATGAATGTACCTTTAGGACATGCGATTGGTAATAGTATTGAAGTAATGGAAGCTATTAAAGTATTAAAGGGAGAAGAAATTAATAATAATTTAGTTGACTTATGTATAGAACTTGCTACAGAAATGGTTAGCATGGGTAAAAATATAGATAGAACTGTTGCTTATGATGAAGTAGTTGATAGTATTAAGTCAGGTAAAGCTTATAATAAATTCTTAGAATTAGTTAAAGCACAAGGTGGTAAGATTGATTCATTAAGATTAAGTGATGATTCTATTGAGATAATTGCTACAGAAGCTGGTGTTGTTAGAAAGATTGATGCCTTAGAACTTGGTAAATTATCTGTTAAACTTGGTGCTGGAAGAGTTAGTAAAGAGGATAAAATTGATTATAATGTAGGAATTTATTTAAATAAATTAGTAGGAGATACAGTAAAAAAAGGAGACCTTTTGGCGACTGTTTATGTTAATAAAAATATTAAATTAGATGAATTTGATGATATTTTTGTTATTAAATAAAAAAGTGCTTTTAAAAAATATAAATTATGGTATAATATCTTATAAGAAGGTAGGTTTGATTTATGGAAAAAATTTATATGGAAAATAATCAGATGGAAAATAATCAGAACAATCAAAAAAATAGTAATAAAAATTTTTGGTTTTCTAAATCTATGCTTGGATCTTTAGTTTTAGCAGCTATTGTTGTTGTAGCAGTTGTTATTGTTGGACTTAATCAAACTTCTTATGCTATTCCAGATGTTGACAATGCCTTTGCAGAAAAGTTCACAACAGCTGATCCTGGGGATCCAATAATTAGTAATACTGGTTTTTCAGTATTACCATATACGACTACTGATGGTTTAGTTGTATATTGTATGGAACATGGTGTTGATTTCAAATCAGGAATAGAGTTTTCTAAGGGTGATGAAATTCAAGATTATGGATTACTTTATTTAATGGCTAATATTTATCCACATGTAAAGTTTAAAAACTCTGAAGGAGTTGAACTTCCAAAAGATGTACAAGTTTGGATTTCACAAGTTGCAATTTGGTTATATTTAGCTGAGGAATATCCTGATAATCCTAATTATACACTTGCAGTTGGAGAAACTATGACTGCAGAAGCTGCTTTAAATAATATTAAGACAGCACAATCATTAATGATTAATAATTCACCATTGGGTTATACAACTGAAGGTAAACAAGTAGCAGATGTAAGTTCTACAGATAAAACTTTCTATGAAGTATTCTTGCAACCTTTAGTTAATAAAGCAAAAGCTAATAAAACAGTTCCTAATAAAGATTTAGGTATTGTTATGAATACTGATGTAGTTGATAAAACTAGTGATGGTGAATATTATCAATCTTCTAAGATTAGAGTTGAAGGTGCACCTTCTGATAATTTCTTAGGTTATGCAGTAGAATTAGTAAATGCACCAGAGGGAACAATTATTGTTGATGTTAATGGTAATAAGATAAGTGATTTATCTGGCTTTACACCAACTTCAGAATTCTATATTAGAGTTCCAGTTAAGAAAGTTACTGAGGAAAATAAAGTTGTTTCTTTTAAAGTTACTGGTAATTTTAAAGTATATTCTGGATATTATTATGTAGCAGATGGGGCTCAAAAAATATCTAGTGTTGATACAGTTAATGTAAAAGTTCAAAAAGGTAAAGAGTTTACTTTAGATTATAGTCCTGAAGTTCCAGATACTGGTGTTACAGCAGCACAAACAATTTACTTTATTGGTTTAATAATTCTATTATCTGGTGTTGGTATTATTTATGCAAATGTTAAACCGGCAGAAAACAAATAAGAAACATATTAGAAAGAGTCATTTGCTTGTATTTGGCTCTTTCCTTGTATTTTTAGGAATAGTACTAGTATCTTGGAATCACTTAATGGTTATAAAAAATATAGTGTTTTCTGATATGCAGATTGCTATTTCAGATAGAATTCCTAATAATACTACTGGTGAGGTTGTGATTGAGACTCCAAATGCTGAGGAGATTAATACACCAGATCCTTCAGAAGAGGATAGACCTCAAATAGTTGTTAATTATGATAAGTATTTAGGAGTTTTAACTATACCAAAGATAGGATTAAAAAGAGGGTTTTATGGTCTTGATTCTAAATTAAATAGTATTGATCACAATGTAACGATGGTTAAAGGTTCAGCATTACCTAATGTTTCAAATAGTAATTTAATATTAATGGCACATTCTGGTAATACATATTTAGGATTCTTTGCTTATTTGTATCAATTACAAATAGGTAATGATGCTTATATTACTTATAATCGTAAAGACTATCATTATAAACTTGTTAATATTTATAATGTTCCAAAAGATGGAAGAGTTAAAATTGTAAGAGATTATAGTAAGACTACCTTGACTTTAATTACTTGTACGAAAGATGATCTTTCTAGTCAAACTGTTTATATTTTTGAGTTAGTTTAGTGGAGGTGGTAGCAATGGCAGTATCTTTTTTGGAGAAATTTGATTTAGTATTTAGAAATACATTTTCTTCTTTTTTAGGTATAGAGACACTTGCTATTGCACTTCTACTTTTTTTGTTTTTAGTATTAAATATTTCAAGAAAAAGTACAGTTGTAAAAGTAGGAATGTTTTTAATAATTGTTGGATTCTTATTTGGAGTAGCTTATCTAAATAGGTCTTATACAATATTTTCAATAGATTATTTAATAAAAGTAGTAATGAATTATATTTACTTTCCATCGACACTTGTTTATTTTATAATAATTGTGTTATCAGCAGTATTTATTATTTCTTCTAATTTTAGTAAGAGGATGCCACCTTTAAAAAAATGGTTGGATGCAATATTTTTTACAGTTATATATTTCTTATTTTTTAACTTTATTATTGTAGTTTTTAATAATAAATTAGATTTGACAGATAAAGTTGGTTTATATGCTGATAAGACTGTGTTATCGATAATACAATTAAGTAATTTATTCTTTGTAGCATGGTTGATAGTTCTTTTATTTTATAAATTATATGATTATTTTAAAAATAACTATGATGATAATGAAATCTTATAACAATCTTAATATTTTTAACTTAAACATATCTAAAAATATTTTTTTGTGTATGTAGTGTATTAATATTATTATTTACTATGGAATCAGAAAAGGATTAAAGTTTTTGACTTTAATCCTTTTATAATTGCTGAAAAACCGAATATTACAACAAATTTAACATTTTGTTTTTAATAAACTTTACAAAATTTAGATAAATATATTGAACCATCTTCTATTAATTCATGGGGAAATGTAAAAAAGCATAATTTTGATGAACAATGTGTAAATTTAAAATTAATAAGTGAAATGATTGTAAATGCTATTATTGAAAAAGAAATGGTTAATAAATGTCACGTGAAGAATAACAAATGAAGTGATTATGGTAGCGACTATTTGGATTTTAATCTATGGGGAATATAGGTTACTTTATCCTTATACAAAACGCCAAGTTTTAATTTGCCACTTGTTCTTGAATTAAATTGGCTGCATAGTATTCTTCATAACATAGGTTATTATCGTGAATGTATTTAGCTATTTCTTTACCAACATAGCGATAATGCCATGATTCATATTCATAACCTGTCTCTGTAACTTTATCTTTGGGGAAACGTAGGATAAAACCATATTTATAGGCATTGTTTTGCATCCAAGTAAATTCTTTAGTGTTTTCAAAGTTCGTGAAATATTCTTTAGCGTTATCAATGTCAACTGCTAGGCCAGTTTGATGTTCTGAGTATCCAGGTCTCGCAGAATAGGTATCCGCACTTTCATAGCCATCTCTTTTAGCGTAATTGTTATATAAAGTGTTTTGATAAGCATAATCTCTATAACTTGACATGGCTCTTATTGTATAATTTTCTGCTTTAGCAGCTCTAGCCATTTCTTCAAAAGCTTCTTTAGCGTAGTTTACTAATTTTAATGATTTAGAAGAGTATTCACTACTTACTTGTTCTAGATTATTTGGAATATAACTTTCTGTTACATAATTGTATTTATTTACTAATATTTTATAAGTGTTTTGATATTTACTTTCCTTAGTGTTTGTATAATACTTGTTGTTTAAACCCATGTTTACGTTAAGTATTACTTTTTCAATAGGCATATCTTTGTTTTTATTACGATATTCTAAATAAGCAGTTTCATTTTCGTCGATGTAATACTTAATATCTCTTTTTGCTTTTTCCATTTCAGTTAATTCTTTTTCCTCTTGAGGTTTTTCTTCTTGAGGTGTTTTATTGTTTGGAACCTTATCTTCAACATTTGGTTTGTTAGTAGTTTGTTTCTTATTAACTTTAGATAAACCATACGTTATACTTATTACTATTAAGATGATACAGATAATAAATATAATTAGATTTTTACTTTTTACTTTAGTTATTTTTTTTGTTTTACTCAATTTTCATCACCTAGTAATATAATAGCATTAAAAGTTCTATTTATGTATAATTTTGTAATACTTTACATAATAATTGATAGGAGGTAGACATGAAATTTATAAGTAAATTTATATGTGGTTTTTTAGTAACGATGGTATTTTGTCAACCATTATTTGTAAAGGCTTTAGATGATAAGGAACTTATTAAAGGAGCTAAAGCGGGGATTTTAATAGAAGCTAATACGGGAAAAATTATTTTTGAAAAAAATAAAAATGAGAAAATGGCTATTGCTTCGATGACTAAGATGGTAGCACAGATTATTATTTTAGAAGAAGTTGAAAAGGGTAAAATTAAATGGAGTGATGTCGTTACAGTTAGTAAGAATGCGGCAGATATGGGAGGGTCTCAGATATATATTAGTGAGGGTGAAAAGATTAGTATTGAGGATTTGATGAAGGGAATATCTATGGCATCTGGTAATGATGCGACAGTTGCGATGGCTGAAGTTATTGCAGGTAGTGAAGAAAAGTTTGTTAAACTGATGAATAAAAAGGTACAGGAGTTAGGTCTTAAAAATACATATTTTAAGAATTGCACAGGGCTTGATGAAGAAGGACATTATTCGAGTGCTTATGATATGGCTATGATTGCGAGAGATTTAGTCGTTAATCATCCCAACATATTAAGATTTTCTTCAATGTATGAAGATTATTTAAGGGAAAATACAGATAATAAATTTTGGCTTGTTAATACTAATAAAGTTGTGTGTTAACTATGATTCAATGTTTTACTACTAATTGGTAATTTAGGGAACTCAACTTCCTATTTACTTCTTTAATTATGGAAAATGTGTATAATTAAATTTGAAGAGAAGAAGAAGTAATGAAAAATAAATATTTGATAACTTCTATGTAAAGACAAATATATGTTCTGATAAATGTTAAAATTTAGATAACAATTTCTTGTTTTAAATTTAACTATAAAAATTAAAGTATCATTTTATAAAGATTTGATACTTTTTTTGCTTTTTTTTGATATAATTTTGTTGGTGATTACTGATGTATAAATTCGTAGAAAAACATAAATATGAAATACTTGCATTTTTACTTTCCTTTTTAGTGGGATGTTTAATGTTTTTACCTATTACAATTTTAGAAAAAGGCTTATTTTTTATAGGGTCTGATTTTAATTTACAACAAATGATCTTTGGAGAAGTTATGAATTATTCATTAAAAGAGGGCAGTTATTTATGGACTTGGTTTAATGATTTAGGTAGTGATTTTATTGGGACTTTTAGTTTTTATAATTTATTTAGTCCATTTAATGTTTTTACTTATTTGTTTCCAGCTAGATGGTATCCTTATTTATGTTCATTTTTAACGATAGTTAAATTTGGAGTAGGTGGTTTAACTTCATATTTATTTTTAAAAAGATATGTTAAAAATAAAAAGCTAGTGTTACTTGGGTCTTTATTGTATTCTTTTTCGGGATTTCAATTCACAAATATGTTATTTCATTACTATGATTCTGTCGTTTTATTTCCTTTACTTTTATATGCCTTAGATAACTTGATTTATGATAATAGAAAAGGCTATTTTGCCTTGACGGTTTCTTTGTTAGCATTTACAAATTGGTTTATGTTTATAGGAGAAGTTGTCTTTGTTGTAATTTATTATATTGTTAAAGTTATTTGTAAGAGTTATGTCTTTGATTTGAAAAAATTCTTTAATATCTTACTAGAAGGAGTACTGGGAACATTACTAGCTAGTGTTGTTTTAGTACCATCATTATTCTTTACAATTTCTAATCCTAGAATTAGTAATAGTTTTACTTTAAGTAGTTCTTTAAAATATAGTAGTTTAATTAATTATATTGAGATTTTTAGAGCATTTTTCTTTCCATCAGAAGTTATGACACCTAGAGCTTATTTGGATACAGCTAATTATGCTAGTGTTGATTTATATTTACCTTTTGTAGGTTCTGTTTTAGCAATTTCTTACTCTATATCAAAAAAGAAAAGTTGGATTAGTATTTTGATGTTTACATGTATTTTCTTTATGCTTGTACCAATACTTAATAGTTCATTTTTCTTGTTTACAACTAGTTATTATGCAAGATGGTTTTATATGCCGACACTTGTGTTAGCTTTACTTTCAATAAAGTGTATAGAAGAAAATATTAGTATTAAGTCTGGAACTATTATTTCGTTTTTAAGTTTAGGAGTTATGATTTTATCATATTTTGTATTAAAGTATAGATATCCGGAAGTGGAATATATTCATGATATTAAATATCTTATTATGATGATTTCTTTTATGATTATTAATTTGGTTATACTTATCCTTATTTATAAATCTAAGAATAGACTTAAATATTTGTTTATTTTTACAATACTATTTGTGGGAATTTGGTCTAATTATTCAATTTATAAATATAGGTGTAATAGTTTAGAATATAATAAAAGATATTATAATTATATTCATAGTTATAAAGAAATAAAGTTTGATGATTTAGTTAGAACAAATTCATTTACAGGATGTTTTTCTAATCAAGGAATAATTTTTAAGAATGGAAACTTATTATCTTTTAATACTAATATGGAGGGATCAGCGTTTGAATTTTATAATAGTGTTGATTATCAGAGACTTGTTTCTACTAGTATTTTAGTAGATAGTCCTTTAAATCAATTTTTATCAGTTAAATATTTTATTTCATGTACTGATGAGGAAAAAGATGACTATAAGCTTTATAAAGATACTAAAAATTATAAGATTTATTTAAATGATAATTATAAAGAAATGGGATTTGTATTTAATAAATATATTAGTAATAAGGAGTTTTTAGAGAAGAGTACAGAAGAGAAATATAACATTATAAATAGTATGATTATACTTGATGATGAACAGATTACTAAATATAAAGATTATTATAATGAAGATGTTAAAGTTAATTCTAATAAATTTAAATTTATTAATAATGGTTTTATTTCAGATATTGATGTTTCTAAAGATACTTTAGTTTTATATAGTGTTCCTTATGATAAGGGATGGAAAGCATTTAATAATGGAAGAGAAGTTGAAATAGAAAATGTTGATAATGGGATGATGGCTATTAAGATAAATAAGGGTATGAATAATGTTAAATTTACTTATTATCCTAGAGGATTAAAATTGGGATTATGGTTATCTATCGTTTCATATATAGGATTATTAATATATTGTATTAAGAGTAAACGTTGTAGTTAGACTATGGCGTTTTTTTTTTGAATAGTTTTTGATTTTTTGAATAATATTTACAAGGTGATATATACTGATGCAGACAGCTATTTATTGTAGGGTATCTACAGAGGAACAGGCTAAAGAAGGGTTTAGTATTCATGCTCAAAGAGATAAGCTTACTAAGTATGCAGAAGCTAATGATTGGTGTGTAGTTGATTATTATATTGATGATGGTATTAGTGGTAAAAATTTGGTTGATAGAAAAGAAGTATTAAGATTACTTGAAGATGTTAAGAGTGGAAAAGTGAAAAATGTACTTATTTATAAATTAGATAGACTGACAAGAAGTGTTAAAGATTTAATTTATTTGATAGAGATATTTAATAAGTATGATTGTACTTTTAATTCACAAACAGAAAAGATTGATACTTCTAATGCAGTTGGTAGAATGTTTGTTAAAATAATTGGTATTTTTGCAGAATTTGAAAGAGAAAATTTAGCGGAAAGAATTACTTTGGGATATGAGCAGAAGACAAGAGAGGGAAATTATACTAATTGTAATGGGGTATTTGGGTATGATTATATTATTGGTGAAGGTAGATTAGAATTAAATAGAAAAGAAGCTAGTTATGTGGAAAAAATATTTGAATGGTATTTAGAGGGTAATTCAATGTTGGAAATTTCAAGGAGATTAGAAAAACTAGGTGTTCCTACTAAAAGAGGAGGCTTATGGAGGCAGTCAACTATTCATTCTATTCTTACTAATCCTCTTTATATTGGTAAAGTGAGGTATAGTGTTGGAAAAAAGAATTGTTTTGAGGTTGAGAGTAAAAATATAGAACCAATAATTGATAAAGAGTTGTTTTTTAAAGTTGAGAAATTGTTAGATAGAAAAAGAGAAAAGCGGTTAACGTACAAATAAACTAGTACGTTTTTATGAGGGAGCAGACGGATTAAAGACAGGACATACTGATAATGCTGGTTATTGTTTAGCCGCAACAGCTAAGAAAAATGGAATGCGTTTAATTGGAATTGTGTTAGGGGAAGAAAATAGTAAAATTAGAAATAGTGAGGCAATGACTCTTTTAGATTATGGTTTTTTAAATACAAAATTTAATTTAGTAAAGAAGAATGGTACAGTTATTAAGAAAATAAAGTTAGATAAATCAGATAGAGAAATGGTAGATATTGTGTTAAAAAATGATTTAGGAGTTGTTGAGTTGGTTAGTGATGATAAACATAATTATAAATATGAAGTAGAGTTAGATGAAATTAATTTACCAATAAACTCTGGTAGTGTTGTTGGAAAAATAAATGTTTTAGAGAATGGTAAAGTTGTGTCAACTGGAGATTTAGTTATTAATAAAAACGCTAAAAAGCTTAGTGTTTTAGAGTTATTTTACAATTCTATCAAGAGTATTTGTAATGGTAATATATAGTATTGTTTAAGTATTTATGTTATAATTATTTGAGGATACGAGGTGCAGTTTAAAATGAGTAAGAAAAAAAGAAAAAAAGAGGAAAATAAAAATATAGTTACTAATGATTTGGATTCAACAGAGGAATTAGATGTTAGTTTTATAGATACAAAGAATAATAAAAAAGATGAGATAGAGGAAGAAATTTTAGAAAAAGTAGAAGTTCAAAAGAGTAGTAAGAAAAAAGATAATGATAATAATATAGTTACTAGTGATTTGGATTCGACACAGGATTTAGATGTTAGTTTTATAGATACAAAGAGTAATGATAAAAAGAAAAAGATGGTAAGACAGACATTAGAAAAAGGACGTAAGGAAATTGCTGAACAGAAAAATAATGATATAAGTGAAAATAATAATAATAGTTCATCTGTATTTTTAATTATTACTTTGATTATTTGTTTTATTGGACTAATGGTTTTTATTTGGTATCATTTTCTTACTTTTGATCATAAACATACTAAAGAAATAGTTAAAGAAAAGGAAACTGTTGTTGAAAAAATTGTTGATGAGAACATTTTATTTTTAGGAGATTCTATTACTTATGCATATGATTTAGATAAGTACTTTGAAAAACATAGAGTAGTTAATTCTTCAGTACTAGGAGTTAGAACTGGAGGAATTTTAGAAAATATGAAAAAGAGAGTTTATGATTATAATCCTTCTAAAGTGTTTATATTAATTGGTATTAATGATCTTATTGCGGATAAAAAGAGTGATGTTGTTCCTAATATAGGGAGTATGATTAATTTAATTAAGGAAAATAGACCTTATGCTAAAATTTATTTAGAGTCTATTTATCCTATTAATAAGACAGATAATGAGAAACTTAGTGGAGCTTTAAAAGATAAAGCTGTTAGTAATGATGATGTTAAAGAAGTTAATAGTGAATTAGTTAAACTTAGTGAAAAATTAGGTGTTACTTATATTGATGTATTTAGTAAACTTGTTTTAGAGGATGGTAATTTAAATTCAAAATATACAGATGATGGCTTACATTTAAATTCTGTTGGCTATGATGCTGTTACTGAGGTTCTTTCTAAATACGTAGAAGATTAAAGATAAGAAGATATTTAGGTATTTTCTTTTTCTTTGTTATTTTTCATTTCTTCTTGCATATATTTAAGTGTAGAAAGGAATGAATAATATTTATGGAAACACTTAAAGTAAGTAGTAAATCTAATCCTAATAGTGTAGCAGGGGCTCTTGCAAATGTATTTAGAGAGAAAGGAACTGTGGAAATTCAAGCAGTTGGTGCAGGAGCTTTAAATCAAGCAATTAAAGCAGTAGCAATTGCAAGAGGATTTGTAGCTCCATCAGGAAAGAATTTGGTATGTATTCCGGCTTTTCAAGATATTGCTATTGATGGAGAAGAAAGGACAGCTATTAAATTAATTATAGAGGCTAAATAGTCTCTTTTTTTTTAGGTTTCTTTGTGGTAGAATTAAGATGATAGGAGGGAGATTATATGAACAATGAAGGCATGATAGTTTGTGACAGATGTGGAGCGGTTTATAAGAGTTCTATGCGATATTGTATGAAGTGTGGAAAGCTTAATTATAATCATCCTGATAATGCATCGATGTTAAAATATGCAGGTAATGATGCTAATAATGTAACAGTTTATAATTCTTTTGATACAAATGAGACAAATACACCAAAGATGTCTTTTGAGGAACAATTTAATTATATGATTGCAGATAAAGCTGGTAATAAAAGTACTTGTGTTGTTGTTAATATAGTTTTATTAATTATTTCGATTGTGTTAGTTTCTCTAATTCTTTTTGCAATAAAGAAAGATTTGGCTTCAGTATTTGTTTCAACTGAGTTTCTTTTAGCAGCAGTTTTTTTACTACTTATTTGTTTAGAGACTATTTCAATACAATTTATATATATGAAGGCGAATAAGCCTTGGTGGAAGCAATTAATTCCCTTTTATAATATGTATGTGTTTTTTGATATAGCAATGAAAAATAGTAAGAAGTTTTTCCTAACATTTATTCCGTTATATGGTATATATGTAGGAATTAAAGCAGTTAGTGATTTAGGAAAGAAATTTGGTTATACTGGATGGAAAACAGTTGTTTTTGCACCAATAGTTTTACCAATGATTGCTTTTAATACAGCGGTCTCTTATGATGGAGTTTATTATGTTAGTGATAGAAAGAGAATTGGACAAAATGTTTTAGAAGAAGATTATCGTAAAAATAAATCTACTTTATATATAATTTTAAGTTTAATTATTACTTGTATAATAGTATTGGTTTTTGTTAATTATCAATTCTTCTATTCTTTATATCAAAAAAATAAACTTTTATTATCTGCTAAGAAAATTTTGAATTTAGGAATTGTAGATATAAGGGATGAAGCTTATATTTGTTCTAATGGTAAAAATTTATATAGTGATGAAGATACTTATTATATACCATTTGGTATTATGGGATTTGATTTAGGAGATGATTTCTATGATATGTATAGTGATTATAAGGGATATATAAAAGTTGTTCGTAATTATAAAGATGAAAAATATTATATTGCGATTTATAATGATAAGTATGGTATGGCTGAAGTAAGTCAGAAAGATTTAAGAAAGAATAAGGTTAGTATTAAAGAAGAACTTATTACAGAAGTTCCACAAAATACAATAGTTTGTCATAAAAATTAGTTGATAATTATTAAAAATTGACATATAATATTAATAAATCAGTGATTAGAACTAATAATAAGATTATTTAAGCAGAGAGAAGTCATGGTTGGTGGAAATGATGTTAAATACTTATTTATCTACTCTATAGATGAAGGAATCCTTCCGGTTTAAGCCGTTATCTAAGTAAGTTAATAAAAGGATGGTACCGTGCTTTTAGCACTCCTTGTACTGTTCTTTTTTGTTTTATGGAGGTGAAATGATGCCGCATATAAAGACTGGTGTTGGTGTTTTAATTGAAAATGATAACAAAATATTACTAGGACACAGAGTTAGTGATTATTTAGATACTGGTGGTATTTATGAACCTGATTCTTGGACGCTTCCTGGTGGAAAACAGGAGTATGGAGAAACTACAGTTGATGCTTGTATTAGAGAAGTAAAGGAAGAGACTAATTTAGATGTTCGCAATTTAAGGTTGTTTTATGTCTCGGATGATATATCCGATGATAGACATTATGTGACAATTGATTATATTAGTAATTGTTTTAGTGGAGAATTAATAGTTATGGAACCTAGTAAGATAGATGAATGGAAATGGTTTTCTATTTCTTCGCTTCCAAATAACATATATTCTCCATCTAGAAAGTGTATTGAACATTATATAGAAAGTAAAAATAGAAATGAGGAATAAATATGATAGATATAAAATTGATTAGAGAAAATAAAGATTTAGTAAAAGAAAATATTAAGAAGAAATTTCAAGATGAAAAGTTAGTTTTAGTTGATGAGGTTTATGAATTAGATAAGAGAGTTCGTGCTGTTCAAACTGAAGCTGATGGATTAAAGGCAGATAAGAACAAGCTATCTAGTGAAATTGGTAAGTTAATGGCAAATAAAAAGATAGAGGAAGCTAATAAACTAAAAGAAGAAATTGCTAAAAATGGAGAAAAAATAAAGGAATTAGAGGAAGAACAAGTAAAACTTAGTGCTGAAATAAAAGAAAAAATGTTAGTTATTCCTCAAATTATGGATGAGAGTGTTCCGATTGGAAAAGATGATAGTTTTAATGTTGAGGTGCAAAGATTTGGAGAAGCTGTTGTTCCTAAATATGAGATTCCATATCATGCGGATATAATTGAAAAATTAAAAGGTATGGATAAAGAGGCTGCTGGTAGAACATCTGGACAAGGATTTTACTATTTATTAGGAGATATTGCGAGACTTCATGAAGCATTACTTGCTTATGCAAGAGACTTTATGATAGATCATGGCTTTACTTATGCAATACCACCATTTATGATTAGAAGTGATGTTGTTACGGGAGTTATGTCTTTTCCAGAGATGGAAGCAATGATGTATAAGATTGAGGGAGAAGATTTATACTTAATTGGTACTAGTGAACATAGTATGATTGGTAAATTTAAAGATCAAATAATTAAAAATGAAGAATTACCAATTTGTCTTACAAGTTATTCACCTTGTTTTAGAAAAGAAGGAGGAGCTCATGGTCTAGAAGAACGTGGTTTATATAGAGTTCATCAATTCGAAAAACAAGAGATGATTGTTATATGTGAACCAGAGGAGAGTATGGATTGGTATGAAAAGATGTGGAAGTTAAGTGTTGATTACTTTAGAAGCTTGGATATACCAGTTAGACAATTAGAGTGCTGTTCTGGAGATTTAGCCGATTTAAAAGTTAAATCTTGTGATATAGAAGCTTGGAGTCCAAGACAGCAAAAATATTTTGAAGTAGGAAGTTGTTCAACACTAGGAGATGCACAAGCTAGAAGACTTGGAATCCGTAAAAAGAGTGAGAAAGGAACTTACTATTTACATACATTAAATAATACTGTTGTTGCGACTCCTAGAGGATTAATTGCTTTTATAGAGAATAATTACCAAGAAGATGGTAGTATTAAAATACCTAAAGCTTTACAACCATATATGGGTGGAAAAGAAGTTATTAGATAAAAAAATAAACTATTAACAAATGTTGTTTTGTTGATAGTTTTTTTCTTGGAAGTTTGATACAATATTTTTAGGATGTGATATTATATGGCTTTTTTGATAGGTGTACTTATTTTGATAGCGTTTGTTACAGGATGTATTATTGGACTAAGACAAAAAATTAGAGAATTTTGTTTAAAGTATTTTCATACTACGGATTTAAAGAGTGTTATGGAACAAGCAGAGATTGAGGATCAAGAGTTACCTAAGTCTTTATCTAGTATGGATAGTATTTATTTAGAGCAAATAAATAAGGATTTTCCGGGGATTAATGTCAATGAATTAAAGAGTATGTCTAAGGATGTTATTTTTAATATATTTAGAGCAATAGATATGAAAGATAGTAGTTTAGCTTTAGATTGTGTTAGAAGTTTAGTTGAGAGTAAAATTTCTAATAATAAGGGTAAAGCTGTTAAACATGATAATTTAAATATTCATAAAGTGGTTATTTCTAAATATGAAAATGATAGAGGGGTTGCGACTATACATTTTGGGTGTAGTTTTGAATATTATTATAGTGAGGATGATAAAGTCAGGAAGAAAGTTCAGGATAGAGCGATGATTGACTTTGTCTATATTATAGATGAAAGCAAGGTTTCGGTTGAAAAGAAGAATCTTGGTCTTAATTGTCCTAATTGTGGATCGCCACTTAGTTATGTTGGAGAAAAGATATGTAAATATTGTAAAACGCCAATTGTTGATATAGTTAAGAGAGTTTGGACATGTAATGGTGTTAAGTTTTATTAATTTATATTAGTAATTTGTATTTACTATGTTATAATATCTTTATAAGATGGGATGTGATAGTTTTGAGTGTGTTGGACAATAAGTGTCCAGCGTGTGGTGCAAAAATAACTTTTAATCCAAAGAATCAAATGTGGGATTGTGAGTATTGTGGTAGTAAGTTTACATTAGAAGAAATGCAAAAGCATGAGAATGCTAGTACAGAAAAGGCGAATACAGCAAAAAAAACAACGACTGTAAAGAAAACAGGAGTGGATTTAGATGTTTATCGTTGTGAAAACTGTGGAGCAGAAATAATGGCTGATGAAACAGTTACCGCAACGTTCTGTGTCTATTGTGGTAGTACGGCAATCTTAAAGGATAAAATCGATGAAGGTGTAATACCTAATTTGATAATACCTTTTAAAAATATTAAAGAAGATGCAGTTACAGCTTTTAAGAAAATGACTAAGAATAAAATCTTAATACCAAAGAGGTTTAAGAATGAAGCAAACATTCAGAAGATAAAGGGAGTATATATTCCATTTTGGGCTTATGATTTGTTAGCAGAAGGAAATATTTCTTTTATGGCTACAGATACAAGACATTGGAGTGATTCTAGTTATGATTATACAGAAACTTCTAGTTATTCTGTAGATAAGAATGGTCATTTTGAATATGAAAAAGTTTTAGCTGATGCTTCTTCAAGATTTGATGATGATTTGATGGATTCATTGGAACCTTTTGATTATAAGGAACTTACCGAATATAATCATGCATATTTATCAGGCTTTTTAGCAGAAAAATATGATGTTTCTGAAGATGTAGGATTAGAAAGAGCAGAGGATAGAACAATGAATACTTGTGTAAACTTAGTTTCAGCATCTATTCCACATCAAACAAAAACAGTAACAACTAACAATATAAATATTACAAAGACTGGCTCTCATTATATTATGCTTCCAGTATGGATGGTAAATATAAAATATAAAGACAAGATGTATACGTTTGCGATGAATGGACAGACAGGTAAGATTATTGGTAACTTACCAATAGGGGTTTTGGAGACTCTTATATGGAGTGTGATAGTATTCGTTGGCTTATTCTTACTTGCTGTAATTGTTATGTATTTTGTGGCTTAGGAGAGAGTTATGAGAAGAAAATTATTTTTAATAATTACATTTGTAATATGTTGTTTTAGTTTAAATGTTTTTGCTAGTACGAATTATCAAGTTAGAACTGAAGATAATTTGGGAGTACCAGATTATATAGAGGTGACTGAAGAGAGAAAAAGTCATATTTTAAGTACACCCTTAGTTGATAGTTTGGAAAAAATATATGATTTTGGTGAATTATTTAGCGCTGATGAAGAAAAAGAACTATATGATAAAGTAGCTAAATATATTGAAGAATACGATATGGATATGGTTATTGTTACCATTACAGAAAATCCTAAGAGTACGGCTAAAGCATATGGTCAAGACTTTTATGATTATAATACGTTTGGTACTAATAGTACTCATGATGGAATTTTATTATTAATTGATATGCAAAATCGTCGAGTAGAAATGATTACGACAGGTGCTGCTATTAAGATGTATAATGATAATCGTATTGATTGGATTTTGGATGATGTATTTGAATATGTGCCTAAAGGTCAATACTTTGAGGCCGCAAAAGCTTTTGTTGATAGTGCTTCAGCGTATGCTAGTAGAGGTTATCCTACTTCATCTGGTGGAGAACCTAAATTAAAAGGCATGGATAAGTTAAGAGTATTACCATGGTCTGGAATTTTAATATTTGCAGTTATATCTACTGCGATAGTAATAGGTGTTTTGATTTATAATTGTAAAATGGTTAGAAAAGCAGTTTCATCAAGACAATATTTAGTAAAAGATAGTGTAAAAATTAATTTAATAAAAGAAACTTTCTTAGGTACATCGGTACATAAATCGGCAAGAGTACAATCATCATCTGGTGGTGGAGGTAGCAGCACTAGTTCTGGTAGTTCTGGTACTAGCCATGGTGGTGGCGGAAGAAGTTTTTAATATAAGAAAAGAGGAGTGTTTATATGGGATTAATTAAAGCAGCAGTAGCTGCAATAGGAAGTACATTACATGATCAATGGAAAGATTATATTAGATGTGAGGATTTAGGACAAGAAATTCTAATGAAGAGAGTTTCTACTCCAAATGGTGTTATTTCAAAGGATAGTGCTATTCAAGTATCTCCTGGACAAATAGCAGTTATTTTTCAAAGTGGACAAATTTTAGATGCAACAGCTGAGCCTGGTATCTTTACGTTTGACCAATCAACATCACCATCTTTCTTTGCTGGACAATTTGGTGCAGTATTTAAAGAAATGTGGACTCGTTTCGTTTATAACGGAGCAACTAGTAAAGAACAAGCAGTATTTTATATTAATGCTAAGGAAATAATGGATAATAAGTTTGGAACTCCAGCACCAATTCCTTTCCAAGATTGGTCACATCCAATTCCAAATCAAATGACTAATAGTGTTAGTCCATTAAGAGTAGAAGTTAAATGTTTTGGTAAATATACATTTAAGATTGCTGATCCAGCAGTATTCATGTCTAGAATTGCTGGTACAGCAGAAGAATATAGAAAAGATGAAATCGTTGAACAAATGAGATCAGAAGTTATTGGAGCTTTCCAAAATGTCTTAAATGAATTAGGAAACTCTAATCATAAGGTTCCTGTTTTGGAATTACCAAGCAGTACTGATGAAATTAAAAAGATTATGGATGAAAAAGTATTCGATCAACCAATTCGTGATCGTGGTATCAATCTAGTTGGATTCGTTGTTGAATCAGTAACATTAGATGAAGAATCTAACAAGAAAATTGATAACTATGAATTATCATCTAATAGTTTCATGCAACAAGGTACACTTACTGGTGCTTATGCTCAAGCAGTTAAAGATGCTGCTAACAACGAAGGTGGAGCTGCTAATGGATTCATGGGTATTGGTATGATGAACATGGCATCTGGTGGAATGATTGGTGGAGCTGCTACTAATGCATTCAATAACCAAGGAACAACAGTTAACCAAACTGCACAAGCTGGTGGAAGCTTCTGCCCTAACTGTGGAAGTCCAGTAAATGGTGGAAATTTCTGTACAAATTGTGGGAATAAATTAAATTAATTAAAACGGCTTAGCCGTTTTTTTTAGCCTTTTTGTATAAAAACATTTCTTTTTCTCCATAATTAAAGTAAGAGAGAGGGAGATGAGCGAGTTTGACAAATCGACATAATTCTGGTAGAATATATAACTGTCACGTGAACAAAGAGGTGTTTTTAATGTTTTATGACAAGCAACAAGCTATTAACGCTTGTTCAGAGGAACCGTCCCTGATTTTTAATCTTATTAAATTAGGTTACTTTGATGTAATTGAAGTTTTAGTAGATAAAAATAAAGTGGATGCAAATATTTGTGATGGTAATTCGAACGATGTTGTGACAAGACTTTTAAAGGCTAGACAATATGAATTAGTACTTCGCTTAATGAAAAAGAGAAACTGGGATGTAAATCATCAAAATTATGACGGAGATACATTTGGACATGTTTTAGCAAGTGATAATTCAGTTGGAGCTGTTAAAATAATGGAACAACTAAGGAAAAATAAGAACTACCTTCCAAATATCAAAAACAATAAGGGGGAGACTGTTTTAGATAAAGCAGTTAATAATAATTATACATTTGCGGCATTTAAAATTTTAGAAGATAAAAGATTTAACAATATTGATATTTCTTCATTTAGAAAATTATGTAATGCATACTTAAATAATGTAGGTTATGGAAAGTATTCAAAACTTAATAATTTAGAAGTAATTGTTGAAAGCTTAGAAAAAAAAGAATTAGTTCCTAGTATGAGAGAATTAATAAGTAAAATTATTGAATGCTTAGATGAAATTAAGAATGAATTAATGAATAAGAATCGTTTTTCAACTTTAGATAAAATAATTAATTCAACAATAGAGGCAACTGTTTAGTTGCTTTTTTCTTTTCCCTTTAATATAATAAAATTGGGTGGTAGGTTTATGATGAGCTTTTATAAATATGAAAAATTATATGAACTTTTTATAAGCAATAATATAGTTACTACAGCAATTTTATTAGAAAATGGATATTCAAAATATGATATAGGTACTTTAGTTAAAAATAATGTTTTAAATAGAACTACGAGAGGTATTTATAGTTTAGATTTAAGTGATAAAGATCTTTGTTTAGAGATGTTTTCTAAAAGACTTGATGTTGATAACTTAGATGGAGTATTAGAGTGTTATGAGGCACTAGAGAGTAAACATTCTGAAGAAGTTGATTGTGCATCATTATTAATTATATTAGCTTATTTATATGATTTACCAAAGGAATATAAAGAAAGAGCTATGAATACAGAAGTATCTACATTTGATAATGGTTATCCTATGAACTTAAGATTTAGAAGGAGTATTTATTCTTATGCGTTTGGAGATGCTTTATTCTTTGTTAATTCTTCATTACCTATAGGATATGAAAAAGACGTATTTACGAAGTTACTTAAGATTGCTAAAGTTAAGTTTTGGAGACAGGCAAGACAAGAAGAGGGATTAGTTGATTGGAAGAAATATGATGAGCTTTTTGGGTTATATCAAAAACTATCTTCAGAAAGACGTTTGGGGTGGAAAGAAAGAATTGCTTGGTCACTTGTACAAGATATAATGTCTGATGATGCTTTAGTAGAAAAAGCCGGTCCTTGTAAAAATAAAAGTATTGAAGATTTAGTACAATTAAGAAGATATCGTATAGCTTTAGAAGTAAGTAGAAAAGATGATTTTTTATGTAAATTATTAAGAGAAGCAGTTAAGAAAAAAGCAATGCAAGAGATTACTTATGATGAAGTAGTAGAGTCTTTTAATTGTGATTCTAGTACTGAAATAATTAGAAAGGCAGAATTATACTTAGGAAAGATAGGATGTTCAAATTATGCTAGATATATTAGCTATTTAATCAATTTAGGGGATGTAGAGAATGATAGCTTACATAAAATGGCCGCAGTTGATTTAGCAAAAATTTCTAGAGGAGAATTTGAGTTTGATGTTGCAGAATTTATACAAGACTTTTATATAGCGTTATTTAATGGAGAACTTACTCAAGCAGCAATTTGTTTTGGAATAGTTTCTAATTCAAAAAATTTCAATGGTCCGGATATTGATGTTACAGAGATGAGTAAGCAATTACAAAAAGCTAGAACTAAAATCCAGAAAGAAAAGAAAGAAGCATATAGAGATAGTTGTATAGAAAATTATGTAAATGAGGCTGTTTTAGATATTACAGAGTCTAAAGGATTAAGAGTAATTCATGATCTTAGTCAAGCTGATAAAAAGAGAATTAGAAAGAAAGTTTATGAGAAGAATCCTAGAATATTAACAGAATCTGTAGGAGATAGTTTAGTATTAAGATATAAGAATCCGGCAGGTATTTATATTGATTATTATAATTTTTATGAAGATGCTAGTAAGGCTTATCTTAATGGTGATTATGATGCGGCCATTGCGGCTTTAAATACTATTGTTATTAATAGTATTAATGTTTGGGATGTTACATATCATAAATTAGGACTTGCTTATTTAGCTAGAGGAGCAAGTGAAGAAGACTTTAAAATGGCCTATGATTGTTTATGGGTTGCTAAAGAAAAAGGGGCAAAAGTAAAAGAACTTCCAGAAGTATGTGAGAAAACAACTTATAGAGGAGAAAGTTTACAATATGTAAAGAAGCAACAATAGTTGCTTTTTTTGAGTTCGATGGTTATAATAGAAAATCACAAAAGAGGGGGACTTTATGCCAGATGATTTAAAAAGAGAAAAATATTTAAAACTATTTTTATCAGCCGTAGAAAAAGAAGAGTATGTTACAGCTTTAGAATATTTTGAAGTGTTAGATTTAGATAGTAGTCAAAGTAAAGATAATAACTTATATTTAATGTTACTTTCACAATGTATGGATGTTGGTAAAAATTATAAAGATAGATTAGCTACAATGGGTTTTAGAGATGTTCATGATCCTGTAAATTCAAATGATAAAGAGAAAATGGCTAGAAAATTAGTATTTAGTCATAAATTTTCGCAAGCAAGAAGAATGTATGCTGGTATAGCTGTTAAATCATTAGAAGAAGAAGTTATTTTAGGATTATTAAGAAAAGCGGCTAGTAAATTACAAATTCAAAATAAAGAAGCTATAAGACTTATTAAAAGAGAAAGATACCAAGAACTTGTAGATATGTATAAAAGTATTTCAGGAATTAGACCTTTATGTCATTTTGAAAAAGTTGTTTTAATGATGAGTAAAGATTTAAATAAGATGATTTTGCAAGGAGAAGTACCTAAAGTTATATCAGGACCAAGTAGAAATGCAGAAGATTTAATTATTTTAAGAGATTATATGAGTGCTCTTAGAGAATTACCAATGCAAGGATATAATAATTTAATTTATTTATTACTTAATAAACTTACTGATGAAATAAGATCAAGAAGAGTTGAATTTTCAGATGTAGTTGAAGTTATAAGTAAGAAAGATGCGAATGATATAAAGAGAACAATTGGATCTTACTTAAAAAATATCGGATGTTTAGATTATGTAAGATTTATTAATGACTTAGTAAGCCTTAGTATATATAATGAAGATTATGATTATCAAGAAGTTCTTTTGAACTTAGGACAGATTAGAGATAGGGGAAAAGATAGTTATTTTGATGTAGATCTTTATTTAGCAAGATTTTATGAAGCTTTAGAAGAAGGAGAACTTGCGAAAGCTAAAATATATTTAGATATAGTTTCACAATCTAGGACTTTGTGTGATAGGGTAATTGATGTTTATTTTATGAGATTGAAATTATATGATGTAGCCTCTAAATTTAAAGAAGATAATCTTGATGAAAAATATGCTTTACTTAGTGATGTACTTAGTGATATAAATGAGACTAAAGGATTAAGAGTGTTAGAAGAATTAAGTCCTAAAGAACAAGAAGAAGTTGTAAGAATAGTTTCTAAATTTCCTAATATTTTAGCTAGTTCAATTGATGGAAGATTAGTGTTAAGATATCATAATACTTTTGAGCCTTGTCCAGAATTTTATTATTTAAAAAAAGATGGCAATGAAGCACTTTATGTGAAAGATTATGATAGAGTAATTGAATGTTATAATACAATTTGTACAAAACTTATGAGTCCTTCTCCAGAAGTTTTTCAAAAAATTGGAACAGCTTATTTAGAAAGAGGTAGTTGTGAGGAGGATTACCAACGAGCAATTGATTATTTATGGGTTGCTGCAGAAAGAGGAAAACTTGTTGAAGATAAATTAGCTAAAGCGAGAGAAATGGTTTCTTATAAAGGAGAGAGAGTTTTTCAGTATACAAAAAAGTAAACTAGAGAGTTTATTTTTTTTGATTTATTGCATTTTTTCAGTTATTAAGTTATTATATTTTAGGAATGGAAGTGATACTTATGCATTTACCAAATTATAAAGATGCTAGACGTAGAGAAGATAAAAGTTATAAAAGAGTAGAATTTAACTTTGATAATAAAATTAAAGATAAATATAAGGGAAAGACATTTTATTTGAAGACTTATGGATGTCAAATGAATGAACATGATAGTGAAAATATCGAGGCATTACTTACAGGACTTGGCTTTAGTAAAGTTGATGATTATGAGAAGGCTGATTTAGTACTTTTAAATACATGTTCTATTAGAGAAAATGCTCATAATAAAGCTTTTGGAATGTTAGGTAGATTAAAACATTTAAAGGCACAGAAAAAAGATTTAATAGTGGGACTTTGTGGATGTATGGCACAAGAGGCTAGTGTGGTTGAAGAGATTATTAATAAGTATAAATGGGTCAATTTTGTATTTGGAACACATAATATGTATCAGTTACCTAATATTATAGATAAAGCAATAGCTTTAAATAAGCAACAAATAGAAGTATTCTCTAAAGAAGGAGATCTAGTAGAAGGATTGCCAGTAATTAGAACAAATAATTATAAGGCTTATGTTAATATTATTTATGGGTGTAACAAGTTTTGTACTTATTGTATAGTTCCTTATACTAGAGGAAGAGAAAGAAGTAGGGCTAAAGAAGATATATTAAGTGAAGTAGATGAACTTATTAAAGATGGGTATAAAGAGATTACTTTACTTGGACAAAATGTTAATGCTTATGGAAAAGATTTATATGAAGATTATACTTTAGGTAATTTACTTGAAGATATAGCGAAGAAGGATATACCTCGAGTTAGATTTATGACTTCACATCCATGGGATTTTACAGATAGTATGGTAGAAGTTATTGGTAGGTATGATAATATTATGCCTAGTGTACATTTACCTGTACAATCTGGTTCTAGTAAGATCTTAAAATTAATGGGTAGACGTTATACAAGAGAAAGTTACTTAGAGTTATTTAAGAAGATTAAAGATACAGTACCAAACGTTTCAATATCAACAGATATAATTGTAGGTTTTCCAGGAGAGAGCGAAGAAGACTTTTTAGAGACTTTATCTTTAGCTGAAGAGTGTAAATATGATAATGCCTTTACATTTATCTTTTCAAAAAGAGAAGGAACTCCAGCTTGTTTATTAAAAGATGAAGTAAGCGAAGAAGAGAAGGAAGAGAGACTACAAAGATTAAATAAAGTAGTTAATAAGTATTTCTTAGAGAATAATAAGAAATTATTAAAAAGAGTTGTACCAGTACTTGTGGAAGGAAACTCTGAGAAGAAGGATATGTATTATGGATATACTGATACAAATAAATTAATTAATTTTACGACTCAGAGAGAAGTTGAAGTTGGAGAAATTGTTAATGTAAAAGTTACGCAAGCTAAGACTTGGAGTTTAGATGGTGAATTAGTTGAATAAGGCATTAGAAGAAGTTATTAATACTATTATTAATAGTGATGATTATAAGAGTTGTGTTCAGTTAAAAGAAAAGATGAGTACTAATAAAGAGATATGTGAATTGGTAGAGAAAATAAAAACACTTCAGAAGAAGTATGTTAGAGAAAACGATGAAGAAGTACTTGAAGAGTTAAAGTTACTTGAAGGAAGACTTAATGAAATACCAATATATGTTATTTATATACAACATCTAGAAAAAGTTAATAAAATGATTAATTACGTAAAAGATGAACTTAATGAGTACTTTTATAAAGTTTTAAATGATTAAAAAAATTACATTCTAATTTGGAATGTAATTTTTTAGTTCTGTTAGAATTACTTGAACGGATTTTTCAATAAATTCATTTATACCAGTTAAGTCAAAAATATAATTTTTTTCTTGTTTAGAGTTTTCAATAATTATACCCATTTTATCAATTAAGATATTCAGTTTATTTAGAGGAATTTCATCTAAACAAGAATGAGGTTTTGAGAATTCTTCATAAAATAGGGATAAATCTAAGTTGTATTCATCGATTAGTTGAATATTTATATTAGTATAGTCTTGGTAAATCATAGATGTTATTTCTTGTTCAGTAGCTTTTATGATAGTTCCATCTAATAGTTTTACAGAATTACGATAAGTTAGACTATTGATAAATTCATTGAACCAAATCTTATCAGTATATAAGTGGATATAATAGCCTAGTTCAAAATCGTTCTTATAAAAATACTTGTATTTTTCTGTAAATTTATCCATATTTGGAACATCTTCTCTAGTATCAAAGAGAAAATGCGATAGTTTTTTTGTTCTACTTATTTGTTTAGATAGATCAGGTGCGATGGCGCCTAAATAATAATCATATGAGTTTTTTACATTTAAACATTTTTTTAATTTCTTAGCGATTGCTAGATGGATTACTGATGATGCCATATTTATTACCTCCTATAAAATTTTAACACATTTTTGGTAATATTTGATATGTTTTGCATAAATTAAATTAGGAGGTTTACGTATGGCTAATTATAGAGAAATTGTTACTAAGGCAGTGATAGCTAAAGGTAAAAAACTTTTTACAACGAATAATACAGTTAAAGTGGATAAAAATCCATCAACTATTTTAGGCTGTTGGGTTATTAATCATAATTTTAATGGTGTAAAGAGTGGAGATAATATTAGTATTAATGGTAGTTATGATGTAAATATTTGGTATTCATATGATAATGATACAAAAACAGAAGTAATTAAAGAGACTAATAATTATAATGAGGTTGTACATTTAAGAGAAAGAGAAGAAGAAACATCTGGAGAAGAGATTATAGTTAGAAGTTTAAAACAACCTAGTTGTGTTAAAGTTGATATAGATGGTAATAATATTAATTATACAATAGAGAAAGAATTAGGAATCGAATTAGTAGGAGATATAAAAGTAAAGATAGAGACAAATAATGAAGAAGATCCTTGGGATGAAATAGTAGAAGAAAGTAAAGTAGAAGAGGAAGAAAAGAAAATAGATGAAGAAGTTAATGAAGATTTTATAAAAGAGGAAGAAAATATATAAAGAAACACTCGGGCAGGGTGTTTTTTTATGAGAGTTTTATGAGCTTTTGTCGAGATTTAGGTACTACAGATGATTCATATATTGCTTAATAAAGTTAGTGTAAATCTATATACCTTAGGGTATAAGTGTATAGATTTTTCTTCTGTTATCAAATTATGGTTGACAAGTTATTTTCATTATTATATAATAAATGCAGTTTATTAGAAATGGAGGGAAATTATGGCAGTAAAAATTAGATTAACAAGAATGGGTGCTAAAAAGAAACCTACTTATAGAATTGTTGCGACTGACTCTAGACGTCCAAGAGATGGACAA